>Ga0172372_10002008_pt1 | contig 31216 bp, 28 predicted proteins | sample LakKiv5m_2_FD_114544 | JGI IMG/M metagenome (GOLD analysis project Ga0172372, IMG submission 114544) | Freshwater microbial communities from Kabuno Bay, South-Kivu, Congo - kab_092012_9.5m | ecosystem: Environmental > Aquatic > Freshwater > Lake | place: Democratic Republic of the Congo... | reverse complement strand
AAGCAGGGGGTTTTCATTTTCTAAATTCTAGCAGAAGAAAGAGCAAAACTTTTACTATTATTTGCTCTTTTTTTTGTTCATCATCTATTAAGTAAATATTTTCTTTTATGATTAGCTATATATAGTTATTTTAGACAGCAAAAAAGCTCTCATTGCTTGATATACAATGAGTTCAGGTCTTTTTTATTTTTTATCTTAGACGTTTTTCGGCAGTAAATCTCTTCTAACTACTATCAAAACCGTCAAGTAACAACATCTTCTCGCAATTTTTTCCTAACCATGACTGTCCATCTTTTATTGATATAAATCCCCAACTTCTGTAAACATTCAAAATTAATGTTACTAATAAGGAGAATTTTCCGGCTACTTCTTTATTTCTTATCCTAGATTTATCTTCATTGAAAATCACATCTTTAACCCAATGTACTTGATTCTCAATTAACCAATGTTCTTGGATTTTTTGTGCAAATATTTCCGCAGTTAATTTCTTACTACTAATATAATATAAAGTTTGACTATATTCTTTATCCCCGCGAAAACCCATTCTCTCCACTTTGATAAAACTTTTGATATGAGGATAATTTTTATGTCTTACTTCTTGACTATCAAATACTGATGTTCTTCGGATTACATCACGTCCATGACTTTGATCTCTTGAGTCATATACCGTAAGTGGTTTTGTTATTTGTGCTAGTTCTTTTAACCGATTGTACAATTTTATTTGATTTCTTTTTACTGTGATTAAATAATCATTTTTACTCTCAATTATTGTCTTAGTTATTTCTTTATTACAATGTAAAGCATCTAGAGTAAAAACCTTATTTGATAAATCGCAATTTCCTATCATAGAGCGGACTACAGCAATTTCTGATTGTTTTTTATTCTCCTGAATTTCTACCTTAATTATTAACTTTGTTTCTTGACTAAACCAAGATACCACATTTAACATATTCTGGGATTTTTCCTCATAATCAGTCACAGTGTTTTTTAAACTCTTCCCGTCAATAGCAATCCAATCTTCCTGAGATTTTTGCGAATAATAATTGTTAATTATTGATGTAAGTATTGACTGTATATCTATAATATTTATTCCGAGCATTACTCTTCTTATTGTACTATAAGACGGGAGCGTTTTTGAGGTTATAGACAACATTTTAATCAGCTTTTCTTCTTCAGCTTTGCAAAAAGATGTAATTTGCTTATAACTAACATTTCCTGTTAATAAGGCTAAAATAATAATGGTAAGGACTACCCATAACTCATGCCTTCTTCCTTGATTTTTACGAAAGTCCTTGACTTCTTTGAGTTTTTCGATTAAACTATTTAACATATTTTAAAACACAAAAAATAGTGATCTTTTTGTAATTTTATCAACAAAAGATCACTTTTCATTTCTTTTTTACCCCCGAGAATGAAAACGCCCTGCCTACAAAGGGGGCTGAAATGTCTTTATCAAGATTAGAACGGGCGATTGCGAAGCACTCCCTAGGGGAGATCCCACGGTGTTCAGATTTTAAAAACTATATATAAAAACTATATATTAATTTTTCTAATCTTTCTGAATTGCATAGCATAAGCTACCAATAAACCATCCTGAATGCTGAGGACTTTTGGCAATTTCCGATTGCATAGTTTCCGTTCTAACTTTTAGGGCGGTAAAAAATTCTTGTAAATTATAGGTTTTGGAACCGTCTTCCTCTCCGGTTCTGGTTTGCCAATCCCATTCTTTCCACCAATTGGGAACCGCTAAGGAAGCAGTAGTTAGATCAAACTGGAGGTTATAAATACCCGGTTCAGATAATTTATCAGGTTGGATAACTGCTGTAAGTTTGGCTTGATTTTCTTTGGGGAGAATTTGCCAATCTTTTAATTCTATGGCTGAAATTATTTCTGAATTGCTATCTACCTCTACAAACTTACGATTAAACCTATCTAACTTTTTACCTTTTACCTGGGCTTGAATCGTACTTGGATCTATCGGTAAACTGTATTCTGAATGGAGGAAATTCACGGTATAGTTAATGGTTGAACTCTGCTTTAAGGAAGAATTCAATTTTAGCATTTCCTGGTTGCTCTTGCTAACCGTAACCCCCTCCTTCGCTAGGGCAAAAACTTCAGTAACCCCCTGTGGTAAAGATATGGGTGTCCCATCTAAAACGGAGATTTTATCCAATACATGATCGGGATGAAAGATCATTAAGTTACTGTTATCACTATTTAATAAATCCTGGTTTGTATTGTATTTTTTGATCTGACTAAAGTAGTGCTTAATATCCCCATAGGGTCCGATAAATAGTACATAAAATGGACGAAACTTTGCCGGTTCTTGACCTGTACTATAGTTAAAACTTCTTGGATTGTTACCTTCTAAATAAATCTTACCATCAAATTCACTTTTAATAGCCCAAATTCCTACCGCATAATCTCGATTCTCAATATTATAATAAGTGTCATTAATTACTTTATTTAGCTTGGTTACGTCTCCACTATTTTGCTGCAAATCAGTAATAATCACAGTCATTTTTTTCTGCTCCTTTTCTGGGGGAACAATAGCAGCATCTATGGGACTGGAAACTTCTGGAAACTGCTTACTACTGCCATCGTAAAATACGGAACTAATTCCAGAATTGTAGTATTCACTACTAGTAATCTTTTGCATGGGACTACCAATTCGATAATATTCAACTGGTAATTTATCACTTAACTCAAATACATTTCTGATAGATCTAAGAGTCTTAACATAATTGGTTTCTCCACTCTTCACATATCCTAACATGGAGCCACTACCATCTAGGTAAATGCTCACACTGAGATTATTTGATTTACTAGTATTAGTATTCTCCACAGGAGTATGGGCAAGTTCGCATTTTAACTTTTCTTCTTTGTTACAAGCCACTATAAAAAGACTAAGTAACAACATAATCAAGCTTTTACGGAAATATACTTTGTGTATCATTTCTAACTCCTGTTTGTCAAAACTATTTTATTACTAATTCTGTCAGCAATATTATTACTGATTATAAAATAATATTAAGTAACTTTACCACCAGTTGTATTGCAAATCTTAGAGTAGTATGTTAGCATAGGGAAAAATAACCATACTGAGTTTCAACCAAACGAGAACGGGAATATTACAAAAAATAGGGGGGTTAATGAAGCCGAGGGAAAAGATCAGAATTATTGTACTCATCATAATTGGTGGCATGGCAATGTTTTTATGGCAAAAGCTAGTTTATGAGAATCAAATTGTACCCATTCAGCAAATACCAGTAGACGCTTGGCTGACTAGTAACTATAATACTGCCGCTATCTTCATGTTTCTTGCTTCTACTATTCCAACATTAATTTGGTGTATATCAGCAGCTAGGAGTCGATTTAATGATGGAGCTGCTACACCTCGATGGCGATTACTGTGGTGGTTATTGGGAATAATACCAATGGTGACCATTGCGATCGCGGTTTTTTACATTAATCGGAGTAGCGAAGCCCAACTTTCACTGATTTTCTTTTTTCTGCTGGATGCCATCTGGCTATACTGGTTACCAACAGCAACCAGCTCCCCAGAAGGGGTAAAATACATTCCACCATTGGCCTTTTTGTTACGTTATAAACTACTGGGAGACTTCATAGACTAATGGAGGACCTCATAAACTAATGGGAGACTGAGGATAGATGTCAAATTATATAATTGGAATTGGTGGTACTGGGGCTAAATCCATTGAAGCAATAATTCAATTAACCTCCATTGGGCTTTTTGGGGAACAATCCCTAAAGTTATTGTTTGTGGATACTGATGAAACCAATGGAAATGTTAACAGGGCTTTAAAGAGTTTAGACATATATAATAAATGTTATAAACTCGGTTTACAAGGTAAACACCCGTGGATGAAAACAGCGATTGAATCCTTTTCACGTCCATGGTCACCATTTGATGATATTGACAATGTTGCCAACAAAAACTTGGCAGTTATTTTTAAATACAATCTGATTAAACAAAATGAACCAGCCCTGGGTAACTTGTTTGATGTACTTTATACATCAAAAGAGCGAGAAGCCAGCTTGGATGTGGGTTTTAGGGGAAGACCCAGTATTGGGGCGGCGGTGATGAGCCAGGTGATAAGCCAGGTAAAAATGGATACTAATGATAATGATTTTTGGGGAAATCTGATGCGGCAAATTCAACAGGATGCTGGAGGAGGAAAGCGACCAAAAATCTTTTTATGTGGTTCAATTTTTGGGGGAACAGGAGCTTCAGGACTGCCAACCATTGGCAGATTAATTCATAGTGAATTAGAAACACTAGGAATTAGGGAGAAAGTGGATTTAGGTTGTCTATTTGTCTTGCCTTATTTCAGCTTTACGCCTGAAGAGAATGGGGAGGAAGTTTACGCCCGTTCTGAACAGTTTCTTTTAAACACAGAAGCAGCACTCCGTTATTATGGCAGTCGACCTCAAGAATTTGATGTAGTCTACTTATTGGGTAATCAACAATTATCGCCAGTTAAGAAATTTAGCATAGGTAGAAACACTCAATGTAATGATCCTCATTTTATTGAACTTTATGCTGCACTAGCTGGGAGAGAATTTTTATTAACCCCCCCAGCGGCGGAAAAAAAGGTGGTGTTAATGAACCGAGAAAATCAAGGAACTCTAACCTGGGAAGATATTCCAGACATGCAAAAAGTAAACGCAGAAATGGTGAAAGCCACCCGTTTTGCTTTTGCTTGGTTATCTAATATTGCCCCAGAATTAAAAAAAGCTAGGGACTTGGGCGAAAAGAAATTCAGAATTCGTGTTGGTACCAGTTGGTTTGTGAAATTCTTCCCAGCTCCTAAAGGTATTTCTGGGGGAGGTAACAGGTTAGGCGTTGATTTTAATGATGCCGAACAACAAGAAGCAATGGAAAAAATTACGGATTGGTGTGAGGACTATTTGCGCTGGTTAGAGCATATTCATGAATCATCAGGGGAGAATATCCAATTATTTCACAAGGAGTATATTAAAAATCTGAAAGATGATAATTTGGCAAATCTGATATTTGAACAAGGTGACAGTCGGGGTCAAGATAAAAAATCTCAGGACACAATTCAGAAACTTAAAGAAAGTTTAAAACCCAAGGATATAGATCCTCCGAAATTGGGAACTATTGGTCTAGCTAAGTCCTTGTATCATGTTTGTAGATTAACAGACTAAAAATACTTGATTTAATATAATTCACAAGGTAGGTACTTTAGATATGGCACATTTGTTGTTACCCAAACTGAAAGATGATTGCGATGTGATCTCTGGAAATGCTGGTGTGTGGGATGCCCAAGCACCAACTACCTTTGATAAGGTTGCCACGAGTTTAGATTACAGAGCGCCAGGGGAAATCAAAAATATAAGTTCCGTGCCTACTATTTGGGCCCGTCCTTTATCAGTAGAAATGGCATTACATAATGATAAATATCCCATTCGGGAACAAATTATTGTCCAGTGGCAAGGAATGTTAACAGTTTTGGCTCTAGCTGAAGTGCGGGCATTTCCTATTAAGGCTCAATTTTTAGAATTGGGAGTTAATACAAATCCTTTCGCTCGTTCTCTATATGAGTTGTTGCCAGACGACACAAATAGTATTTACCGGTTCAATAATGGTAGAAATCCCTGGGAAGATTTATATATTTTCACCTGGAATAATCGCCCTGTAGGTATGACTTCTCCTAGCACTTTAGTTGTCCCATCAGAAGAAGGTATTTGGGATGGTTTACCTTGGTGGAATAAAATTAAAATGCGATTTGAACCTGTACATGAGTATTTGAATAGGACCGAAAAAGACCAGTTAGTCTTTTGGTTAAACAAGCTCATAGAGGAAATTAATGCCGAGCATCATAATGGGAGACCGGGAGCAGTAAATATAGTAATTGGACTGATAGATGGATTTATTAGAAGTTTGCCAGCACCATTAAGATTGGACTTTCAATTAACCGAAAATGAAACATTTTTTGATGTTTCCTTGAACAGGGGAGCTTTGGGGGTACTAAATTTTCCCGTGAGGGTTGAACCAAGAGATTCTAATGTTCGTGTTGTTCCCAACATCCTGAAACCCAATATTAATCCCTTGTTAATCATCGATAGAGATATAGCTAACAGTTGGAGTGAGCTACCCCAAAATATTTGGGTTCATGAAGGTAAAACCTTAGCCGCTCTGCACCCTGAGGATGTATCAATATGGAATAACGGTAGAAGAGTAGTTTGTCGAAAGTCAGAAGAGCTATTTTTACCCGAATTAAAATTTATCAAACAGGAGGAAATTTTGCCTGGGGCCCTACTTCCCGAAGGTGCCCAATCCCTAAAATTCAGAGGTCAGTCTATTACACCTTTAATTCCCATACATCCAATTTTATTTGATTACTTCACCCCAGAATATTTAGCCACCAAAATTGTTAGGTTTCAGCTCACTAAAAATGCTGGTGGCACACCTTTGGTCAGAGTTACCTTAACCATACCCTTGAGTGGAATGAATGAAGGCGGAATACCTCAAAATTTCCATGTTTACAAAGAATATCCCCTTCTGGAGGAAAACGTCATTCCTGAAGTTCCCATGTTAGAAATATGGCCTGATTTTCAGGTACAGGGATGGAAAGAATACTACGGGTTTTACTATGATGCAGGTGCATTACAAGGGGAACAGACCTTTCAAGTCAGTTTTCCCGGTGCCCAAAAAACCCATGGGTTTCAAGACAAAAATGAGACTTATCAAGTAGTTAAATTAGACGAATTTCCATCCTTTATTGAGTGTAAAGACAAGTATAGAAACATCATTGGTCTGATTTTCTTACCAACACCAAGACCCATCTATCTGGTAGATAGATGGGTGATTGGTGTTGATTTTGGCACATCTTTTACTAATGTCTATGTCAATAAAAATGATGAAAATCATCCTGAACCTTTAGGTCTAGAAAATCTTCACCGTCAAGTTACGGATGTTTCTGATGATACTAGATTACCCGCCCTATTTGAATTTTTCATTCCCGAAAAGTTTATCCCCGAGGATAAACCCTTCCCCCTTTCTACTGTGTTGACAACTAGAGGTAAAACTAATGCTGGGGAAGACAGGAAAATTCCGATTTTTGACGGTCGTATCTATATCCCTAATTTCGCCAAAGAGTTTGCTCCCCAACTACCATGGATAAAAACTAACCTAAAATGGACAAATACTAATCTTAGCGATAATCAGCTTTTTCTGAAACATTTAGCCTTGCACATTACGGCTTTATCGATTAAGAATGGTGTGGGGGAGATTCAATGGTCTTTATCATTCCCTTCCGCCTTCTCTTCAAAAGAACAGGATCAATATTTTAGACAGTGGAGTTCATTAATTAGAGAATTAGCACAAGTCACAGGAATTGTCCATAATTATCCAGCAGAAGAAGATCCTGATGCTCCTAATTATTTTAAGACTGAAAGTCTAGCGGTTGGACAATACTTTGCTGGTAAAGAAAAATATCATTTAGTTAGCAGTACCTGTATTGATATGGGTGGTGGGACTTCAGATATTTCTATTTGGCAAGATGATCAACTGCTACATCAGTGTTCTATTTTGTTAGCGGGTAGGGAGTTATTTTCCCAGTTTATAGCAATGAACCCCAACTTTTTGCAAAGATTAGATACAAATATCAAAGACATGAATGAGTGGGGTAAGCTCAAAGGTGCTGCTTTCTATGCTAAACTAGATGTCTGGATGCGTTTAGAAGCAGCTAACTGGCTAGAAAATAAAAGAGACAGATTTGAGGAAGATAGGGAATTTCAAGGACTTATCCGTCTGATGGCAATTGGCATTTCTGGGTTATACTTCTATGTAGGTCAAATTCTCTCTGCTTTGTCTCAAGAGCAAAAATATTCTGGAAATGAAATCACTTCAGTTTATATTGGTGGTAATGGTTCTCGTTTATTACATTGGTTAGCAGCAGGCGGTAAATTTAAGCCCCGTTCAAAAACAAATGGTTTGTTTAATAAAATGATGAGTATTGCTGCCAAATTGCCAGATGCAAAGAAACCCTTATGTCTGAGTCAAAATCCCAAGGATGAAGCTGCTTGTGGATTGGTTTTACAAGAGAGAAGATTAAGAGGTTTGGGTAACAATGATAGAGATCTTATTGCTGGCGAGAAGTGTACTATTAATGGTCAGAATTTTGATTATCAGGATCGTTTGAATTTCAGGAATTTCAGAAGTGATATTAGTGAATATGAAATCACGTTTGATCAATTGAAGTTATTTTTAGATGCTTTTCATATCAGTTTATCTGAACTAGATATTGAGGATATAAGACCATTGGAAAAATACCAGGTTAAGAAAAATTTAGATGATCCAGATCCGGACTACAATGCACAATTGTGGCGTGAAACAAAAACAGAATTGAGGAACGATATTAATAATATCCGAGGTAGTATTGAAGATATTAGGCAAGAACCACCTTTTATAATCGCATTAAAAGCTCTTTTGAGGGTTCTCGGCAAAGAGTGGGCTGGAAAATTGATACTGTAGCCAGAATCTTAAAACCCTATTGATAACGTCCTGATTTTATTGAGTTTCAGACGTATTCGGGAAAATTGGCAATAGTATTGAAATAACACCAGGGATCATAAGTGGGCAATTTAGTTTGCCTATTCCTTTACCCAAAGGTTATCATTTATGTAATTTGGAGGTTTAAAGATGGAAGATTGTCCCGTATGTGGATATGAATATAATAGAAATACAGAAACAATTAAGTTTTGTCCAAAATGTGGTTGGCATTTGTTTCTAGATCCATTACCCCATGATGTTGATTGCATGGAACCAGCACCAGTTGCAGCGCAAATACTAAACTGGGCTAAAACTACCTGGAAAAAATTAGAGTTGTTGGAAAAAAATCCACTTTTAGAGCCAACAAATTATTCATTACTGGCCAAAAAAGTAGAGGAGATTCAGAATAATACTAGTAATTTACCAGAAATCTTGAGTATTTTACGGGAAATAAACGAAAAAATCCAAGAAAACTACTCTCTCAGTGATCAAACACAAATAGTATCAAATACACTTGGAGATTATAAACAGGATGAACAAGTAAGTAACTATTCTCTCAGTGATCAAACACAAATAGTATCAAATACACCTGGAGATTATAAGCAGGATGAACAAGTAAGTAACTATTCTCTCAGTGATCAAACACAAATAGTATCAAATACACCTGGAGATTATAAACAAGATGAACAAGTAAGTAACTATGAAATTGATGACCCAGAAATAAATAGTTTGGTGGAGAATTATAATAATCACGGGGAACTTCCGGATAAGATAGATGTTTGTGAAACGGAAGAAAGCAGATCTCGTCGTTGTTCTGGTGGCAAAGATCCAACGGTTTTTGAGGCAAATTACAGGGGTAGGGGAGACTATTGGATTATTGCTGATCAATATCTAGTGCCAAAACATAAGTATAAGATTAATCAGCATAGTTATAAAACTATATCAGTGTTATTTGATTGTCGGAATTATGATGGCAATGCTCATGCAAGTTTAGATGATATGATCTTAGTTAAACCTGCTAAGGTTATCCCTATTCCTAATCAACAAAAATGGCAATTACAAGACACTGGAATCTTAGAGTTTAAAACCCAAACATAAAAATGAATAAACTTATGAAGCACCACTTTTATCTGACACTCACATTATCTAGTATATTGCTCTTGGTTTCTCCCGTTCGTGCTGTGGATGATCTGGTGCAAGATCTACCACCAGGTAATATAAATAATATTGCCATAGGTGTCAGTCAGCAACAGAATATCCTAGAAAAATTTACAGGTTTAAAAAATGCGGTAAGATCCTTTAATCGGAATTTAAATAATTTTGTTCAAGATAAAAAAGATACTGGAAATTTGAACTCTCGTGCGGTTCTTGCCCAAATTAATCACCTAAAGCAAGAGATTCCTACCTTATCTGAAACTCCCCTCTTATCTCCCCCGGTTGCTAGGAGTAGTGCTATCCTTAAAGAACTTGAGCGTGCTACCAAATACCTGGAAAATGGATTAAAACCGAAAGGAGTAACTGGAATACAAAAATATTTGGGGTTTTTTGCCAAAAAAAAAGTAAACAAAAAATATTATGGAAACTTTGGCAAAACAACACAGGAAGAAATAGAGAAATTTACTAATGCAAAAATTCAACAGTTAGAAAAGGAGATTACAACCATTCAATCTTTGACTGGTAAAACTGGGACAAAATCGGTAGCAGTATTAAATACTAACAGTATTGGCAATATCCCAAGTTCCTCCACCAAAGTGGATCCTAAGTCAAATAATCCTAGGTTAAATAATAATGAACCAAATAATAATGCCAAAGAACTCGCAGCACTCAAAAGTATATTAGATAGAATCGAGAAAACAGCAATAATCATAGGTTTGATATTTCTGATCGGTATTGTTGTTTGTATATATGTATTGTCTCAAATCATAGGAAATCCAGAAATGATCAAACGACTTAACAAACTTGATCAATCTAATAATAATAGTATGAAAAAGTTCAAAGATTTAGAAACCCGGTTAGGGGTGATAGGAGATGATCAAAAAACTTTAATTGAGAAAATCAATAACTTAAGCAACTTAGATAGGTTTAATGGTGAGCAAGTTTCAATTTCCGAACCTCCTAAACTACCAGTAGATAAACGTTATCAATCACAAAAATTACCATTCACACCCAATAATTTGGAAAATCCTATTATTGTACTCTATAACAACAAGGCTAATGCGCTAATTGATAGAGCAATTCCAGTGTCGGAGGCTAAACTTACAGCTTATGATCGTCGTTTGGGTCGTTATACTCAACCTGTTTTAGAGGAAACTAGACGGGGTAATTATTGGGTTATCATCGAAGGTGCTATGAACTATCTTGTTCCTAAATTTGGCATCAGAATTAATAGTCATAATTATAGTACTATAGCTCTGTTTTTTGAGTGTTTTAAATATGATCACAAGAGCATAAATGATTTTAAGGATTTTAGACTGATTAGTCCAGCAATAGTTTCCGCAACTGGTAACAAATGGGAGTTAGTTGAACGGGGAGAGTTGGAATTTTAACCCATGTTCTAATTTAAATGGTTAATAAAGATAGAAAACTACTATTTGTTATACCCTCTATATATAAACCCAAACATAAAAATGACAAATATTGAACTAACTTATGAAGTACCATTTGAAGTACCGTTTGAAGTACTATTTTTACCTCACCCTCACATTATCTAGCATATTACTGTTGTTTCCCCATGTTCGTGCTGCGGATAATTGGGTGGAATATTTTGACCTAAAGCAGGGGATTTCTACTTTAAGTAGTAAGATTATTAATAGTAATACTCCAGCACCCGAACCCTTACCCACTAAGGTAGATCCTAAGCCAAATAATAATGGGAAGGAACTTGCGGAAATTAAAAGTAGATTAGATGAAATGGAAAAAGTCATAATAATGGTGGCTGTGCTATGTTGTGGTGGTATTTTTATTTGTTTATTTGTATTATTTCAACTCATAGAAAATCCAAGTTTGATTAAAGACTTTGACATAATTTATCGCTACCATAAGAGTAGTGTGATAAGACTCGATGCTTTGGAAAATCAATTAGATGTGGTACTAATTAAACAAAAAACTTTAATTGACATAATCAGTAACTTAACTAACTCAGATAAGTCCGATGGTGAGCAAGTCCCCCCAATTCCTCAGCAAATCCCACAGGAAATTCCTCAACTATATCAAACACCAAAATTAGGACCCAATATTTTTGATAATCCTATAGTAGCACTGTATAATGGCAAGGTTAAGTTACTAGCTAATATGGTAATTAGAGCATCAGAGGTTAAACTTACAGCTCGTGAACGTCGTTCTGGTCGTTATACTAGGCCTGTTTTAGAAGAAAACAGACAGGGTAATTATTGGATTATCAATCAACGAAATATGATCTATCTTGTTCCTAAATTTAACATGAGAATTACTAGTCGTAATTATGATGCTATATCTGTGTTTTTTGAGTGTATTAAGTATGATCCTAATAGTAGGAAAAGTTTTAAATTGATTAATCCAGCAATCGTTTTCTTAAAGGGTAGTAAATGGGAGTTATTTCAACGGGGAGAGTTAGAATTTTAACCTATAAGTGGGTGGGTGCTAAATATAAGATGAACCTAGGTTGGGTTGAAGTATGAAACCCAACGCCCGCACGGGTTTCGTTCCTCAACCCATCCTCAAAATAATTGTGCCTCCCTACCTATATTAGTTTTGTGGTAATTTAGTGGTAATTTAAATAACTGGAGTTGGAAAATGGTTAATTCAGATGATATCCTCGCTAGAATTGAAAAGATAGAAAGCTACCTATCTGCAGCTGATGCAAGAAACAATGGCCCGGTCATGGTCACTGGTGCTTTTAATACCGAAAAAATTATTCCCGTAAATATCTCGGAAGAGGAAATAATAGAAGTTTATAATGAAGTACCCAGGGTTTTACTCAGAAACTCAATTGTTACAGGGTTAACTGAGGTAAGTTATCGGGGTGGAGACCAGCCAATTATTTTGCAACCCGATGACTATGGTAAGTATTGGTTAATTGTCTCCGATGAAGATAACATTTTTGTTATACCCTCTATTGAGGTCAAGTCTTATATTTATAGACTAAAAAGCATGGCTAAAGTATTTGATTTTCAGGGTGATAGTCCTTCTACAGATAATTATTATTTATTAATTAAACCTGCAAGATTTCAGGTTTTACCCAGTGGAAGGGAATGGAAACTGGAGGAAAAGGGTGTTTTAGAGTTTACTAATCGTGCTGGAAAGGGTTCACTGGCTAAATCTTTGCATAAGTCTATACAGAATAATCAGACAAATACTAATTTGGAAATCTCGAAAATTCATCAAGAGTTAAATGAGATAAAATCTCAATTAAAACAGGTTACCCCCCAGGTAGATTGGCAAGCTCCCATATCGGAAATCAGAGACAATCAAGCAAATACCAATTTGGAAATCCTGAAAATCAACCGACAATTAAATGAGATAAAATCTCAATTAAAACAGGTTACCCCCCAGGTAGATTCCCAACTCCCTATATCGGAAATCAGAGACAATCAAGCAAATACCAATTTGGAAATCCTGAAAATTAACCGACAATTAAATGATAATATTAATTCCCATTTAGAGCAGTTGGAGTCTCAAGTAAGTAAAATCTCACTTCTGAGAGATTATGTTTATCTTCAAATAGATTTACTCAAGGTGCGCTTAGAATCTTTAGAGAGCAAGTCAAGTAGAGATTAACTAGAGTATTAAGTCTTCACGGATTAAAATAGCCACTATATACTACTATGGGGATTTTTAATCCTGTCCACTCAACAATTTCTTCCATGAAACCACAATTGCTTGTTTATGTCCCACCCCATCCCTTAATTAAACACTGGTTGTCTGTAGCTCGTGAAGGAGCTACCCCTTCAGTGCTATTCCGCTCTGCTATTACCGAATTAGGAAGGTGGTTAACCTATGAAGCCACTAGAGAATGGCTACCTACTCAAGAAAGCGTAGTTCAAACACCTTTAGCTCCATGCTCAGCTACTTTTATCAATTCACAAGTACCCTTAGCAGCTGTCCCCGTTCTTCGTGGGGGATTGGGTTTATGGGAAGGAGCACAAACTGTGTTACCCTTAGCTAGTGTTTATCATTTGGGATTAACCCGAGATGAAAAAACCCTGGAGCCATCCTGTTATCTCAATAAGTTACCGGAAAAATTTGCCCCCGACACTAGGGTCTTAATTGTCGATCCTATGTTGGCCACAGGAGGATCTATAATGGCAACAATGGCAGAATTGACACAAAGAGGTGTGGAACCAGCATTAACTCGAATTGTTTGTGTAATCGCGGCAAAACCTGCTTTGCAAAGACTAAATGCTGCTTATCCTCAATTGGTCGTCTACAGTGCCACTATTGATGAAAATATAGATGACCAAGGATTCATTGTGCCGGGACTAGGAGATGCAGGCGATCGCATTTTTGGTACTTAAAAGCTACCATATTAGCTACTACTTATTGAAGGCGGTGAAAGTATGAGTCAGAAAGATGGGTTTGGCAGTGGGTTTCTACTGGGGACAGTTGTTGGAGGTGTGGTAGGTGGCATTTTGGGCACGGTATTAGCATCGAGAAGGGAAAGAGCAGAAACGGAGGATGGAGGTAACAGTGATGATTTAGAAATGGGTAAAGGTGGGACGAGAAGAAAACAGATGAAATCAGCAGTTAGTCAAGATCTCGCCATGGAAACAGCAAGACGGTCTCTAGAAGACAAAATTGCCCAGCTCAATGCTACAATTGATGATGTGCGAGAACAATTAAACAGTGTTAATAGTAGTTCCCCTGGTTCTTCTCAATCCTCGTTAATTCAGGAATAATCATCTAAGGTAGAAACCTCTCCTAACTATGTATTTACTTTTCCAAACTTTAGCCTCCTTTGTGGAAATTTATAGCTACGTGCTAATTGTCAGGGTTCTGCTAACCTGGTTCCCACAAATTAACTGGTACAATCAGCCATTTGCTGCATTAAGTCAGGTTAGTGACCCCTATCTCAATCTGTTCCGCAATATCATTCCTTCCCTGGGAGGTATTGATATTTCGCCTATTTTGGCCTTCTTGGTGCTTAATATAGTCTCCAGTTTGTTGGATAACCTTAGTCGTGCAACTTCTTTAGGGGGATTTTAGACCTAAGTAGGGAGGCACAATTATTTGTAGGATGGGTCGAGGAACGAGACCCATGCAGGCGTTGGGTTTCATACTTCAACCCAACCTACGTTCACCTTATATTTATACTTACACTCGGAAAACTAGGAAATACCTTGAGAACTTTCTAGCGAATCCCTTTACCTGTGGGTATGAGTTAAACAGGTATTAGTATCTATTTTCGGATCATGGCGCTAAATCCTGATGCTTTAAACTGTTTCAACTTGAGTGGAGTTGGTTGATTAGCTGGTACGGAAATTCTTAACTCAAAATTACTGATACCGGGTGGTACTTGGGCAATTGACCCCAAGCGGGAGCGATTTTGTAAGATGGGGTCATTATTCGCATCATAGATTCTACCATATACGTCAGCATCATAAACAGTTTTGTAAGTGCCATTTTGTGCCTTACCTGTGATGATAAAACAGTTAGCGAATCTGGAACTACCACTGACCACAGCACCTTGAGCTAGGTCTGAAGGACAATCTTGATAGGATAAATCGAATAGTTTAATACTAGTTAATGCTAAAGCTGATGGAGTAATTATCAATCCAAGAAAACTAGTTAAACAAACAAAAAAGACTAGGATAACTGATTTTAAACGCATAAACACACCTTGTATAAATCACTATTACTCACTTTTTAACTTTAGTGCTTCCGTCGTTGACACTCCCTCACCTTGAAAACCAAAATAGGATATAGTCAGAGCAGCTTCACCTCTGGTCACAGCTTTTTTAGGCTGAAATAGGGTTGTATATCCAAAAACTCTTCTAATATTTGATTGTTCCCCATTTTGAAAGTCAGCTAGGACTGCTCTAAGAGCTTTTGGGTCAATCTTTGCTGTATCCTGAAAGCCCCAAGTTTGCTTGACCGCTTCCGTACTAGCATTGGGGAGAGATTGACGAGTGTCTAAGGGAATTTTCCACATGAGGAGGTTTTCCCTGGTTAGAGGTGCATCGGGACGAAACAAGAGTTCCGTTACATCTCCTGAGAGAGGACTGGCGATTAGTCCAGCTTCTGCTAAACCCTGAATAAAGGGAAAATCAACATCAGTGGGTGGAACATCTTTAAAGATGGGTTGGGAAACTGGGGATGGTAAACGGATTTTTTTAGCCTGCTTATTAGCATACATCACATTGTTACCAGTTACTAACCATCTGGCAAACTCTCGACGTGTAATTATTTTGTTGGGTTCCAGTTTTTGTGGTTGCCCAGAATAGTTTTTAGTCTGTTGATTATTCCCCAGCACTTTATTATCTATGGACAAAACTCCCAACTTGCCTAAATCCTCAATTGGTTTTCTCCATTCTAATGGTACTTGTGGTAAATCGGTAAATTCCAGAGGATGGAAATTTTGATTGTAGTCAATTTGCCCAGTAGATTGTTGACTGGTGTTGGTTGAATCAGTTATAGTTGGGGATGGCTCAGGTTGAGACGTTACAGTGGCTCCTAAATCACTGTTGTTTAAGTTGTTATTCAACTGATATTCAATTGTTAATTCAGTGGAGCTTCTAGGTTGATTTGCACCGGTATTAGGGACCGTTGTAGGTTTAATAGTCACCTTCAATAATAGATCGGTTTTTCGAGCTTCAAAAATCCCATCTCCATCACTTCCTGGCTTTTGTAAAATTTGCCAGTTCTCTGTTTGCAGTTTACTAGCATAAAAACTGGCAATCATATTACTGGGATCAGAGCTTTCCCAGCGAGTTATTGAGTCTTGTGAGTTATTTTGTGCCAGTTCAACTTCTATTAACTTAGCATTAGAATATAAGGGAATTATTTTAGGAAAATCACTAGGTAAACCAACAACAGGTGTCGGGGGTGTTTGTTGCTGCTGAGGAGCACCAAAAAGTCCCGATCTCTCCTGTAGTCGGGAGTCCGCAGCCAAATTACGTTCCCAGTTTTTAGCACCGGGTGCGTTAGCACAGGCTGTTAAGGTAGATAGCGAAACAGCTATACTAATAAAAGTAGTGGAAAGTTTATAAATAACCACAGAAAATCACAAGTATGTTTAATATTAACTACTAGACTAGCATTCCTTAACTTACTCCTTACAACACCATCCCCGACCATAAATTTTAACTTATGGAATTTGTGGACATCTGGAGTGCTAAACTAGAGATGAACAAAATAACTAGTCTAACTTAAACAATTCTGCCCAAGTAACTCAGTATTTTACTATTTATCAGGCGTTGCCAGGTTGTTACCAGTGCTGAAACAAGATTACATGGAAGTTTCCCAGGATCAGCCTATTCATTTTGAGGCTCCACTCCAACTGTTGCTCTTTGTTGATGGAAGACCCAAGTCTCGCCAACAAGTGCAACGAATATGCGCGTACCTACAAGATCTGGAAGTAGACTATAGTTTTGATCTGCAAATCATTGATGTCGGGCAAGAACCCTATTTAGCAGAACATTTCAGACTAGTTGCAACACCAGCTTTAGTCAAAATCCATCCAGAACCGCAACAAACTTTGGCTGGAAGTAATATCATTGCCCAATTACAAAATTGGTGGCCACGGTGGCAAACTGCCATAGATACATCTCTAGCTTTACAGAAAGACTTACACGAACTTCCAGAACCAGATATTTCTATGATTCACCCCCCATCTACTATACATTCTGTGGCCCTTTCTGCTGAGCTAATTAAGTTGTCAGACCAGATTTTTTACCTCAATCAGGAAAAAGCAAAACTTCAAGAACAGTTACAATTTAAGGAACGTATCATAGCCATGCTGGCTCATGACCTTCGTAACCCTTTGACTGCTGCTGCCATAGCTATAGACACTCTTCAATCCGATTATAATTCCGATTTGGGTCAGTTTCAACGCCTAAAACCAAACTTGACGGAAAATTTACTCAAACAGGCCCGTCATCAAACCCGGATTATTGATAGGATGATAGCCGATCTGTTGGAAATCGGACGCGAAAACGATAATGATTTTAACATAGCACCACAAAGGTTGGAATTGGGCAAACTCAGTTTTGAGGTACTAGAAGAATTACGAGACCGTTATGTTGGTAAGTCTCAAACGGTAGAGACTGATCTTCCATCTGATCTGCCTTGTGTGTATGCAGACCCAGAGAGAATTCGTCAAGTTTTGATTAATCTGTTAGACAATGCTATCAAGTATACACCCAAGGAAGGTAAAATTAGTTTAGCAGGACTGCATCGGACAACACAAAAGGTACAATTTAGTATTGGTGATACAGGTCCTGGTATTCCCCATGAAAACCGAGATCACATTTTTGAAAATCATTTCCGTCTGGAACGAGATCAAGCAGCGGATGGTTATGGTATTGGTTTATCCCTATGTCAACGTATTATCCGTGCCCACTACGGTCAGATTTGGGTAGATTCTACCCCTAATGGTGGCGCTTGGTTTCATTTCACTTTACCAGTATATCCTTCTTAATTTAGCCATTCTCAGTCTTTCTAATCATTTCTTAACTATGCCACACCCATTGATGTATGAAGAGGAAAATTTTGTTGTTCTGGAAACTAACCAAGAAGAACAGTTTTTGACGAAGCTAGAATTGTTAGAAAAGTTGCAAAACACTTTAAGTCAAATGCCTATAGAAGATACACCTTTAGATGTGAGAAAAATTGGATCCTTGATAGAACAGGTGAACCATTTGATTGATACCACCTGCGAATTAGATTTGGGACCAGGACGATATTTACAATGGTATGCTGTCAGATTAGAAAAGTAAAAGCGTCTTGATATGAGATTAATTAGAATGGTTGACAGTAATTAATTCCAATTCAATTTTATCTTCATTGGGCTGAGTGATTTTTACATGAACATTAGGTGCAAAATACTTAGTCATTTTCTCTTGTTTTTCCAACCATGTATCCAGAGGGATCAGGGGAGAGTCAAACTCTAGAATTAGACAATAAGCACCATCAAGGGAAGTTTCTCGCAGACTGGTGACCACAGGGCGTTCTTCATCCGTGGGATTTAAGCCTAAATATTCAAGGGCCCTATCTAAATGGGCTTGTTGTCCGTAGCAAAATCTTGTAATATCTTTACGGATTTTATTTTGGGTAATAGTAGCTTGCTGCTTCCTGAGTTCCAATACCGACTCTGTGGTAGGTTCACTAAAGGGTATTGGTTGGAGTTCATTAGCTTTGAGTGCTAAACCACCTAATAACAGGGGAAATCCATAAAAAAACCCTACCAAATTCAAGGTCGCGTTATCCAACCCATAAGCTATAAAGCCCATAATGGTTAATATACTACCTACAGTTAAACCGAGTGTTCCCAAAGAGATTTTGCCGAACATGATTTTAGATGCTGATCATTTATTGATATTGGCAAGTATTTTACACTATTTGGGCGCTATCTGAGATTTGCGGAGGCACAATTATTTGCAGGATGGGTTAGCGAATCCATGGGGGTGTTGGGTTTCATACTTCAACCCAACCTACGTTCATCTTATCTAGCTTTTTCAGAAAATCTGTAATAAGCTATAAATTTAACTGGTAGTATTTAAAAATACGAGGAAAACTTATGGATCTGGAAACAATAAAGCAAAGAATCTCCTTAGTAAAAACTAAGCGCGAATACCTACTAGGGTTACTCGAACAGCCTAATTTGGGCACTCTTAGGGTTGATGTCAATCAAGCTCTGGAAGAGTTAGATGATCTATTGGATGAGTTTAATCGTACATTTTCAAATGAAAATACGAATTAAACTACCCATATAGGATAGAAATGGGGATAATATCTTTAGTTTATTTCAGCTTACTTGAACTTATTTTCAATTCTGCATAAGCGGCTTTGGGTAATTATTTTGGCTCATGGACATAAGAATCGCTTGGGAGTTAGCTTCTGAACTGTTATCTTTGGGCGTTCTTTGAATGTAATTGCCATCGGGTTGTAAATCCCAAGCTTGACGATTATCTGCTAACATAATCCCGAGGATTTCTTGTAGATCTTTGGCAATTTCTTGGTCTCTAATTGGTGTAATAACCTCCACTCTCCGATCTAAATTGCGACGCATCCAGTCCGCACTCCCAATATATATTTCTTCCTGACCATTGTTGTGGAAGTAAAAAATGCGAGAATGTTCTAGAAATCGCCCAATAATGCTCACAATGCGAATGTTATCACTAATGTCTTTCATTCCAGGTCTTAAACAGCATATACCTCTAACTATCAAGTCGATTTGTACCCCTGCACGGGAGGCGGTATATAGGGTGGCAATGATTTCAGGATCAACTAGCGCATTCATTTTGGCCACAATCCTTCCAGAGAATCCATTGTGTACGTTGGTAATTTCTCTGTGAATTAGTTCTAAAAAGCGGTTGCGCATATTCACCGGAGCAACTAATATCTCTCGATAGTTTTTTTGCAGAGAATAACCTGTTAAGAAGTTAAATACATCGGTCAGATCTGCACCCAGTTCTTCCCGACAACTGAACAATCCCAGGTCTGTGTATAGTTTGGCTGTTTTTGGGTTATAATTACCTGTGCCAATATGGACGTAACGACAGATTTTGTCTTTTTCTCTCCTGACTACTAGCACTATTTTACTATGGGTTTTCAAACCCGCTAATCCGTAAACTACATGAACTCCAACTTTTTCTAATCGTCTGGCCCAGTAGATATTATTTTCTTCATCAAAACGGGCTTTTAATTCCACTAAAACTGACACTTGTTTACCATTTTCAGCTGCAGCAATTAAGGCATTTACTATGGGTGAATCCCCAGAAGTACGATATAATGTCATCTTAATCGCTAACACTTGAGGATCCCATGCTGCATGGGTAATAAATTGCTCTACTGTACCGGAGAATGATTGATAGGGATGATGGACTAATAAATCTTTTTCTCTAATTATAGAAAAGAAATCTCTTCCATCTTCTGTTTCTAAAACATCGGGATCTAAACAGGGTTCTTTTAACCGCTGTAACCGGGAAGGAATGACTGATTGACGTGGAGGATCTTTCAGTTCTGGTAAGGATAATCCCATAAAATACATTAGATCCCTCAAACCTAATAAACCATTTACTTGGTAAACATCATTAGCAGTCAATTCTAGGTCTTCTAATAACCGAGAACGTAAATTTTCCGGTGTTTGTGATTGTATTTCTAATCGAACCGGTGTCCCACCCATACGCCTTTTACGTAGTTCTTGTTCAATGGCTAGTAATAGGTCATCTGCTTCATCCTCTTCTAGCTCTAAGTCCGCATCTCGAGTGATCCGAAAAGGATGGCATTCTTGAATGTTCATCCCCGGAAATAATTGATCTAAATTATGGGCGATCGCCTGTTCTAAAGGTACACCAATCCAGTGAATTGGTTTACCATTATGACTTGCTAGTTCGGAAGGTAAGGGGATAAATCTTGGTAGAACTTTTGGTACTTTCACCCGGGCAAAATATTCTTCTTCTGTCTCTGGATTTTTGACCACCACAGCCAAATTCAGGCTGAGATTAGAAATGTAAGGAAAGGGATGACTGGGATCCACTGCTAAGGGGGTGAGAACGGGAAATATTTGTTCTTTAAAATATTCATCCAGATGCAATTTCTGTTGCTGATTCATATCTATATATTTAATAATATGAATACCTTGATTGGCTAACAAAGGTTGTAGTATTTCTTCAAACTGTTGGTTCTGTTTTGCCACTAATGGGTTTATATATAATCTGATATCATCTAACTGCTGCTGTGGTGTGCGCCCATCAGGAGTAAGAAGGTCTACTTTTGCTTCTACCTGCTGTTTTAGTGCTGCAATACGCACCATAAAAAATTCATCCAGGTTAGAGCTAAAAATGGCTAGGAATTTGAGTCTCTCTAATAGTGGTGTGCGTTCATCACATCCCTCATGTAGTACCCTGCTGTTAAACTGTAACCAACTTAATTCTCTATTAATATAGTATTCTGGGTCATTTAAATTAATTGGTTCATCTAAACTAACAACTGGAGGATTGTTTTTTTTGAGTTTGGCCATGATTATCTATCACCTAGTAGATGTTGCTATTTCCTTGGTAGTCAATTAATCCAATTATAATGTTAAGCTTTGCTTAAGAAAAAGTTAAGAACCCCTAATTATTTGTCTAAGTAGGTCGGTATAATTAAATATAAATTGTTAATTCCTTGTCATTATCCACTGTGTATGTTCCAAGCTACTCGTCGTCGTCTTGCTCTTTGGTACACCGCTGTCACCGCCATTTTACTACTCTTGTTTGCCACTGGAGTGTATTGGTATGTCCGCAGCACATTAATTGAGAGAATTGATGATACTTTAAATCATGTAGTAGAGGTAGTAGAGCGTTCCTTAGTAATTGAAGACGTTAACTTGGAACCAAGTCAACTAAAATTAAGGCATCAAGGAGTTAAAATACCTCAACAAAACACAATTAGTGTTAACATAGAAGCAAGTTTTCGCAATAATAAGAGTACAAATGAAGACGATCATATTGATTTAGAATGGTTTACCCCTACTGGTGAGTTAAGGTGGTCTACCTTTTCCGAACCCTTACACATTCCCATTCGTGGGAACACAAGTGAAACTGTGCGGGTGATGGGAGCATGGGGTAACTCAGAGCTATTACTGCGACAGGTGACCCATAGAGTGGAAATAGGAAGACAAGTTTTAGGGTATTTGAGGGTCAGTCACCCCTGGTTTGAAGTCACTAAACCAAGTCGAAAGTTGGTTGTGGATCTAGGTTTAGGTATAGGGTTAATGGTGATTTCTGTGGGCGCTAGTGGTTGGTTTTTGTCTGGAAAAGCGATGGAACCTGTGGGTGATTCCTATCAACGGTTGAAACAGTTTACTGCTGATGCTTCCCATGAATTAAGAAGTCCTATAGCGCTGATTCAAACCAATGTCCAAGTTGCATTAGCTGATTTGGAATCGGAAAATTCTTATACTGCTCATGACTATGAACACAATTATTTCCATTATCGCCAACAATTGCAGTTAGTTGAAAGATTAACCCAGCGTTTAGGTAGGTTGGTCAACGATTTGTTGTTTCTTGCTAGACAAGATAGTGGTATGAGTCCTAACTTGTTTTCACCCTGTCCCGTGGATGCTTTGTTAATGGAAGTGGTGGAAGAGCAGGAACTTGTAGCTACAGAAAAACAAATTTCCCTGAGTTTAATCCTTGTGGATCCTCCAGTGGAAACTGACTCCAGATTACGGGAAAACTGGTTCACTCTCATGGGAAACTGGGATCAACTGGGTAGATTATGCACTAATTTGATTAGTAACGCCCTACAATACACTCCCAGGGAAGGAAAAGTGCAAGTAGAATTGGCACGAGTTTTGACAATGCCTGGTCCTTGCTTACAAATTAAAGTGATTGACACGGGAGTAGGTATTCCTAGGGAATCTTTACCAAAACTATTCGATAGATTTTATCGCGTGGATCCAGCTCGCTCCCAACGAGACGCTATCACCGGATCGGGTCTAGGTTTAGCTATTGTTCATACCATTGTAGAACAACATCAAGGAGAAATAGAAGTTCACAGTATTCTTAGTCAGGGGACTACTTTTGTCGTTCACTTACCTGTAGGTAGTGAATTTTACTAGTTTTTTTAGTATAATTTTTCTATTAATTTCTCCCATCTTCTAAATAAATATCTCGAATATCAGGGTCTAATTTTTCTTCTAACATCTGGTAGCTCTGTTGTAATAAATCGCTTACCTGTACTATAGAAATATTTTCTCCCTCTGCTTGTAAATAAGCGGCAATTCGGGTTTCACTCCAATGGAAGGTTCGCGCCATCAGTAAAACTACGCGTAGAACAGGTGGTAGTTTATCCAGCGCCTGCTGTAAATAGCACCAAAGCGGAGGTGAGGTTTCTTTTATGGAGTAATGAATTGCTTCTGCTGGTGGTACGCTGATTCGATTAATGCAAAAGGCAGTCATGTTAATTAACCAGTTTTGCAGGCTTAATGCTTCTTTCTCGGTTATTGGTTGCTCTAGAGAAAGTTCCCTCATTTCATAGTATATCTGTTGCCAAGTCAGGGCAAATAAATAGTCTGCTTGAACGGGAGATTTCGCTGAGTGTTGAATCAGAGTGTAAACTATAGGATGATAACGGGCAAATATGGCTGTGAAATACCGACCACTATCAGGATAGCGCTGAAATAGGTTTAATAGTTCTTGGTCGGTTTGTTCAAATAGGGATTTCACCAAGGGGTGATTGGTTTCGGGAAAGGAGGGAATTTGCACAGGGGTTGTAAGGAGTTTAAATGTCAGCTCAAGTTGGTTAGAGTATAAACTATTAAAGAGATAGCGATATGCTAGTCTTTAGCAACAATACTAAAAACCTATTCACTATACAATCTAGATTTATTCATGGTTATAGTAGCTAATGTGATACCTTTTTTGCATATTCCAGTGACAATTGCCTCTTTTTTACCCTCCCTACCCTTGGATAGTCTGTTTTCCACCCAGGGGATTATGATTATGCTATTGGCAGCTTATGCTGGTGCCATGTGGATGTTTCTCACCAGCGCTCCCAAGGTCTATACTGTAATGGTCTCGGATTTGGAAATTGCCCGACAACTATATGAGGGTTTGTTGGATTTACCCGCTGCGGAAGTACCTCTACACTACTACTACAATTATGAACAAACTATAGGTGCTACGGCTATAGATCCACTTTATATGTCTTCTGGTCCTAGTTTCTCTCATAGGACTATTAGTAACGGCAATGATGGACTATGGTACCAATTAAAGAAAAATACCCAACTACACGTTATTACTGGTGCAAGTCTAGGTAGTAAAAGTCAACAACGTCATGTTTGTTTTGACCGGGATTGTTTAGACTTAATTTTAATGCGGGTGGAAACTAGAGGGTTAAAGTTTAAGATTCGTAATCAAAAACCTTTGAACTTTTTGGTAAAAGATTACGAAGGGAGAATTATTGAAATGGCTGAGGTGACTGGTTAAGAAAAGTTGTTATGGGGTAAAAGACCTGTGATTGAGGCTGAGGTTCATTTGTCATTACATAATTTCCTGCGCTCCCAGGTGGGTTTTCCAACTTGGCCTCATCACCTAACGATGGCAAGGTTGGTAGCTAGGGCTTTTCGTTTGGGACGTAGTGCTTTAATTCAAGTTGGAGCTCTTTGTGGTTATCAAGGAAGATACCGAACAAGTTTTATTGCCTCCGCTTTAATGTGGCCTGGTCCAGTAATTATCGTAGCATTACCAGAAATCCAGCAAAGATTGCTCAAGATAGAAATACCTCGTCTTGAACAGTGGTTAGGAACAACTAAATCTATTAGAGTAGGTGATGTTTGGCCTGATCCCGATTTTAAAGGTTTACTACTAACCTCTCCTCAAGCGTGGCTAAAAGAGCAGTTGAGTAATGAACATGTTGGTTTCCCTCCCCATATTCCTACTATTATTGATGGTGTAGACGATTTAGAAGATTGGGTACGTAATCAGCTGACCCAAAACCTTGATCCCCAGGACTGGGATCAGCTAATATGGGCTTGTCCCCACCAAGCGGATTTAATCCGGGAAGTGAGGGTAAAATTAACTCATGAATTGTTTCAGCATCCAGAAAATCCATACCACTGTTATCTAATTTGCCAACGGGAAATTGAAATTTTACAAACTCTGTTTTCTGCTTTAAATCCTGACCATCTCCCAGCTATATGGCGTAGTTTTCAAGCATGTTTCTACAACGCTATTGATAATTCCGTAACACCTGTTGGTCTGACTTCTTCCCTTTTTTGGGCCACTGTTGCTCGTCGTCAAGGTCTATTTTATTTACATTGTGCACCCGTAGAATTAGCGACGAAATTAGCACCAATTTGGCAACGACAACCGGTGGTGTTAATTGGTAGTGCTTTGGAACCAGAAACGGAAGCACCCCTATTTCGCCAGGGATTGGGTTTAGTAGATGTAACTTGTTTGAAGTTCTCCAGTGACAATCACGGTGAAGCTATTCAACTTTATGTACCCCATAAGTTACCTTTACCCAATACACCAGAATTTCAATCTTCGTTTATTCATCAAGTCCGCACCCTGATTTGTTTGAGTACCACGGCTTTGGGTCTAACTGTAGTGTTGGTAGGTGACGTACCTCTCAAAAGTAGAGTAGCAGCGATTTTGGCTGCTGACTTCGGTTCACGAGTTCAAGTGGAAAAAACTTGTTTGGATGATAATGGTATTCTGGTTAGTGGTTGGGAATTTTGGCGATCGCACCAGAGTGTTTTGCCTGCACCCCAGTTATTGATTATTGCTACTTTACCCCTACCATCCTTAGAGAACCCTTTAGTAGCTGGTAGGGTGGCTTATTACAAGCGATCGCACCAGGACTGGTTTAGACTGTACCTACTACCCACTGCGCTGAGTGAGTTACAACGGGCCCTAGCTCCGGTGAGAGAAAGTCAGGGGATAGTGGCCTTATTAGATAGTCGTGTGGTCAATCGTAGTTATGGATCCCAGATTCTTGCTTGTCTTAGCCCTCGAGCACGCTTAGACTATCTTGATCCCAGTCTTTTTTCTTCCCATACTCCAGAAAACTATTGATGAATTTGAGGGGAAACTAAGTACCTTAATAGCAAACCTTAAATATACTAGTAAGTGAAACGAAATCAAACCTGAGATTAACTGAAATCAATTATTTGTTATGGGTGAAGCAAAACGTCGGAAAAATACCATGGGGGAGAACTATGGACAAGAAACCCCCATATTGCCATGGGTTCCCATTACTAAGTCTCAAGCAGAACTTTTTGTGAAAATAACCACTCGCGGAGCATGGATTGGTATTGGAACTATGGTAGCTATATGGGTGACTATCCGTTTTATCGGACCCGCTTTTGGATGGTGGCAAGTAGTGGATTAGGTTAATGAGTATGATTTAATTTAAGCTGGCTGGAAATATCCTAGTGGGAGCTATAGTTAAGAAATAATGCTAAGTCCTCTCAAAATTGCCTATGGAGGTGTAATATCCAACTATTGCCAATTTGACTAAGATTTAGGTTAGGCTAATTCCCTAGCATTCCAACCAGGAATAAGGCTAAACATTAAACAGCATTGTTAACCTCATCAGTTTTATCTAGGCTTTGGCAAAGTGGCTAATTGCTAACCTAAGCATTTATCCAAAACTTTTAGAGATAGAGTACAATAACAAGGGACAGGAAAATCTAAAGAAAATATAAAACATTCTCAAATGACCGTGGTGTCTGGAGGAAAAAATGTTTCTGAGACTAGCATACGAACATAGACAATTTGTGCAAGAGTTGGTAATGAACTTACAAGCTCTGGCCATGGTTCTAGAACGCAAGGGTTACCCAGCTTCTTGCTACACCTGTGGGGATCAAATGAACAGTGCTTCATTTATGGTGGGTTTGGGGAATAATCACCTCATCCGCTTTCTGGTGTCTGACTATGGGATTACCTGGACCGAAATGAGGGATGACCGGGAATTGATGAAGTTAGAAGGAGCGGAAGCAATCCAACAATTACAAGAACTAGCTAATCTGGTTAAACAGTCTATAGAACCTTGTACAAATCAGAAAGCTCTAATTAGGAAGTAAGGAAGTTATTTTGTATAGATGAGCAACACAACATCAGGTCAAGGAACTTTACCACCAGCAAGTGCAATTGACAAGTTAACAAAGAATGAAGTTGATACCTGGTTTGACTATCCCATCAGAGTACAACCTCATCATACGGATTATGCAGGATTAGTTTGGCATGGTACCTACTTAACTTGGATGGAGGAGGCACGAGTAGAGTGTTTACGCTCCTTTGGTGTTGATTATGCTGATTTGGTAGCCTTGGGGTGTGATCTACCAGTTGTAGAACTGTCTATACGCTATCATAAATCACTACAATTAGGGAATATGGCTTTGGTCAAAACCCGCATGTTAGAAGTAACAGGTGTGCGAATCAACTGGGACTATAAAATTGTCTCCCTTGATGATCAGGAATTATGTGTAACTGCTCAAGTAAGTTTAGTAGCGTTAGATCGGGAAAGGGGTAAAATTATGCGTCAGTTACCCGCCACATTCCAGGAGGTGATCGCTAAAATTGCGGCATCTTATAAATAGTTATAAGTTTAAGAAGGTCAAGACACTTGCCTACACCATTTCGCTAAAACTGGTGTAGGTATATGAGACAGAAATTTTACAGTTAGCGGACAGAAATAAATTGTGGTTGTATACTAAAATTTTCAGTGGCTTTAATTACTTCTTGTCTAGCCCACCTATCTGCTACCAGGATATCCTCTAAAGAAGGATGAGACTGGTTCTGATGGCGATCGCACACCAATTCAATACAGCGAGCAATATCCAAATAGCCAATTTTTTCTTCTAAAAATAGTGCTACAGCTTGTTCATTAGCTGCATTTAAAACAGCGGGCATAGATCCACCTGCTCTACCAGCGGAATAAGCTAAGCCCATACAAGGGTATTTGTGATGATCTGGTTCACGAAAAGTCAAAGTTCCGCATTTGACTAAATCTAGCCTTTGCCAATTGGTGTAAATTCTTTCTGGCCAAGACAAAGCATAAAGTAAAGGTAGGCGCATATCTGGCCAACCCAACTGAGCTAAAACAGAGGTATCTTGTAACTCAATTAAAGAATGAATAATACTTTGGGGATGAATAACAATTTCGATGTCATTGTAGTCCATACCAAATAAATAATGGGCCTCAATAACTTCCAATCCCTTATTCATCAAAGTTGCTGAATCCACAGTAATTTTTTTACCCATAGACCAGTTAGGATGTTTAAGAGCATCTGCAACTTTAACTGTAGGTAATTGTTCCACTGGCAAATCTCTAAAAGCTCCCCCGGAAGCGGTCAACAAAATCTTTTTTAAACCAGCTGTGGGTACACCTTGTAAGCATTGAAAAATAGCGGAATGTTCCGAATCAGCAGGTAATAACTTGACCCCGTGTTTTTGTACCAGGGGTAAAACCACTGGGCCACCAGCAATTAAAGTTTCTTTATTTGCTAGAGCAATATCCTTACCCGCTTCAATAGCAGCGATAGTGGGGAGTAAACCCGCACAACCGACGATTCCAGTAACTACCGTTTGGGAGTCACCATAACGAGCGACTTCCACCACACCTGCTTCCCCGGATAGTAAAATAGGTTGGGGGTAGATATCTTTGATAGCTTCCTCCAGCTCCTGTAACTTATCAGCACAGGAGATAGCAGCTATTTGGGGACGAAACTGGCGGATTTGCGCTGCAAATAACTCTACATTACGTCCAGCAGCAAGACCAACTATGCGAAACTTGTCTGGATGCTCAGAAACGATATCTAAGGTCTGAGTACCAATAGAACCAGTAGAACCTAGAAGAGTTATAGCTTTCACAATGATTGAACAATTTACGGACACTCCTAATTGTGACATCGTCAGGGATCAAGATGGAGAGATTCTTCTTTATTTTGGCAAATTCTATAACTGTAGCCACCTGCAAGGATTATAACGCCCATCCAGGAGCCATATTTTATTAAAAGCAATAAATTCTTTAGTATTTGGTAATATCTAATATGTTTTGTTTAATTCTCTTGTTTATATATGACCAAGGGTCAATTTGCCGGTTACAAACCAATTAATCATAAGCTGTTTAGTTACAACTTCATTAGTAATTATCTTGGTAGAGATAATATATATTTCCCTGTAGTTGTATGGCTATTGAGTCGGCTCCTGATTTGGGCAGGAATGTTGCTAATTGCACCTAACATACCAATAACGGATGACAGCGTTTTTGAGCATGGTACATGGAGTATTTTTGACGCTTGGGACAGTGTGCATTATCGGGCGATCGCCACTAGTGGTTACGAGTTTTACCCTGATGGTCAACAATATAATCTAGCTTTTTTTCCTATGTTTCCCCTAACCATTTGGGTTTTAATGAAACTCGGGTTACCTTTTGAAATAGCTGGTTTATTAATCAACAATTTGTCTTTTTTAGGAGCGGTTTACCTATTATATTTTTGGGTTAAAAAACATTGTAGTTTAAGGATAGCGCAATGGACAATTATAGTCATTTGTTGTTGTCCCATGTCCATGTTTACGGGGGTAATTTACACAGAAGGATTATATTTATTATTCAGCATTGGTTGTTTAAGAGCTTTTGATGAAGAAAAATATAGCTTAACTGCCTTTTGGGGAGCTATGGCAACTGCTACACGTCCTACAGGAATGGCTTTAATTCCTGCTTTATTGCTGACTGCTTGGAGACAAAGGCGGGGTAAAATAGCCTATTTTACCAGTTTGTTAACTGCTACTGGGTTAATATTATTTAGCATATATTGTGCGATTAATTTTCATGATCCCTTAGCCTTTATTGCTGCTCAAAAAGGATGGCGACCATCTCTTGGTTTTGATTGGCAAGGTTGGTTAAATATGTTGATGCAAATTATTTTGGGGAGAAATTGGAATTTTGGGTGGGTATGGAACGATGATGGAGGAATTAGGGATCCTTGGTATCCCGTGTTTTTTGGTTTTATGGTTTATGGCACAGTCACTTTGTGGTTGCGGCAAAAATATTGGCATCCCTTCATGATATATTTGGTTTGTACCATATTAGCAGTGTTATTGATTTTAGTGGATCAGAGGGTGATCAACAATTTGCTCAATGTTTTAATGGTGGTAGGTGGTAGTTATTTAGTGTGGCATTTTCGTCGTAAACTCACACCTGTCATGGTCATTTATAGTTTGTGTGGAGTCGGTTTATTATTAGCTTCTGGAGGAACCATCTCTTTAAGTCGTCTAGCTTATGGTATTGTTCCTTTAAGCATTGCTATTGGTGCTTGGTTGTCCCGATTTCCCCGTCAAGCTTATCTATCTGTCGGTTTATTTGTGGTTTTACTCTTTAGGTTAGCTATAGGATTTGCTCAACATCATTGGGTGGGTTAAAGTATGGAAGCTTATTGAAGTTTAATTATTGATTCGAGTGAGTATAAATCAAACATGAATTTTTTTTGGAATCTGCTGACTCAGAATAATACTGTATTTGCCAAAATTCTAACAGGGTTATTTTTTATAGTTGGACTACCTGCTATACTTCATCATGCTATGTGGCGTGATGAACTGAATGTTTGGTTGATTGTTAGGGAAAGTCAGTCCTTATTGGAATTATTCCATCACATTCATTATGAGGGACATCCTTTTGTTTGGTATGTTTGTTTAGCGATTTTAAGACAATTTACAACTAATCCTGTAATCATGCAAGTATTTCACTTGTGTTTAGCCACATTGTCAGTCTATGTGTTTACCAGATATTCACCATTTAGTTATTTTCAAAAATTGTTATTTTGCTTGGGCTATATTCCTTTTTATGAATATTTACTAATCAGCAGAAATTATGCTATAGGACTATTACTAGTTTTTATATTTTGTAGTCTCTATTCTAGTCGTCAACAGAGTTACCTTAAATTGGCAGTGGTTTTATTTCTTATGGCTAATGTTAATGCTTATTGTTTATTATTGGCAATAGCATTTAGTCTAACGTTGGTAATAGAATATATTTGTAGGCAATTTT
>Ga0172372_10002007_pt1 | contig 31218 bp, 27 predicted proteins | sample LakKiv5m_2_FD_114544 | JGI IMG/M metagenome (GOLD analysis project Ga0172372, IMG submission 114544) | Freshwater microbial communities from Kabuno Bay, South-Kivu, Congo - kab_092012_9.5m | ecosystem: Environmental > Aquatic > Freshwater > Lake | place: Democratic Republic of the Congo... | reverse complement strand
CGGCCACGCTGCTGGCGCTGCAGACGGCCCGGCGGTCACGCAGATGTCCACCGAGCTGGGGTGTCGCGGCCTGAAGCCCGCGGCCGCCGAGATCGTGCGCACCAGCACCGCGGGCGACGTCGTGACGGCCGAGACCCTCATCGGCGGCTGCGGCGAGCTCAAGCGCTACACCGTCCGTTGCACGATCGGTGGGGATTGCGACGTCGGCGCGGCCGCCGACCCCTTCGCCGCCGTTGGCGCCGCCGCCACCGACGCCGCCCGCAAGGCCACCGGCTGCGCCGAGGTCGAGGCGGGCCGCCTCAAGGACAGCGCCGAGCGCACCATCGATGGCGTCGCCGTCCGCAGCGCCGTCGTGAAGGTGCGTGGCTGCGGCTCCATCTGGAACTACGAGACCACCTGCACCGGTGACACCTGCGTGAGCCGCGACGTCGATGCCCCCGCCGCGCCGCCCGGGGCCGACCCCGGCCTCGACGTCGGCGCCATCCCCGACCTCGGCGACGTCAACCTCAGCGACGTCGACGCCGCCGGCCCCGTCGAGTGACCCCTGCCCTGCCCGGGCCCGGACCCGGCCCCCGGCAGTCGACTGGACCGCGCCCCATGGCGTGTGGAACAAGATCCGGCTGTGGCGTCTCCCCTCGACTCCGGCCTCGTGAAGGCGCTCCTCGCAGGTGAGGGCGGCAGCCCCGTCGACAGCGCCGCCCTCGAGGAGGCCGTCAACCAGCAGGTCATCCACGGCGGTTGCCTCGACACCCTGCTGCTCGAGGCCGGCGTCGTCGACGAGCCGACCCTCGTGCGCGCCCTCGTGGCGGCGTCGAAGACCGACCCCGTCGAGGCCTCGCGCTTTGCCGCGCCCGACGAGCCCGCCATCACGCGCCTGCCCCGCCGCATGGCGGTGGCGATGGGCCTCGTGCCCCTCTTCGTCGACGACGCCTCGGCCCTGCACGTCGGCTGCCGCTCGCCCCTCGATCGCGATCTCATCGAGGAGGTCGCCGAGCTGCTGAAGACCACCGTCGTGCCGCACGTCGTGCCCGAGGCCCGCCTCCGCCAGGGCCTGCACGCCGCCTACGACCATCCCCTCGACGAGCGCTTCGTCGCCCTGCTGCGGCGCCTGAGCCCCGAGGTGCAGGTGGGGGCCGACGCCGTCCCCGTCGTGCCCGTCGTCGGTGGGGCTGCCGGCGCCAGCGAGCCGATCGTGAGCTGGGACCTCGGCGAGGCCCTCGCCCACCTCGCGGCCCAGGACTCGCGCGACGGCATCGCCCGCGTCGCCGTCGCCTTCGCCCGCCGCTTCCTGCCCTTCGCCGCCGTCTTTGGCGTGCGCGACGGCCACGCCGTCGGCTGGCTGCGGCAGGGACCCTTCGAGGGCGTGCAGTTCGCGCGGCCCTTCCCGATCCCGCCGCAGAGCTTCCTCGGCGCCGCGCTGCAGGCGGCGGCCCCGGCCCTCGTGAACCCCGAGGCCACCGACGAGAACGCCGCCGTCTTCGGCTGGCTCGGTCGGCGTCGGCCAAAGACCGCCCTCGTCGTGCCCATCGTCGTCGCGCGGCGCCCGGTGGGCGTGCTCTTCGGCGACGGCGGCGTCCGCCACAAGGATCCCCGCGACGTCGCCGAGCTCACCGCCTTCGCGGCCCGCCTCGGCGCCGCGTTCGAGGCCCTGCTGCGGCAGCGCCACCGCCAGCACCCGTCGATCTTCCCTCAGCCGGCCGCGAACCTGCACCCGACGACCCCGGACCTGACGACACTGCCGCCGACGATCGCGACGACGACGACGACAAAGGCGGCCACGACGCCGACGATGCTGTCGCCGCCGACGCTGCCGCCCGAGGAGGTCGTCACCCTCCCGCCGACGACGCTCCCGCCGACGACGCTGCCGCTGCCGCCCCGCGCCGACGACGACGCCGCCGACGACGACGCCGACGATGCGCTCCCCGCGCCGCCGCCGCTCACGGCGTCGACGACGATGACCGCAGCGACGCTACCGCCGCAGGCCACGTCGAGCGCCGCGATCGACGAGATCCCCCACGACGCGCCGCAGGTGTCGCTCGACGACGACCTCCCCGCGCCGCCGCCGCTGTCGACGCTGCCGACGAGCGGCAGCCGCACAGGCATGCCATCGGTGGGGGGGCGGCTCGACGGCACGAGCCCCTTCGCCCACGACTACCGACCGCCGACGCCGACGGCGCCGCCGCTGCTGCTCACCGGCGTGGGCGCTCCCCTCAACGAGCACCTGCCGAAGCTCGCCGGCGACGAGGGCGCCCCGTCGACGGACGGCGCCGACGCGGCCCGGCCGTTCTTCCCGCTGCCCGAGGGCACGGCCCCCGAGGCCTGGCGCGGCGCGCTGCAGGCCACCGTCGAGCGCGGCCTGCAGGGCGGCACCGTCGTCGACAACGACCTCGACTGGGAGGCCGTCGTCTACGACCCCGCCCACGCCGCCGAGCTCGAGCGCCCCGTGACGCCGGCGGCGAAGCCGGCCCGCGCCGTCGACTTCCCCGCCCTGTCATCGAGCGTCCTGCACGACATCTACGACGACGCCCGCGACGCCGTCCCCGATGACGACGATCACGACGACGGCGCCGCCGATGAACACACACCGGTCGAGGGGCAGGCGCCGCCGCTGGCGCCGCTGCCGACGATGTCGCACGCCGAGCTCGTCGAGCTGCTCTTCGCCGGCGACGACGCCCTCGTCGAGCGCGCCGCCCGTGAGCTCGCCGGGCGCGGCCTCGCGGCGGTGCCGGCCCTCGGCGAGCGCTTCCCGGGGCGGCTGCGGGTCGATCCGTTCGACCCCGGCGAGAACGTCCGCACGGCCGACCGCCTCGGCCCCCTCATCGACGTCCTCGCCCGCCTCGGGCGCGACGGCCTCGACGCCGCCGTCCCGCACGTCGACAGCCGCTACCCGGCCCACCGCTTCGCGGCGGTGCTGCTCTTCGCGCTGACGCCCGACGCGCGGGCCATCGACCTGCTGCGCAACCGCCTGCACGACGCCGAGCCCCGCATCCAGCGCCTCTCCGCCGAGGCCCTCGTGCCCTTCCTCGCCCACCCGCGCTTCGAGGGGCTGCTTGTCCACCTGCGCGAGCGGGCGCTGGCGACGACGCGGCCCTATCCGGTCGAGGCCCGTCGCCGCGCCACCGAGCTGCTCGGTGAGTTCCGCGACGTCGGCGCCGTGCCGCTGCTCATGAACCTGCTGTCGTCGACGGAGATGCAGGAGATCGCGCGCCGGGCCCTGCGGGCCATCACGCTCGTCGACCACGGCACCCGCAGCAAGGGCTGGGAGAAGTGGTGGGCGCGGGGCCGCAAGCGCTCGCGCATCGACTGGCTCATCGACGGCCTCGGCTCCGAGGAGCTCGAGCTGCGCAGCGCCGCCTGGCGCGAGCTCGCCGCCCTCGTCGGCGACGACTTCGGCTACCGCCCCGACGCCGACAAGCGCGCGCGCCAGCGGGCCGTCGAGGTCTGGCAGCAGTGGTGGCAGACCGAGCAGCAGCAGCACGCCCACCCGAAGGCGGCTGCGAAGCTCTGATCGACCGCGTCGGTGGCGACCATCCACACATCAAGCGCGGTCGATCTGAATGGGCCCGGCCACCTCGACGTCGACAGCCGCCGCCACCGCTGCGGTCGAGGAGGACGCCATGGTCGACACCACCTATCGCCTGCCCCGCGGCGTCGCACCCATCGCGGCCGACGACGGCGACGTCTTCGTCCCCGAGGTCGGCTTCCTGCACGAGGCGGTCACCGAAGGTCGCCACACCGACCTGTTCCGGGTGGCCTGCTCCGCCGACGACGTCGCCGCCATCTTCCTCGCCCTCAGCGACGCGATCCTGCCGGAGCGCGCCTTCCTCATCCTCGAGCTACACGACGAGGACATCTACCTCTCGGATTTCATGCCCCGCGCGACGCTCGAGGAGCGGGTCCGTCCCCACCTCGACGGGCTCGTCGAGGACGGCATGCTCGCCTTCGGTCTCGCCTTCTACGACGACGACCACCTCAACGAGGTCTTCGTCGACGACCACAAATGCTTCACCGTGTTCACGACCCGCCCCGACAGCGTGCGCCAGGTGCTGCTCAACCTCGGTGTCGAGGAGCGGCCGACGCTCACCCTGCTGGGGACGCGGCCCCACGCCCACCTCTCCGACAGCAACACCGTGGCGACGGTGCAGCGTGTGCTCGTCGAGGCGCTTGGCATGCAGCACCAGAAGAAGGGTGGCTGAACCGATGGCGCTCTCCGACGACGTCCGCACCCGGCTCACGCTTCTGCGCGGCGACATCACCGCCGTCGACGCCGACATGATCGTCAACGCCGCCAACGCCGGACTCTGCGGCGGCGGCGGCGTCGACGGCGCCATCCATCGGGCCGCGGGCCCCCGGCTCCTCGCGCACTGCCGAAACCTCGGCGGCGCCCGCCCCGGCGAGGTCGTCGTCACCCCGGGCTTCGACCTGCGCGCCCGCTTCATCGCCCACGCCGTCGGCCCGGTGTGGCGCGGCGGCGACGCCGACGAGGACGAGCTCCTGCGCCGCTGCTACGCCCGGGCCTGCGCCCTCGCCGCCGCCCACGACGTCGACACCCTCGCGTTTCCGTCGATCTCCACCGGCGCGTATCGCTTCCCCATCGCCCGCGCCGCCGGCATCGCCCTCGACGCCATCGCCACGCACATCGCCACCCACGCGCGGCCAGGCCGCGTCATGATCGTGCTCTTCTCCGACGCCGACCTCGCCACCTGGACGCGCGTCCTCGCGACCCGCTGATGGCCCACAGCACCACAGGCGCCACCCATCCGTGGACGAGACGGATGGAGGCGCCTGTGACAGTATTCTTCACCGACATGACCCACCCACTTGATGGTGAAATCCACGGTGGATGAAGAAGCGAGCAAGGGATCGACGACCAGGTCTATTGCTCTACCAGCTGAGCTACACCACCCGGAGGTGGTGGGGAGGTTCGAACTCCCGACATACAGATTCGATAACGGTCGCCAGGCAGCTCACCAGAGGCGAAGACGCGAACAAGGGGTCGGACGACGGACCTTTCTTGGAAATATGATAACCGTCGTCCAGCAGTTCGCGTACTTCAAAATCATACTGAACACCAACAAGACGCCCGGCACGCGCGGCGGATTCATCGTTCGGAGGTGGGGCCGCCAGATCTCCGGGATCCGGCGGCCCCGCCCTCACAGCTCGCCCCGGGCGAAGGCCGACACGAGCGCCGGCGTCGCGGTGTCGAAGCCGACGACGTCGAGCATGCCGCGGTCGGCGGGGTCGGCGATGGAGAAGCCGTTGCTCACCATGCCGATCACGACGAGGCGGGCGTCGATGCCGGACTGCTTCCGGTACGCCTGCAGCGCCTTCACCGGGTGCACGTCGCCAGCCCAGGTCTCGCTGTCCGTGAGGACGACGAAGCAGTCCACCTCGAGGCCACGCTCGGCGGCGTAGCGCATCGGCAGCGCGCAGTCGGTGGCGCCAAACGGCAGGCTGCGCGTCATCGCGAGCACGTCGTCGAGCGTCTGCGACGCCCGCAGCGGCAGCTGCGAGATCGGGTTCCTGCCCGGCATCCACGACGACGCACCCGCCGCGGTAAACGCCGTCGTCACCGTCTGCGGCTCGGTCGCGGCGAGCACGAGCGCCATCGCCGACGCCGCCTCACGGGGCGACAGCGGCGAGCCCGCCACGCGACCGCTGCCCATCGAGCCCGACACGTCGAGGCCGATCAGTAAGCGGCGGCCGGCCGGCTCGACGGCGGCAAACGCGAGACGGAAGGCCCGCTCGAGGGCCGCCACGATCTCGGGCACCGGCGTCCACGACAGCGCGCCCTTGTCGCCGCGACCCGACGCATACACGCGCTGCGCGACGAGGATCGCGAGCGGGTGCAGCCGGGCCGCCTTGAGCTGGCGGACATCGCCCAGGCGCTCGACGACCTCGGCCGTCGTCGACGACAACGGCGCCAGCGCACCGACGGCCGTCAGCTTGCCGAGGTTTCGCACGAGGGCCGTGAGTGGCATGCCGCCCTGCAACAGCGCGAGCCAGACGCCGCGGTCCTTGAGGTGCGTCGTCGGCACGCACTCGCGCGGCAGGCGGTGACGCGTGATGAGCGCGGTGACCTCCGCCGTCGACGTCGCCGCCTTCGCGGCCTCGACGGCCGGCACCAGCGGCAGGCCCTCGACGGACGCGGGCTTGCCCACGGCCCAGGCGAAGAGCTGCTTCTGCGTCTCGCGCACGGGCACGGGCCGCGCCTTGCGCAGCAGGTCGCGGTGCGACCAGCCGTTGCGCTGCTGGTACTTGCAGAGCTGCAGCGCGAGGTCGTCGTCGTCCTGGTCGAGGTACCAGCGCTCGAAGGCCCGGTCCGTGATCCGACCGAAGCCGCCAAAGGCCTTCACGGCGTCGGCGAGGGCAAAGAGCATCGTCGCGGTGCGACACACGCGCGGCACCGCTGCGGCGGCCAGGCGCCGCGTCTCGAGGTCACCGCGCTTGAGGGCGACGGCGAGGGCGAAGATGGCGGGATCGTTCTTCGGGGCCCGACCCTGCGCCGAGATCTCGACGATGCGCGCCACCGTGCGCGGACCATCGAGCGCCACGCAGCGCTCCACCGCGGCGGCGTTCTCCTTCGTCAGCGCGCGCGCCGAGGCGTAGTAGGAGCCACCGTCGACGCCGAGGATGAGGAAGCGGTCGAGGCGCTGCCACGCATCGACGGCGAAGACGAAGCCGCCCGCGTTGTTTGGCACCATGGCCGGCGACAGCGGCTCGCGCTGCGTGGTGGTCAGCTGGGAGAGGATGTTCTTCATCGTCATGGGTCACCTCGTGGTGGACCCGCCCGCAGCGCGGACAGGGGCACCGTGACGACGGCGACCCGCGCCGGATTCATCGACGGTCGGCGTGACTCGAACCGCCCGCGACGATTCATCGGCCTCCGGCCGATGAATGTACGAAACATTCGCACCCCGAAGGGGTGCGAATGTGTCGACGACGACGGGAATGGAGGGCGCGTCGGGTCGCTTGAGATCCCGCATGACCACACCCGTCTCTGCTGGCACCGCGCTCGATGCGGCCATGCTCGCCGCTTCGCGCGATCGTGATCGTCGTCGACGTCGCGCCCTGCTGCGTGAGACCCTGCTGGCGCTGCCCCTCCCGATCGTGACGATCACGGTACCGCTGATCCTCGCCTGGCTGCTGATTCCAGGCTTCGTCTTGTTCGAGCTGCTCCTCGGCGTCGCACGACGACGCCTGCGCCCCACACTGCTGCGCCTCGCCATCTTCGCCGGCATCGTGCTCGTCGCGATGGTCGCGCCGGAAAAGACCATCGATCAGATCGAGGTCTACCCGCTGCCCACCACCCCCATCACCATCGCCGCGTTCAACGCCCGGTTCCCGAGCGAGCGGACGCTCACCCCGATCTGGACCGACGCCCCCTCGACGATGATCGTGTTCTCCCGTCCCCGCCTGTCGCTGCGGGCCTTCGCCGACGAGCTTTCGGCGACGACCGGCCGACACGCCCGCATCGGCACCTGCGGCAACGGCGGCTCGATCCTCTCGGGGGCGGACCCCATGGGCGACGGCGTCACGCTGTGGGAGTGACCCTTCACGGGCACGGGCGTCGTGGCCGTGACGGGAGGATCGAATGCGCCCCCCCCTGCTCCGGTGTGTGGCGATGGTGCCGATCGTCACCGCCCTGTCTGGTTGCGGCCCCCGCCTCATCCGCGGCGACGGCGCCGCCGACGTCGACGTCTGCGTCGTCCGCACCGTCGCCCTCGACGATGGCGCCACCGTCGACGTCGTGCAGCGGGGCCGGGGCAGAGACGTCGTGCGCATCCCCGGCGCCGAAGACGGCATGACGCTGCTGCGCGATCGTGCCGACGAGGTCTGCGACCAGCTCGCGCCGCGGGCCGCGCAGGTGCGCACCACCGTCATCGCCCGGCGGCATCCGCTCGTCGACGGCGACCCCGCCCGCCTCGCCGACGACGTCGCCGCGACCCTCGACCAGATCGGCCTGCAGGACGCCGTCATCGTCGAGGGCATCTCGGCCGGCGGACCGGTGGCCCTGCACCTCGCCCTCACGCATCCGGACCGCGTGCGCGCCCTCATACTGGCGACGACGTTTCCCGCCCTCGACGACGCCGGCCGCGTCGACGCCGCCCACTGGTCGACGTGGACGAAGAACGGTGAGTACGGCGCCCTCTATCGCGACATGATCACGCGGACCGCGCCGCCGTCGCTGCAGGCCCTGTCGTTCCTCACGCCCCTGCTCGCGCCACCCCGCGAACCAGCCCGCTTCATCACCCTCGTCGACGGCCTCGTGGCCGCCGCTGGTCCCGGCGCGCGTCTGGAGACCATCAGCGTGCCCACCCTCGTCGTCACCGGCGAATCGGACCGCCTCATCTCCGCCGCCTTGAGCGCCCGCCTGCTGGCGATCCCCGGCGCCCGCCTCGTCGTCATCCCAGGCCACGGCCACGACGCCACGTCGACGCCAGACTACGAGCGCCTCGTCGTCGACTTCGTCGTCACGGTGGGAACGGGAACCTGATCGATGTCGGCGGGGTCGCAGAGATGGGGGTCGCCATGCAGACACACCGCCCACCTGAAGACGCCCGCGCCCATCTCGTGACGACCCCGGCGTCTCCCGGTCGCCAGCAGCGGTCGCGGCGGCGATCCAGGCTGTGGCCCCTCCTCGCTGCAGTCGCGGTGTCGACATCGATGACGGCGACGGGGGCGCTGCTCTGGCGGGTCCATCGCATTGGCCTCGAGCGCACCTGTCGGACTGCGTTCGTGCGGTGCGAGGGGGCCTGCCGTGCGCGTCTCTGTCCGCCGCCGGTGCACCTGCCTCCCGAGGAGATCGGCTGCGAGCCGGTCGAGACCGACGTCATCGTCGACGACGAGAGGCGGGGAGGGCTGGACCGCTGCCTCACGACGTGCGTCGCCAGCCAGTGCCCCGATGTCGACACCGTCGATGGGCTCGCGCCAACGTGGCCGCCCACCTGCGGGATCGATGCGGTGCGGTGACCTGCACCGGCCCCGAGTGGTCCCAGACCGCTCAGCCGCCGCCGGCGAGGCAGAAGCCCGTACCGGGGATGAACTCGACGCACGAGCACAGCGCACCAACGGCGGCGGTGCAGAGGCTGCAGCTGCTCCCCGTCGTGCAGGGCTCGGTGCATGACCCCAGCAGGGCGTTGCAGGTGAGGCCGTTGCCGCAGTCGGCGGTGACGCTGCAGGGGTCATTGTAGCCGCCGGTGCCGGCGTCGGCGACGCAGACGCGGCTGGCGTTGCACGTCTGGTCCGCCGCGCAGCTGGCGTCGTTGCGGCAGCCGACGGCGCAGCGCCCGGTGGAGATGTTGCAGAACTCGGTGGCGGCGCAGGCGCTGTCGACGCTGCAGGCCGTCCCACCTGCCGGCGCGGGGCTCAGACACTGCCCCTGCTGTCGCTCCACACGATCCGCCTCGACCAGCGAGACGGCGCCGTCGTTGACGTTGATGCCGGCGACGAGCCAGTGATCCCCCGCCCGCAGCGTCCGCTGCAGCTCGAGGGCGAGGCGGCCCCCGGCAAAGATCTTCACCGTCGCCATCGACGACGCCTCGACGGTGAAGCCGTCGACAAGGAGCGTGTAGAGGCCGTCGGCCGGGTTCTCGTAGGTGATGCGCTCGGGCCCGAAGCCGTTGAGGTCGTCGAGGTCCATCGTGGCGCCCCAGCTCGGGGTGCGGTTGTTGTAGGTGCAGTCGTCGGCCGTGCAGAACGTGGCCGGGAACGCCCGCGACAGGTGCAGGTCGAGGTCGTCGCGGTCGGTGTTCCACTGCAGCTGGAAGAACAGCCCCGTCGGCGGCGGCTCACCCTCACCCTCACCCTCACCCTCGCCCTCGCCTTCGCCCTCCCCCTCGCCTTCACCCTCGCCTTCGCCCTCGCCGGCGACGCAGGCGTCCACGACGCAGCGGCTGGCGACGCAGGCCTCGAGGCGCTCGCTGTCGCCCACGCAGCGGGCCAACGTGGTGTCGTCGACGCAGCGGGTGGCGCCGTCGCTGCAGGCGACGAGGCCGACGCAGACGTTGTTTTCGCAGCCGAAGCCGCCGGGGCAGTCGTCGTCGACGACGCACTCCGGCACGCGACAGCGGGTGTCGATGCAGCGCTCTCCGCCGTCGCAGTCGCCGTCGACCTCGCACAGTCGGACGCAGGCGCCGTCTTCACAGAGCTCGCCGCCCTGACAGTCGCGGTTGTCGGTGCAGCGCTCCCCCTCCCCCTCGCCCTCGCCGCCGGGTCGACGACGGGTCGGCGTCTCCTCCTCGGGCGGCGGCAGGAACGACGACAGCACCTCACAGCCGGTGCTGCAGGCAAGGACGGCGACGATGACGGGCAGGAACGCGCGCATGGTCCATGGTGTAGCCGAGCGCCGGCAGGCCCACCACGACATGGGTCGGGGCGGATCCGGCGCTCAGCGCGCGACGCGGCCGCTGACGACGGCGGTCTTCACGACGACCGGCAGCCCCTCGGGACACCAGCCGTCGACGGCACCGGCGACGGCGTCGAGAAAGCCCGCGGGCGCCGCCGCTCCCACCGGGGCGAGGACGACGTCGGTGAGGAGACGGTCCTGTCGCAGCGCCTCACCGTCGTAGAGCCCGAGCAGCCGGTCCTCGACACCGACGTGGGCGGCCGTCACGCCGACGTCGGCGAGGAACCCCCGCAGCTCGTCGAGGCCGGGGGCAGCGTCCCGCACGGCCGCCACGGCCTCGAGCACGGCCGGCAGGCGCCGCCCCTCGGCGAGGTCGACCACGACATCGAGCAGTCGCTGGAAGCTCTCCTTCAGCACGACGCTGACGAGCACGAAGCCCCCCGGTCGCGTCACCCGACGCAGCTCGGCGAGGCGCGCGACGCCGGCGACTTCGATGTCGAGGGTGCCGTCGAGGACGACGTCGAAGGCGCCGTCGCGAAATGGCAGCGAGAGCGGCGCTGCCATGGCCCGCGATACGCGGCGGGGCACAGCCGGCAGGGCTGGCGCGCGGGCGACATCGTCGTCGACAACCACGAGGCGCCCGAGGCCGGCGATGCGCTCGATGAGGGCGCGGCTCAGAAGCCCGCCTCCCGCCTGCACCTCGAGGAAGCGCATCTGCGGCGACAGCGGCGGCAGGGCGTCAAGCAGGAGCTCCGCCGACGGCGCCAGCAGGCGCGCCCGCACCTCGTCGTCAAACAATCGGGGATCGGCCCGCCAGCGCACCGACGTGTCGTAGCACGGCGGCGGCGACGTCGTCGCCAGCGGACGCTCCGCCATCTGGCGGAGACCTCAGCCCCGGTCCGCCGCTCCCTGACGGCAGAGGGCCGCCCGGGGCCTCGTCGACGAGGACGCGATCACGCGATGGGCGAGACGGCGCCGGTGTCCATGTCGTACATGCCGCCCACGATCGCGATCTGACCGCGGGCCTCCAGATCCGCCAGCACCGGGCTCTCGGCGCGGATGCGCTGCAGGGTGCGGCGCACATTCTCCTCGGCGACCCGGTGGACGAAGCCGGGGTTCTTGCTGGAGCGCGGCCCGTGATCGCCGGTGACGTCTTCGATGGCGGGCGAGATGACCCCCAGCAGCGATGTGAGGTTCGTGAGGCCGAGGGCCGCCACCGCGGCGAGGTCGATGGCCCCCTTGATGGCGCCGCAATGTTCATGGCCCAGCACGAAGACGAGCTTCGCCCCCGAGACGGCGCAGGCGAACTCCATGCTGCCGAGGATGTCGACGTTGACGACATTGCCGGCGACGCGGGCAACGAAGAGGTCGCCGATGCCACAGTCAAAGACGTCCTCGACGGGGATGCGGGAGTCGAGGCACGAAAGCACCACCGCCTTCGGCCACTGCCCCGCCGCCGCCGCCCGCACCTGGGCCTGGTGATCCCGATGCGTGACATCGCCTGTGACGAAGCGGGTGTTGCCCTGCCGCAGACGCAGCAACACGTCGTCGGGGGAGAGCTGCTGCTGCTCCTGTTGGGTGAGGACGCGATCCACCGGGGTGCGAACGTCGGGCATGTGCGGAGCCATAGCGCGGCGTCAGCCGACCTCAAGCCGGGCCTCGACGACGGCGAAACCGCGTGCGCGCAGATGGGCCACGAGGGCGTCGACGTGGTCGGCGACGGCGCGGCGGGTGGCGGCGTCCTTCACGAGGAACGACGCATGGAGCCCGGCGTCGGTCTTCTCGAGCCGCAGGTGCAGCCCCCCGATCACGTCGCTCTTGAACTGCAGGTGCACCTCGGGCCGACCGCTCTTCGCTTCGTCGGCCCCCACGAGCACCATGTCGACGAGCTCTCCCAGCATCGCCCCGGTGTCGGGGGCCTCCGTCGGCGACGACGATGATGACGGCGACGACGACGACGACGACGGCGCCTGGCGGGCCACCGCCGGCGGCGGGCGCAGCACGCCGGGCCCGACCCGGAAGGGGGCCGGTGGCAGCGACGTCGACATCGACGACGACAGCAGGCGCTCGAGGGCGGCGCTGCAACGGGGGTAGCGGGTCTTCGCCTCGCTCATCGACGACCACGATAGCTCGACGGCAGCCGGGCGCGCGTTCTATGGACAGACCATGTCCGGGCTCATGCTGCCGACGGCAGCCCTGCAACGATGGCAGACGACGGCGGCACGCCTGCTCCAGCTCGGCGGCGACTCCGACGGCAACGAGCTCGTGCTCTTCGTCGACGGCGATGACGCGTTCTCGGCGATGCTCGCCGCCATCGAGAGCGCGCGGGTGAGGGTGTGGCTTGAGACCTACATCTTCAAGCCCGACGGCCTCGGCAGCCGCGTGCTGCTGGCGCTGGCGGCGGCGGCGCGGCGGGGAATCGATGTGCGCCTGCTCGTCGACGACCACGGCAGCGGTGAGCTGGGGCCCGGCCACGTCGCCGACCTCGTCGCGGCGGGGGGCATCGTCGCCCGCTTCAACCCGACACCGGTGTGGCGGCTGGGCCGCGGGCTCGTGCGCGATCACCGGAAGATCCTCATCATCGACGACGACCACGGTTTCGTCGGCGGCATGAACGTCGCCGACGAGTACGGCGGCGTCCGCCTTGGCAACGGCCGCTTCCGTGACACGCACCTGCTCGTGAGCGGCCCGGCGGCGCGCGACCTCGCCCTCGTCTTTGGCCGTTCGTGGCAGCAGGCGACGGGCATCGAGCCGCCGACGCTGCCGGTGTCGTCGCCGCGCCCCGAGGGCAGCCACGTCCAGATCCTCGGCAGCGATCGCTTCCTGCGTCGTCGCCGCATCCAGCGGGCCCTCGCCACCGCCGTGCAGCGGGCCCAGCGCTCCATCACGTTGACGACGCCGTACTTCATCCCGCCGCCGCGCCTGCTGCGCAGCCTGCGCAGCGCCGCCCGTCGTGGGGTGCAGGTCCGCATCCTCACCGCCGGCGTGTCGGATGTGCCCATCGCCGCCCTCGCCGCCCGCCACGTCTATGGCTCGCTCCTCGAGGCGGGCGTGCGCATCTGGGAGCTGCACGGCCAGACCCTGCACGGCAAGACCGCCGTCGTCGACGGCTTCTACGCCCACGTCGGCTCCTTCAACCTCGACCGCTGGAGCTACGACAGAAACCACGAGGTCGTGGCGATGACCCTCGACCCCGGTGTCGGCGCCGCCCTCGAGGCCGTCTTCGACCGCGACCTGCAGCACAGCGTCGAGGTGGACCTCGAGCAGTGGCGACGTCGGGGCCTGTGGCAGCGGGTGCAGGGCCTCATCGCCTGGCAGATCGCGAAGCTCTGAGCTGCACTGCTCATTTGTGAGCATAGCTGTGCTCATTTTGAGCATCACTGCTTGCTCTACGGTGTCAGAATGCGCTGTCATTCTGGCCCGGCGCGTGCTTTCTGACCAGCAATGTCCCCTCCTGCTGCTCCCTTCGCCATCGGCGCCGTCCCCGGTCTGCACGAGACCCTGCTTGTCCTGCAGGCGCGTCGGTGGCGTCGTCGGCTGCGCCTGGTCGTGCGCGTCGGCGGCGTGGCGATGCTGCTGGTCGGCCTCGGTCTGCTGTTCGTCGACGGACCGCGCCGCGTGTATGCGGCCTGCACCCGATCGGAGGCGGTGGCACGGCAGACGTTGCAGGTGGCGGCGGTCCAGCAGGAGAAGCGCATGGCCCGCGGCGAGGCCCCGGCGACGACGACGCAGGCCCTCGGCGTCGTCGACGATGTGGCACGCGGCATCCGCTATCAGCTCACGGACGTCGAGGGCGTCGGCCCCGATGGGCGTTTCCTGCTGTGGGCCTTCATCGAGGCCGACGACGGGCAACGCGGCGCCCATGTCATCGACGAGCGATTCCGCCTCACCACGGTGATGGACACCTGCGGCGACTGAACACAGAAGGCACGGACCAATGTCCTCCACACCCGATCGCATGTTCGACGATGACGCCCCCATCACCGGCGGCGACATCGTTGAAGCCCGGCGCTTCCTGCGTCTGCTGCGAGGCCTCGGCCGGGCAGGCATTTTCGGCGGCGTCGTCGTCGGCGCCCTCGCCGTGGGCGTCGTCGACGACTGGCTGGCGCAGCGGGCCATGCGGCAGCGCTGCAACGAGCGGTTCCGCCACACGATCGCTGCATTGGAGCAGGCGGCACCGACGCCCGCCGTGCTGCACCGGGGCGAAGGCGGCGTCATCGTCGTCGACACGCCCGATCTGGCGGCCCTCATGGTCGACGGCCGGGTCGTCGGCTCGACGCTGCGCTGTGCGGTGGGCGACGAGTATCCGGCCCGCGCGTGGATCGGTAGACGACCGTCATGATCCTCACGCTCTCCTGCCCCGACCAGCGCGGCATCGTCGCCCGCGTCTCCACCCTCCTGCTCGAGCTCGGCTGCAACATCGTCGACGCCCAGCAGCACGGCGACCCCGACAGCAGCCGCTTCTTCATGCGGGTCGTGTTCGAGAGCGCGCACGACGTCGAGGTGCTGCGCGCGGCGCTGTCACCGCTGGCGTCGGCCCTGTCGATGACGTGGGCCCTGCGGGACCCGCGCGTGAAGCAGCGCGTGATGCTGCTGGCGTCGAAGTCGGACCACTGCCTCGCCGACCTCCTCTATCGCTACCGCATCGGCGAGCTCGACATGGAGGTCAGCGCCGTCGTCTCGAACCATCCCCACGAGACCTTCCCCCACACCGACCTCGACGGCCTCGCGTTCCACCACCTGCCGGTGACGGCAGCGACGAAGCCGGCCCAGGAGGCGCAGATCCTCGCCCTCGTGCAGCAGACGCAGACCGACCTCGTCGTCCTCGCCCGCTACATGCAGATCCTCTCCGACGACCTCGCCACCGCCCTCGCCGGCCGCTGCATCAACATCCACCACTCGTTCCTGCCGGGCTTCAAGGGCGCAAAGCCCTACCACCAGGCCCATGAGCGCGGCGTGAAGCTCATCGGCGCCACCGCCCACTACGTCACCGGCGACCTCGACGAAGGCCCCATCATCGAGCAGGACGTCGAGCGCATCAGCCACAAGGACGCCCCCGACGACCTCGTGCGCAAGGGCCGTGACATCGAACGTCGGGTCCTGGCCCGCGCCCTGCGCTGGCAACTCGAGGGGCGCGTCCTCATGAATGGCCGAAAGACCGTCGTCTTCGCCGACTGAGCCCGGGCCGGGCCAGCCGGCCATGCGCGCCATCACGGCTCCGTCAGGCGCCCGATGACGCGGGCGGCGGATCACATATCGTGACCACCCATGCGCGTTATCTCGGTCCCGCTCCTCGCGCTCGTCCTCGCCGCCTGCGGCGCCCCCGACGTCGTCGTCACGGTCGACCCGGCCGACGACGCCAGCGTCCCCGTGGAACGCGTGGAACCCGTGGAACCTCCCGTGGAACAGGGCGTCGAACCGGCGCCGGAGGACGGCCCGCCCGCCGGCCCGCCCGCCGACCCGGCCGACGACCCCGCCCCCGCCGACCCGGCCGACGACCCCGCCGACCCGGCCGACGACGTCACCCCGGCCTTCATCGGCGCCGCCTGCAGCGACGACACCGGCTGCCTCGACGGCGGCTTCTGCCTCGACGACGGCCTCGGCTTCCCCCACGGCACCTGCACCCAGACCTGCACGCGGCTCTGCCCCGACGACGCCAGCGCCCCCACCACCTTCTGCGTGAACGACCCCGACGGCGACGCCGGCCTGTGCGTCTCCCGCTGCGACGTCGGCCGCTTCGGTGGCGACGGCTGCCGCGAGGGCTACCGCTGCGTGAGCCAGCCCCGCTACGCCGAGGCCGGCGTCGTGCGCGACGTCTGCTGGCCCGACGGGCTCGCCCTGCCCGCACCGACACCGACCGCGCCGCCACCGTCGACGACGACACCGCCGACACCGCCGCCCGGCACCGATGACAGCGTCTGCACCGAGGCCGACCTGCCCCTCGACAACGCCTTCCTTGTCGAGCCCCCCGGCGAGGGTGGCTGCCCCGCCGGCATGGCGCCCATCGTCGGGTTGTCGTCGTGCATGGACCGCTGGGAGGCCTTCCTCGAGGAGCTCGCGCCCGACGGCGAGGTCGTGCCGTTCTCACCCTATCGCCACCCGGGCAGCGCCGTCGTCGTCGCCCGCTCGGCGCCGGGGGCCGTGCCCCAGGGCTACATCTCGGGGCACGAGGCGAAGGCCGCCTGCGAGCGGGCCGGCAAGCGCCTCTGTCGCGAGGCCGAGTGGAGCCGCGCCTGTCGCGGTGCGGCCGGGACCATCTATCCGTGGGGCAACGATCGTCGCGACGGTGTCTGCAACGATGCCCGCGCGATGCATCCCGCCGTCGAGTATTTCGGCACCGGCGCGGAGTGGATCTGGAGCCGGCTCGGGCATCCGTGCATCAACCAGCTCGACGACAGCGTGGCGTTGACGGGGTCGCACGAGGGGTGCGTGGGGCCTTCGGGGCACTTCGATTTGATGGGAAACGTGCACGAGTGGATCGACGATCCGGCCGGGACATTCCGCGGCGGGTTCTACGTCGACACCGTTCGAAATGGGGCCGGGTGTACCTATCGGACCACCGCCCATGACAATGGGCATTGGGATTATTCGACCGGTTTTCGCTGCTGTGCCGGGTGAGGGTGTTCTGGCGGCCTAGCAGGCTGCTGAAAAACGGCTTTGCGTTTTCATCAGCGCCAGCTGATGAACATGTGTCCAAATTCCCGACACGCGAAGCGTGTCGAGGAATTTCAGCACCTGCTAGGTGTTGATCCGGCCTCGTCGGAGACGAGGCCCAGAAGTACCTAGCAGGGTTGCTGGAAAAGGCCCAAAGCGCCCTTTTTCAGCAACCTGCTAGGCGTGGAAATGACCATCGACGCGCGCGCCTGCCGCGACCTGACCCGCCACGCGCTCGCGCGCGGCGCGCGGATCGCTGCGTCCGACCTTCAGCACGGCAGGATCGAGAATGAGATGTGGGCGCGCCTCGCCGAGACGACGAGGGCGCTGGTCGAGCACCCCGTCAGGATCGTCGAAGGCGCCCTCGGCGTGGTCGAGCTCGTCTGGGGCGATGCCCTGCTCTGCTGGCGCCTGCTCTTCACCGACGCGCCCGACGTCGTTGCGGGCCACGCCGACCTGATCGTTGACGTCGTCGCCGACAAAGCAGGCGTTGGGCTGCGCGTGCTCGACGGGCGCGACGATCCGCCGGTCGTGCGCCGCGGGCGCGTCATCGACGGCGCGGTGGTCGCCGGCCCCGAAGACCCAGACGAGGCGTGCGCGCTCGACGAGCGGGACCGCCGGGCCGAGGAGCGCGCGGCCACGCTCGAAGCCGAGCACGAGGCCTTTTTCGGCGAGCACGAGCCCGTCGGTGAGCCGCTTTGGACCCCGCCACCGGAAGATGGTGAGGACCGCTGACCGGTGCTCAGCCGCGGGGGCCGCAGACGCTGAGCGCGGTGCCCGCCTGCGTCGTCATCGCCTCGCAGCTCATGCGTTCCCAGGAGTCGTCGGTAGCAGCGACGACTTCCGTCTTGATGCGAGCGGCGCCAAGGTCTGCCGGCTCCCGATCGAAGCGCAGGCCGACGCCGGGACGACACACCCGAGGCCTCTGGCACAGCGCGTACATCACGGGAGGGAGAAGGGCGCCGGAGCCAGCCGCACACCCGCGGGCGTCGTCGTCGGCGCGTAGCCGGCAAATGCCGAGCCGGCGTCGAGCGCGAAGGACACCGCGTCGCCCCCGCGGACGATGACGTCGACGAGCGTCTTGTCCTTGCCGAGCGTCCGCGGCTTGACCTTCACGACGCGACGGACCCTTTCGAGCGCGCCGACGAGGGCCTTGAGCGCGTCGGGTGCAAGTCCGGCCTGCACCTCGACGACGACACGGACGCCCCGGGCCGCACGCCGCTGCAGCGCCGCCTCGACGGCAGGCATCAGCTTGTCGCACAGGCGAGCCGCGGCGCCCTTCTCGGCCTCGTTGGCCGAGTGAGCGGGGAAGCGCGTGTGCACGACCTCGCTGGCCAGCACGTCGCCGGTGTCGACGCGCACAAGACGCACCGAGCCGTCGGCCTCGCCGCTCCAGGTCGAGAACGGGGTGATTGCGGCGCGCGTCTGCACCACGCCAACGACGAGCGCATCGACCTCGTCGGCGCCGAGCGTGTCGGGGACGCGACCCTGCAGCAGCTCGCGGGGTGCCGCCTTGCCCTTCAGCGTCGCCATCACCGCGGCGTCGACGACGTTGGCGTCCTTGTCGGTCAGGACCTTGCCGATGCAGGTCTCGACCGGCCGCGTGAGCAGGGGCACCCCGGCCTGATCGAGCTCGTCGATCAGCACGCCGACGCGGAGGTCGACGAGGGGATCGTCGCCAGCCTTGTCGGCCTCGGGGTCAAAGAGCGAGACCGCGGCCGCGTGCAGCGCCCCGACGAGCTGGGCCGACCCCGGAGCGCCGACGACCCCCGCGGCCGCGCCCTTCATCGCCGCGACCAGCCCGGCGGCGTCCTTCGCGGGCACGACCCGTGACGCCCGGGCGACGACGGCGACCTGCGCTGGGTCGATGAGCGACAGGAAGACCATCGCCTCGCTGCCGACGACGCCAACCTCGCCGGCGACAACGCGGTCCGTCTTCAGCGCCTTCGACAGGTCAGCGACGCAGCTCTCGTCGTTGCAGCCCATCAGCTGCTTTGTCGCCTCGACGCTGACCATCGCCTTCAGCTCGGCCTCGCCGAGCACGCGGCTCCCCTTCGCGGCGGCGGCCACCCCTTCGGTCAGGGCGGCCGACAGCATGCGCGCGAGCGGCTCGTCAGCGGCTGCGGCCGGCCGCAGCGCGAGAACGGCGATGGACGGCGGCTCCGTCGAGAGAGCAGCTACCTGGGCCTGCAACGCGAGCATCAAGGGCAACAGCGAGAGCATGTCGTCACCATACGGCGGGGCGAGGACGAGGCGCGCCTCGGCGCGCGTGCGTCCGGGTAGCCCGGCAGATCATCGAAGCCTGCAAGCGATGCAACCGTCGCTCACATCTCCATTGCCGTCGTCGCATTGCTCCACCGGCGGCTGCACGAACCCGTCGCCGCAGAACGGGCGCCGGCACAGCGTCGTGCAGTCGTCGGTGTTGTCCTGGTTGCCGTCATCGCACTGCTCGGGAGGACCAACGATCTGGTCTCCGCACACCGGGGTGATGCGACACGTGTTCGAGCAGCCGTTCACGTCGTTCGTGTCGCCGTCGTCGCACTCCTCGCCCGGGTCATCGTTGCCGTCGCCACACTCGGGCAGCGCGCACGCCGCGGGGCAGGCCTGGTCGTCGACGCGGTTGCCGTCGTCGCAGAGCTCGCCCGCGTCGAGCAGGCCGTTGCCGCAGCCGACGGGGAGCCGGCAGTCCGGTCCGCACGGCTGCCCGAGCACGGGCGCGGTGTCGCAGTGCTCGGGGTACTCAAGCAAGCCGTTGCCGCACACGCCGGGGGCGGCCTGGCAGACGCCTTCGACGTTGCACAGAGCGAGCGAGCCGCACGTTCCCCCAGGCCCGGTGCAGGGACGCCCGATCGGCGACGGCGAGCGACAGACGCCAGCGCGGACGTCGCACGTCTCGTCGATCAGGCAGTCGCTGGTCTCATCGCACGGACCGTTCGGGGTCGCGTTCGTGCAGCGGCCATCATCGACGTCGCACACGCCGCTTGTGCAGTGCGCGTCGACCGCGCAGAGGACGCCGTCGGGCTCGCTGCACGCGAGCGTCTGCTGGTCGCAGATGGGCGTCGGGTCAGCGCACTCATCGGATGACAGGCACTCGACGTGCAGAACCGCAGTCGGACGCGACGCGGAGGCACCTGCGGGGGGACGCAGGCATGAGTCTCTCCAAGGCTGTCGACGTTCGGCGATTGACGGGGGGCTAGTCCGTTGGCTACCGTGGGCTCACTGGTAGAGAGCTCGGCAGCGGTTCAATCGCTTCTGGTCTTCAGCAGGAAGTCCACCCTTGGCCGGGTGGATTTTCTGTTTCAGGGGTCAGGACTTTCTCGTCGTGGACTCCATCATCAAAGGCAGGTTGGCCTGCTGTGGGTACTGACGCTCCCAGGCGTCGAGCCCCAGCAGGAAGATGGCTCGGCCTAGAGCCGAGTCTGAAGGGATGAAGCCGGGCGTCTGTGTCTCCACATGGGCCCGGTACCGCAGGAAGCGCTCGTCCTGCTCCTGGTTCAATGACACCCGGATGTCCCGCACGGCCTTGATGGTCGACGGACGGCCTCGGGGCCGCTTCTTCTGATCGGTGACAGTAGGGCTTGCCATTTCTTGCCGGAAAAATGGCGCCGCCGGCATGACCTTGTCAAGCTGATCTGGAAGCCATCTCCGGGGATCTCGCTGAGAGATCGGGTCATAACTCTTTGATACTTCGTTCATTTCGTCGACGTTGGAAGTGTGCACCAAAGCTGGCCGGAGGCGGTGTGCTGCGGTGGATCTGCATCGGAGAGGATCAGACCAGAGAGCAGCCGCACTCCTAGAGCGGGGTGAGGGGCAGGATGAAGGAAGGCCGGACCATGAGCCCTGCGTGGACGGCCAGCGTCTCGTGCCAGGCCACCGTCGTCGACAGGCCGATGTCGGCGACCATCCAGTTGAAGATGCGCCCGGTGAAGAAGACCGAGAGGCGGCCGAAGGCGCCGAAACGGTACTGGTCGTCGATGACGATCGGGAACTCCGTCGGCAGTCCGTTTTCGCCGAGGACGTCTGGGTTCAGGGCCTTGTTGGCGAGCCACCCGGCGACGCAGGGGCCGGCGGCGAGCTCGACGGCGCCGCTGGCGTCGTAGCCAGAGTCGACGCGGAACGCGAGCGACAAGGGCGCCATGGCATCGAAGTAGGTGCCAGTGGCGATGTTGCCGACGGTGTTTTCGATCTGGGTGCCCACGGCGTTGAGGCCGAAGAAGCCGGCGGTGTCGACGCCAAAGCCAAGCGTGAGCGAGTCCGTCAGCCCAAGGTGCAGGCCCGCGCCAAGGCGCGGGAGAAACGTGAACGTCCCCGTCGGCGTGAACGGCGACACCTCAGCAGTGAGCGGATGCGAGAGCCAGGCGACCTCTGGCATGACGGTGATGCCAATGGCCGACTCGCCCTCGTCGGCGTGAGCCGACGGGGCAGCGGCGACAACGAGAAGGGCGAAGGCGAAGACGCGCACCAGGGTCACTTGCAGCAAGCGAAGAGAACCTCGGATGCAGCGCATCCACCGACGTTCTTGATGCTGAAGCCGTCGGTGACATCGACCTCGGATCGGCCATTCAGCTTCGCGAGGGTGGTGATGCCACCCGCCGATTCCGCCGGCGTGTTGACGAACGTGCCGTCAGCGGTCGCTGGTTCCAGGGTCCAGTCGCCGCAGTTCGTGTTCACGACCTGCCCGAGGTCGGCTCCCGACTGAACCATGCTGAAGACGCGGTGCGGAGACTCGACGGTCAGGCCGTCGATGTCGGCCGGCGCCACGTCGGCGCTGCGGACTGCAAGGCGCAGCTCGTCCTCGTGGCAGATATGCGAGCCCTCAAAGGCAGCCGAGCAGGCGCCCTGAGCGACAGCCCGCGTCGCCTGACCCGGCATCGAGACCGGCCGCTGCGCCGAGCCGACGAAGACCGGGGTGAGGGTGCTTTGGCTGGCAGCGATCGTCGGCGGGGTCGCCATCGTCACGGAGCCGAAGGTCGTGAGATCGACCAGCGTGGTGTCTCTCCCCACATCAAGGCTGCCTGTAGTGGTGCGGCCTCCCTGGAGGGTGTTCCCGACCACGTTATCGGAGACGAAGATACTCACTGCTTCGATCGCTTCTGCCTTGAGCACGCTGTTCTCAACATCGAACGTCATGTCTCCTGAGATCGAGACGTCGCCGGTGATGGTGACGTTTCCGACGATTGAACCTCCCTCGAGACCGTCGATGGAGGTGATGGGCTCGGGAGGGACCGGTGGTTCCGACGTCGGGCACGCCACGAGGCCGCCGAAGGAGGCAACGACGAGCAGCAGGGAGCGAAGCGAAGATGGACCGGACATGGTGACGTTCTTTCTCATGGTGTGGACGGGGGACTAGCAGCCAGTCGCTGCATCAAGACCTGGGACACAGCGGACTCGGGATGGGAGAAGGGGACTCGCAATCGCTGAGGTCCACTGCGATTGCGTGGCCCCGACGATGGTGGTCTGACTCAGCGTGGTGGACCCGCCGCGGTTGACGGACAGATGCAGGACCTCATTGGTCACGGTTCCGAGAGCGCACTCGCCGGCATCGCAGGCCAGGTCGCTGATCAGAGAGATCTGTCCTGACGTGTTCTTGGCGAAGACCTGGACGAAGTTGAAGCCGAAGGGAGCGAGTGGCTCACTGATGAGGACATCCGTGGTCGGCGACTTCGCGGGCAGGGTGTTGCCCGTGAATGCGGTGACCTCTCTGATCCCGGGTGCTCCGTTTGGATTGTCCCAGGCCGTGTTGGTGTCATCGAGAATCTCGATGAAGTTCGCGTTGGCGTTCGCGTTGGTGTTCGAGGCGAGCATGACGACGAGGACGGTCTGCCCCGGCGCGAGGGAGTAGGACTGGTTGGCGTCGGCGATGAGCTGGATCGTCGGCTCCAGGGCGCCGTTGAGCTGAAAGACGGCGGGCGATGCGGTCGGGACCACCGTGCGAAGCAGCTCTGTGCGGTTCGTGGATGGCGCGGTCGCCGGGGGGGTGAGAGGCGCGTTGTTCTGTCTGCGCCCAAGGTCCACCTCAATGAACCCTCCGCGAGGGGTTACCGAGGTGAAGAAGTCGATGTTGGCAGGACTCACGTCGGCGGTCCCGCACCCATTGGAGGTGTCGTAGACGGGGCTGGTCGAAATGTCGGTCGTCGAGCGCCTGTTGGTGTTGCAGGGATTTCGCAGCGGCAGTCCGCCAAAGCGCAGGGCGGTCGAGTTGGCCGTCGACCAGTTGTCCTCCGTCCTGATGAACGCCGACATGGTCATGTTGGCCAGGCCTGCAAAGAGTGGCGCGACCCTGATGGCCTGAGCGTGTGGGTTGTGGAGGAACGCGTGATGAACGACGTAGCTCGTCTGGCCGGATACCCAGTCAAAGAGCTGCCTGCCCGTGAAGGTCTGCGCGTCTCTGAAGCCGCCGGGGTAGGTCCGGCCAGCGATGGTGAATGAGGCCGGGGCATTGGTCACCGTCGCTGGGGTGCCGATGGTCTTCCACTTGATGAAGCGAACCTGACGGAAGGTCACGTTGCCGGCGACGTCGCCCCCGACGACGGACACGCAGAGAGTCTGCGCTCCTGTCTGGGCAGCGAGCGAGACGGTCGACACATCCTGAATCATGGGGAGCCGGTAGCGGTTTGGCGGGGCGAAGAGTTGAGCCTTGCCGAGGCGTGGGGTGTCGTTGCAGGTGAGACCGATCTCGTAGAAGACCACATCGGGGTTCAAGTCGGTGAGGTCGACCTCGAGGCTGGGGGCGTCCGTCAGGTCATTGAGCATCGTCGACCAGCGGACGATGGGCTCGCTGGGATCGGCAGCTGGGCTGAACAGCGTGGAGCTTGGGATCTGACGGGCGCCGCTCTGGATGATGAGGGGCCGGCGGTCGACGCAGGGACCAGTCATCGGGCAGTTGATGGCCCCCGACTGCGTGACCGGCTGGTCTGCATCGTAGTCGATGACGACCGGCTGCTGGCTCGGGAATGTCAGGACCGGGGCGACGCGGTCCAGCAGCATCACGAGTGTGTCCTGTTGTGTGTTGCCATTCACGTCGGCCGCTTCAGCGGTGATCTGAATGTTCCCGTCGAAGGTGCCCGGATTGAGCGACACCGAAGTCTGCCAGGTCGTCGCGTTGCGCTGCAGCGGCACCACAATGGGAGAAGTGATGCCGCCGCTGCCCGAGAAGGAGACCCTGACGCTGGCGACGTCATTGGTGCCGCGGATCGTACCGCCAACCAAGAACGTCAGCGAGTTCGACTCGGTCGGGAAGCCGACCGTGACGTCAGGCGCCGTCGTGTCGACGGCGAAGCTCGTTGTCTGATTGGTTGAGCGGCCGGCGATGTCCTGTGCCGCGATCTGGAGGGTCCATGTCCCGTCTGTTGTGAAGGAGCCCGGTCCAAGAACGTCATTCAAGGTGCAGGTCGGCCCCGAACGGACGAAGGGGTCGAGCGTCGGGCGGGGTGCCGCCGGGGTCGTGCTGTTGACCAGAGACGCATCGCAAGAGGCGAGGTCAAAGCCGGAGGTGACCGTCGCCTGAAAGAGCGTGGAAGAAGTCGCATTCACGACGGTGTCCGCCGTCGGCGTGTCGACGTTCACGGTGGGCAGCGGACGCGTGAAGCAGAAGATGGTCTGGCCGACGTTGAAGTTCTCATCCTCGGCGACGCCGCAGAAGCAGACGCCGGAGACCAGGGCAGCGGCAGCGGTCAGGTCTGCAGGCGCGGCGTCGGAACAGGTGCCGACCGCCGTCGTCACGTTTGGCAGAACGCTCGTCTCAGCCGACACGCGGAAGATCGATGCACTGCCAATCTCATCGACCAGAGGCGTCACGCCGTCGAGGGTGGCGAACGCGTCCGTGACGCTGGACTCCGCGTCGGTCGCCCGGCCTTCCACGACGACGGTGCCGCTGAGGGGTGCGCCGAAGGGCTGGTTGAAGGCGGAGTTCTGAAAGGCCATGGTCAACGTCGGGGGCACGACGTCGAAGGGGCGGGCGGGTTCATCCTCCGGGTAGAGCTCGCGGTCGTCGTCCTCGGCGATGTCTCGGAAGAGAAGCGCGTTCAAGGCATTGGTGCGGTTGATGCCGGAGTTGTTGCGGTCGACGTTCGCGCCGGTGAGGGGCTGCTCTGCGAGCCAACGGTCGAGTGCCCCCGCGAGGTCGAAGCGGGTCGTGAAGCTCGTCACCGGCTCGAGGGCCGGGCCGAACGTGAGCGTGGCTCCGCCGGGCCCTTGTCCGTCGAGCAAGGGATCGACGCGCAGGTCCTGGGCGAGCACGGTCACGATGTCGGTCATCGTGATGGTGCCGACGGCGACGTTGGCACGGATGGAGGCCTCCGCAGCGAAACGCGAAAGGCCGGCGTGGGAGAGTGCAAGAACGGCCGTGGCGTTTGCGATGGTCACAGGGCCGGCGGTGAGGTCCGCTGATGCGACGCGGGAAATGTCGAACACGGCGCCCGGTGGGCGACGAAGGTGACGTGACAGCAGCGTGTTGTTCGTCTGGATGACGAAGGCGTCGTCAGAGACGTTGGGCGTGTGCAGGCCGCGGTTGGCCGCCAGCGTCGTCCAGGCGTTGATGTTGGTGGTGCGGACTTCGCCGGCCTGAATGGCGCCCGCTGCAGCCGTGAGTTCGTCAGCGACACCGAGGTCGAGCGGCAGTCCCGTGGCGAGGTCGGTGTAGGAGCCACCGGTGACAGCGACGAGCACCGAGCCATGAGGGCTGTCGTCGAGGTTGACGCGGTACTGCCCCTGAGCGTTCGTGACTGCGGTTCCAAGAACGGAGCCACGGACGCGGCCAGTCCAGACGAATGCGGTCACGGTCGCACCGACGACGGGTGCACCAAGATCAACAACGCCGGTGACGGCACCGATGTCGCTGTTGTCGACCTCCACCGTGACCGGGGTGTCGGCCCGCTGGCCAGCGCCATCGACCGCCTCGAAGAGGAGCGTGATCTCGCCCTCGGGCATCGTGGTCGTATCCCAGCGGACGCGGAGCTGGTCGGTCGCCGGCTCGAGGTCGCGGCACGGGCTCGTCGGCTGGTCATCGCAAAGACCGAGGCCGGGGATGGTCACGGTGAGCGTGCTGATGCCGTCGGCGTCGGTGGCGGAGGCCGTGATTTCCACGATGCCCGCCACGGCGTCGGGCGGAATCGACGCCTGCGGGACGGTGACCGTGATCTGGGGGAGCGTGTTGTTGACGATGAAGGCGAGGTCCTGCGTGATGCTGTTGCCCGCCGCGTCGGTCGCTCTGGTCGTCACCGTGACGGGGCCGTCGACGACGGGCGCGGCGCTGGTGTTGAGGATGGCGGTCAGGGTGCAGTCGGTGTTTTGGACGTCGGTGCAGGAAAAGACGGAGGACGTGAACGACGCCTGAGCCGGCTGCGTGAAGGCGAACTCGACGATGCGGCTGGCGTCGGTGGCCTGCACGGTCACGCGGACGTTGCCACCTCGGGTCGAGCCCGCAGTGGGCTCGGAGTAGGCGAGGGTGGGCGCATCGATGTCGGCGCCGCCACCGCCGTCGCCGAAGATTTCGGAGGTGTGGGCCTGCATGCGCTGCACGAGGTCGCGGACGTTGTCCTGGGCGATGCCAGAGACGTTCCGCTCGCTCTCGAGGAAACGAAGGATGGACGTGGCAAGCCCCTGGGGCGAGCCACGCAAGGCATCTTCGGTCAGCTCGATGGTGCCCTGAACGAGGCGGGCCGTGGCGGTCTGGCCGTCAAAGAGGCAGGCGCCGTCGTCGATGTCCTGCGCGAGCGCCGTCGAGAGGGTGGCCGCGGTGACGCGGACGCCCGGGTCGAGGCCGCTGGCGATCGCATAGGCCTTCGCCGATTCGCTGAGGCCGGCGAGCAGGATGCCCGCCCAGGCGTCGGCGGTGAGCGAAGCTGCCGGCGTCGTCGTGGGGTCGATGGGGACCGTGGTCCGCAGGTCGTAGCCGGGCACGCCCGCAGCGAAGAAGTCATTGAGCCGGAGGGCGGCATGACCAGAGGCGGCGACGACGCTCGGGTCGCGCGCCGCCGTCTTGAAGCACGCCGTGAGCGATGCGTGGAGGTTCGTGAGCGGCGTCAGGATGACGGTGGAGGTGCCGCCGAGGGTGTGGTCGTCAACGAGCGCACAGAGCTCGTTCGTGCCGAGCTGAACGAGCCCGCCGGTGGCTTCCTCGGTGTAGATGCCGCCAGTGGCGCACACGAGGGTCGGTCCCGCGTGGGGGCCGACGGTGAGCGTGAAGGCGCCGACGTCATCGGCTTCGGCGGTGCCGAGCTCGGCGGCACGGCGGCCATTGTCGTCCACGGCAAAGGCCGTGATCGAGGCGCCAGAGACAGGGCCCTTGATGACGCTGCCGGTGATGCTTCCCTGCGCGACGCCGCCCGTCTGGGGGGGACATCCGACGGCGAATGACGCCGTCGCGATGAGGAGGGGAAGGAGTCGTCCGATTGGGCGGCGGTTCATGTGGACCTCTTCGGAGGGGCGGCGGGCGAGTCGAGGGCGAGAGGATGGTCGCTTGTGCGTCACGGCGGTTGGCCCGAGCGTGCACGCGAGCGCTTCTCGGGCGCTGGTGCTGCATCGAGGGTGCCCTTGCAGTCGGGATACTTGCGGCACGACCAGAAGGATCCCCGCGGTGTCGTTCGACGTCGCATATGAGGAGTCTGACACAGGGGGCAGGTGGGAGCAGGTTCCAGAGTGTCGGCCCGAAACTGACACGTCGGGCACTGAAAGAAGGTCCCCTTGCGGCCGTCCTTGGCCCACGAGACCTCGCGCATGAAACCGTGCGCCGGGTCGACGTGGCATTTGGCCTTCGTGACCTTCGGGGGCGCATAGGAGCTCTTCCAGCTGCAGGAGTCGCAGCGGAAGAAGGACGCCCGCTTGCCGTCCTTCATGTACTCCTGCTTGAGGACGGTCTTTCCCGCGCACTGCGGGCACGGGTCCTTGAGAAAGACCTTCTCGGCGAGGTTCTCCTTGAACGCGCACGCCGTGCAGGCGAGGTAGAGGCCGTAAGGCCCCTTCTTCTTCAGGACCGCTCCGCCGCATTTGGGGCAGGGCGCGCTGTGCGCTTCTGCACCGCCGGCGGCGAGCGGGTTCTTCTCCGCCCAGGTCTTCAGTCTGGTGTCTGCCGCCGTCGTCATGGACTGAAAGTGGCCGAACCACGTCGCGAGGAGCTTTCGACGGTCGGCCGCTCCCTCGGCCACCTTGTCGAAGGTGCTCTCGATCGTGGCCGTGTAGCGCTCGTCGGTGACCTGGGGCCATCCCATGACAAGGAGGTCGGTGCAGAGCATCCCCTGCTCGGTCGGCACGAGAAACTTCTTCTTCTCGGTGATGTATTCGCGCTGCTCCAGCGTCGAAAACAGCGTCTTCAACGTCGAGGGGCGGCCGATGCCGCGAGCCTCAAGGTAGTTGATGAAGGTGCGGACGTTGAAGCGCGAGGGCGGCGTGGTCTTGCCGGCCTTCTTCGCGATCGAGGTCACCTGCAGGCGCGCATCCTTCGAGAGGGGAGGTTGCAGGCGGCGCTGCATCCGTCGCGGCTCACGTGGTTGCCGTCGTCGCACTCCTCGTCGGCTGCGCGCACGAAGTCGCCACAATGCGGACAGAATTCGATGGGTTGGCCGTCGCAGCGGAGCGTCGCCACCTGGGCGTCGTCACCGCCGCACGCGGCGCGCAGCGCGTCCGCCAGGGCGCAGCTATCGAGCGCCGGGGCATCGACCGCTGCCCCGGGCGCCGGGAAGGTCGCCGCGCTCAGCGTCGTGCGCGAAGGCAGGGCCAACGTGGTCAACGTGGGGACGTCGAGGAGCCGAAGGAGGCTCAGGCTCAGCGTGCCGGCATCGAGAGACGCCGACGTGAGCGACGGCAGCTGCTCAAGGCGCAGGCCCAGCGCGAGCGCCGCGTCGGGATCCCCGCGCACGGTGACCGTCGTGACCCCAGAGTCAAAGACGCCGAGGTAGGCGTTCGCGCCGGTCACTGTGAGTGCCACGATCTCCAACTGTGGTGCCCCTCTGATTTCGACGTAGGCGTCGCCCTCGACGGTGGTCAGCTCAAGCGCTGTCAACGCTGGCAGGCCGATGATCTTCGTGCCGAGTCCGGCGGCCCCGCTCGGAGAGACCGACTGGATCTGGCCCCGCGCGTTCACGCGCAGCGACGCGAGGTCTGGCAGGTCGACGAACGCGATGGCCTCGCCCACGTGCTCGGGCGCGAGCTCGACACCCGTGAGCCCAGCGAAACCGACGACGAAGACGAAGCCGGAGGCGAAGCGCGGGGCGCCGATGCGCCCGAGCCCCGACGTGCGGCGGGAGGCGTCGGTGTTCAGATCGAACTCGTTGCGGTTGTTCGCAATCACGCGCAAGCCGCCACGCTCAAGCGCGGGCAGCTCAAGCGCCGGCAAAGCCGTGGTCGCGGAGAACTGGATGCGGAGGTCCGCGAACCGCAGGGCAGACAGATCGAGCGCCGACAGCGCAGGCGACAGAGCGATATCGACCGTGCAGTTGGTGGTTGACCGCGTGCAGTCCTCGCTGGTCGCTGCCGCACCGACACTGACAAGCGCTCCCAGGTCGAGCGCTTCGAGGGGCGCGGACTGGGTACTGATGTGCAGGCCAAGACGGATCTCTTCAAGGACGGGCAGGCGGATCACGCGCAGCGTGCTGCTGTTGCCGCCCGAGAGGATGACGTCGCCAGCCGAGGTCAGCCGCGGCAGCTCGAGCGTCGTCACCGCGGCGAGGTTCAGGTTGATCAGCCCGCTCACCGTACGCAGGCTCGCGAGCGGACCGAAGTCGGCTAACGGAGCCTCGACGTGCAGGTCGCCCTCGACCGCTGTGCAGTTCCGCATCTCAGCGAGGTCGGTCTCGCTGCGGATGCGGATGTCGCCGCGGGCGACCAGCTCGTCGTTGTCGCACAGCGTGCCGCCGAGGACGATCGTCCCACTCGACTCTTCGAGGAACACGCCCGGCAGGCACGCGCCGACGAGCACCCACACGCCACCGAGCACCCACTTCCAGCGTCGACCGCTCACCGCGCACCTCCCGCCTCGACGAGCCCCTCGTAGCGGGCGGGGTCGTCCCCCGTCGCGAACAGCACCGCCGACGTCGTCACGAATCCCACGCCGACCACAGCGGCGCCGACACCGCCCCACAGCGCAGCGGCAAGCTCGGCGTACTGCGCGCCATCGACACCAACATCGACGTTTGCGGCGAGACCCTGCTCGGCGCGCAGCCCCTCGCGGCGCACGAAGAACCAGCCGACACCCGCGCCCGCTGCCAGGGTGGTGGCGACGCCGCCGATAGCGCTGCCCCACGCCATCGCGCGCTGGCCACCGGTGCGCTGCTCGTAGGCTGCGAGGAACTCGGGCGACGGCCGCAACGCGGCATCGATGCGGGTCTGCTCCTTCGGTCGGACGCTCACGTCGAGAGCGAACTGCAGGAAGCCTTCCTTGTTCACCGTGATCCGGTGCGGCCCCGATGCCACCGACAGCGCAGGCAGCGGCGTGGTGCCGATGGCGTTTCCGTCGACCGCCACGGTACCGCCCTCTTCGGTGGCGATGACGAGCAGCGTGCCCTGCTCGCGATAGAGCAGCGACGCGACCACCCGCTCGACCTCAGCGTCGAGCCCGGCAAGGAGGCGGTCTACTTCAGGGAACACCGCGGACGTCCGTTTCTCGACGCGCGCTTTCTCGATCTCGACGAGCGTCAGCGCGAGCGTGAAACTCGAACCAAGCTTCGCGACGGTGCCGGTGAGCATGTAAGGCACGCCGAGCGCCGAGCCGACCTCCGCCAGACAGCTCGCCTGCTCATCGCACGACAGCGCAGTCTTCATCTGGTCGAAGCTGACCAGTTGCTTCACGTCCTGCTCGGTGACGACGCGGAATACGCCAGCGCGATCGAGCCGCGCGGCAACGAGGCCTGACAGCGCGCTCGCGAGGTCGGTGGGGACATCGCCAGAGGTCTGCAGATCCAAGACAGCAACGCCGATGCGCTGGTCCGACGTCGAACCCGCTGACGAAGAAGGTTCGCCGGCTCCGGCGCGCGACGACCACGCGACAAGCGAGAGCGCCACGAGCGCAGCGAGAGTGATCTTCACGGGCACGCGCTCTCCTTATCCGCGGCGCATGGTCGAAGACTTTCCGGTGAAACGCAAGCGGATAGGAAGAATAGGGTGACCTGCATCGGTTTTTCGGACCAGCGAATGCGTGAATTTCACGGACGCTCGTGCGCCGCAATCGGGGGGCAGTCGGGGCGGCGCCAACCGAGTCGGGGATTCGGTCGAGGCCGCGCTGG
>Ga0172372_10002005_pt1 | contig 31226 bp, 28 predicted proteins | sample LakKiv5m_2_FD_114544 | JGI IMG/M metagenome (GOLD analysis project Ga0172372, IMG submission 114544) | Freshwater microbial communities from Kabuno Bay, South-Kivu, Congo - kab_092012_9.5m | ecosystem: Environmental > Aquatic > Freshwater > Lake | place: Democratic Republic of the Congo... | reverse complement strand
CTCCGCCCCAGCCTGGGCCAACCCCTCACTTAATTCCCGGCGGTTCCGATAAGTCAGCAAGGGCAGCTTCTTCTGCCAAACCTGGAAAACTGGATTTTCCGATAGGCCTGGGCGATCCGATACCACAATCAACGAATCATTGCCCAAGACCTCTTGGTTATGCAGGGCGTAGTCGAACAGCGCGACTTCCGAACCCCGCAGGGTCAAGCCATGGCTATGGAAGGCGACCTTCATCTTTTTTGATATAATTCCAGCCGGTCACGGCACAGCGCCAAACGATAGCCCATTTTTTGCATCCGCCTGGACCAAAGGTCCCGGCCGGACCTGTTCCAGATGGCAAAAACCGCCGGGCCGGAAGCCACTTTGCTCATCCACCTCCACAGGAAGGACCCGGCCGTGGACGAGCGACAAAGGACTACCTCATAGGGAAACGCTCCTGCTTGAACCGTTTGTTGCAAAAAAACCAGATCGGGGTGAATGCCGGCTTGGGCACGATTTCCTCTTAACTGGGCCAAGGGATACGGCCGGTTCTCTTGGCAATCCGAGGACCAACCGGCGTTTCCTTCCAGCCACCAGCCCAAGCATCCAACCAAACCATCGCCGCAGGAGCATTCGAGGATTCTTCCATGGCTTTTTTTCTCCAGCAGTTTTTCCCAAACCAAGCGGGCAAAGCCTTCCTGGGTCCACCCCTTTTTCTCGCAGTCCCATCTCCTTCCAAAACCGATGACCCTCAACCGGTGGCTTCCGGGCATAAACCGGGGAATCCTGCGATACCCCCACCCACGGATTTGGCGTAAAAATTGCTTCACTTCAGCCGGCCTCATTCAATCGCGCACGCCCTTGTTCACATGGGCTCAACCTTTTACTTTTGACCCTGTGAGGAACCGAATCCAGACCCTCTTTTGCCTGAGGCAACGGCTCGAGAGTTTTTTCGCGCCCATGCCCCGCCCCCTTTTGCAATGGCTGGAACTGCATGCGGCCCCGCCGCCGGTGCCGCAATCGTCCTGGCAAGAGGTTCTCTCTTTTTGGAGGGGAAAGAGGGTGGCGCTGGTGCGACAAGCGGCCTACCGGGGAGCTTATCCGGCAGGAAAGAAAAAGCCGTGGCCGCACACCGTCCTTTCCGCCTTCAGCCATCTGGGGCCCTTTTCCTTTCTGGCGGATCTCGGCGCAGATTACTTTGTCGTCCGCCAAACCCCGGACCCCGAAACCCATCGATGGCAGGAGAAATTCCTGCACGACCCGGATCCCACTGCATCTATCCAAGCGGTTCAGCGCTGGCAACTGGAGCAGGAAAACCATGAAGGCCTGTTGGATTGTGAGGACATCCCTTGGGAGGACTACGATTTGGTGGTCTCGCTGGATGTGGCCGTTCCGGCCAGGATCACCCGCCAAACCTCCAAAACCATCTGGGCTTACTTTTCTGTCGAGGCCGGGGGGCCGCTGCAAAAGGATTCGTTCTGGCGCCCCGTGCCCGGATACCAGCTGTTTCTGAACCATGGTTTCCGCCGCTACCGCTCGCGCCCTTTCAACCGGCCCCATGTCCTGGAGTTTCCCTTTTCCTTTCAGTCCGCCTTGGCCTGGACCCGGTTGGCAGAGGAAGATAGATCCCTCCCGTCTTCCCGAAGCGGAACCTTGGTGGATAAATCCACATGGAGTGGGTTGGCCCACGATGAGCGTCATGCCGGCTGGACCCCTTTGTCAGGAAACGCACCGGAATATGTCCGGCGGATGGCCTCGGCCAAATTCGCATTGCGCATCGACCAAAACCGCCGCTGGGGCAACTGGTCCATCGAGGCCGTCCAGGCCGGTTGCCTTTTTCTGGGAAACCCCGACTCTTTGGCCATGCCCGCGCTGCTTCTGCCCGGCCTCGTTGTGAGAAATCCGCCGGAGGCCGTCGAAGTCGTCCAACGGCTGGAGAAAAATCCGGATCTCTTTGATTCGGCCCGGCACGCCCAGTCCCTCTTGGCGGAACACCTCGCCTTCCGCCGGCCCTTGGCGGAGTTAACCGCGAAAATCCGGAAAATATTAAAGCCGTGAAGCCGCGGGTTTCCCTCAACTTCATCGACTTCCCCCCCCAGAGCCGGGCCTTTTTTCTGGACCTGCTCAGCCCCCACTTTGACTTTGTCTTTGAGGACACGCCGGACTTTCTTTTCTACTCGCATATCGGGCAGAGACACCGCCTCTACAACTGCACCAAAATCTTCCACACCCAGGAGAAATATTGGCCGAACTGGAAGGAGTGTGACTTCGCGGTGGTTTCCGTGCTGGCCGACGATCCCCGCGCCGCCTACCTGCCGATCTACGCGTTCGACGGGAAGTCGGAGAAGCTGGTGCGCTCCTCGACGCCGGATCCCGAAAGGATCCGCGCCGCCAAGCCCCACTTCTGCTCCCTGCTGTGCGCCTATGTGGACCGGACCGTCCGCCGGCGGGAACGTTTTTTGGGGACCCTCAACCGCCGGAGGAAAGTGGATTCCGCGGGCCGCGCGCTGAATAACGTCGGCTTCCGGCTCCCGCCCGGCGACCGGTATCAGGTCAAGGTCGACTGGCTTTCGCAGTACCGCTTCAACCTCGCCTTCGAGAACACCCGCCGGGCGGGTTGGTGCACCGAGAAGCTGGTCGATCCCCTTCATGTCCACACAGTTCCGATTTATTGGGGAGACCCCCGAGTAAAGGAGTATTTCAACCCGGAAAGCTTTATTTGCCGGGACGACTTCTCCTCCGATGAGGAGCTGGCGGAATACGTTTTGCACGTGGATGAAACACCCGAACTCTACGCTCGCTTGATCCAGGCCACTCCGTTTCACCAAAACCGGCCGAACCCCGCTTACGACATGGCCGCTTTGGTCGCATTTTTTGACCGGATGTTTCATTCGACCCAAAAGCCTGTCGCCCAGCGGCGCTGGTTTTTTGGACTGACCAAATGGCGGCTGGCCAAGCGGAACAAGTTGCCGGGCGAATGAGGGATCTGGCATTGCGGATTCCATGGGCCGCTGAAAAAGCCCCTTTCTTCATGATCATGCGGAGGATCAGAGCTCGGGAAAAAGCCGGCTGAATTTTCCGATGTCTTGGTAAATGACGGAATAGAAGACCCGGCCTACCAAGCGGTACCGCTTGGACCTGAGATAACGGCCAAGTTCCCTTTCTTCCTTTCGGGTTTTGGCTTCGGCACAGATCACCTCCGGCCGCCAAAAGCCCCAGTCGTTGCCTCGCAGGACCTGCAGATCCATCCCCTCACAGTCCACATTGAGGAGTCCGCCTTTTATTCCTGGCGGTAAATGGGCGCGGAGAATCTGACGGAGAGTCGTCACCCGGACCGGCAGGCCTTGGCCCCGCTTCCGGGATGTTTTTTTTGTTTCGACGCGGCTGGTGAGATCGGACCCTTCTTTAAGGAAAATCCCCATCCCCGGTTTTCGGCCCACGGCCGCCTCAATGACCACATCGCGGGGACGCCTTTTCCGATGGAGTTCGGCCAGACGGGAGTTGGGCTCGGCCACGATCCCCATCCAGCCGTTTCGGTAAAACAGCCAGGTGTTGCTATGGATCACCGGATGATTGGCCCCAATGTCGACGTAGAACCCCTTGTTCGGGAGGAGGTGTTCCAGGACCAGATCCTCCCCAAACTGGCTGAAGGAAAGGCGGATATTTTTCCACTCCTTTTCGGATGCCCCCGCTTTTCGCCGGGTGCAAAGGCTGACGATCCAACGGCGTAGATTAGCCATGGGGTCTTCTGGCTCTTTCTTCCAGCCAACCGCCTAGCTTTCTCCAGCGGCCCTCAAAAGCGGACGGCCCGTGTTTTTCTTTCATCAGGTTCCGGCACCCATCCCGTTGGCTCTGTAATTCCTGACGCCTTGTAAGAATATCTTTTAGACAGGAGGTCAATGTAGGAGCCGATCTGTCCGCGAGAAGCCATCCCGTCTTGCCTGCCTCCAGCGTCTCGCCCACTCCACCCCCCGCAAAGGCGACCACCGGGGTTCCACACGCCTGAGCTTCCTCAAGAACCAGTCCATAGCTTTCCACCTTGGCAGGGTGAACAAACAGATCCGCGGCGGCCATCAGCTCCGCCACCCGTTTCTCGGAATCGATCGACCCAAAATCGGTCACGCCAAGATCGTTTTTCAGGCTCGGCGGACAGTTTCGGCCCATCAGCCCCAGCCGCACACCGGGAATTTCGCGGGTCTGTTGCCATGATTCCGCCAGTAGGTCGATCCCCTTGCGCGGATCAGCCAGATTCTCCGCTGCCGCCAGCAACAGGATTTCCCCTTGCCCCAGTCCCAGTTTCTGCCGAACGGTTTCACGTGGGCCGGGATGAAAGACCTCTAGATCCAGGGGGTTCGGCCAAGCCTCGCATGGGCTGGCATCAACCGAACGCACCAGATCCCGTAACCAGACCGACGGTGTCAACAGGATGCAACGGCCGCTTTTCATCAAAGGCTTCAGTTGGTTTAGGGGCGAGAAAACCGCACGCTTCCGAAGTTCACTTTCGGGGAAATAGGAGGGTCCGTCACCCAGGGCCCACATGTCGTGCAAGGTCCAGAAAACCGGCGCACAAGAAAGAGCTTGGGTCACCATATCCAAATTCCAGCCCCATTTGAACGCTCCTTGGATGTTATGGATCCAGATGAGATCCGGCCGAAAATCACGGATGGCCGCCTCCCAGGTTTCTTTGGCTCTTTTTCCCCGGCTTCCTTTTTTGCCATCGGCACTCTGAAAAAGCTCCCGCACCCGGCCCCAACCTCGCGCGGGTTTGCCGGTGACAAGATAATCTCTCACTTCTCCCGCCCGATCCCCTGCGGCCACCCTTACCTCCACCCCCAGTTTCCTTAAGCCCGCCGCAAATCGGTTCGCCGCCCGGGCCGCTCCCCCTGTTTCCCGGTGGTCCTGAAGAAAAAGAACCTTCAAACCGCCTGCCACCGCTTCCGGATCGAGCGAAACATCCGTGCGAATAAGGGCAAACGGCCCTCCGTCCGCAAAAAGTGGTTTCGGAACACCTGCCGATCCAGAGCGGTATCCGCCCGAATCTGCCCTGCGGGGCTCCGGTACGGGGGATGGAGTGGTTTCAACCTTTCGATGCCAACCTCCACACCGCTATCACGGGTGTTGGTGGCATCGGGTCCAAAGCCCCGGTTGGCGACCAGGTTTTCGGAGGGGGCGATGGAAACCCAGCCGCGGCCCCAGAGATGAGACACCCACGGATAATCCCACGTCCGGATTTCCCCGTTGCTCACCCGACTGTAGATGCGGTTCCAATAACGGCATTCTGCTTCATCCGCTTCCGGGAAGTACGAGCGGAACCCCCCGCTCGGCCAAGCCCAAGCCTTCGGATCGTAGGTATTCCAAGCCCTCGCCCATGTCGCCCAGCCCCAGATATGAAGATAACGGGAAAAAAAGTAGTCGCCTTCCAGCTGGACCGAACGTGGCAGAAAACAGTTCCCGGAAATCGCGGCAACTTGGGTCTCCTTGCGGTAACGCGCCAGCATCTCGGAACAAAACGGAAAAAATCCCGGAACAGGGTGGCAATCCTCCTCGAGGACGATGGCCTCCTCCTCCATCTTGAACAAGGCCGTCAAACCGCTTTCCACGCCATGTTTCAGGCCCAGGTTTTCTTCGGCATACACCTTTCGCACTTCGCATTCCCAGGTTATCCCATCCTCCGCCGCCTTCCGTGTCGCCCGGCAAAGCTCGGCCTCCTCCGCCCGACCACCCCTGCGAGGTCCATCGGCAAGAATCCAAAGCCGCCGGGGCCTGGCTTTCTCCAGGGTCTGCATCAGGCCGCGCACTAGAGTCGGCCGGCACCAAATGAAGATGGCTACCGGAGTTTCCAAATCGGGATCCTTTCTTACCAATAGCAGCCTTTTTCTTTACGCATGTGTCCCTCAGGTGTTTCGTCCGGCAAAGGACGGACCCAGTATTCGTTGTAAGGCATATACCAACTTTCTTGGTCCCAGCGCCGGCCCTTGATTCCGAAAATAAGCTGGGTGGCGCCCCCAGTGTGAATTCCCTTTTTACCGGCATTTTTGAGGTTCGCCAGCAGGGGAAGGGACCATGCGCCGGCCCCCACCAGGGCCACATCAAATTCGAATTGCAACGCCTGCTCCGTCAAATGCTCCAGACCTGCTTGCCAATCCGGATAGGACGTCTTTTCAAGGTAGGAAAAAAAAGGACAGCGGAGATAAAGGGGCGCTTTGACCAGCGGGCTTAGTTTCGGATGCCATGGGTAAAACGAGTGGATTTTCCCGAGCCGGTCTTCCTGAAGTTTCATCGTCTTGACAAAAGGGGAAATTACCAACCACTGCAGGTCGGAGATTTCCGGCAAGAAGGAAAATGGCGAAAGAACCTGGCTGCCCAATCGGATGGCCCCGGGGCAAAGAGATCCGGCCAACTTTTTCTCGTAAGCTTTCAAAAAGTCTGAATCCTGCCAAAGGCAAATGCCGTTCAAGGCCTCGACACTCCTCCGATATGTATCCAAAAATCGGTAAAACTGTTCCCGTGACGGGGGAAACACTCCCGAATCAAGATAGAGCCTTTCCGCTTGGCGCTTCCAACTTAGGCCGCTTGGCCACGGGGGTTGAAAGAATCGTTCGGAAAACTCCAAGGCCAGAAGCTCCGTGGTTCCAATTTTTCCATAGATCATGCCCGTGCGGGCTTGTTTTAACCTGGCGATGGCGGTAGCGGTTTCCATCACCGGGAGATCATCGGAATTCAGCCGCCTGCGGTTTGCCCAGGAATTCAGCCGCCGGTTGTTGAAAACCTTAAAGGGATACCTGTAAAGAAGACTCACGGAATCGCGGCACTTTTTTGTAATAGGAAATCCAGAAGATTGCGCGATGGGGTGGCAACAACCACACTCCCAGAAACATCAAATAGTTTTTTGAAGATTTGCCGGATGCGAATCTGGAGTGTGTGGGCCCGCAGGCAGGCCTCTCTGCCGATTCCCGCCATTTTTTGAAAACGGCCAGGTTCCGACATGAACCTTGTTGAAAGCTCTCGGAGACTCTCCGGCTGACTCTTGTCATAGACGAGATAATGAACTCCCGGCTCGAGTCCCTCGGGATGGAGACCGGAGACATCGTGCTGCAGGACACAAGCCCCCATCGCCAGGTTTTCAAAAAAATTTGAGGTGAATCCCGGGCAGTTGGAAGGGAGGTTCAAAAGTCCTTGGTAGGCGTCTTTCTCGCTGACGATATGGCGGATTCCCTTTTCTGGATTCGCGGCTTCCCGCCAGGAGAACCCGGGAATACCCTTGATTCTCTCAAACAGCGCCACTCGATCCCGGTAAGCTTCGGCAAAATCTCCCACCCGAAGCTTCCCGGCCCAGAAAATGCCTCCTTTTTTCTCCTCATACCGGCGTCGTGGTTGGAATGTCACCGTATCCGCATACTGGTGGCAAAAAAGGGGCACTGCGCCCTCTGAGGAAATGAACCCGGCAGCCATGGGATCGAAATGGGCCACTAGGTGGCAAAGTCGCGCACATAACCTGGTCTTTTCTTCGCTGCGCGGAAAAACTGATCCGACGACCTTTTCCGTGGCCAACCCCACCCAGACGCTGCCGTCCCGGCCCCGGCCGAAACGCTTTTCCTCGCAAAGATGGCGGGTTAAGTCATCCAAGTGGTGGTCGTTGAGCAGCAACACGACCCCTTCAGGCTGGATTTGCCTAGCCGTTGTTTCCGGGCGATTCTCCCGATGGACAATCCAGCGGAACGGGATACCCGCTTTTTTCAGATTCACCGCCCAGGCTTCCCTCATCGAATGGGGAAACACCATAAAACCAGGCACGATGACCTGAAGAACCGGATTCTTGCTAAAAAACAGCCTCAAACCCGGAGATAGTCGCCCCTCAAAATCCTCCGGAGACGTTTCCAAAACCCCACTGGATGCCTGCTCCTGCCATTTTCCCCGTAACGCAAGGACCCGGTTGCCGTGGCAGGAGTGCCCATCTGACTCTGAGCCTTCTGCAAGGCTTTGAGGTAGGGACGAAACACTTTGTTTACCAGGACGGCACCAGGCCGAACTGCCGTATGGCTCCATTGGGGATCGAAAATCCGTTCGGTTAGCCGCCGCAGCCCGGAAAAATGATAAAAAACCAGGGGTTGGCCCTGAACCAACACCTTCCGGCCATCCCAGCTCAGCCCCGCCTCCCCCACATTCCAGTTGGCCAGGTTGGCGCCGGGGTGCCTCAGAATTTTCACTTTGGGATATTTTTTTGGCCAAGCGTCCAAGTACTTCTGGTCCGCATAGCGTCTGGGTTCGGGACGATCATGGCACCAGTCCAGGCACTGTTTTTCCCAATCTTCCGCGCATTTCCGGCCGATCCGGTCGTTGCGGAGGCTTACCCATCCCACGTTGAACATCCCGAACCGCACCCGGTCTTGCAGGGGGGCGGCAAACCGGTGCGGCGTGATGATGATGGAATGGCTTTTTTCCAGCCGGTGGAGGAGCCCGGGGCTTTCGTAAAAGTAGAGGTCCGCATCCAGCTTGGTCAGCAGTTGCCGGGCGGGCACTTTTTCCAGACACGCCCGCACAAACACCGGGCTCGCCGTGAAGTAAAATTCCACCGGACCCCGCTTCGGTCTCACCTTGCGGAGGGCGGGCTGTTGGTCCAGCAACTCCCGCAGGGGGACCACCCGGGCCAGGGGAGGTGAGATTTTTTTTAGGATCGCCTCGCACTCCTCGGTGAGTGCCAGGACCCACACCACCGCTTTTTTTTCGAAGGACGCCAGGGAGGCAAGCATGGCCAGTCCCTGCTCCGCGTACCGGTGGTCGAAATAGGTGCAGTAATGGTTCAAGAAAACTCGGTCAATTTACCGTCAGTTTCCACGCAGATAATTTCGTAGGCCATCCGCCAGCGCCACCTTGGGACTCCAACCGGTCGCCCGGGAAAACTTTTCGCGGCGGTATCCCGCGTGGGTCACGTCCCAAGGGCGCCCCGGCTCATTCTGGATTCGGATGGGGGCACCCAAGGCGGCTTCGGCCGTTTGCACAAGCTCATGGATGGAGTGGGTCTCCCCGCTGCAGAGGTTGTAGGTTCCCGTGAGGTGCGCCTGCAACGCCGCCTCGACCCCCCGGCAGAAGTCCTCGATGTGCAGGTAATCCTTGCGGGCGCTGCCGTCCCCCCACACGCGGAAAGGATACCCCGCCCGCGCCGCCCGGGCCAAATGCGGAATCACCCCCTGCAAGGCTTCCTGTTTTTGGGCAAATCCGTAGGGATTCGTGATTCTGAGAATCAAGGCCGGCAAACCATGCTGCTCCGCGAAGCGACGGATCAACTTCTCGGCTTCCGCCTTGGCTGTGGCATACCAGCCAATCGGTCGCGTGGCATCTTCCTCCCCAAACGGCTTTTCGGCTGACCCCGGCCCGTAGACCGCACAGGTCGAGAAGAAAACAAAGAGCGGGAGGCGGGGTTGGCTTTTTTTTAAGATCGCCAGGGTCTCCAAAAGGCCGGCCAACAGGGGCAGATCCTCGCGCCACTCGATCCCAGGATGAATCTCCGCTGATGCGGGCACCGTGCTCCACGCCAAATGAAGCAGGGCGTGCGGCAGCTCCCCCTTGTGAAGATGGTCGCTCAAAAGCGAAAGAGGCAGATGTCTCTCATCCGCATTCCGGGAGTAGACTTCGACGGGGCTACCCTGGCTCTCCCAGCGTTGGCGCAGCACACCCCCCAACCTTCCCCGCCCGCCCGTAATCCAGATGTTCAACCGAAGAAGGCTCGGCTAGGCCCCCGACTCCTTCCAAAACGCGACTCCCACGGCGTCGATCCGTTCCAATTTTGGACTGATTTTCCTCTTTTGGAAAAACTCGTCGATCGCCTTCTTGCAGCCGTCCCAGTGGCCGTAGTCATCCACCTGGACGTAAGCTCCCGGCGAAAGCTGGTCATAAAGGTTCTCCAAAATATCCTTGGTCGAGGAATACCAGTCCCCGTCCATGTGCAGCAGCGCGATTGGGCCGATCCTGGTCTTTTCCTTCGGCAGGGTTTTGAAGAAGAGACCCGGCACGGGAACGATGCGCTCCCAGCAACCGAGGGTGGTGGCGGCCGAGCGCAGGGAATCCATCGGGGCGGCGCAGGTACCGGTCCCCCAACCGGTTTTCTGTGCTTCCATGCCGCAATGCACATCCTCCGGACCGGGCGGCGGCATTCCCTCGAAGGTATCAAAGCTGAAAAGTTTTCTTCCGGACGAAGCCTTCTGGTGCAACACGGCCGCGAGCAGGGCGGAGCTGCCTCCCGCAGCCACCCCGCATTCGACGAAATTGCCCGGAACCCCTTGGGCCATCACCCGCTCGGCCTGCTGGTACAATTTGAGCAACCGCAAGGGACCCAACATGGTGTATTCCCGGGCGACACGAAATATTTTCGCCAATTCCCCGGGTCCATCGGGCACCGGCTCGGAGGGGGCTGGCACCTCGTTTTTCAGGATAGTTTGCAGAAGTTCTTGGGCTTCCACGTTGCCGGGATGCCAACGCAACTCCTCCTTGAGCATCTCCACGGCTTCGCCCGGGGCCTTTTTTTGAAGACGGTACCGGGCTCTTAGTAAATCCACGCCGGCCAAGCGCACCCGGCCGGCCTTCAGCCGGTTGAGAAGCCGGAAGGCCCGTTTTTCAAATCCATGGGTCATCATCCAGCCAGCCAGCTGCAGCAACCAAACCTGCCCTCGGTGCCGGATTTCCTCAGCAAAAGTCTGGGTCATTTTTTAGCCTGCACACCCTCCGGCGGGAACGGGGCGAAGTCCCGGCCGGAAATTTACCCACCGGAAGAAACTTCTGCGGGATCGGCCCGCCGCAAGCCCCTGCTGGAGGAGTTTTTCGAGGTTTTCGGCGGTTTTTCGTAGGGAAAAATCCTGCAGGCACCTGGCTTGCCCCGCCCGGGCGATGCGGATCCGGGCGTCGGGATGTTCCAGGTAATGGATGATTTTTTGAAGGAGTTCCTGCCGGCTGCGGAACGTCTCGATCTCCTGTCCGGGGCGGAATAACCCGTGGTCCTCGCGGCCCAAGTCCGTCAAAAGAAAGCTACCCATGGCGGTGGCCTCGAAGACCCGCATGTTGCCACCGGTCTGCGTGGCCAGTTCGGCATGAATGTTCAGGCAAATCCGGCCCGACTTGAGAAATTCATACATTTCCTTTCCGTAGACAGGGGCTTGGGCGTGCATCGCAACGCCCGCCGGGGTTTCGGATCCGGCGTTGACGGCGTAGTGAAGCCCGAATCCGCCGCCTGCCCCCATCTGATCCATCGCCAAGCCGGTGAGGATTTCGGTTCGGCGACGGTGCAGCGGTGAAAGCTGTCCGGAAAAAACCACCTCCCGGCTTTCGGCAATCCCCTCCATAGCCCGGGCCAGCCGGACCGGGAAACCGGGCTGAAGAAATTCCTGCCACCGGGCCCCCTTCTTTTTCCCGGCCAACAGGGAGGGGGTATGGTTGGAAACAAGGAGATCGATGTCACTCCAGTCGGTTTTGCGGGGCACTTCGGAAGCCCTCCAGGCCACCACCATTTTTGGCCTTGGGGAAATCATCGCCACAAATCTCGAGTCCAGGGAAATGGGATCTTGCAGGTAAAGCACGTCGGGTTCGAATCTCCGGATCTGCTCCAGCAAAATCTCAAGAAGCGCGGGGGGCACGCAGGATCCCCAGGCTCCGGTGGGGCCGTGGCTACCCTGGTCCCCGGGGGAAAAGGGGTTTTGCTTTTGCCAGGCCAGCTGGCTGCCGGAATCGTTGGCCACGACCATCATCGTTTCGTGTCCCAGTTCGGCCATCCCCTCGGCAAAGTAGTGGCAGGCCGAAAAGCCGTCCCCAAAAAGCAGCTTCTGCTGACGCTCGAAGGACTCCTCCTCCCTTCCGGGGTGCCGTCGGTTAAAATCCGCGAGATACTGGTCGTAGAACAGTGCGATCTGAAAGAATTTCATCTAGGCGGCTCCGACGGGTCGTTTTCCCGGGGATTCCAGAAACATGGTTTCCCAAAGGACCAGGTTCAGGCACGTCCACCAGTGCAGTGCCTTCTCCCAATCCGCCGATCCCAGGCTTTTGCCCGCCTCGGCAGCCAGGATTTCCTGTCCGATCTTCCGGGCGGGGAACAGCCGGCAGGAACGCCACGCCGGGCTTTCGATCACCCGCCGGGCCAATCCGCCCAGCCCGCGGTTGAACCAGTCCACCATCGGCGAGTTAAAACCGATTTTTGATCGCCGCAAACGGATCCGCTCCGGAAGGATGTCCTTCATTGCCTCCCGCAGGATCCATTTGGTGTAGCCGCGGCCGATTTTTAGTTCGGCAGGCAGGGCGAACGATAGGCAGACCAGCCGCCAGTCCATGAAGGGCATCCGCACCTCCACGCCGGAAGCCATCGAACACCGGTCGAAATTCCGAAGGATGGAAGGCAACAGCGTCTGGTGAAACTCCAGATACAGCCGGTCGTTCAGGCTTTGCATGGGCTCCGCCAGGTACCATCCGTATCCCCCCAGCATTTCGTCCGCTCCATGCCCGTCGAGGGAAACCCAAACCCCTTGGGAGCGCATCGCCCGGTAATTCTCCACCACCGGGACGGCCAGGGCCGGGGAGACATCCTCCATGGTCCAGACCGATTCCTCGATTGCCCCGCCCGCAGGGGGATCGTTGAACACCGTGAGACGGCAGGGGGAACCCGTGGCCCGGGCGGTCTCCTCCGCATAAGCCGTTTCGTCCAGGGCCGTACCGGGAAACACCGAACAGAAACTACGCCGCCAGTCCCGGGGGGCCCGCGTCAGTCCACCGGGGTTTTCTTTTTCCAGGAGATACATGCCGGCGGCCACCGCGGAGGAGTCCAGGCCCCCGCTCAGGCTGGTCGCCACCGGCACGTCGCTGCGCAGACGCAACCGCACCGCATCGAGAAAAAGTTCCCGCCATGCGGCGACCTGCTTTTCCAGGTTTGCGGGCGGAGCCGCCAGGTGATCCCGGGTTTCCCACCATTTTTCCCTTTTCCACCGGCCTTCCCGATCGATTTCCATCCGGTGCCCGGGCAGCAGCTTCTTTACCCCCTCCATTAGGGTTTCCTCGGAGGTCCCCTCCAGCGGTTGGCTTTTGCGCAGAGCCTCGGCGGCGTACCCACGGTTCAGCTTTCGCCGGAACTCCGGCAACGCACAAAAAGCCTTTAGCTCTGAGGCAAAATAAAGAATCCCTTGATGCCAGAGATAGTGGAGGGGCTTGATGCCGAAGCGGTCCCGGGCGAGGAAGAGGTTCCACTCCTTGGGATCCCAGATGGCCAAGGCCCACATCCCGTTGAAGCGCGGGAGGCACTCTTTGCCCCAGCGCAGGTAGGCCGCTCCGACCACCTCGGTGTCCGTCTCGGATTGAAACCGGTACCCCTCTTTTTCCAGTTCCGCGCGTAGCTCCAGGAAATTATAGACCTCTCCGTTGTAGGTGATGACACACTCCCGTCCGTCCGGCCCGCGACAGACCATCGGGCAGGCGCCGGCGGGAGAAAGATCCAGGATGGCCAGCCGTCGGTGGCCCAGCCCCACCGGCCCCTGCTGCCAGATGCCCCGGCCATCCGGCCCACGGTGGCTCAGCGCATCCGTGATCTGGTTGAGTGCCCCGGCATCCGGCGACTTGCCGAATCCATAAAAGCCAGCGATGCCGCACATAACCGGGAGGGCCTTAGGCTTTCCTTCGTTTGAAGATTTTTTTGAAAAAATACCGGATCCCTTTTTTGGAGGAGAAAGCCTGAAAGTTTGTCTCTTTGTCTTTTTGATATTTTCTGAATGCCTTGTCGACCTTCCCCTGGTCGGTCTCGGGAATCCGGCGTTCCGAGGCGATTCTTGCTCCGAAATCAACAATTTCCCGAACGATATTGGCCCGCCGCAGACGGGGCTCAGAGAGGATTTTTTCCTTGGCCCGGAGGGCAATGGTTTTGCACTTTCGGGGATCTTGAATGACTTTCAGCACGTCCTTGATATTGGAACAGTCTTTTTCCAGATGAACGCAGTCCTGATCCGGTTTCATCAGGCCCGAGTAATCGCCGGGGGTCGCCAATTGGACGGTTTCGGCAAGGGCGGCTTCGATGTTCCTCGGTGAAATCGCGGAAAAAATATGGCGCTTGTCCTCGCCTGGGAAGCAGTGCTCCTCAATTTCCCGGAAAGACGCCTGGGGGTTGTGGGTCACATATCCCTCCACACACTTGCGGATCTCATTTCTCGGATCGAGCAGCGAGCTCCCGCTGGGAGTGGCCAGACAGCATCTGGAGTTATTCATGAACTCATGCCACCGCTTCCCTGGAATCATGTCTTCAAATCGCACGGAAATATCCGTTTTGATGCGTGGATTGTTTTTGATGGCCTTGACAAAGCTGCCCGCAATTTCGTATTTCAACTGGCCCAAGCTACCAAAGTTTGCTGGTAGCTCTGTGGCTCGGTAAGAAACGTTGATTTCTCTTTTTCCGTGCGGTTTTGGAAGCTTCCAGGTTTCGATCCACTCCTCGGAGACATACCCTGTGTAGCCGAGCATGATTTGCGTCTTTTGGGTGCAGGTCGGATATAAGATTTCCCATTGATCCGGGCAAACCGTGTAGATGCGGTCGACCGACCAATCGTGGAGCCAGTCGTCCAGGATGCCGGAGCAGTCGTAATCATCCTGTGGCAACGCGACCTTGCACGCCTTGGTCCGGACAAGGAACCGGAAGTTTTGCAAGGTTCTGGCAAGGTTTTCTTCCCGGTACCGGTTGCAAAGAAAGGTCGGCCCAAGCACCACCAGGTGAAAATCCAGGTCCTGAAGGTAATCCGGAAAGGGATAAGCGCAGTCATGGACCAAACAGTTCAAATCAGGCCGGCAGTCGTGGACCATGAACTCGAGCGATCGGACGGCTTCCCGCCAGTATTTCGGCTCGCCCATCTGGTGCAGGGCCAGAACGTTCAGGCGGGTCATTTCAGGATACCCTCAAGGAGTTCCCTGACGATCTGAGTCCCCGCCCGGCCATCGCCGTAAAGATTGGCCGTGCTTGAAATTGTTGTCTCCATGGCCCCATGGATGGTGACCAGGGCATCCCCCGATTCCGGTGACACCAACCGGTTCGCGCCGATCTTTACCAGTTCCACCCACTCGGTTTCCTCCCGCAGGGTCACGCAGGGTTTGCCATGGAAATAGGCCTCCTTTTGCATCCCTCCGCTGTCGGTGAGCAAAAGCCGGCAGTGGCGCAGCAACCAAGCCGTTTCCAGGAAACCTAGCGGCGGGGTCACTTGGACTCCTTTGGAGAATTTTCCCACAGCCGGATTTTCCAGGGCGCGGGCGGTGCGGGGATGCAGGGGAAGAACCACCGGCAGGGTGGCGGCCACGCGGTTGACCAACCGCACAATCGCGGAAAGTCTGTGGGGATCATCGGTGTTTTCGGCCCGGTGGATCGTGCACAGGACAAAAGCACCGCCGTGCTCAAGCTGAACCTGGCTCGGTCGGCGTGCCCGGTCCCGGAAAAAAAGGGTGGCATCGTACATGACATCGCCCACCTGCCGGACCCGGGAACCCCGAATCCCCTCCGCTGCGAGGTTTTCCACGGCGGTCTCCGTGGGAGCGAAAAGCAGGTCGGCCGCATGGTCGGTCAGCACCCGGTTGATTTCCTCCGGCATTCTTCGGTTGAACGAACGGAGTCCGGCCTCCACGTGGGCCAGGGGGATCCCCAGCTTCACCGCCGCCAGGGCCCCCGCCAGGGTGGAATCGGTATCCCCGTATACCACCACGCGGTCCGGTTTTTCGGCCAGCAGGACGGTTTCAATTTTTTCGACCATCCTCCCCGTGTTCTGGCCGTGGGTTCCCCCCCCGATACCCAGGTGATGTTCGGGCTTGGGAATCTCCAGGTCCCGAAAAAAGATTTCAGACATGTTGTCATCGAAATGCTGCCCGGTGTGGATCAGGATGTCGCGGATCCGGGGCTGGCTGGCCATGGCCCGGCGGACTGCCGCGGCTTTGATAAACTGCGGCCGCGCCCCCACCACCGTGGCGATGTTCAAGGTTTCGACGAAACCCTCCGGGCGAGGCCCCGCATGTTCCCATCGTGCTTCCGCATCGTGCGCCGGATCAGGGCCCGGTGGGCCCGCGTCCAGTCGATCGTTTTTTGCAGCCCTTCCCGCATCGGTGTGGAGGCCCGGAAGCCGAGCTTCCGGCGCGATTTTTCCACGGCCCCGAATCGCCGGCCGGATCGGTCCCAATCCCGGGCGGGGCGAAAATCCGGCGGGGTGGGATTACCGGTGATCTCATTGATCATTCCGGCCAGTTCGGCGATGGTCGTTTCCCGGCCTGAGGCAAGGTTGTAGGCCTCGCCCGGCTCTCCCCGCTCCGCACAGGCCAGGAGACCCCGCACCAGGTCCTCGACAAAGATGAAGTCCCGGCTGGTTTTCCCGCGGTTTTCCAGCGGCAGGGCCTCTCCCAGCAGCGATTTCCAGATGAAGGTGGGCACCACGTTTCGCCAGACCGTGTGGGCAGTGCCCCGCCAGCGGCCCGCCCCCAGGATTTCACGGGGCCCGTAGACGTTTTGAAAGCGGGCCTTCACAAAGGGGACGCCATGCCGGCGCCAATAATAGTTCCCGTACATCTCGCCGATCAGCTTCGAGATAGAGTAGGGGCTGTCGTGGAAAAGTGAGACGGGGGCGTCTTCCGGCGTGGCACGGGCGGCTTGGAACGTTTTCTCCGCCACCGCGCAGCCGGCGGCGGCATAGACAACCTTTTTGATTTTCGGAAAGGAGCGGATGGTTTCCAACAGCTTCAGGCTTGTCAGGGTGTTGTTGCGGTGATCCGCCAGGGGATCCGCAATGGAGGACTGGTTTCCGTGATAACAGGCCAGATGGAAGACGTACTCGATGCTCCGGGGGATTCGGGCAAGAATTCGGTCATCGGCAATCGAGCCGCGCAAAAAGCCAACGCGCGGATCCCGGGGAAGGTTGGCCGCCTCAGCCGAAAGCAGGTTGTCCACAATGAGGACATTCCTGGATCCCCGCTGGAGAAGCTGGGACACCAGGTTGCTGCCCACAAATCCCGCTCCTCCAACAACCAAGATTCTAGAACCCTGGAAGTGATAAAAACTCACAGCTTTCTTACACGGACACCAAAAACCGTAATATTTTTATCTTTTGGCTCAACAAGTTTAAGGCAGATATATCCGCTTGATGTTCTAGCGAAGAACTGGCTTCTGATTATAAATTTTCCTTTTTGGATGGTTTTTGGTTCTTCAGAGGATAAAATTATATTTTTACCCAGACTAGCAATAGACAGTTGAACTTTTTCAGTCAGTCCGCTGATTCCGGCGATTTCTATTTCATATAATTCTTTCGGCTGAAGATTTTCGAGGTTTAAAATGTTTAGGGATAAGAAATAGGGCGGATAGTCGCCGACGATATGGAAGAGATACGATGTATCATCGGAAGGATTTTCATTTTGGAGTGTGCGATTTGACCATTTGAGCCACGCCTCCCGGCCATGTTGCAGGCTTGTGGAACTTAAATCACCGGCTTTTTCGGCTCCGCTCTTTAGGTCGAGTGTCATGACCAAGGGCTGTAGCCTTGGACTGCCTTGGCCGACACGAACCGCACCTTCGGCCTCAATATAACTGCCTAAAGTCATATTTGAAAAATTAAATGAGTCTTGATAAAATTTAATTTGACCACGGGTAATAACATTTACGAAATCGGAGGTTTTTGCTGTTGTCTTGGCCGCTTTAGCTATTTCTTTTTGAGACAACAGCCGCACTTCATCAAGCGAAAGGTATTTTTCTTCATCTTTTTCCTGGATACTAAAGTAGGTTCCGAAAGTAGGATCCACAAGAACCCACCTTTTTGGCGCATATTCGGCCTCAACGAGGGTGTGGTTACCCTGAATCGGCAGATTGTATAAATTTACATAACGACTTTTGATTTTTTCGCTTGCTAGTAAGCCCCGAAAAACATAGCAATATCCCCCGCAGGCAGTTTTGCAATCTGTAAACAGCTCATTGATATCCTTTTGTCCGGTGTGCGGTTGGCGATTGTTACAAAAATTAAAGCTAAGAAACAGAAGTTGCTTAATTTTTTCCGTATTGACTAGACCTTTAAAGGGCTCGGAGGAAGCGAACTGCCTAACGAGCATTTTGCGTGCATGAGCAGCTGCTTTTTTCTCGTCAAAGGGATCATCCCAGAGTCCTGGTACGCCAACGACCCCAGCTTGATCGGCCTTGTCCCGGAGACCATCCGCAGGCCGGCAACCTTTGGCAGCCAAAAGAAAAGCCGGCAAAACAAGGCACATAAACGTACTGCCCCTTAAAAAGCGACTCGAGAAATAAACGGGAGACATCTTATTTTATAATAGTTTGTTATAAACGAGATCGCTTTCTCTGATGCCTCCATTCCTAAGTGCACCTCTGAGTTTACGTCTAAATTGCTCCAGTAACTCATCATTGCCATCATAGTAATCAATCATTTGGCTAATCCCTACAGGCTTTCCCTTCAGTATGTCTTGGAGAGGAGACACAACTACAATCGAAGTTGTTGGGTCCAAAAGCACCGCACCGCTGCTATCGCAGGCATATACCATTGCGTGATTTATCGAATTGTTGATCACACCAATTTGCCTGATTTCCAATTTTGGAAATGCTAGCTTAAGAGTCTTCGCCACAAAGGCACTTTGCCCTGAACATGTCAGCGATTTTGCTCCGAGAACATGCTTAAGGATGACGGAGGGTGCCTGATTGAAGGGCATGCCATCGCTCGATCCATAAGGAGCAACCCGACTAGAAACAAGAGTCAAAAAGGCGCCAAACTGCAAGCCTTCGGATAATTTTTGAAAAGGCCCAAAAGTGCCAACAAAAGAATCTCGGCAGGAGTGCCAGGCACGAAGCAACTCAACCAATGTCTTTTCGTGTCTGATTCGACCAAGATGGGCATTGATACACTCGTATCTTTTTTTTGAAGGGCCATAAATTGCCGCTAATTCTTCTGCGGCCATAATTTTAGACACTGCTAATTTCAGCTCTTGGTCAATATTGGGCCGAAAGGTGTTGCTATGAAAATAAACGACAAGCAAGCTGATCATTACGGCGACGGTAATGGAAATTAGGTGCCCAGCACATCGACCCGCTAACACAGATATTTTTTTCACCTGTCGGATGGCTTCAAATGCGAAAAGACATCCGTCACGCCGTGTTGGTCATACCACATTAATTGCCTTTTGATGGTTTGCTTGAAGGAGTAGTGCGTCTGCCAGCCAAAAGCAGCCTCAGTTTCCGAAGGATCCAGCGCCATCACCGGTACGTCGTCAGGGCCCACCGGCACGACCCGGACATCGTCCGGCGGCAAGCCCAGGTGCTGGCGAACCAAATCGTAAATCTCCTTCACGGAGTGAGCCTCCCCCGTGCCCAAATTGAAGACCCCCGTGGGTGTGTTTTCCCGGATCGCCAGGTCCATGAATCGGAGGAAGTCTTCCATGTCCAGAAAGTCGCGCGAGGACTCGGTGCAGAAGCACCCCTGCCCGGCCTTCAACCTTTGGTAAAAGGTGGGAATGGGGCCGATCGCCAACCTGGGGCCGGTGACGTTGGCGATTCTCAGGGAAACGGTCGGCACGCCGGACAGGAACATGAACTGTTCCCCGGCCGTTTTGGTGATGCCGTAGCTGCCGATAGGGGCGGAGGGATGATCGCTGGGAACCGGTATCCTCCCCGGCCGCCCGAAGCAGAGTGCGGTTTGGAAGTTGACCAGCTTTCGGACGCGGTGCTTCTGGCAGGCGCGGGCCACCAAGGCGCTGCCCGCCACGTTGGTGCGGATGTCTTCCGCCCAATGGTCCGGATCCTTGTAGGCTGCCGCCGCATGCACCACGATTTCGGGACGAAACCGGGTGAAACACGCCTCGAGCAGGTCCCCGTCGGCCACGGAGCCTTCCACCAGCTCGATCCCCGGCACATCCGGCAGGACCTCCCGCTTGCCGGTGGCAAAATTGTCGATCGCCAGCAGATGGTGTCCCCGGGGAAACCAATGCTCGAGGAGGTTGGACCCCAGACAACCGGCCCCGCCGGTGATCAGGATGCGCACGGACCCGCTCTTTCAGGAATCAACTTTGAGATGGGTAAAGCCCCCGAAAACCCCGAACTTCTGGAAATACCTCACGGCTTGCCGCACGGTCTCCGCCAGCGGGGTGAATTCGATTTTACCGAAGTCGGAAAACGTGCGGCTGGGATCCAGAAGGATGGACGGGGCATCGTCCGGCCCGAGGTCTTTGACCTCGGGCTCCGGGTAAGGTTGGATTCCCATGGCCGCCACCACATGGTTGTAAAGGTCCAGGATGGGGACGTCCGTCCCGCTGGAAAAATGGTAGGCGCCCCGGCCCGTGCCCTCGAGGGTGCGGAGAACGATTTGGGCCAGATCCTTCACGAATACGAAGTCCCGCCGGGATCGGGTGACGAAACACCGCTTTCCCTCCTGCAGGCGCCGATAAAAGATGGGCAGAGGCCCGGAAACGTTGCGGGGACCGATCACGTTGGCCAGCCGCAGGGAAACATGGTTCAGGCCGGAGATCTCCAGGTAGTCCTCCGCCGCCGTTTTGGAAATGGCGTAGCTGGAGTTGGCCGGGAATTTTGGATGCCCCAGGGTGATGGGGTTGTGCAGCGGCTTGGTCCCGTAGCAGAGGGCGGTCTGAAAGTAGATGAACCGTCGGACTCCCCGGTCCAGCGAGGCCCGGACGAGGTTGGCTCCGCCGACACAGTTGGTCAGGGTGTCGTTGTAAAAATCGCCGGGATCCTTGTAGGAGGCGGCGGTGTGAACCACCGCGTCGGGCCGGAATTCGGCAAAAAGGCCGTCCATCAGGCCGCGATCCGCGATGGTCCCCTCCACAAAGCGCAGGCGGGGATGCGTGCCCGGCAGATGTTCCCGCCGGCCGGTGGCAAAGTTGTCCACGGCCAGGACCTCATCCCCGCGTTCCAGACAGAGTTCCGCCACATGGGAACCCACCTGCCCGCACCCGCCTGAAATGAAGACCCTCACGATTTTAGCCTTCGACTGACGCGGGCGGGGTGTCCATGAAAAGTTGGAACCAAAGCTCAAGGGAAAGGAGCCCCCAGATCTTGCGGCCGAATTTCGGCTCCCGCTCGAGCGAATGGAGAATTTCCTCGGAATGGAAGATCGATCTCTCCCGGGCTTTTTGGCTGCGGAAGGTGTCCTGGACAAATTCCCGCAAAGGCCCCCGGAACCAGGCCTGCAGCGGCACGGGAAAGCCCATCTTATCCTCCCGGGAGGTGATTTCTTCCGGGAGGACATTTCGGAACGTCTCCAAAGGCAGGCGTTTCAGCCGTCCCTCCTTGAACTTTACATCGGCCGGGATCGTGGCCGCAAACTCCACCAGCGGGACGTCCAGGAAAGGCACCCGGGATTCCAGGCCATGGGCCATGCTCATCCGGTCTTCCACGTGCAGCAGCGCGGGCAGCAGGGTTTTGAAGTCAAAGTGGGTCATCTTGTCGAAATATGCCTCGTGCCCCACGTTTTGTCCGTTGAAAATCTCCGCAAAGGAGTCGAACGGGTCGTAGGAACCCAACTCCCCCCAGTGCACCTCGCGGCTGAGATCCGGAGCCCGGTTGACCAGCCGGAAATACCGGCGGTCCATTGGCCCGAAGAGGCCTTCCCGCCAGAATTCCTGCAACATCGGTTCATAGCCCTGCAAAAACTTCAGGTTGGGAATGATCGACTCGTAGGTGACAACATAGTTGCCGTTGTGGAGCGTTCCCTGGATGGCCCCGCGGATGCACTGCTCGAAGTAGGCCACGAGATAACGGACATACCCCCCAAATACCTCGTCCCCGCCCTGTCCACCGAGGACCACTTTTCCGCGTGAGGCGGCCAGCCGGGAGACACAAAATTGGGGAAAGGATCCCGGACCGGCCACCGGCTGGTCCAGGTGCCAGATCACCTTGGAAATATCCCGGATGAAATCCTGCGGGGTGATCAGCGTCTCCTCAAGGTTCATGCCGGCGTGTCGGGCGGCGGCCTGGGCGTAGCGGCTTTCGTCGAAACCCGGACCCTCGCTGAATCGGCCATGGAAGCCATTCATGGGACTTTGGCCTTTCCGCGCCGCCAAGGTTGCCACCAGGCTCGAGTCCAGTCCCCCGCTGACGTAGGCCCCGACCGGAACATCACTGCGGAGGTGAAGATCGATCGACTGATCCAACAATCCAGCCAGCTGGTCGCGGAAATAAGCCTCTTTTTGGCCAAGTTCGGGGCGATAGTGAACTTCCCAATATCTGCGGATTTGTAACTTCCCCTGCTGCAGAACCAACAGATGCGCCGGAGGCAGCTCGTGGACTCCTCGAAATAAAGTCTTGCCGTGCAGATAAAGTTGAAAAAAAAGATAGTCCTTAAGGGCCTCCGGGTTGATTTCCCGGTCTTTTAGGAAAGGAAGCAGGGCTTTGATTTCGGAGGCAAAATAATAAGAGCCGTCTTGATCTGCATAGTAAAAGGGCTTAATGCCGAAGTGGTCGCGCGCACAAAAAAGTTTTTTTTGATTTTGATCCCAAAGGGCAAAGGAAAACATGCCTCTTAATCTAGTGACGCACTCCTCCCCCCACTTGGCATAAGCGGCCAGAATAACTTCGGTATCAGACTGGGTCTTGAATTGCCATGAACCCCTTAACTCTTCCCGCAACTCCTTATAGTTGTAAATTTCACCATTAAAAATAATATCCAAGCCGCATCCGTGCATAGGCTGATTACCGGAAACTAAGTCGATGATTTTAAGCCGAGCATGAAACATGTAGATCGACATATCCGGGCTGATCCAATCAGCGGTCGCGTCCGGCCCGCGGTGAGCAAGACTCCTTTTTACCAAGCTTGTTTGAAGCTGAATCTGCCTTGTCTTTTGTGGGGAGAAACCAACAGCCGCGAAGATTCCACACATTTTTTAGATGGGTGACAGGCGTCGCTTTACAATTGAGTCATAACGTTCAAAGACTCCGTATTTTAGGCGTGCTGGCCTGACGGCGTTTAATATATTTTTAGGATAGTTTAAAGGATTATTTTTTAATAATTGAATCCAAAAATAAAATATACATTTTGCGATAAAAAGGCACGTCAAAGAATTTGTTAGTTGTCGAGAGTTATAATAAGGTTCGATAAATGGCTTTTTTTTGTATTTTTTATTTTGTGCTATGCTTAAAAATATTTGTTCTGTAAATATATATTGATTTTTGCTGAAAGATGCCGATTTATTTAAGTCGTTTCTTAAATGACTAACTTTTTGACTTGTTTCCAATGTTTCATAAAATTTTTGACTTACTTTTTCCCAGTTGAGATGATTTTCGTGCAGTTTTAAAGCAGCCACCTTTGCTTTACGGAGGAATTCTGTGTTTGTATAAAGCAAAATTGCCTGTCTAAAAAGCTTAGTGTTTTTAAAATTTATAATTAAGCCTGCGCCAGTGTTTTTAAAAACCCGTTTAATGACGGGGAGGTCGTTCGCCAAGATGGGTAAACCAGCTTTTAGGTACTGAGTTGTTTTGTTTGGAAAGCAGTACTTATTGTTTAGGCAAACCGGCTCATACGGGATTATTCCGACGTCGTAAGATTTTAGAGATTCTATAATTTTCTCTTCCGGGACAGCATCAATAAATACCAATGCATTTTTTTGTAAAAGAATTTTCGCTGTTTTTAGATTTTTCAAGTGTTCTTTAAATTCATTGTCTTTGCCTTGTAGATATAAGACAGCACCGTTAGGACATTGAAGCCAGTTTGCTAGTAACCTCTCAAAGCCTCGGGTTGGGCCAAAGTTCCCACAGACAACAAAAGAAACCTGCGAGGACTTCATCATCATTTTTTTAGAGGGACTGCGTTGAGCAGTTCGCTAAAGGACGCCGATAATTCTTTTTTTGCAACTAATCCCAATTCCTTTGTCACGATAAACCTTGCATCTGTAAACTTTAATAAGACTTTTTCCTGTTGTTTCCAGAAGAGACTTTGAGTCCTTGGCATATTGGGAGATTCTTCCGAAAAGTATTCATGCGCTTCGTAAATTAAGGGTCGATTCCAAAGAAGGCTTACATAAACGCCAGCGAGTAAAGTGTAGAAATCAGATGCAATTATCCCGTCGGGAATCTTTTTACAAATATACTCAGCTTGCATTAAAACCGAGCTGCAATGAAAAAGAAATTTATGCTCGTCGTTCATATATGTTTTCTTGTCTGCTTGAAATTGTTTAGGATATAAATCTAAAAACATCTTAGTTAGACTTTTTATTTCTGCATTTTTACAGTCTATGATTTTAGTCATCAGAAGATTTACTGCTTTTTCGTATTGATCAGGGGCTGATTCTAAATGATAAGTATATTTTTTATTTTTATAAGAAGCCCAATGTTTACTGGTTTTATAATCTTTTATATAAGCTAGTACTTCTATGGATATTCTTTGGGGGCTATGGCGACATATCCAACTGATTCGCGGATCAAGGATGGGGTCATGATGAACGAGTAAAAGCCAATTAGACTTCATCGTGCTATTTTTTAAAAACAGTCATGAGCTCTGTTGGTAACAGGAAATCCTTAAATACTTCTTCTTTGTTTGGACAATCTAGTTCTATGATATTATTAAGAACCTTTTGGGTTATATCATTTATTTTGGCTTGTAAATCTTGTAATATTTTAAAATCGCACCGTTTCTTTTTAAAAAATATTCTTTTTCTGTTTGGTTTCATTATATTATCGAGATGCTGGCAATTGATTTTTTTAGAAATAAAAGTTTGAGCCCTAGTGGTATTCAAAATAAACCCCATTTTTTCACTAAAAATATTTGTTAATGAAAATATCTTTGTAAAAAGTAAAATTAGTTCTGCCTCACAAAAACTTCGCAGGTGTACCAGGTCATAAGGATTTTCTTTAGCCAAATAACTGCTTAAATCCTCTTCAAGAGGAACTCTTATAAAGATAAAGCCTCCTTTTTTTGTTACTCTTATTATTTCTGAAATTACCGGGTTTAAATCTAAGAGGTGCTCTAATACATCTGTGCATATTATCCCATCAAAGAAATTGTCTTTGTAAGGAAGATTTTCTAGTCGTGCAAAACAACTAACTATTTCTTCAGGCAGCTGCTCCAAGTATGATGTGCTTATGTCTTTACCGTATTTTTCATACTCTGGTAATTTTGACAGGAGCCCGCCATAACCTACCCCAGCATCTAAAATTCTACCCTTTAAAAGAAATCTTTTTATGATTTTACATGTTTTTTCTTCCAGCTCTCTAACAAGCTCTTCCGGCATGAATGGGTTTTTCCCAAATCTTCTTAATCCATTTAAGTGGTCTTTTGAGATAATTTCATAATTCTTTGTATAAAAATCTTCGTCACAAAATATCGGTTTTTTTCCAACTATTTTTAAAGGGTCTCTTTTGTAAGGATTCATTATATTTTTATTTACACTTTTTTCCGTTTTTATCGAATGTTCCGCTTTGTTTGGCTGGGACTCCTTTCATAAGAGCAAATGGTTTGACATCTTTGGTGACCACCGCCCCGGCGCCAATAAAGCAGTGCTCCCCTAGGACGACGCCACAGATGATGGTGGCGTTGGCCCCGATGGTAGCCCCTTTTTTGACCAGGGTTTTACGGTACTCGTGTTTTCGTGAAATGGCTGCGCGAGGATTTAAGACGTTTGTAAACACCATGCTGGGACCGCAGAAAACATCATCCTCAATCTCCACCTCGTCATAAACGCTGACATTGTTTTGGATCTTCACCCCGTTGCCAATTCTCGCTTTTCCCACATAGACATTTTGACCCAGGGAGCATCGTTCCCCGACCACCGCCTCCGGCCCGATATGACAGAAATGCCAGATTTTGGTTCCTTTTCCAATTTTTGCTCCGGGATCAATGATGGCAGTCGGATGGGCGTAGTAGTCGGAGGCTTTCAAGATTTATTTAGAAATGGGACCTTGCCACATTTTTTAGCAATTTAAATATCTAATAAATGGTTTTCGATGATAAATGAAAGCAGATGTTCGGCAATCATTTGAGCTCCCCAAGGCGACAAATGGATAAAATCAATATATGCTTTTGACCGGTCTTGTGAATCCATGATCCTTCGGGAGTCAAAGAAAACAAATGTTCCGCGGGAGTCCAACGCAGCTTGTTCTAAAGTTCTGTTGACATTTTCAATCGTATCCCCCCAAAGCTTTACGTAGTTTTGATAATCTTTCCAGCCGGGAAGCTTCGGATTTTTATCTTGATGGGAAAGTTGGTAATAGAAAGGGTCGATCGGCAGTAAAAGAATCCGGATTCCCAGCCGCCGCGCCTCAACCTGGCCTTCCACCAGCACTGATTTAAGGTTGGCAATCAAACTTGCGTCGGAAAACTTCTGATGATTTTCAAAATCATGCTTCCTCCTTTTTTCCCGAAGGTCGGAAAATTTTTGTCCGAGGATTGTTGACGCGCGGACCGGGCCCGCGGGGAAACGGACATCGGCCCAAGTCACTTCCGGTGACCAGTTTTCACGATAATGAGTAAGGAGCGAAATGTCGTTGGCGGCCTGCATGGTTGCCAAAATAATTTTCCCCGAAATCTTTTTCCTTGCCTCCATTCCCAAGCGGTCGAGGGATTGGCGGATATTGTAGGAGGGCACTCCCGCGTTAAGAACGGAAAGCCTGCTTTCAGGTAGTTTTTGGGCGATCAGATCGTTTAGTTTGGAGGGATAGGTGTCTCCGTCGGCCACGCCGGCCCCAAATGGCACCGAGTCGCCAAGGGCCACCAAAACCTTCTCCCCCCGATTTTGCCGTGCATTGCACCGAAAGCCGTCAGCATCAATATGCAGGCCTATTTTTTCATCATGATAATTTTCCCGCAGGCTGTACCTTCGCCTGTCACTGACCGGCTTCGTATACCCTACCTCAAAAGCCCGGTTTCCCGCATTAAACCACGTGCCCTTTTTGAGGCGGTGGTAAATTTGCAAGCCACCCTCCAGAGCTATCACCGAAAGAACCAAGGAGGCCCCGAGTAAAACAGCTTTTAGTCGTAGGCGTTTATTCATCCGGGGCTGCATGAAGGGCAGACGGCAAACTTAAACTTAAAAATCTTATCATATCCAAACTGCGCAACCCATAAAGGTCACCTGATTAGCATCTGTTTCCCATTCGTCGAAAGCGACTTCTGGGCGGCATGGAGCAGGCTCAAAACCTCAAGCCCCTTTCGGCCGTCCGTTCTGGGTGTTTCCCGTGTGCGGACACATTCAACAAAGTGACGGCACTCCTCGGCCAACGGTTCGGCCTTTCCGAATTCCACTTTCTGACCATCTCCCTTGATCGGAACCGGTTGTCCTTCTTTCCACTCCACCCGCTGATCGTAGAGGATCAGCTCTTTGGTGATGTCGCAGAAGCTGGCCATTTTTTTCGATCCCACCACCACCAGTTTCTGCTCCTTGAACGGATGAAGCCAGCTCACATAAATGTGAGCCCTGACCCCATTGTCGAACAACATCTGCATCAAGGTGATGTCAGGGATGTTGGGGCTCACATAAGCCCCGCCGGTACTAATCACCTCAAAAGGCATCTTGCCGGCGATTCGCAGGATCACCGAGATGTCGTGCGGCGCAAAGGACCATAGGGCGTTTTCCCTTGTCCTGATTTTCCCAAGATTTAGCCGGTGACTCATCACATACCGGATCTCCCCCAGCTCTCCCTCCTGAATCAGCTGATGAAGTTTGAGAATGGCCGGATGATACTCCAGAAGGTGCCCCACCATCAGGATTTTGCCCGCCGTCTCCGCAGCCTTGACCAGCTTTTCGCCCTCTTTTAGATCCACCGATAGAGGCTTCTCCACGAAGAGATCCTTTCCCGCCGCCAAAATCTTTTTCCCCACCTCGTGATGGGTCTCGGCAGGAGTGGCCACCATCACGCCGGCAATCTCAGGATCATGAAGAATTTCCTCAGGCCGGGAAGTCCAGCGGGCGTCCTTGGCTTTCTCGCCGACAAGCTTCCGAGCAGCCTCCAGGCAGGCCGCAGAAGGATCGCACACGGCGGCCAGGTGCCCGAGCTCAGCCAGCGTCCGCACAATATTCCGCCCCCAGGCCCCCGCGCCAAAAACAGCGATTTTTGTTTTCCTCACAGGAGCATCCTTTGATTAATCAACTGCCAGAATCGCGATCAATTCGGAGTCCAATCCCGATCCTGTAGAACAGCGCGGCCAACCGTTAATCTTTTAATTACGAACTAACTCCACATCTTCTTACGCGTGGAGGCTCTAAAATTCGTTTTTTTGAGCTTCGCCCCCCAACTTTGATCTACCCCGTTGGGACGTAAAAATCTTGGCTTTGCTGAAACCCCAGCTCGCAAGGAGCACTTTGCCCGGGACCGACGGAGCCGATGAAGGTTTCATGGCTTGATTCCCCTTTTTTTAATCCTAATACGCCGTCTCTACAATCAAAGAGCTCCCCCTCCCCTGCCGCAATTATTAATGGCCCTGCTTCCTTTTTATAAAACCTTGTGGGTAAGGCTGGGATACGATTGAACCAAAAACTCCAGAAGGGGGATTCAAGCGCTAAAAGTCGTCCTAAGTTTATTTTGAATTTGCCTTAGATAACAGAAAAAAGTCGCTTAAAGCGATAATTTCAGCGAGCCACTGGGAGATAAGAATCGTTGTAGAGTGGTGGATTGCCCCAGTTTCCCACGACTCCTTAAACTCAACGGCCGCTGAAGCCTCCGGAACAAAAAACAGCCGAAATCCTTTGAGACGCATCGAAATCATTCCCAAATCAAGGCCAATAACGCACATATTTGATGCAAAGCCACAATAAATTAATGTGTCAATAGACCTATCGCCCAGCCACTTTGCAAATTTATCTGAGTTTGTGTCTTGGTGATATACTAACACCACTTTATTGGAGTTTGCGAATTCTTCGATGTCAGGATGAATTTGACTGCCGTAATCAGCGCTTTCCTGAGATCGATTTGTTAACACGATAACTGGAATTTCAAGGTCTATGGATTTTTTAATTAAAGGAACAATTTTTTTTTTGATGATTGGTTCGTTATAATTGTTCAAAAAGGGAGAGCCACTGTCTTTCCACGGATCCATCACAACCAAGGCGGTTTTGCTCGTGTCAATAGGTCTTGTTAAATTATATATATCCTCACCTACTTTATAATATTTTTTGCCCTCGATTAACTCGGGAATCAGCTGGCCCTGTTTGTCTTTTGCAAAGTAAGACCTGCTTGTTGCCTTTACCTGAAGAACAGAGCTTGTTGTGACCCGCGGCAGCCCTTTCTGAGCCAGTAATCCTGAAGGAACTTGAATAGGCGGCGTGACTGCCTTCCCTGGACTGTAGTAAAGCAGCCCCCCTGCTGCTACCATGGCTAGGCATATTGACATGGAGGCAAGATAGATTCTGTTTTTTCTAATCTTGAAATGTGCGGTTTTTTTCATAAGCCAAAAGGGCGTGCGACGAAACTTGAGCCGTTTTGTAAACCCTCTTTTTTAAACAACGGTCTCAAGATCAGAATCTGGAGGCCTTGAGGCGTCCGGGGCATAACTCATAGCTCTTCCTTTTGAATAAGCATTTTAGGTGACAGGTTAGGGGTTGCAAGGTCAGCCCATTATCCCGGATCCAAGGCCAAGAATTCATAATGCAGAATTATGAGTCTTCATCTTAGGGCTTCTTTTAGCGTGTTGACAATCCCATCCTGCTCCTTTTCTGTTAGGAAGGAGTGCATTGGCAGGCTAAGAACTTCCCGGGACGCCTTTTCCGATTCAGGGAAATCACCCCACCGATAACGCAGCCCGGCGAAAACCGGCTGTTCATGCAGACACTTGGGATAATAAACAGCGGTTGGAATCCCCTTGGCCTTGAGCTTTTCCGCAACCTGATCCCGTTGGGGCACCCGGATGGTGTACTGGGCGTACACATGCGTATTGCCCGGACGAATTCGAGGGGTAACACAAACATCCTTCAGCAACTCCGAATAGCGGGCTCCCACCCGACCACGAGCCTCAACCTCCCAGGGAAAGTGAGCCAGCTTGGGGAGCAAGATTGCCGCCTGGAGGGTGTCCAATCGTCCGTTCATGCCCAAATGCGGGTGGTGGTGTCGCTGGATTCCCCCGTGGGTCCGGATCGCCCTCATTTTCTCAGCCAGCCCCCCGTCGGAAGTGAAAAGGGCGCCCCCGTCCCCGTAACATCCCAAGGGCTTGGCGGGAAAAAAACTGGTGCTGCCCACGGTGCTGACCGCACAACTCTTCCGTCCATGCCGGGTGGCACCGAAGCTTTGGGCCGCATCCTCCAACACCGGAATATTTCTTTGGGATGCCAGTTGGTTGATTCTCTCCATGTCGGGCAACTGGCCAAACAGGCTGACCGGCATCATGGCTTTCGTCTTCGGGGTGATTGCGTTGGTAAGTTTGCCTACGTCGAGGTTGTAATCCCAGGGATCGATATCCACGAACACCGGTTTGGCACCCACCAGGGCGATCGACTCGGCGGAACTGATCCAGGTGAAGGGCACGGTAATGACCTCGTCCCCCGGACCGATCCCAAGGGCCCGGAGCGCAATTTCCAAGCTGTCCGTCCCGCTGGCGCAGGTGATGGCGTGTGCAACGCCCACATAATCCGCCAGGGCCTTTTCGAGTTCTGCGATCTCGGGCCCCATGATGAAACTCCCATGATCCAAAACCTTCCGGATTTGGGCATCGATTTCGGCTTGATATCTCTGATACTGCGTTTTTAGGTCAATGAATTGCATCGTCTAATTTTATAAGTCCGCAGTGTGCCTTGGGCGGTTAGCGGAAGGCCTGCGGACTGAAGGTCTCAGGATCAAGTCCTCAGTCCTAAGATCTTAGTCCTATCTTTGCTACCGACTGCCCACAGCTAACTGCATACTCACCACTAACAACTACGCCTGAAAATAGAGCTTCGGACGATTGTTAGGCGAAACACAGTTTCTGGTGTCGACCAGCGGGACTTTCAACCCGGAAAAGTCATGCGCTTTGAAAGGCGAATGGGCGGCGGCGATTAAAACCAGATCACATGTGGTGTTGATGGCGCTGGACTTCCGTCCAGCCAGCTTGGGATGTTCCCGACTGGGGCGGATGGTAGGCACAAAGGGGTCGTGAAACTCCACCTGGGCCCCTTTGGCTTCCAATTTTTCAATCAAAACAAAGCTGGGACTTTCCCGCTCATCATCCACGTCCGCCTTGTAGGCAACTCCCAGCAGGAGAATTTTCGAGCCTTTGATCGAGCGCCCTACTTGATTCAGCGCGTCTCCCACTTTTTGAACCACAAACTCTGGCATCGCCGTGTTGATCTCCCCGGCCAGCTCGATG
>Ga0172372_10002004_pt1 | contig 31230 bp, 30 predicted proteins | sample LakKiv5m_2_FD_114544 | JGI IMG/M metagenome (GOLD analysis project Ga0172372, IMG submission 114544) | Freshwater microbial communities from Kabuno Bay, South-Kivu, Congo - kab_092012_9.5m | ecosystem: Environmental > Aquatic > Freshwater > Lake | place: Democratic Republic of the Congo... | reverse complement strand
GATCTTCCGTTGCAGTTTGTGAATATGAAATAACGACTCACAGTACTCGTGAGCACCACTTCCACTCTTCCTGTTTATTCGGTTATTCCCGACTTGCGTGATGCACTTCGGAGTAATCGCATCGTAATTCTTCAGGCAGCACCCGGAGCCGGAAAGAGTACCGTGGTTCCACTCGAATTGCGCAATGAAGATTGGCTGGAAGGCAACAAAATAATCATGCTCGAACCGCGTCGACTTGCAGCCCGCGCTGTAAGCGAGAGGATGGCAGATTCGATTCATGAAAAAACCGGCGACCAAATCGGATACAGCATACGATTCGAAAGCAAAGTAAGTGCTGCAACGAAAGTGGAAGTCGTAACAGAAGGTCTGCTCGCACGCCGCATGTTGCAGGATGAATTTCTCGAAGGAACAGGACTCCTCATCTTCGATGAATTTCATGAACGGAATTTACATGCTGACTTTGCACTGACACTCGCTCTCGAAATCAGAAAACTTGCGCGTCCGGATCTCAGAATACTGATCATGTCGGCAACAATTGACACCGCCCAATTACAGAATTGGCTTGGCGATGCACACGTGATTACCTGCGAGGGACGACAGTTTCCGATCACATTACACTATGTTCCGGAAAACATAAGCGCATCTTTGGTTCAGAATTGCACGAATCTCATCACGCGTGCTTACACCGAAACTAAAGGTGATATTCTCGTTTTTCTTCCGGGTGCCGGCGAAATCAAGAAAACATTTGGACTGCTGGAAGAAAAAAACATCAACGCAGTTCTTCATCCGCTTTACGGCGATCTTTCCTTCAGCGATCAGCAACGTGCATTGGTTCCTGATGTGAATGGAATGCGAAAAATCGTTCTTGCAACTTCCATTGCCGAAACATCGTTGACCATTGAAGGAATTACTACTGTTGTCGACTGCGGCTATTCACGTATTCCGCACTTCGATCCGGAAACGGAAACAGATCAACTGATCACGGTTCGTGTAAGTGCAGACACAGCAGATCAACGTGCAGGACGCGCAGGACGACTCGGCCCCGGAACTTGTTACCGCATGTGGTCAGAAACAATTCAGATGCATTTACAATCGAGTCGTAAACCTGAAATTCTCAATTGCGATATCACGCCGATGTTGCTCGGCCTTGCTTCACTTGGATTTTCAAATGCGCGAGAACTGAAATGGCTTACAGTTCCTTCTGAACAAAGTCTGAATCACGGTTACGAGTTACTGCATACACTTGATGCGCTCTCCGATAATAAAATCACGCCACACGGCAAAGACATTTTGAACTTGCCCGCGCATCCGCGTATTGCGCACATGCTTTTGCTGGGCGCTGCTGATGACAATGGAATACTTGCGTGCGATATTGCCGCGCTTTTCGAAGAACGAGATCCTTTGCGCAACGATGCCGGAGCAGATTTAACGCTTCGCATTGAAGAACTGAACAAATGGCGCAACAAAGAAAGATTCGCCGGTGATCGTAATCGTTACGAACGCATTAACAGAATCTCTCAGCAATGGCAACGTATATTGAAAATAAAATCTGCGAATAAATCTGTTGATGCATACGAAGCAGGAAGATTGGTCGCTGCGGTTTACCCTGATCGTATTGCATTACGCCAGTCCGGAAATCTGTATCGCCTCGCGGATGGACAGAAAGCCTTACTACCTGAACACGATTCACTTGCTTCAGAGAAATGGATTGCCGCAGCGCATCTTCACTCAGGAAACCAGACAGCGAAAATATTTCTTGCAGCGCCATTGAATGAAGACGACGTAAAGCATCTCGCGAAAGAACGTGTTCGTGTGGAATGGAATGATTCCGATGGAGGAATTGTTGCGCGTAAAGAAACGTACATAGGCGGAATCGTGATTCGGCATTCAGCATTGCCGAATGTTTCTGCAGAAGAAACCTCGAAAATCATCATCGATGTTCTGCGCACACAAGGTGCAACGCTTCTCGATTGGAATGAAAAAACGCAGCAACTGCAAAGACGTGTTTCATTATTCAGAATTTTTTTTCCGCATAATGAAATTCCGGATCTGAGTACAACAACATTGCTTCGTTCTCCTGAAGAATGGATCGCACCTTACATCACGGGCATTCGGAAGAAAGATGATTTGCTTCGCATTGATCTTGTTACGGTGCTGAACGGTTTGCTTACTTGGGATCAAAAAAATCTACTCGAAAAAGAAGTTCCTGAAACGATTACGGTTCCGAGCGGCAGTAACATTCGAATCGAGTACCAGGAAAACGATGCACAACCCATACTTGCCGTCCGATTGCAGGAAGTTTTCGGTTGGAAAGAAACACCGTCCATTCTAGGCGGACGAATCAAACTCATGCTCCATTTACTTTCACCGGCTTATCGTCCCGTACAAGTCACACAGGATCTTTCTAGTTTCTGGAACAGCACGTATACCGAAGTCCGCAAAGAAATGCGTTCACGCTATCCCAAACATTCATGGCCCGAAGACCCGTGGACGGCTATCGCGGTGCGCGGTGTAAAAAAGCGATCCTGAAGCTGAGTCAAGTCCAGTTTCGCGTCAGAATTAATCTGGGTAAACTTCATGTGAATTCAGGCATTAATTATTGACTGTATTTAAATTTTGTATTTATCGCTACCGCTTATCCGGAGTGAAATGTCAGTTTATCAACATGACCGCGGTCATATTTTGCTCATAACACGAACGATACTTTTGGCGGTTTAATCAGCGCATATCGTATTTTCGTGAAAAATCACACACAAGAGCGAAAAATGGAGAGTAAAGAAGGTGTTGAAGCACTGTTTCTTTATGCGGCGGAAGGTATCCTTATTGCCAATGAAAAGGGTATTATCACGCGCATAAATCCAAGTGCAGAGAAGTTGTTCGGATATGAACCGGACGAGTTGGTTGGAAAATCGTTGGAGCTGCTCGTACCTCGAAGATTTTCAGGGTCTCATTCCGGTCACCGCGAGAAATACAACGAGAAGCCTCATGCGCGAAAAATGGGTCAAGCGATTGATCTTTTCGGATTGCGAAAAGACGGAAGCGAAATTGCCGTGGAAATCAGTTTGAGTCCTTTCGCTACTGCTGAAGGCAAATTCACAATTGCGTTTATCGTTGACATCACACAACGAAAACAAATTGATGAGAAAATAAAGCATTATTCTCAGGAGTTGGAAATGCAGGTTCGTAACCGAACTATGATTCTCGAAGAAGCCATTCAGGAACTGGAGAAAACAAAACAGGATTTGAATATGGCGCTGGAGAAAGAACGTGAATTGAATGAACTGAAATCACGATTTGTCTCCATGGCTTCTCACGAGTTCAGAACTCCGCTTGCGACAATCAAGTCATCGTTATCGCTCGTAAAAAAATACGGCGAACTGAACGACACCGAGAAACAAGACAAGCATATTTCAAAGATCAAATCCTCTATTACAAATCTTACAGATATTCTCAACGATTTCCTTTCCGTCAGTCAACTGGAAGAAGGCAAAGTCAGCAACCTGACAGAAGAATTGAACCTGCAGGAGTACATATCTGAAATTGCAGCTGAACTTCAAACTATTTGCAAAACCGGACAGAAAATCAATTACGTTCATGAAGGACAGGACATCGTGCATTTTGATCGCAAACTCCTTCGCAACATTCTATTCAACCTTGTTTCCAACGCGATTAAATTTTCAGATGAAAATTCCGCCATCGACGTATTTACATCTGTAAATGCAAAGGAAACAACTTTGAAAGTGAGCGATCACGGTGTTGGTATTACCAAACAGGATCAAATGCATCTGTTCGAGCGCTTCTTCCGCGGACGCAACGTAACGCATATTCAGGGAACCGGTCTCGGTTTGAATATTGTTGCACGCTACGTCGAAATGCTTAACGGGAATATTAAATTTGAAAGCGAAGAAAACGTAGGAACTACGTTCACCATCACATTGCCTTATTACAACCGAAAATGAAAAAGATTCTGCTGATTGAAGACAACATTCATATGCGTGAGAACACAGCTGAAATTCTTTCGCTGTCCAACTACGAAGTAAAAACCGCTGTCAACGGTAAAGAAGGTGTTGAAGCAGCTTTAGCGTGGAAACCCGATCTTATCATCTGCGATATCATGATGCCCGTGCTTGACGGCTATGGCGTTCTTCACATGCTTTCAAAAAACGATCACACAGCAGGTATTCCTTTCATTTTCCTTACTGCAAAAGCAGATCGCGGCGATTTCCGCAAAGGAATGGAAATGGGCGCTGACGATTATCTCACAAAACCATTCGATGATTTGGAGTTGCTCAACGCTGTTGAGCGCCGCCTCATGAAAGCAGACATGATGAAAAAAGAATTCAAACGCAGCCTCGAAGGTCTGAATGAATTCATGTCTGATGCACGTACCATCGACGATCTGCGTGAACTTGCAGAAAGCCGCGACGTTCGCAAATACAAGAAGAAAGAAACCATATACTCTGAAGGACAATTCCCGAATGGAGTTTTCTTCATCGCAAAAGGAAAAATCAAAACGCATAAAGTGAATGATCAGGGTAAAGAACTGATCACAGGACTTTATAAGGAAGGCGATTTCTTCGGATATCCTGCTTTGTTGGAAGAAGGTCGTTATCACGATGCTGCTACAACACTTGAAGAATCTGAAATCTGTATGATTCCGAAAGACGACTTCAATAATCTGGTTTATCGTAACGCAGAAGTTTCCCGCCGTTTCATCAAAATGCTTTCCGACAATCTTCAGGAAAAAGAGGAACAACTCATCAAATTGTCGTACAATTCCGTTCGCAAACGCGTGGCAGAAGCGCTCGTTACTTTGGCGAATCGTTATCGTAAAGACGACGACAAATCATTCAGCATGAACATTTCACGCGAAGATCTTGCGAATTTGGCAGGAACTGCAACTGAAACCACTATCCGCACGCTCAGCGATTTCAAAGACGAAGCGCTTGTCGACATCAAAGGAGGCACGATTACCGTCTTGAATTACGACAAGCTTGCCGGTATGAGAAACTAATCAGTGGACCAGAACTGACAAAAATCAGTTTCAAGTCTGACCCGAATCATTCTGAGCCTTGCCGCGGTCGGATATTTTTGTTCTAATGAAAATTACCATCAGCGATAAACGCAAGGTTCAGTCCATTCAGGAAGATTTCGCGGAAATGTTTCCGTACCTGAAAATTGAATTCTTTTCGTCGCCGCACAAAGCGGGAGCCCCCTCCCCGAAAAAATTGATTCGTCATCCGTCCGCCACTATTGGCGAATGCCGCTCGAAACATAATACCGGCTCAATTACTATTATTCCGGAAATGACCGTCGCTGAACTCGAAGAACAATTCAGTGATGTTTACGGCCTTTCGGTACAGATTTTCCGACAGTCCGGCAAGGCGTGGCTGGAAACCACCGTTACCGACAAATGGACGCTCGAAAAACAGAACGAGCAAGGCAAAGTTTTGTCAGCGAAAAATCCCCGCGACTGAGAAGCGGCGGAGTAATTAAATCTCTATTATTCTTCATTTCAAAAATCCGATCAGCGCCGTTATTGGCTCAAGGTCGTTTTTTTTGCAGCGAACTAAGCTTCATTTCAACCATTCGTCTAATCAAAGCAGTTGTAAACAAGCACTGATTGAGGATTTCTTTTCCGGGAACTTCTATATCGCTTCTTGCTTATAAAAGATATCAATTTGAAGGAAAATCCGCGTTTTTTGTACGTATCTTTTCTATAATTTTGTACGTATAATTGACCATGGACACAAAATTGACTTTGAAGCTGAATGAGGGTGTAATCGAAAAAGCAAAAGAATACGCCAAAGCGAAAAAAATCAGTCTTTCGGACTTGATTGAAAACTATCTGCAGAAATTAACCGACGAAGAAAAAAGCAAAAAGAAAATCACTCCGTTGGTTAAAAGTCTTTCCGGTGTTGTTCGCCTCCCGAAAGATTTCAAAGAGAAATCAGATTATACCGAATACCTGACCAACAAATACAAATAAATGGAAAAGGTATTTGTTGACACCGACATTGTGCTTGATCTTTTAAGCGCCCGGCAACCGCATTATAAATATGCAGCCGAATTATTTTCTCTAGCTGATGAAAACGAAGTTCGTCTCTGCGTTTCTTCATTGACATTCGCTAACATCAATTACATTCTGTCAAAGCAACTTTCTTCAGCGCAAGCGAGAAAAATGCTGCTGAAATTCAAGACGCTTGTAAATGTGCTTTCCGTGAATGATAAAATCATTGAGCTTGCATTGGCCTCCGATTTCAACGATTATGAAGACGCCATTCAATACAACACAGCAATAGAAAACGGTTTAACCACCTTGCTGACAAGAAACCTCAAGGATTACAAGAAAGCCGGAATCGCAATTCAGACCGCACAGCAATTCCTAAAATCGATTGACTGATTTCACCACACTTAGAAGCAGTGTTATGAATACCTCATTTCAAAAATCCCATCCGCACCGTTATCGGAACGTGATCCGATAATTTATGCGCCTGCGCGAAAGATGAAAATTGCTTCGTAAAGTCAATGATTCCCGCTTCACTCACACCAAACTCATTCGCTTCATACCAGAAGTTATCGTATTCGTTTGCGAAATAATTTCCCTGCGCATCCGGTTCCTGCTTCAATGAAGTTTTGGTTTGCGGCAAAGCACATTTCATATTGCGTCGCGTAGCCCATTGAAATCCTTCCGTTCGCGGCGAAGCATTAAAATCTCCGGTAATGATCAAACGATCGCGTTCATACAAACTGTCGATCAGAGCCAATTGACGATTTTCCGTATTCGGTTTCTTCGCTTTCGGCACGGCGTGAAAAACTGCAAGCAGCAACGTATCAGTCCCGCATTTCATGCGCACCATAAACGGTTCACGATTCACAGTAGCGGCTAACTGCGGACATAAAAATCCGTCTCCGCATTTAGATGACTTGCTTGTATTCCACAACACCGCGTAGCGTTCAGAACCTTCTCCGGTAGTTGCATTGCTGATGGTGTAATCCCACTTGTAACCACGTCTGTCCAATTCCGCATCCAATCGTGCCACCGCTTGCGCTCCCGCAGGACCGGTACTCACTTCTTCCACCGCAACAATGTCTGCATTGCGCACAACGTCTGCTATCACAACAATTTCAGAATCCGTTGTCGATGCTCCGAAATTGGCAATGTTCCAGGATACAAGCGTAACGGCATTGCCCGTCAATTGCGTTTTCACTCGTGCAGAAGAATCCTGACAGGAAGAACATGTCAGTAAAAACAATACTGCAAACGGAAACGCGAAACGCAACATGCAGCAAAGATAAATGTTAATGAAATGATTAATAGTTTGAAGCGCACCAGTTGTGTTTCAAATAACCGCTCGGTCCCGTGTTCGCTATCCGCCGCGGCGGAAGCGACTCACCCGGGGCTAGGGAAAATTCTGCGTTGCGTTAAAGAACATTTCAACCCAACATTTCACCCCTTCAAAGGTTTAACCTTCAAAAGGTGCCACCCTCTAAGGGTACCCACCCTTGACGTATTGCGGTTCTTATATATTGCTTACTGATCTAAGCACTAAAATTACTTTTTGCTTATTGTAATAAGCATTTATATCATATATTTGTACTTTACACTAAGCAACTATGGACAGCATAATTGAAAAATTCCGGCAAAAAATAGAAAGCACCGAAGTCGATTTCGTGCGGAGCCGCTTAGATTCAATCAATTGGAACGCGCGACTGATCGGAATCAAAGGTCCGCGGGGCGTGGGAAAAACCACCTTGATGCTGCAGTACATCAAGAAGAACTTCCCTGCTGATTCATCTGCACTCTACGTGAGTCTCGACAATATCTGGTTTGCTGCCAATACTTTAAGCTCGCTTACTGATCAGTTCGTAAAGCGGGGTGGAAAATATTTATTCCTAGATGAAGTTCACAAATACCCGAATTGGGCGCAGGAGTTGAAGAACATCTACGACGATTACCCGAAACTGAAAGTGGTATTCACCGGTTCGTCTATGCTCGAAATACTGAACGCACGTGCAGATCTGAGTCGACGAGCAATTGTTTATTCCATGCAAGGACTTTCCTACCGCGAATACCTGCAGCTCGAACATGGAATTAATCTCCCTGTCGTTTCGCTCAAAGAAATTCTTGAAGATCATGTTTCGATCGCGCGCAAAGTAAATTCCAAAGTAAAACCCTTGCAGTACTTCGACGATTATATCCGTCGCGGGTATTACCCTTTCTTTCGTGAAGTACCGGAATTATACCTGCAGCGCCTGGAAGAAGTAGTAAACATGACTTTGGAGATTGAATTGCCGTTGCTGCGGAAAGTTGATATTGCATACGTACCCAAACTGAAACAGCTCCTGCACATCATTTCGGAATCAGTTCCGTTCATTCCGAATGTGAGCAAGCTGAGTGAACGTATCGGAATCAACCGCAACACGTTCATCACATACCTCTACTTTCTGAATGAGGCGCATATCATCCGCAACCTGTATAAAGATGCAACCGGCGTTTCGCAACTCCAAAAACCCGATAAAATCTATCTTGACAACACGAACTTTCAGTTTGCATTCGCCGCGTCCAATGCGCAAAAAGGAAGTCTTAGAGAAACTTTCTTTGCGAACCAAATGTCATTCCAACATGAAGTGGAATATACAGAGCAAGGAGATTTTCTTATCGATCGCAAATGGACATTTGAAATCGGCGGACAATTAAAGACAACACGTCAAGTAAAGAAAGTAAAAAACAGTTTCGTCGCTGCCGATGATCTCGAATACGGAAACGCGAACAAGATTCCGCTGTGGATGTTTGGTTTGATGTATTAGGGTTCTTTCCGTTCACCGTTAATTCGTTCACCGTTGATGAACCCTCATTGACGAACCCTTTGAAGGTTTAACCTTCAAAAGGTGCCACCCTCTAAGGGTACCCACCCTTGTACTTCAAAGCCGGTTTCCACTTCATTCACGCTGCTTCAACTTTAACTATAAAATCCCTTAGTTAACTTTATATAATCTTCTTTAACTACACATTTCAACCCTTCGAAGGTTTAACCATCAAAAGGTGCCACCTTCAAAGGGTAGCCACCCTTGTACTTCAAAGCCGGTTTGCACTTTCTTCACCTGAAAATCCTGAAAGAAAAAACCGGATTCAAACGCAATCGGATTTTTGTGTTTGAGGAGTATTTGGATTTGTTTAGGTGATTGGGATTAACTGCGTTGAGCCCTATTCTCCCATGACGAAATTACAAGGCTCGACGCCATGCGTCGGTTTTTGTTTGCATCAGCCAGCACTGAAGCAGAGTTTCGTAATGCCTGCTGCAAACAAAAACACCTCGGCAAAAATGCCGAGGTGCCTTGTGAGTTGAAGCGGAGAGAGAGGGATTCGAACCCCCGGAGGTGTTACCCTCAACAGTTTTCAAGACTGCCGCAATCGACCACTCTGCCATCTCTCCGGGGGCAAAAGTAATATTCCGTTCAATTTCACGGACATGTTTTGAAAAATTTTGTGCGATTTTTTTGTCATTTCGTCGATTATCTGACTAAAAAACTGCGTTTCAGTGCTCTCGAAATGCCTCTTACGTCGAACTGAGCGGGCTTTGCCATACCTTTACGCCAGTAATTCGTCTAAACGCCACTGCATAGCAGTTTTACATAATCATCATTTTTCAAGGCGTTAACCGGTTCTTAAAGTAAATTCCCTCTATACTCCGGTTTGCAGTTCAATCAAATATCAATTAATGAATTTTAAAGATTTAGGTCTCACAGATCAGATTTGTGCGACACTCAAAGGATTGGGATACGAAACTCCTACCCCAATTCAAACGCAGGCAATTCCCCATGTTCTGAAACGCAGCGACATCTTCGGAGTCGCTCAAACCGGAACAGGTAAAACAGCAGCATTCGCACTCCCGATTATTCAATTGCTTCATTCCGGGAATATCCGGAACAACAACATTAAAGCATTAGTACTCGCACCAACGCGTGAACTCGCAATTCAGATTGACGAAAGTTTCCGCGATTACAGCAAAGGACTCGGAATCCGTCACACAGTAATTTTCGGAGGCGTTTCCCAGCACAGTCAAACCAACGCGCTTCGCAGAGGTGTTGACGTACTCATTGCTACTCCGGGCCGCTTGCTCGATTTGATGCAGCAAGGATTCGTAAAACTCAACCACATTCAATACTTCGTTCTTGATGAAGCTGATCGTATGCTGGATATGGGTTTCATAAACGATATCCGCAAAGTCATTGCGAAGCTTCCAAATAAAACTCAAGATGGAGTTCCGCGTCAGGCGCTATTCTTCTCTGCTACTACAACAACTGATATTTCAGCTCTCGCCGATACATTGCTTCGCGATCCTGTTAAAGTTAGTGTGACTCCTGTTTCCACTCCGGCGGAAACCGTGAATCAGTCTGTTTACTATGTTGCCAAAGACAACAAACGCTCTTTGCTCAAACATGTGATCAAAGACAAACAGATCAACCACGCGTTGGTGTTTACCAGAACTAAGCGCGGTGCTGATCGTGTTGCGAAAGAACTCACCAAAAACGGAATCGCTGCAGAAGCCATTCACGGCGATAAATCGCAGAATGCACGTGTTCGAGCCCTGGAAGGATTCAAAAAAAGAAAAATAAATGTGTTGGTCGCTACCGACATCGCAGCACGCGGAATTGACATCGATGATCTCTCGTATGTGATCAACTATGAAATCCCGGAACTCGCTGAAACATATGTACATAGGATCGGAAGAACAGGTCGTGCCGGCAAGAACGGAATGGCTCTTTCTTTCTGTTGCGACGAGGAATCGGCGTACATGCGCGACATAAAAAAATTGATAAAGAAGGAAATAGAGATTGTAATGAACCATCCATTTCCTAACTTGCAGCAAATTTCATCTGAGCGAGGACCGGCTCCGGCGAATAAAAAGAAATCTGGTCCAAATAAAAACAAGACCCGTCGTTTCGGGAATAAACAAAAAGTGAAATGAAAAAAGGTACAGTAAAATTCTTCAACAACACCAAAGGTTTCGGATTCATCAAAGAAGAAGGATCATCACAGGACATCTTTGTACACGTAAGCGGTCTTCGCGATGAGATCCGTGAGAACGATGTAGTGACTTTCGAAATCCAGGACGGAAAGAAAGGACCGAACGCAGTTAACGTGCGTCTTGCTCAATAATATTTGTGATTATTGTGAAAGGGTGGAAGAAATTCCACCCTTTTTTTTTGCCCTCCTCCTTCTCGTTTACCACTTGTACCAGTTCTAAAACCACTTAAACAATAGCGAGTCGCTTTGAACCTTTCTGCCTCTGATTGCTTAACTTTACCCTTATGAAACGTCCGTTGCTCGCAATTCTGATTTTATTGGTTTTCACAGGCTCATTTACACGTGTTCAGGCACGTGAGCTCACTGCCAATCTTTCTTATGCCGCATTCAGCACGCCCGACAACAAAACCTACATAGAAACTTATCTTTCCCTGATCGGAAGCTCCGTTTACTACGTAAAAAATGAAAAAGGAAATTATCAGGCGGCCGTTGATATTCTGATGACCGTTACTGCAAACGATTCCATTAAAGATTTCCGTCGTTATGTGCTCCACAGCCCCGAAACTTCCGACACGAACAATTGCCCGAACTTTCTCGATCTGCAACGCTTCACTTTACCAATCGGTTTGTACGATTTGCAGATCACGATGTTTGACGTAAACAGAAATCCGCAGCGCGTCATCACAAACAAACGCTCTCTGATTGTAGATATCGATCCCGACTCTATTGGCTTATCGCACATTGAAATGCTCGAAAGCTATGAGAAAGCAACGAAGCAGTCGGCAATCACGAAAAGCGGATACGACCTTATTCCGTATGTAGCCAGTTTCTATCCCGGAAATATGGCCAATCTCACTTTCTACGCTGAAGTCTACAACACAGCGAAAGTGTTACCCAAAGACAGTCGTTTCCTCGTGAGTTATTACATCGAAAACGCAGAAACACGCACACGCATGACGGATTTCAACGCATTTCAAAAAATGCAACCGGCTTCCGTGAATTCAATTCTGTATTCGTTCAATATCAGCAATCTTCCATCGGGAAATTATAATCTGATCATCGAAGTGCGTAACAGTTCAAACCGACTGTTATCGTTGCGCAGTGTTTCTTTCGAACGATTCAATCCGGGAGTTGAAATCAAACTCGAAGACGTAGCAGCGATTGACGTTTCCAACACTTTCGCAAGTAAAATCACAAGCGCAGATACACTTGCCGATTACATCCGCAGCCTTCGACCGATCAGCACAGAGAACGAAAAAGAATTTGCGGAGAATCAAATTAAAGCCGGAGATATCAAACTCATGCAGCAATATCTCTACAACTTCTGGCTTACACGCAACGAATTGAATCCGGAAGGCGCATGGATCAAATTCAAAGGCCAAGTTGATAAAGTGAACGCGAACTACGGAACTCAAATCATGCGCGGTTATCAAACTGATCGCGGACGCGTGTATCTGCAATATGGTCCGCCGGATCAGATTGTACCGATGTATAACGAACCTAGTTCATATCCGTATGAAATCTGGCAGTATTACACCATTCGCGGCAATGCAACAGATGATGTAAACAATCCGCAGAATACGACGCAAAGCAACCGCCGCTTTGTATTTGCAAACTTCGATTTGGTAACCAACAACTTCCAGCTCATTCACTCTGATGCACGTGGTGAAGTACGTGATGATCGCTGGAAAGTGCGGCTCACTAAGCGTGATAACGCCAATCCGAATCTCGACAGCAATCAGAATCCGTCGCAATACGGCGGACGTGCAGATGATTTCTTCATCAATCCGCACTAGTTGTTTCAGGTATTCGGGATTCGGGACGGGGTATTCGGGATTCGGGAAACGTAACGGTGAACGATTAAACAGTGAACTGTGAACGTTGAACTGTGAACGATTAAACGGTGAACCATTAAACATTGAACGATTAAACACTGAACGATTAAACACTGAACGAATGAACAGTGAACAGTGAACCGTCCTTTTTTATTATCATTGCCGAATGTACCGTGCTGCAGTTGTTATTCTGAATTGGAACGGACGTTCGTTTCTCGAACAGTTTCTGCCTTCAGTTACTGCGCATTCTCCTTCTTGGTCAGAAATCATTATTGCAGATAATGCTTCAACTGATGATTCGGTAGCATGGCTTCAGAAAAATTATCCACAACTGCGCATCATTCGCAACAAAATGAATGGCGGATTTGCACAAGGATACAATGAAGCGTTGGCTCAAGTGGACAGCGAATATTTCGTGCTGCTTAATTCCGATGTGGAAGTAACTCCGGGCTGGCTGGAGCCGTTAATCGCGCTGATGGATGAGCGCAAAGACATTGCGGCCTGTCAACCGAAGCTGAGAGCTTTTCATGCGAAACAACAATTCGAATACGCAGGCGCTTCAGGCGGTTTCATTGACAAATGGGGCTATCCGTTTTGCCGCGGTCGTTTGTTTGATAGTTATGAAAACGACGAAGGACAATACGACGATACAACTGAAGTTGCTTGGGCAACAGGAGCGTGTCTTGTTATTCGCAAATGCGATTGGAATGAAGTCCACGGACTCGACGCAGACTTCTTCGCGCACATGGAAGAAATAGATTTATGCTGGAGGTTGCGCAACAGAGGAAGAAAAATATTTGCTGTTCCTGCCTCGGTAGCTTACCACGTCGGTGGCGGAACACTGAACAAAACAAGTCCGCGAAAGACCTTTTTGAACTTCCGCAACAACCTTGTTTTGATTACAAAGAATCACGCACCCGGATTTCTGTGGATTAAGATTTTCCTGCGACTAATCCTCGATGGAATTGCCGGAGTAAAATTTATATTCGGCGGAGATTTCGCGCATTGTTTCGCAGTACTCAAAGCGCATTTCAGCTTTTACGGAATGATCGGATCAACGCTGCGTAAACGCAAAGCTGAACAACAACACATCACCGCGTATTCCAACACGTGCATTTACAACGGGAATATTGTGAGTGAATACTTTCTGGGCGGAAAAAAGAAATTCTCGGATCTTAAGAGAGAACAGTTCTCAGTGGGCAGTTCTCAGTAAGCAGTTGGCCGTGATTACTAACTGCCCACTGCGAACTGCTCACTGTTGTATCCTCTCTACCTAATATTTTTCCGCAAAAAACAAACTCGGCTTCACGCGCATCAACCCGAATCTTTGCTCCGTGCGTTTGCGCAACCATGCTACAGCTTCTTCAGGTGAATCAGTAAAGAAAATCAGATCTGTATCGTTTGGAGAAATCGTTTTTTCAATCCTCATTAGATCCATGTGCGCGATCAGATGCTGATGAAAATCTTTGCACATTACAACAATCGGGAAGTCGCTCATTTTCTTTGTCTGCACCAGCGTTAACGCTTCATAGAATTCATCAAGCGTTCCGAATCCACCGGGCAAAACAACGAATCCATACGAGTACTTGGACAGCAATACTTTTCTAACGAAGAAATATCTGATGTCCACCCATTTGTCGAGATAAGGATTCGGTTCTTGTTCATGAGGCAAAACGATATTGCATCCAACAGATCTTCCGCCCGCTTCTTTTGCTCCGCGATTCGCAGCTTCCATAATTCCAGGTCCACCACCGGTGATCGTCGTAAATCCTATGCCGGCAACTCCTGCTCCAACTTTTCTCGCCAGCTCATAATACTTATGTCCTTCTGCAAATCGAGCCGATCCGAATACAGTAATACAAGGTCCGATGAAGTGCAACTTACGGAAGCCGCGAATGAATTCACGCACCACTTTCATAGTAAAAACGAATTCTTTCCACCTCGATCTTGGTCCGTCTAAAAACTCTCTTTCTGAATGACCGTTATTATTCACTGTATTCTGCATAGCCTCAAAGATAGGCACAAAAAAATCCGTCTTATCAGAACGATAAGACGGATCAGGTCAGGTATTAGTGTTTGGATTATTTACAATCGGAAGAAACATATTCCGCAGCATCAGTATTTCCAAGCGATGAAGCTTTACGGAAATCTTTACATGCGTTTGAGTTGTCTTTTAAATCGCGATGAACGAGTCCACGACGATAATATGCTTCTGAATCTGAAGGCTTCAACGAAATTGCCTGCGTATAATCGTAAATAGCAGACGTCATCTTGTTCAAGCGCTCGCAGCACTGAGCACGATACATGTAAGCATCATAATTCAATGGATCTTTATCCAGCGCTTTAGTAAGATTGTCGAATGCTTTCTGATGCTCATCTTTATTGAAATAATAAACACCCATCTGGTACCATCCGTCAGCAAGATTTGGTGACTTCTCAGTAGCCTTGGTGAAATCTTCAATCGCTTTTGCGTCATTTTTCAGAGCAGCATGAGCCTGTCCGCGCTTTGCATAGTAGCGGCCTGAATCCGGGCTAAGTTGAATAGCACGATCGAACTCATTGATCGCTTCCTGCCATTTGCGAATAGCCAGCTTTGAACAGCCATCTTTGTAATGCTGAAGAGCCATATTCCAACAGAAATTGTCGTCAAAAGCAACTTTCGCTTTTTCGTGACCCATTGAAGAAGCGCGACTCATATCTATACATGCAGCTTCTTTGGTGTCTCCACTGTTGGTGCACATCGCACGTTGATAGATTGCATCAGCATTGGTGTTATCAAGACCGATTGCCATGTTCAGATCAGGTACTGCTTCCGCTTTCTTCGCTAGTCCGATGTTTGCCATAGCACGACCGTAATACAACTTTGCCCAATCGGTGTAGTTCTTTTTCACTTCATCCTGATTGGCATTCATCTTTTCAAACTCCGACATCTTTTCATAATCGGCTTTGAGTTTTACAATGCGGTTCGCTTCAACATCAATCTTCGCGATTTCTGCACTGTAATCAGCGATAGCGCCGGTGAAATCACCTTTGTCGCGCTTCATATCACCTGCTGCAGAAGGACCTGTATAAACCGGGGTTGGAGTTTTTGTTTGTGCGTTCATAGTCGAAGCGACCAGAAACATGATTGCACAAATAACAGAGTAAGCTTTCTTCATTTTTTTGTTTGTAAGGAGTGCAAATCTATTCAATTTAAGGCTGAAGACAAAGCAATGCCCGCCTTGATAACAAGGTGAAATGAAACAATCGTGCCAAATTCAAATGATTTTGACGTTGCCTTGTGCAACTTCGTACATTCTGTAAGGTAATCCGCGACCTTTAAACAGCACATTCATTCGACCTGAACCTGTATCTGTGATGAACAGTTGTCCGAATTGATCGCTGCACACCAATTCCATGAGACGATAAACACGATCGGCATCCAGTTTATCATGAATATCGTCAAGCAGCAACATCGGTTTACGCTTCGTTTCTTCATCCAGAACACGATATTCTGCAAGTTTCAGCGCAATGAGAAATGTTTTCTGTTGTCCTTGAGAACCGCTTTTACGCAAGGGATGACCGCTGATTTCGAAGTTCAGATCATCACGATGAATTCCTGCTGTTGTGTATTCGAGCGCCAGATCTTTATTGAAAGATTGACTGAGAATCGATTCGAAGGAGTCGGAATTCAAAGCCGATTGATAGCTGAGCGAAATGGATTCGCGTCCATCTGAAAGCAAGTTGTAGTAATTCTGAAAAATCGGCTGAATTCGTTCAACAAACTCCAAACGCATTTTGTGAATCGGTTCACCGTATTGCGTCAATTGCAGATTCAGAATTTCCATAGTGGAAACATCGCCTTGACCTTTTGCAAGTTGCTTTAACAACGCATTACGTTGCGATAGAATGCGATTGTATGCGATCAGATGATCGAGATAATTCCGATTGTATTGTGCGATCACGGAATCCACAAAACGACGTCGTTCTTCGCTTCCACCGCTGATCAAAAAACCATCGGCAGGATTAACCACCACGAGCGGAATCAATCCGATGTGATCAGAAAGTCGTTCGTAATCTTTCCCGTTTCGCTTAAATACTTTTTTTTGTCCGCGTTTAACACCGCAATAAATATTGTCCGTTTCCCCGTCGGTTCGTGTGAATTCGCCCTGAACAACGAAAAAAGGGGCTTCAAAGCGGATATTCTGTGTGTCTGCCGGATTCAGGAAACTCTTGCAAAGCGCCAGATAGTGAATAGCTTCCAGCAAATTGGTCTTGCCTGAGCCATTAGATCCTGTAAAGCAATTGATTCGCTCCGAACATTCGATTTCCAGCTCTTCATAATTGCGGAAATTGATCAGGGAAAGTTTACGGAGCAGCATCGAATGGCGAATATCCGCAAATTTCCACAAAAGGGTTGGATTACTTCCGAACGTGGAAAAAAAATGTATTTTTGCGCCCTGATCTGAACTTTTCAGACAGTAACAGCATGACAAAGATTACAGAAGAACCTAAAGTACAGCCGTCGTTGGATATCGACGCGGCTCTTGATAAGACGGAATCGTATATCAATGAAAACAAGAAGAGTCTTGCCCTTATTGTAGGCGGAGTTCTTGCTCTTGTGCTTGTTTATTTTGCCTGGAAATTCCTTTATCAGGAACCACGCAAAGAAGAAGCTGCAATTGCAATGTACAAAGCTGAAATGTACTGGCAGCGCGATTCATTCAACCTTGCAATCAACGGTCGTGGCGACACACTCGGAATGGCTGCAATTGCTGAAGAATACGGCAGCACTCCTGCAGGAAATCTCGCGAACTACTACCTCGGTGTAAGTTACCTGCGTACAGGTCAGTGGGATCTTGCTATTGAAGCATTGGAAGATTTCAGTTCTGATGATATGTTCCTGAGCTCAATGTCAATCGGCATGATCGGCGATGCTTACATGGAAAAAGGCGATGTTGATCACGCCATCGAATACTATTTGAAAGCTGCGAACAAGAATGCGAACAAATTCACTTCACCTACATTCCTAAAGAAGGCGGCGTTTGCTGAAGAAGATCGCGGTAATAAAGGCGAAGCATTGAAATTGTACGAGCAGATCAAGGTTAATTATCCGGAATCACAGGATGCAGCCCAGATCGACAAATACATCACACGTGCCGGCGGCACAGTGAAGTAGTTTAAGACATCAAGTTTTTGAATGGAAGTCGGGCTGCATCACGTAGACCGACTTTCTTTTTTCTGCTCAAACGAACTTGCGCACTTTCAAACTTTCAAACTTTCAAACTTTCAAACTTTTTAACTTTAAACTCACATTCGCAATGGCAACAGAACTTAAAAACTTATCTGCTTACAATCCTACAGAAGTTCCTTCCGGAAAAGGAAAGCGTATTGCAATTGTTGTTGCAGAATGGAATCACGAAATAACCGGCGCACTTCTCAATGGTACTGTGAACACCTTGATGGCGAATGGCGTTGCAAAATCGGGAATTGAAGTAACGTATGTACCGGGCACATTCGAACTTACCATTGGCGGACTTCGTGCCGGGAAGCCGAAGAACGTTGATGCAGTGATTTGTATCGGCTGCGTAATTCAAGGTGACACACCACATTTTGATTACATCTGTCAAGGTGTGAGCTATGGTATTACGGAACTGAATATCAAGCTGGAGAAGCCTGTGATTTTCGGTGTGCTGACAACGAATACATTGCAGCAGGCAATTGACCGCGCTGGTGGCAAACACGGTAACAAAGGTGATGAAGCCGCAATCACTGCTTTGAAGATGATTGGTGGCAAAACGAGCAGAAAAAAGTAAAAAAATCATTTTTCGGTGTCGCGGATTGCAAAATAATTTTTACGTTTGCAGCCCTGTTTGGCAGAAATGCCGCAGAGTTCTTTAAAAATTAAGTTCGGGGTGTAGCGCAGTTGGTAGCGCACTTGGTTTGGGACCAAGGGGTCGTCAGTTCGAGCCTGGCCACCCCGACTTTACAAAGGCTGTCTTTATTGAGACGGCCTTTTTTGTTTTTACACCTCATGTGTTGACCGCTTTCAGAATGGCGTGAACAGAAATTTGTGTTTCAATATAATCTGAGAAACATCTTACAATCTTAATTATAGCAGAAATAAAAAACTCCCAAATAACGTCGGGAGTTGATTCAATTAGTCAGTAAGATAGTGATCCCGTCGCGACTCGAACGCGAAACCTGCTGCTTAGAAGGCAGCTGCTCTATCCGGTTGAGCTACGGGACCAGATAGGAATTCGTGGCGCAAAAATACAATTCTTAAGGTCTTCTCAATAATTGTCTGCAACTTTAAAGTCCAATGAGAATAATTGTTACTGCCTTTCTTTCACTGTCAACACTAGTTTCCAGTGCTTTGACTAGTGATTCCACTTCAGTAAAAAATAAAAAAGTATTAATCGGCATCCACACTTCTGCTTCCTATCAGGTTGCAGTAAACGGACTTAAAGCCGACACTGATCTAGGCAATTTCGCTTTCAAAGGTTATCTGCAGCCATCTGTTGGACTTGCGCTGGTATATCTCTCCGACTCAACCGAGTTTGCAACGGTTACGTTGAATGCGGCACGATTATCCTATACGCTCGGCAGCAAGAATGTGATTTCATCCAACGGCAATGATTACGAAATCACAAACCGCTTTGATGTGTTCATGAACAATTATTCGCTCACAGCTTCTTACAACCGACGCATCGCGCAACCATCAAAGCAGAATACAATCTCCATCGAAGCCGGAATGGGATTGCATTACATCAGCGAATACAGCACGCTGCGCATTGATGATTCTCTCGCAGGGCCGTACACCGTTGCTACAACTCTTGAAACGCAGAAGCAGAATTATTTTCTTCCTTCGGCAACGCTAGGTTTGAATATGCTGTTGCGACCGACAGAAAACAAAGCACATTTCATTTTCGGAATCAATTCAACACTGTTTCTCGATAATCTTTCAGAAGTGCGTTACTACGCAACATACAGCGAAACCAATTCGCAACTCTCCTACTCTTTCCGTTGGGCGCCGGTGTTGCTGATGCCGAGAGTCAGTGTGATGGTGGTGTTTTAACCTCTTTGTAATTCCCTTCTAGTTCTGCAACGAATAGTTGTTTTCCTCCCAGATAGTAATTCCGTATTGCGCCATTCTGAATTAAAATTGACACAACATTAAAGCCGGGTCTTTCAAATTGGAATGTTGGACTGGAGACCAATTGTGTCCACAGAAAAACGGATTGGATATTTGACTTGTGTATACGGTTATTCCCTACTGCTGTAATTTGACCCGTCAGACAATTAATAGCAACGCATGAAAAATATCCTTGCTGTTTTCCTTCTGGCGCGGACCATGAAACTCCACCGTTAGTCGTAATAAAAATATTACTTCCTGTTAGGGTATCATTCAAATAATCTCCACCCACAATCACTCCGTACAAAGTATCCTTCCACGCCATGGAAAAAATTCCCTGCGATGGTTTTCCCTGTATAATCGGAGTTTCAAAAACTTCCCAATGAAATCCGTAATCGCGGGAATGCCATAAGCGAGATTTCACTCCGCCCGTTGCAATGTAAACATGTCCTCCCGGCAAAGTTCTTATTGTTGTTCCGCTTGCAGCGAATGCAGCTTCTCCTTCAACTAACTTCGGACATAACGAATCCGGAATCGGCTTCCAATGTTCGCCTCCGCAATCTGTCCACATCAAAACCATTCTTCCGTTAACCGGATCACCGAAAATCAAACCGCGACGATTGTCCCAGAAACCAACTCCATCAAAGAACATTGCGCTGTCGTTGCTGCAGTAGCGTTGCGACCATGTTTTGCCTCCATCATGCGTTGTGAGAATTGCAGCAGGTGTTCCGGCAGTGGCAATAACAGCTTTCTTCTTGTCGAATGCGTGCAGCGTACGGAAGTCCAATTTCGCATAACTGCTAACTCTTCTCCACGTAAAACTTTTTCCGCCATTGACACTTCTTCCAACCAATCCACGTTGTCCGCTGATCCAGATAACTTTTTCGTTCACCACCGACAATCCTCGAAATCCTTTCTTCACACTGTCGGCGGCTGCTTGCGTTGCAGGCATTCCGGTGCAATTGACCATGGAATGTGAAGAGGATTGTGCTTGACTGCAAAGAAATGTGAACAATCCGAGAAGACTGAAAACCAAGTATCGCATATTGCTAAAGTAGCGATAACTTTGGAGAAGCGAGATTACAGACGGACAACGATGAAATTCGTAATCCGAAATTCGTAATCCGAAATACATTTATGGAAATGCAATATCGCAGACTCGGTAAAAGCGGACTTCAAGTAAGCGCTCTTTCATTCGGTTCATGGGTTACATTCGGAGCGCAGATCGGTGATGATACAGCAGAACGTTGTATGCAAATAGCGTATGATAACGGTATAAACTTCTTCGACAATGCTGAAACTTACGCCAGCGGAAAATCTGAAATCGTGATGGGCAATATTCTGAAGAAGATGAATTGGGATCGCACTTCGTATGTGGTTTCCAGTAAAGTCTTCTGGGGCGGAAAGAAACCGAATCAAATAGGATTGAGTCGCAAGCACGTTGTAGAAGCGTGTCATGCTGCATTGAAACGATTGCAGGTTGATTACCTCGATCTTTACTTCTGTCATCGTCCTGATCCGAATACTCCGGTAGAGGAAACTGTGCGTACAATGAATGATCTGATTTCTCAAGGAAAGATTCTCTATTGGGGAACATCTGAATGGAGCGCAGATCGCGTCATTGAAGCACATGAAATTGCAGAGCGTCATCATCTTATCGGTCCGACAATGGAACAACCGCAATACAATCTGATTTCACGCACACGCTTTGAAGTGGAATACAAGCCTTTGTTTGAACGTTATGGCATGGGAACTACAATCTGGTCGCCATTGGCTTCCGGATTGCTCACAGGCAAATACAATGATGCTACACCGGAGAACACGCGTATTGCACGTGCAGATCTTCAATGGTTAAAAGAAAGACTTATCGGATCCGAAGCCGGAGATAAAATCGAACGCACAAGAAAATTCTCATTGCTTGCAAAAGAACTCGGTACAACTCCTGCCCGACTCGCGATTGCATGGACAATCAAGAATCCGAATGTAAGCACTGCAATTCTCGGAGCATCCAAACCGGAACAATTGGAAGAAACGATTCAGTCGCTGACGGCACTGGAGTTGCTGACTGATGAAGTGATGAAGAAAATTGACACTATCTTTCCACTATAATAATCGGAAAACATGCCGGCAAAAACCAAAACCTCAGTCGCTGTGATATCTGCTGATATCAAAGCTTACAACAAATCGCAATCCAAACCCGACAAGGAAATTTGCGATCTTTTAGCTGAAACAATTACTGCACAATTAAAAGGCGCTGAGAATAAATCTGGCATGCACATCCCGTTTGGTTTATTGATGGCAATCCGATTGCCCGATACAGTAAACTGAAAGATTCCGTTCGCCTGCTGTTCTGGAGCGGACAATCCTTCGAAGAAGAAGGTTTATCACCGGAAGGAAAGTTCAAAGCAGCAGAAACGCGTTATACTTTTGTTGATGAGGTGAAAGTAACTGCGTTGAAACGATGGCTGAAGAAATCCATAGCTATACAATGGGATTACAAGAACATTGTTAAGCGTCGCGGAGTTCTCGAGCAATTGAAGTAAAACATTCGCAAATTGGCCTGCGATAATGTACCGTATCAGTTTGCGTGAGTGAAACTTTGCCAACTTACTTCGCTATTCTGTAAAAAAAAATCCCCCGCGTTTGCGAGGGATTTTTCTATTTGATATTGATCAGATGAACGTCAAAAATCAATGTTGCTTTTGCAGGAATAATCGGCGGACGACCTTGTGCGCCATAAGCCAATTGATACGGAATGATCAACTGTGCTTTTTCTCCTTCATGCAACAGTCCGATGCCTTCATCCCATCCTGCGATAACGCGTCCCATTCCAAGCGGAAACATGAACGGTTGACCGCGATCAACAGATGAGTCGAACATTTTACCATCGAGAAGATAACCGCTGTAATCAACAGTTACGTTCTGCCCTTTCTTCGGCATAGCGCTGTCTGCATGCGTTTCGAACATCACAATCTTCAAACCTGAAGGAGTTGTGATAGTATCTTTTCCAGTTGCGTCCCATTTGCTTGGTGCAGCTATTACATCCAGCACTTCCACTTCAAAACGCAGATCGCTGTTTGCAGGAATACCGGGACGTGCATTCGGGCCGTATGCATACTTCGAAGGAAGTTTCATCACAGCACGATCACCGGCATGAAGATATTTGAACACAGAATCCCATCCTGCAATTACTTCTCCGCCTTTTCCGGGATGGAAAGAGAACGGTTGGTTGCCATGACGTGATGATGCATCAAACACTGTATCGTTCATCAGTTTTCCGGTGTATAATGCAGAAGCACGATCGCCCAATTTAGGAAGCGGTCCGTTTCCTTTGTGCGTGATGGTGTATTCAATTCCGCATGCAAGCACAACGGTTTTCTGCTTCTTCGGTTTGATCGGAGTGGATTTCCACTTGCGAACAACTCCATCATTGGCTTTAGGTTCTTTACCCTTTCCGTTACCGGAAAAAGAGTAAAGTGCGAATGCTGCAACGGCTGCGAATAATAACAGTGCTGACTTCTTCATATTGCTTATTGTGCCGGTTTCGCTTCAACAACTTCCACTTCGAAAACGCGGGTCAGACTGTCGTCGTAACCTTGTTTAGGAGGAAGAATGAATACGGATTTACCTTTGTCTTTCATTTTCAGAACGGAGTTGGTGAATCCGGGAATCATCGGATCAACACCCAAACGGAATGTCATTGCAGGTTCACCTTCAACCAATGTATTTGCATCGAAAACTGTGCCATCAAGATATTTACCAACGTAACGCAGACTCACAATCATTCCAGGCATCAATTGAGCTCCTGAACCCGGAACTGTTTCCTGATAGTAAATTCCGTCTTTATCCGGCTGTGCTGTGATTTTGTTCGCAGTCAGATAAGGCTTCAGCATCTGTGAATCTTTCTTCTTGATGATGCGTGCAACTGAATCTGCTTTCTGCTGCAAAGGCATTTTCACTGCCTGAATTTTCATCATCATCTCCTGTTGCTTCTGACGCTCAGCCTGAGCTTTCGCCTGAAGTTCATCAACTTTTGCTTTTGTGTAAATCGAATCTACAGCGATGCTGAATCCGAGATAATCCATTGTATCGTGTGCCGGATCGAATATGAATTCTTCCGGATAGTATTTCTTCAATGAATCCATTTTCACGAAGAAAGAAACACTGTCACCTACGTGAAGCGTTTGCATGATATCAAGGAAATCACCTTTGAATTCCGATTTGTCCATACGCATCGGATATGACGGAGAACGTGATTCTTTGTTCACATCAATGAACACGGAATCTTTCATGTCTTTAAACTTGATCTTGATGAACATTGCACCGCCTTCTTCAACGGATTCTGTTCCATCACCTTTAACGTGTTGAATAAACCAAGTGCCGTTTTCATTTGCGGTGTAACCCGGCCATGGACTTGAAGAACCGCAAGCAGCAAACAATGCTGCAACGAAAGCGATACCTGCGAAAACTGATTTTTTCATTGTGTTGATTGGATATTTAACGTATATGCAAAAGTTCTATGTTGTAAATCACCGGCATAATGGAAGGAACAATTCCGGTACTGGAACCTCCCGACCCAAAAGCTAGCCGCGAAGGTAGGATTATTTTAGCGTTCCCGCCTTCCTTCATACGACTCAAAACCATTCGTATTCCGGGTAAAACCTGTCCTTCATCGCCCCAGATGAAAGAAAGTCCGCCGTAAGTGCGGGAATCATCAACAATACGACCGTTCAGCAATTCACCTTTCACCTGAATATCCACTGTGTCGCCCTTTTCCGGCGACTTCCCGTTTCCAACGTTCATCTCAAGCTGCACAATTCCGGAAGTATCCTGTTCTGCTTTGATACCTTGCTTCGCCAAATAACGCTTGATGATGAGCACTTCCCCTGCATCTCCGTCGCGATTCGCTTCAATTTCCGCCGCTTCATCCGCCGAAAGAATGCGAACCACTTTCACATTCATTTCTATCATTCCCGTATCAGGCATTCCGGGTAAAGCCAAACCCGCACCTGAAAGCAAAAACGTAGCACTATCGCCTTCGCTCAGCACACTGAAATATTTGCTCGCTTCCGATTGCATGAGCAATGTTCCGCTTCCCGACTCCAACTGTGAATCAAAAATCACTTCTTCACCAAATCGATTCAGCATGATTACTTCGTAATAATCATCGGTGCCTGCTTTCTTGCCGGATTCGCCGGGATAATGAAGTTTGTAGTAAACTCCTTCACCGGCTTCTGAGTAGCCGGGATATTTTTCTTCACTGCAAGAGAAAATTGCAGCAGCCAGAAACAACAGGAAACTAACGGATACTATGGAGTTCAACTTCATAAACTACGCTTGAACGCGGTGGAATTTTATCCTGATCGCCGGTGAGTCCATGCGCCAGATGTGATGGTAGAATAAATCGCTTTTGTTCTCCTGCTTTCATCATTTGCAAAGCTTCGTGCAAGCCGGATTCAACGTAATCTTCACCAATATTTACATCACGCGGTCCTGTTGAATCTGAAGAATAACATTGTGTTCCGTCGAGCAAATAAATATCATAACTGACGCTTGCAATCTGTCCGGAACGCGCTGAATCTCCTTTGCCTTCCTTCAACGTCATCCAATAAATTCCGGAAGGTGTGAGATTCATTTCCCAATTACGACGACGAATGTATTGTTCAATTTCATCGCGTTGACGATCGCTGTCCCATGTGTTCATTTGAACAGAGAGATCGTTCATCTGTTGTTTCGTCAGTTGCGTTTTCGGCGCAGGTTTATCTTCTCCGCAGGATGCGAATAGTAAAGCGATCAGACCAATGAAAAAAGTTCTCATGATTCTATAACGTAAGATCAGGAGTTTTTCAGTTGTTCCGCATAATCAGGAACCAAAGCTTTGAATTTTTTAACAACGTTCTCCAGCGAATCGTCTGAAGCGCCGCCTGCCGCATTGCGATGTCCGCCACCGGAAAAATTTGCACGTGCGAAGAGATTCACATCGAAATTCCCTTTAGAACGGAAAGAGCATTTTATTTTCCCATCGCGCTCCGAGAAAAACGCTGCGAATACAATTCCGCGAATCGTTAGTGCATAATTCACCAAGCCTTCAGTGTCACCTTTTTTGTAGTTGAAACGATCGTGCTCTTCGTTGGATAACGTAAAAAATGCGGTGTGATATTCCGGCATCACGTTCAGCTTTTCACTGAGTGAATATCCGAGTAAACGTAAACGCGATTCAGAATTATCGTCGTAAACGCGATTGTGTACGAGCGAATGCTTTGCACCTTTTGCCATCAGATCTGCAACAACACGATGCGTTTCTACAGTTGTAGACGGAAAGCGGAATGATCCTGTATCCGTCATGATTCCGGCGTACAAACATTCTGCAAGGTCTGCGTCAATTTTACCTGTTCCGTTCATCATAGCGATGAAACGGTAAATCAATTCGCATGTTGAACTTGCAGCAACATCATGCAGCATGTAATCTGCAAACGGCGACGGAGAAGGATGATGATCGATCATCACCATTTGCTTTTTCTGCTCTGCAACATATTGTCCGAGACTGTTGATACGCGAAAGATCATTGAAGTCGAGACAGAAAATCAGTTCCGCTTCAGTGATTGCAGCGTGTGCAGCGGCTTTGTTTTTTTCTGCGTTGATGACATCCGAATGACCTTTCATCCACCACAGAAATTCCGGATAATCATTGGGTACAACCACCTTAACATCCTGCCCGGATTTAATCAGAAAGTTGGACAATCCGAGAGAAGAGCCCATTGCATCGCCATCAGGCGACCAATGTGTAAGAATTACGATTCGGCGTTTCTCTTTCAGAAATGCAGATAAGGTCTCGAAAGAATTGATACTCACAGCGATTTAAGGTGATTAGATTCCAAATTTACTGCTAAAAAGCGCGGCAGGGATGAAAAATGACTAATTTTGCACTCGCTTTTATAAAAATGCATTCAATCTGAATACTTATGGCAGGTAAATTAACCTTCACAATGATTAAGCCGGACGCAGTGGCAAACAACCATATCGGTCCGATTCTCGCAAAAATTAACGAAGCCGGATTCCGTATCGTGGCTATGAAATACACACGTTTGACTCCTGAAACTGCAGGACGTTTTTACGAAGTTCACAAAGAACGTCCGTTCTACGGTGAGCTTTGCGAATACATGTCTTCCGGTCCAATCGTTGCTGCAATTCTTGAAAAAGAAAACGCAGTGGCAGATTTCCGTAAACTGATCGGTGCTACTGATCCTTCAAAAGCAGAACCGGGAACAATCCGCGCTTTGTTTGCGAAGTCGATTGCAGCGAATGCAGTGCACGGATCAGACAGTGATGAAAACGCAATTATTGAAGGGAACTTCTACTTCTCACAAACTGAGCGTTTCTAAACTTATTTCTCTCAAGATAAAATCCTCCGTTCTCGCGGGGGATTTTTTTTAACTTGTTCTCTCAAAGACCCGAAAAATCATGAAAAAGTTTTCCGCTATTGTTCTGCTGCTCTTCTTTGTTATCAATGGAAATGCGCAAACTGCTGCACCGAAATTCGAAACTGCAATTGAATACAACGATTATATTGTTGATCAGCAAACTGCGGTTGGTGTTGCAATCACAGCATACATGAATGAAGTGAATGACAGTTTATCTACCAAAGAAAGCTGTAACAAGCAACGACTACTTTCTCTTGCTAAAGTGAAAGATTGCAGAAACAATGTGAAAGCAATGTCGGGCTGGAAAGGCGATGTAAGTCTTCGCGACACCGCGCTGCTCCTTTTCAATTTCTACGTTACAACATTTGAAAACAGTTATTCTCAAGTTCTGGATCTGATCTTTACATATCCTTTTACAGAAGAAACCAAAGCTGCATTGGATAAAATCATTGCTGAGCTTACAGCAGATGAAGCTGTTTATGATTCATGGTTTCTGAATTGCCAGGAGCGCTTTGCTCTTAAGAATGGGTTTTCATTAACGGAATAAATTCGCAGCGCCCGTTTCTGAAAGAATCATGAGCGGCAAACTATTACGACTCGCAACTGAATTCCAATTTTGTTTATCACGGTTTTTCACCCGACCGATGATAATGATTGTATCGCATTGAATGAAGTTGAGCAAACTGGTATCACGTGAATTTACTTCACTGATCATGACATAATTGACGCGCTTTTGTATTGAATCGATTCGTTCTCGTTTACCGATCCAGAATGTGCGATTCGCAATCATCAAAGTGTCCTTGTTCGCGTCTACTTTCACAACGTCAGGATCGTAAATTCCGAATTGCTTGTAGTCCGGCATTACATGATAATCAATTAAGTCAGGCTTCTCGCCGGCTTTCTCGCTGATAAAAATCCGGCCTTCTGTTCCGTTTCTATATCCGATTGTAAAACCGTCCTGCAAGTGATAAACAATCAATGCGCTTGAATTTTTCACTTCAGAATTTCTGATCAAAACAATAATCAGAAGTATCATCGCTATTGCAGCAGAACTGAACCATTGCCATTTTTTTCTGTAGGTAATCGCAACTAAAATCAGGATTATCAGAGCATACAAAATTGCAATTTCCAGTTTCGTCCATGACGCAGTTTGAATAACCGCGTAAGGCAAATACTCCGTAAATGCGACAATTCCATTCAACAACGAAATCAGAAATCCGAATAGAAACGCATAGATGGTTGCGCCGAACGTCCACCAGGAAATACTAAGGAAAAATAAACCTGCGTAAAGACAAATTGTTGAAAGCGGGATGATGATCAGATTTGATAACAGAAACCAAGTCGGAAATTGCTGAAACAAAATCAATCCTAAAGGAAATGTAAAAATCTGTGCAGCCAGCGTAACACTTGTAATATCCCACAATGCACGCATTACACGATTGCGTGGTTCGTACAAAGGTTCAATTACAGGAACGCCGATTACTATCCCGGCAACAGCTGCGTACGAAAGCAGAAATCCTGCATTGCGAATCAACATCGGATCCATCACTAAAAGTATCAGTGCAGATGCTGCAAGTGTATTGAGCAAATGACCTTTACGGTGAATGATGTTTCCGAAAATTATCACGGACAACATCATCACAGACCGCAGAACAGAAGGCGACATTCCAGTCATGAATGCGTAAAACCAGATTACAATAAATTGTATCGCGTAGCTGATGCGTTTACCGTTCTTCTTTTTCTCCAGCGGTGCAAGCAATTTCAGTAATACAACGAACAATAAGGCAACGTGCATTCCGGAAACTGATAAAACATGCAGTGTTCCGCTTGCAGAATAAGAAGCCAGCAGATTCGGATCAATTTCATTTGACTTTCCGAGTAACAAGGCTTCACTCACAGCCAATTCCTGCCCGGACAAACCGGCAACTTTCATTCGTTCCTTGAAGTAATTGCGCAGTTGTAATGCATAGCGTTTCAAAAGCGACGGATACTCTTCGCCTGTTTTCGTCCAATCGTTTCGGGCGAAACATACGTAGCCGATTCCCTGATCGCGCAACCAACTTTTGTAATCAAACTCTCCCGGATTCATTGGCGCTACCGGCTCCTGCAATCCGCCAACCACTGTGATCTGATCACCGTACCGTAAAAGTTCTGAAGCGGGATTACGTTTGATGTAAATCATGATTTCCGCATCCGCTTCTTTCCAAACGGAATCAATCTGAATGGCGAAAACATGCGCTTTCGTTCTCACGTTATTGTTGTGCACTTCCGGATCACCGGTTAACGTAACAGCTACAGGAACTTTCTCACGCACCGAAGAAAGTTGCTTATTGTAATTGTACTGCTGAATTTTCACCGCTGTCATTCCGCAAAACGCAAAGAGGAATGAAAGTGAAATTCCCTGATAAATGTAAAAGTGAGATGAGCGCTTTAATGCAAGGTGCGCAACCACAACAATGATCAGTGAAATCAGCAGCGCAACAATTACAAATGTCAGTGAACACAATACAGAAAGTGCGATCACAATGCCGCAGACAAACGGAATGAGAACCCGAACCAGAGGGAATGGCGCAAGGAAACGAATCACACCGAAAAATAGGAAAGCGAAACGTGCGTAGCCGTTTGTAAACGGGTAGTTATTAACAGGATACGAAACGGCAATTTAGGGTGCGAACCCTTGGAGGGTGCGAACCCTTGGAGGGTTAGAACCCTTCACTACAATCAAGCGCCTATCTCGCCAATCCGGCTTGCAGCGTATTCTTCAGCAAAGTGGTAATCGTCATTGGTCCAACGCCGCCGGGAACCGGAGTTATCCAGCTGCATTTCGGTGAAACGCTTTCGAAATCAGCGTCGCCTTTCAGTCGCCAGCCGGCTTTGGTATCCGGAGCGTCAACGCGTGTTGTACCAACGTCAACAACAACAACACCGTCTTTCACCATATCGCCTTTCAGAAATCCGGGCTTGCCCAAAGCCAAAACAATAATATCGGCTTGCTTGGTGAAGTATGTAATATCCGGAGTGCGGCTGTGACACAATGTTACTGTTGAATTGCCGCCTTTCGCATTACGTGCAAGAAGAATGCTCATTGGTGATCCGACGATATGACTGCGACCGATTACCACGCAGTGTTTGCCCGATGTTTCAATGTTGCAACGCTGCAGCAATTGCAGAATTCCATATGGTGTTGCAGGAAGAAATGTCGGCAGATTCAACATCATGCGACCGATATTCTCCGGATGAAAACCGTCAACATCTTTCTTCGGATTGATGGCCTGCACGATTTTATGTTCGTCGATATGCTTCGGCAACGGTAACTGTACAATGAAACCATCGAGTTCCGGGTCATTGTTCAATTTATCAACGATCTGAAGTAATTCTGCTTCTGAAATGGTGGATTCATAGCGAAGACAAGTGGAACGAAATCCTGCTTTCTCGCAAGCTTTCATTTTTGCGTTGACGTATGTCATGCTGCCACCGTCATTACCGACAAGCACTGCAGCCAGATGCGGTGCGCGTTTTCCTGCAGCCACCATCTGTTTTACTTCTTCCGCAATTTCAAGTTGAATTTCTTCAGCGATTTTTTTTCCGTCGATCAGTTGCATAGGTGTCCAAATTAATGAAAGTAATCTGATTGTTCAATGACTTTCATCAAATCAGATCTAATACTTTGAAAACTGCTGCGGACGAGAAAATTATCGACGCATGTTCGGCATGTTGCGCATCATCTTCATCATCTGCCCTTTGTCCTGCATCATGCGCATCATCTTTCTGGTGTCTTCGAATTGCTTCATCAAACGGTTCACATCCTGAATGGTGGTTCCGCTTCCT
>Ga0172372_10002003_pt1 | contig 31232 bp, 60 predicted proteins | sample LakKiv5m_2_FD_114544 | JGI IMG/M metagenome (GOLD analysis project Ga0172372, IMG submission 114544) | Freshwater microbial communities from Kabuno Bay, South-Kivu, Congo - kab_092012_9.5m | ecosystem: Environmental > Aquatic > Freshwater > Lake | place: Democratic Republic of the Congo... | reverse complement strand
CTATTAACTTCGAATGAGGGATGGGGTTTGAGTTTGACAGAAGCTATCCTATCAGGTACACCGATTATTGCAAACGTTACCGGCGGTATGCAGGATCAGATGAGGTTTGTTAAGGACAGTCAATGGATTGACTTTAATGCAGACTTCCCAAGTAATCATAGAGGTACTTACAAGGAGCATGGAAGATGGGCCTTCCCAGTCTATCCAACTTCAAGATCAATTCAAGGTTCAGTACCAACTCCATACATTTGGGATGATCGATGTGAGGCATAAGATGCTGCCAAGCAGATCAAAGCCGTTTACGACTTACCTTTGGAGGAAAGAAAAGCAAGAGGAGAAGAAGGAAGACAGTGGGCATTAGGAGATGAAGCAGGATTTACTTCTAAGAAGATGGGTAATCGAATCATTAAGCATATGGATACTTTGTTTGAGACTTGGAAGCCGAGAGAGAAATACGAATTAATCCTTGCAGGGGAAGTTGCTAAAAAGAAAATTACACATAAATTAGTTTATTAATGAAGCCGTTATTTGTAATTAGTTGTCCTATCGATACCTACTCTGGGTATGGATCAAGATCAAGAGACTTGGTTAAAGCAATCATCGAACTTGATAAATACGATGTTAAGATTCTTCCTCAGAGATGGGGAAGCACTCCCTGGAACTTTATTGATGATCATCAGGAGAAGTGGGGTTTCTTAAAAGACTATATGCTTGGTCAGCCTCAGCTACCTCGTCAGCCGGAGATTTGGGCTCAAGTAACAGTTCCAAATGAATTCCAACCAATCGGTAAATATAATATCGGTTTCACCGCCGGTATCGAAACTACCGTTTGTGCTCCAGAATGGATTGACGGAGTTAATAGAATGAACATCATTTACGTATCTTCAGAGCATGCCAAGAAAGTATTCCAAGAATCTAGTTTTGAGCAAAAAGATCAGCAGACTAAACAGACCGTTAGAGTAATTAAGTTAGAGAAACCTGTTGAAGTATTGTTTGAAGGAGCTGATATCGAATTATACAAGCCGATTGAAACTAAAGAGATAACCTCTCTAGACCTTTCTAGTATTAAAGAAGACTTTGCTTACCTGTTTGTTGGACATTGGCTACAAGGTGACCTTGGGGAAGATAGAAAGAATGTTGGTTTACTTATTAAAGCATTCTATGAGACGTTCAAGAATAAGAGTAAGAAGCCAGCTCTTATCTTAAAAACTTCAATGGCAGGAACTTCCTACATGGATAGAGAAGAGATTCTAAAAAGGATTGCAGCAATCAGACAAACTGTTGCTTCTGTAAATATTCCTAATGTTTATTTACTCCACGGTGAATTCTCCGATCATGAAATTAACCAGCTTTACAATCACCCTAAAGTAAAAGCGATGGTTAACTTAACCAAAGGAGAAGGCTTTGGAAGACCTTTGCTTGAATTCTCTTTAGTGAAGAAACCAATTATTACTACCAACTGGTCTGGGCATACTGATTATCTTGATGGAGAATTTGTTTCTATGGTAGGTGGAGAAGTAAAACCAGTACATGCAAGTGCTGTTGTACCTAATATGATCTTGGCCGAATCTTCTTGGTTCTCTCCTGATCTAGCTTATGTTGGTCATTATTTAAAGGATGTATTTGAGAACTACAAAAAGTATTCTGAGAATGCAAAAAGACAGGCTTACAGATCAAGAACAGAATTTTCATTCGATAAGATGAAAAAGAAGCTTGACGAACTATTAACCAAGCACGTACCTGAATTCCCTAAAGAAGTCAAGCTTCAGCTACCTCAATTAAAGAAATTAGAATTACCTAAATTAAAGAAACTATAATGAAACATTTAATAACATTTATTTTAAACTTTAGATATCTCTATAAACTTATTCGACGGGAGGTAAAAAGATTAACCCACGAAAGACTGCTGGGTAAGCATATAAATAGCTACGTGACTAAAACTAAAGTAGTTGATCGAAAAGCATCTCTAGAAGCTTTACAAGAATATAAAGAACATACGAAATGGACAATTTAACAATTTGTGATAGATGCAGCTCTGATGCTTGCTATGTACAGGAAGTATCTCCTGAAATCACTAACTACCTTTGTTACGGTTGTGGGTTTATTTCTAACAGTCTTATGACTGAAGGAAGTGAATTCCTTAACCAGCAGGCTGAAATTCTTCCTGAGCTCTATAAAGATCTTATGATTACCGACGAGTACGGTAAGGTTTGGATGCCGAATACGGTTAACCAACCTGATAAAGGAATGGTGTTTGCCCAAGGTAACAACAAAGACAACTGGCGCTGGACTGGAGTGAAAGCAGTTCCAGTAAAGGAAGAAGAGAAGAAAAAATATCCTAAACCAGGTAAGAAAGACGAATACTACGAATTCAGAATGGATATGTCTACAGCTAAGTACTTTGACGAAAAATACTTTATGGAAGCTTTAGAATACATTGGCATTTTTCAAGCTTAATTCATATATTAATAATATGAAAATTAGTTATGCCGTTACTGTCTGTGATGAATTAGAGGAAGTGAAACGTTTAGTTGATCTTCTTATTTCCAAGAAACATAAAGAAGATGAGATAGTAATCTTATTCGATCAAGTTAAAGGCACTCAAGAAGTACTAACTTACTTAGATACAATTAAAGGAGTTGAAGGACGATTGCTAAGCAACCGCTTTGAAGGGCATTTTGCAGATTGGAAAAATTTATTAACAGCAAACTGCACCGGCGATTTCATATTCCAGATAGATGCTGATGAGTACTTACCGGAAGAGTTTATCGATCTTCTTCATCAAATACTTGAAGCTAACCCCGAAGTTGATCTGTATTATGTTCCTAGGATTAATACCGTAAGTGGTCTCACCGAAGAGCATATACAAAAGTGGGGCTGGAGAGTACAAAACGGAAGAGTAAACTGGCCTGATTATCAAAGCAGGATCTATAGGAACAGTCCGGAGATTAAATGGGAGAATAGAGTTCATGAAAAGATTATTGGGTTTAAACAATACACTACCTTGCCTGCTGTAGATGCTCTATCCTTGATTCACCCTAAGACAATCGAAAGACAAGAAAAGCAAAACGCTTACTACCAAACATTATGATAAATACTATATACACTAAAAACAATAAATACCCTTTATTTCAATCTCAGGGTAATGCAGCACAATTTGCTATACCTTACGCTAAACACGTATGTGTAGGAACAGGAGTAGATGTTGGTTGCAATCGACTAGAGTGGAGCTATCCAGGATCACTACCCGTTGACCCGGTAATTAATGATTATGATGCTTTAAATTTTCCATATGATAATTTAGACTATATCTTTTCATCACATTGTTTAGAACATTTATATGATTGGGTAGATGTGTTAGATTACTGGACTAGTAAGTTAAAATCAGGTGGAGTATTATTTTTATATCTTCCTGATTACTCTCAAGAATATTGGAGACCTTGGAATAATAGAAAACATTTAAATATCTTTACTCCAACAATTATTAAAGATTACTTAGAAGATAAAAATTATAATACTATATTCACATCACAAGTAGATTTAAATAATGCCTTTATGGTAATGGCTGAAAAATGAGAATATTAATAACAGGACATACTGGGTTTATTGGTAAATCTCTTTTAAAAAGATTTAAGGGAGAAGATGTAAAAGTTATAGGTCGAGAATGGAAATCAGACTTTACACTTAAAAATCAAATCATTAAATTTAATCCTGAGTATATTATTCATTGTGCTGCTGAAATAAAAAATGCTTACAATACATTTGAAGCTAATGTTTTAATGCTAAATTGGTTATTAGAAACAACATCTAATATAAATTATAAAGCATTTATTAACATAGGTTCATCCTCAGAATATGGTCACACTACAGTTCCTATGACTGAAAGAGAATTACTTAAACCTAGAACCATGTATGAGGCAACTAAAGGGGCAGGAACATTGTTATGTCAAGGATTTGCTAGAGAATTTAACAAACCTATAGCAACGGTTCGCCCCTTTAGTGTGTATGGTGAACATGAACCATTAGCAAGATTAATCCCTACTCTATTCAGAAATTTTAAAACAAATACAATTTCTAATATTAGTTTGGGAGTACATGATTTTATTCATATTGATGATTTTTTAGACGGATTACTATCAGTTATGTTTGCTGAAAGAGAAATTATAAAAGGAGATATAATACATTTAGGAAGTGGTATTCAACATACTAACCTAGAAGTATATAATATTATAAAAAAATTATTCAACAACACATTAGAACCTATTTTTATTGAAAATACTTTTAATAAGTATGATACTTTAAATTGGGTTGCTGATATAACATATGCTAAATCAAGATATAAATTTAACCCTAAATACACATTAGAAACTGGCTTACAACAATTATATGAAACATACTATAGATAATTTAAATAAAAGAATTTTAGAAATTAGTATTAAACATAATCTATCTCATTTAGGTAGTTGTTTTACTGCTTTACCTATTATTTTTGAAATTTATAACAAGAAAAAACCCGGAGATAAATTTGTATTATCAAGTGGACATGCTGGTTTAGCATTATATGTTGTATTAGAACACTTTTATGGAGTAGATGCTGAACATTTATTAGAAACTTATGGTATTCATCCCGAACGTGATTTAGACCAATTTGTAGAAGTATCTACAGGTAGTTTAGGTTTAGGTATAACAATAGCAGCTGGTATGGCTGTATCTAATCCGAATATAAACGTATATTGTTTAATATCTGATGGTGAATGCGCAGAAGGTAGTATTTGGGAAACATTGCGTTTTATTGACGATGAAAACTTATCTAATATAGAAATTCATGCTAACCTAAATGGATGGGCAGCATACAAACCAGTTGATACTGAAAAATTAACTAGTAGATTAAAAACCTTTTTACCAAGTATAAATATTCATTATACTGATGTTAATGAGGTTATTAAATTTGAAACGCCCTTAGCGGCACATTATACTGTAATAAAATAAAAATATATGATAAAAGAATTAAAATTAATAAATAGTGAAATCAAAAATCTTGATATTTCTCCATCACACATTGAATCACATTTTAATAATGTTCAAAATTGCACAGAACCTATTTTGAAACAGACAAATAATAATTACTATGATCAGTTTGTAACACCTGACGATAAAATTATTATAGATTTAGGAGCAAACATTGGATTAGTATCAATGCATTTTTCTCCATATGCTGACAAAATAATTTCTGTAGAACCAACTCCAAGTCATTTTAATATATTAGAGTACTTTACAAAAGATATTCCAAACATTCATAGACTTCAAGGAGCTATCTCAGATAAACGAGAAACAACTTCATTTTACATACTATCAGATTCTACTGAGAATTCATTAGTAAATGAAAAAGGAGGTATTGAAATTCAAGTTGAAACATATACATTAAAAGATGTTATTGATTTGTATAATTTAGACCATGTTGATTTTGTTAAAATTGATATTGAAGGTTCCGAAATTAAATTTTTATCTAAGGAAAATATTGAAACATTAAATAATTATGTTAAAAAATTCTTTATTGAATTTCATTATGTTGATGGAAAATCATATGGGGAACATAGAGAATATTATCAAGATATTTTTAATCATATTGGTTGGAATACTGAATTGATTAGTGTTGATGTATTATATTGTTATAAACAATGAGAAGAACATTTGTTAAATACTTAGAATCTAAAATAGAACAAGATCCCTCTATTTTACTAATTACTGCAGATTTGGGTTATGGTATGTTTGATAATATTAAAGCAAATTACCCAAATAATTTCATTAATTGTGGAGCATCAGAACAACTTATGATTGGGTTGTGTGTTGGTGCTGCTTATGAGGGTAAAAAACCAATAGCTTATTCTATTACTCCTTTTCTATTATATAGACCTTTTGAATTATTACGAAATTACGTAAATAAAGAAAATTTAAATATTAAGTTAATAGGTTCTGGTAGGGATAAAGATTATTCACATGATGGTTTTAGCCATTGGGCTGAGGAAGATAAAGATATTATGGTAAATTCATTTAAAAATATTAAGTCTTACTGGCCTGAAATGGATAATATTATTTTAACTTTAGATGAGGTATTTAATTATGAAGGACCTTGCTATGTAAACTTAAAACGATAATGAAGGTCGCTTTTTGTACTCATGTATCTGATGATTGGTATTACTCCGTTGGGGCTCATAAACTATCTCAATCATTAAAATATTTTCATCCGGATATTGATTTTTATTGTTTTGGAGATCAACAACTAAATGAATTATTCAATATTCATCCAAATGTGAATTGGAATACAGTACATCCATTTGTATCATATCAACTAATAGATCAGTATGATATGGTAGTTCATTTTGATGCTGATTCAATGATTGTAGGAAAATTAGATGAATTATTAGATGAATCAAATTTAAATTTTGATATTATAGGAATTAGAAATAATAATGACTTTAATAAAGCAGGCAAAGATAATCCAATTACAAATCCAGGTCTAGATACTCAAAAGTATCTTAATGCTGGGTTGGTTGCTATTACTAGTAAAGCATTTGTTGAACAATGGATGATGAATAATATTGAGTTTGGAAATCAAATGCCATTCCAAGAACAAACAGTTTTAAATCTTATGACTAATGATTGGAAAACAAAAATCATTGATCCTATAGAATCTAATGTTTATTATGGTATATCTAATTTGTATGGTAACGATACACATTGGGATAGTTGGATGGATATTAATTTAATAAATAATGAATTAATTCTAAATGATAAAAAAGTTAAAGTATTACATCACGGTGGAGGACATGGTGCAACTAAATTAGATTTTAATTTGTTTAACGATGAAGTAAAACAATATTTAACTCAAATATATGAAAGTAATAATTAATCAACCTTTTGGAGTAGGTGATGTTTTGTTTTTATCTCCTTTAGTTGCTCAATTAGATGTTGAACATATTGTTTGGCCTGTTGTAGATCATTATTATTGGGTAAAAGATTATGTAAAAATAAATAACCTAACATTTGTTAAGTCTTCTGAATTTAATCCTTCAAATTATGAAGGGTATACGGATGTACCCTTCCAACATGCTCATTCTTTAATTCCTCAAGCAGAAGATTGTATGGAGGCTAAATATATGTTATTAGAAGCAGATCCCGAATTATGGAGAACATTAAACTTTGCTAGAAATACAGAAAAGGAAACCCAATTAAAACAATATCTTAACATAAACCCAAATGATAAGTTTATATTTGTTAATAATAACTTTGCTGGTCCTGAATATAACTATAAAGTAGACATTAAACCACAATCTAATTTAAAAATAATCCGCCAGGAATATATTGACGGGTTTACATTATTAGATTGGTGTGGTGTATTAGAACAAGCAAATGAAATACATACTGTTTCTACTGCTATCTTTTTTGTAATTGAAGCTTTGAAATTAGAAAAAACTCCATTACATTTATATCCAAGAAAACCGATAGATAAAGATCTATCACCAATAAAAACATTAATAAATAATAGGTGGATTTGTCATGAGTAGAATAAAAGTTTTTTTAAGACATTGGAATGGTGCTGTTAATAGGAAACAAAATGTAAGACCTGATTGGTTTTCATATGAAAAATGTTATAGATCTATTAAAGAAGCAGATATTGATCTTTACATATTATTAGATGGTACCAAAGAACAACATCATTTTCAGATTGACTCTGAAGATAATGTTATTGAGTTTGTTGGAGGTAGTGATGCTGAAAGTTTATTGTTTTGTTTACGATTTATAGAACAACAACAATTAGATCCTGAGGATATTGTTTATATTGTTGAAGATGATTATTTACATTTAAAAGGGTGGGATCAAATATTACAAGAAGCTTTTAATACTTTTAATGTTGATTATGTTACTTTATATGATCATCCTGATAAGTATTTTTTACCAATGTATGACGATTTGCAATCCAAATTACTCCATAGCAACTCAGTTCACTGGCGCACAACTCCATCTACCTGTAACACATATTCAGGTAAATGGAAAACATTTCAAAAACACTGGGATACTCATATAAAATATTGCCTTCCTGAAAGTACACATGATGGATATGATCATACTAAATTTTTAGATTTATGGCAACAAGGATCAAATCTTATATCTTCAATCCCCGGATATTCAACACATTGCGAATTACCATTTTTAACCCCTATCATAAATTGGAATTAATATGAATAAAATTAGCTATAACCAAAATCAATTTCCTTTTAAGGAAAAATTAGAACAATTATTTGAAGTAGATAATTTATCAACTTTAAATGATAATATTGAAATATTAAGTAGAGAAAAAGACCAAAGTACAAAGTATCATAAATTATATTATGATTGGGCTCGCACCGATGAATTTATTGGATTATATGATAAATTTATACTTGAGGTTGTTAAACCTTTATATAATGAACAAATTGTATATCAATCCATTCCAACATTTCGAGTAGCTTATCCTAATAATGTTGCCGTTGGAGAATACCATAAAGATAAATGGTATAGAGATGTTAATTGGGCAATTGATGTAGATGAAGATAATTTTTATTTGCCGTTTACTGATGCTTTTGATACAAATACTATTTGGGTTGAATCAGAAGAAGATAAAGGTGATTTCGCTCCTATGAACTGTAATTATGGAGAAATTATTCAATGGGATGGAAGTAATTTAATGCATGGTAATAAAATTAATACTACGGGAAATGCTCGTGTAAGTGCTGACTTCAGAGTTATGAAATATTCAAATTACAAACCAAGTGAACATGGTTCTATTAATACTAAAACAAAATTCCAAATTGGAGGTTATTATAAAACATTATGATATCTGTAATTATTCCAACATATAAAGCTCCCGAAGCTCTAGATTTATGTCTAGAATCAGTTATTAAAGGTCAACAAAATAAAAATCAAATTATTGTTATTGTTGATGGATTTTTTGATTTAAATAAAGAGGTATTAGAAAAACATTCCGCTCATATTGATATTCTAAATCTAGAACAAAATGTAGGTACTTGTAGAGGTAATAATTTAGGAGCGTTTAATTCCAAATATGATAAATTATTATTTGTTAATGATGATAATGTATTCCCTGAAAATTGGGATTCTGAATTGGAAAAAGTATACCAACCCAATACAGTAGTTTCACCTAATCAAATTGAACCTTATGATTCAATATTTAGACAATTTATTATAAAGGATTTAGGTAGAGATCCTAAAACATTTGATTTACAAAAATATTGGGACTTTGAAAATCAATTATCTCATGAACAACAAACAGATGAAAGTGGTTCAACATTTCCTATTCTAATAAATAAATACGATTTCCTTAAAATTGGCGGATTTGATGAATCATATCCCTCACCCTCAGGATTTGTTGCTGATTGGGAATTTTTCTTAAAATGTCAAATGAATGGTATGAAAATGATTAGAGCATATAATAGTAATTTTTATCATTTTGTTTCAGTCTCCGCTAAATCTGAAGAACAAAAAATGTTATCAAAAGAATATGAAGCTAATTGTCATGAATATGCTAAATACAAATGGAATAGTTATATTTATTCCCATCCAGAAACTAATTTAAAATTTATATTATGAATAAAATAGACGAACCAATCTACCTTGAAGTTTATTTTGAGGATGAAGAAGATATAGAACAAAGCTTCTTAGAAACCCTTAGAGCTCCTGAGTTTAAAGGAATGCTAAAAACAAAAGTGTTAGAGAGAGTTGCCGACGCTGTTATTAATAATAGAGAAGAACTAACTCTATTCAGGATGGTTTATTATGGATTAGATTTATGTTTGGTTAGGAAGGAGTTCAAGAAATTATTAAACACCATACTAACTATTTATCAAGAGGAAGAGGATTACCTTAAGTGCGTAGAAATTAAAACATTAATAGATAAAATATGAAATTCGGATTTTACAGAAAGAACGATCCTAGTAAGGAAATCATTATGACTAAGACTGCCGAAGATATGCAGCATGCAGTTGAGTTCTTTGCAGCTATAAAAGGCTTAAAAGTTGAGCAGTTCTTAGATATATTTGCAGTTACGAATTTAAATTCACGTCTTAGATAATCTTATGGAAGGTTTTGAAAATATAAAAAAGACTCTCGAGAAAGCTTTGGGAGTTAGATTTAAGGTTGTAGACATCACTGAGGATACAAACTTAGAAGAAGACAAGAAGCTGTTTACTAAAATGATTAACCACCTCGAAAAGCTGGTTGCTCATGAACATAAGATCTTTACTAGTACCGGCATTGATACTTCAACCATCGTCTCTCCTTACTGGACTATGATGGAAGAGATTCTGAACTTTACTTTTAATGAGGAAGTTGCTAATATTGTTTGGTGGTATGTTTATGAAAGAAAGAATGCAGCAGGTGAAATCCTTGCCTGGGAGGATGAAGATGGAACAGAATACTTTTTCAAGACACCAGGAGACCTTTACGAATTAATTGTTTACAAATTTGATCTTTAAGTTGCTATTTGGAAGAATAGTTCTTATATTTAGATAAATTAGAAAGAAAAATAAGTTATGACAATTCAGTGTGTTAAGTGCAAGGAAGCAATTCCTGAGGGTCGATTGAAAGCATTACCGGGTGCTACTACGTGTGTTAATTGTTCTTCATCTAAGATGAAAAGATCAATCACAGTAACTAAAGGAGAAGGAGAAGATACTTACAACGATTTGATTATTATGGATCATGAAGTATATGAGCATATCTTTGGTAAAGATACTCAATCATCATTTGACTTCCCAGATGATTTAGTAGAGAATGACCAAGACTAAGTTCCTTTCCAAAGACATGATCTTATCGGCAATGAGCCGAACTAAGTCCAATCGAGCAGCAGCCCGGTACCTCTCAGTATCTTTTGTTCATTACAAGAAGTATGCTAGGGAGTATAAGGATGAAGCATCAGGATTAAGTCTTTGGGAGAAGCATAAGAATCAGTCTGGAGCAGGTATTCCTAAATTCCTAACAGGAAAATCAGACGAACCATCCTTAAAGGAGATCACAGAAGGATTAGCATCACCACACTCCTTCACTCCTCAAAAGCTGAAAGATAGGTTGATTATTGAAGGATACCTGCTTGAGGAATGCTGTGAATGTCATATGAAGGAAAGACGGGTATTGGATTATAAAATGCCTTTAATCCTTAACTTCAAAGATAAAAACAAAAAGAACTATAAGATAGAGAATCTAGAATTGCTATGTTACAATTGCTACTTCTTAACGGTTGGGGATGTATTTGATAACAGACAAATTCAAGGACTTGAAGACCATGTAACTATTTATAAGCAGGAAGAACCTAACTGGGAACTTGACGAATACCAGCTTCAGAGATTGAAAGAGTTGGGATTAACTGATCAAGAGCCTGAGGAGGATGATTTTATTAGCCGCTTATGAAAAAGACAAAGCACGAAAAGATTCTTGAAAACAAAGAGAAAGAAAAGAGAAAGCATTTGGAGAGAATAGCAACTCAAATGCTAAAGCAAGATGAACAGAATGAGAAGATGAAGAGTTACAAACTCAAACGAAATCCCCTCGATCTTTTTTAGTTGCCTATCACAAATTTAGTTCGTATATTAAAATAAAAAGTTATGAAAAATCTAATCACTGACGAACAGAAAGCAAAGTTGAAAGCAACTTTCAACCGTTTCATGAACATCACCATCGTTGCAGCAACTTTGATTGCCGGCTTTGGTTTAGGTTACTACTTTAATGAATTGAAGATGAAACCAAAAGCAGTTAACGAGACTATCCTCAACAAAGAAGTACGAATCGCAATCGATTCAGAAGACAAATTGATTATGATGGACCGCAAGACTGGAAGCTATACTATTTATAGTGACTCAGTAGGTCGAATCATTTTCAAGATGTATGCTTCTAAGATTGCTAGCCCTGTAGTAACTAAATAAAAACGATTATGTTTGCTAAATTAAAAAACTGGTACTTGATTATTCTTCTAGGCATTATAGGATTGATGTATGTCAATTTCAATCAACGCCTGGATTACTTTGAAGAACGTTTGGATTTAGCTAACGGAACTATCTCACTCCAGATGTACGAGTCGATTGAGCACTGGAGTGATAGTTTCAACATTCCAAAGCACATTGCTTACAACGTTGCTTACTTAGAGACTCGTTACCAAGGTCCATTTGATTTTGATTACAATCCTTATCAGAAGTCATTTGCCGGTGCAGTAGGTCCAATGCAGATCATTACCCGCTGGGCCAGACCTTATGTTAGGCGCCGTATCAGCGAAAAAGAATTGAAGACTAATATTGATTTGAATGTTAAGATTAGTATGCAGATGCTCCGTAACTGGTATTCAATGCATGGGGATTGGACTTTAGCCTGCGGAGCTTATAACTCCGGTCAGCCAATCCGAAACAGTTATGCTCAGTATGCAACATCAAACAAAGACTATAAAAGTAAATGGACTAAACTATGAGTAAGACATCAAATTTACAAAGGCTGCATGTTTTCAAAGTATGGTTGGAATCTTTAAAAGCAAAAAAACCAAAACCAACTATGAAGAAAACCTACACGGCCGATGAGGAGGAGTAAGAAGAGAGAAGAACCTGCTGAAGAGATTTCAAACTTCAGTCAGGTATTTAACTCGATGGAGGACGAACTACTGGTTGAGATGGCTCTATACTATCCCCAGCAGCTTCGTGATCTCTGTTTGTTTCTAACTTTAGATCGGCAGCTGGCAGAAGAAGAATCTCAGCATAAAACAGTTGCTTATTCAGATTAAAATTCATATATTAAGATAAATAAAAGTTATGACGCTAAAAGAAAAATTCAAGCTAGGTAGAAAGTTCGTTAAAGAAGGAAGTATCAATGAGGCAGACCGGATGTTCGATTTGTGTATTGTGCACCTGTCTAAAGAGACTCTGAAAGGAACTAAGGAGATTGATGGGGTTGATATTAACCTTTGGAAGACTAGAGTTTGGACCGCAGTAGAGAAGGCTGGCTTGTTACCTGATTAAGTTATGGGAGAAAAAAGAGGAGAGACCGGCAAGCTAGACTTTGACTTCAATACTACTTGGGCATGTGAAGTTCAAATGAATAATGGTAAATGGTACCGCGTACTCGATATCGATTTCCGATCGTTTAACGGACCGAGAAGGATTACTGGCCCGAAAGGAATTGAGTTGGGTAAGCAGTTAGGAACTGAGACTTGGGAGTACGATGGTCCTTTTTATTACTATAAGACTAACATTAGGTACAATCCTAATGAGCACGAGAAAGGAAAGATTATCTACCAACAAGGAGAATCAAGAGCACAAGCAGAAAGAACTTCCGTTGCTGGATTATAAGTTGCATACTAAAAGAAAAGCTACTATATTATATCTATGAATTTAAAAGAATTTTCAGACGGTCTTGAATTGGCAGGCATGGGCTCTGCTAACGGCAAGGCCCCCGGTTATCCATTCACCGAGAAAGAGAAATGGAGTATGGTTGAACAAGCAGCAGATGCTTATGGAAAGTTTTTAGATGCTCTGCATTGTGATTGGAGGAATGATCCTAATTCTTCTGATACTCCTCGCAGGGTAGCAAAAGCATATGTATTCGATCTATGGAAAGGACGTTATGATATGATGGATAACGTTACAGCATTTCCTTCAGACGGATATGACGGGCTAGTATTTGAAGGCAATATTCCTATTACGTCTATGTGTTCACACCATCACCAAACAATCCAAGGCCGGGTTCATATCGGCTACATTCCTTCTAAGGATGGAAAGGTTGTTGGCTTATCAAAGCTGAACCGGATTGTTGAATACTTTGGCCGTCGAGGAACAATTCAAGAACAGTATACAGTTGCAGTACATAACGCAGTAGATAAGATTTGTGAAGGTAATCAGGGAGTGGCTGTAATGGTTGAAGCAACTCACAATTGCGTATCTTGCCGAGGAGTAAAGCATGCAGGAGCTTCTATGAAGACTTCTAAGCTTTCAGGATGCTTCTTAGTAGAAGATTCAGCAAGGGCAGAATTTTACGAATTTGTTAAAGGTTATAGCTGCAAGTAATGATTAAGATAGCACACGAATCACCCACCGACTTATTCTCTTACGTACAAACTAAGACTGATTACGATTACTGTCTGGTGCATCTGTTAGAAGAGAACCAAGCTTACAAAGAAGCTTTTACTAAAGCTTGTAAAGAGCGAGAAGTTATTTTAGATAATTCAATCTTTGAATTAGGAGAAGCTTTTGATATGAAGAAGTTCTTCGAATGGAGTAACAAGCTTGAACCTACCTGGTATATCATCCCAGATGCTTTGGAGGATGCCAAGAGAACGATCTTCAATGCTTATGTTTGGAATCAGTTTCATAGACCGACCGCCAAAGGAAAGAGCATTGCAGTAGTACAAGGAAAGACTTATGAAGAGATTGTTGAATGCTACCAGACTCTAGATACTAAGTTAGATGTTGATATGATTGCTATCTCGTTTGATTATTCTCTGTATGAAGAGTTAGTACCTCATACTAACAAACTTGTCAGTTGGATGTTAGGTCGAGTTGCTTTGCTGGGAAGATTGAACAAGGATGGTGTTATTAATAAGCAGAAGCCTCATCACTTACTCGGTTGTGCATTACCTCAAGAAGGTCAGTTTTATAGAGGTTATGATTGGATCTACTCAATGGATACTTCTAACCCAGTAGTTCATACTTACAAAGGAATTAAATACCCTCAGGAAGGATTACAGACTAAAGAGTCTCAGAAGCTCTATGAGTTGATCAGCAGTCCCGAATTCTTATTTGATAAGAATATTTTAGAGCACAACATTGATTCTTTCAGGAGGTGGTGGAATGGCTAAGTGGGTTGCTTTCTTCTCTCAGACCGGGAATGAGATTGCTGAAGTGAGTAAGCAGTTAGGCCGTTGGCCTGATTTGATTATCACAAACGAAAGACCGGCTTACCTTAGAACAATCAACAGGGACGTTCTATCTCAGAATATTATTATGCTTCCCAACAAACCTACTGTTGAGGATTATAGGAGAGTTCTATCAGAGGCAATCTACGGAAAAGAATATGTAATTAGTCTGCATGGATGGTTAAGGATTATGCCTACAGAAATCATCAAAGAATATCCGGTAATGTACAACGGACATCCTGGCTTGATTAATAAGTACCCTGAACTTAAAGGAAAAGATCCTCAGAAGAAAGCTTGGTACTTAGATTTACAAACTACCGGCTGTGTTATTCATAGAGTGACTGAGGAAGTAGATGGAGGAAGTATTATGCGTTCAGATGAAATATCTATCCGGAATATAAGTATGGATGAGATGTTCGAGAAGCTTCATGACCTATCAATCAAACAATGGGTAAATTTCTTACGAAGGAATTGGCTTTAATCAAATTAATTTCTTATATTAATACTAATGAAAGTATCATTCACAGGAGCTCAATAACAGGTAAGACTACTCTGCTGGAAGCAATCAAGCAGAACGAAGAGTTCCGATACAGGTATGAATTCATCGACGAGATTACTCGCCGGATGATTAAGAAAGGATTGAAGATTAATGAAGAGGGAGGTAATACTACTCAGTTACTAATCATGAACGAGCATATTAAGAATACTTTGTATACTGATGCTGTTATGGACCGATGCATTATCGACGGAGTAGTTTATACCGAATGGCTTTGGAGAGAAGGTAAAGTTGAAAGATGGGTATTGGATTATGCTGAGAATGCATTTAACTACTACAAAGATCGTTACGATTGTATCTTCTATCTTAAGCCTGAGTTTGATATCGTTGCAGACGGAACCAGAAGTGTTAATACTAAATTCAGAGACGAGATAGTAAGCTTGTTTGATACTTACATCAAGAGAGTAAACATTCCTGTTATTTATTTGACAGGCTCAGTAGAAGAAAGATTAGAGCAGTTTTACAATACAGTTAAGAACCATGGATAAGAATCAAAATACAGTAATTGAAATTGCCGGTAAGCACTTAGGTAAAGTGGGCGGGGAAGGTTACAAAGCAACTTATGCTCCCGAGCTACTGGTTGCAGTACCTCGTCATTTTAACCGAGAGAGTTACGGCATCAAGGAAGGAGATCTGCCTTTCATCGGCGGAGATGTTTGGAACGCTTATGAAGTTTCTGCAATCACAGAAAACGGCAGGCCGGTAAACGGTATGATGAAGATATACTGTCCGGCAGATAGTCCTGCCCACGTAGAGTCTAAATCAATCAAGCTTTACTTAAACTCATTTAACATGACGCGTTTAGGTAAGACAGGAGAAGAATGCGTTAAACTAGTCGAAGAGACTGTTGCTAAAGATTTGTCTAAATTGCTACAAACTCAAGTTACAGCTAAGTTCTTTACGAATGAGTTTAGTCCTGAGGTAGAATTTGGAGCAGACTTTATTCCTTTGGAAGCAGTAGTTAAGTTAGACGAACTAACCTTCGATACATTCCATTCAGATTCTTCTCAGTTGAAAAGCACAGTAGCAGGTCCAGAGGAGATTACAGTGTGGACTAAAGTAAGTTCAAATCTTCTAAGAAGTAACTGCCGGGTAACTAATCAGCCGGATTGGGGTGATATTTATATTGAGATTGAAACTAACGGAACTAATACTCCTGATTTGTCTTCATTGGCAAAGTACATTGTATCACATAGAGAGGTATCTCACTTCCACGAAGAGATTTGTGAAATGATATTCACTCACTTAACAGAAGCTTATAAACCGTCCCGTTTGATGGTAGCCTGTCTGTATACCCGGAGAGGCGGACTAGATATCAATCCTATCAGAGCAACTCACAGGGATATGATCCCTACAATGTTCACAGATGTTAACTATAGAAACAAAAAAACACTAAGACAATAATATGCTAAACGTAATCGTAATCGCAATCGTGGTAAGCTTTGCCGTCCTATTGGGCGCTGCCTACCGCCAGTCAAAGAAAACTCGCGAAGAGTTGATCTCTGAAATGAAAGAAGAAATTCTTTCCAACGAACCAGCTCCCGTTGAGCCTCCCGCTCCGGTAGAAGTTAAAGTAGTTAAGGAAGTAGCTGTCGAGATTCAAAAGAAGGTAGAAGTTCTCGCTGAAACCGCTAAAGCTGAAGTCAAGGCAGCTAAAGAGGGAATTAAAGCTATCAAAGCAGAAGTTAAAGAATTAATCGCCTCTCAAGAAGCTCCTGCTGAAAAGCCAAAGGTAAAACGCAGACGCGGTCGTCCTTCAAACAAAAAGCAAAATAATTCAACAAAGTAGTTGCTTTTATGGCGGAAGGTTCGTATATTAAGTGTATAGAAAGAAAAAAATAAAAGTTATGACACAGAAAATTATGACCCGCCAAGAAATCGCCGCTAAAGCTCCTGCAGTACTTGAAACCGGAGTATCGTCTAACGTATCAGCCAAATACGTTCACGTACCAACAATCGAATTGATTGATGATATGGAGAAGCTAGGCTGGAATGTAGTAGATGTAAAACAAGTAGGCTCAAAGAAAGCAGGAGCTCAAGCGTACAAGAAGCACCTAGTAACCTTCAGAAACGAAGCAGTAGTTATCAAGAGTGAAGATGGAGAGACAGTTTATCCTCAGATCCTTTTGAGTAACTCACACGATGGATTGTCAGCCTTTACCTTTCGGGCAGGATTATTCCGATGGGTATGTACGAATGGATTGGTAATCGCTACCAAAGAGTTCGGTGCAGTATCGGTTCGACACAAAGGATACTCATTCGAAGAGTTGAAAGGGATTGTTATGGGATTAGTCGAGAAGCTTCCGGTAACAGTTGAGACTTTGAATCGCTTCCGAGAAGTAATCTTGACCGAAGAACAGAAGGTTGAGTTTGCATTAGAAGCTTTGGGTATTCGATTTGGAGAGAATGGAGCAGAAGTATCAGTAGAGGAGATTTTAAAACCTACCCGCCCGGAGGATGAAGGAGATGAGCTTTGGAAAGTATTCAACGTCATCCAAGAGAAAGTAACTCGAGGAGGCTTTAAGTACAAGGCATCTACAGGAAGAAATAAGACCGCGCGCAGTATCAAGAACTTCACACGCGACATCGAATTGAATGAGCAGTTGTATGAGCTTGCAGAGTCTTATGTAGCGTAAAAAAACTTCTAAAAAAGTTTGAGAAAGGGTTGGTTTTACCAGCCCTTTTTCGTATATTAAGGTTATAGAAACAAACATGAAGGTTATGACAAAGTACATCGTTAGAGTTGGAGAGCAGATTATCAAAGAGTGTGAAAGCTACTTAGAAGCAGAAGCACATGCAGAGTTCCTAATCAATATGGGTGATGAGGACATGATTGAGATAGAGGAGATACGAGGATGAGCTACAATAGATTCCAGTGGTGGAGAAGTCTGCCAAGGCATAAGAAGAAGGATGAACGTAATCATCCACTGGTGAGAATAGAGAATGGAGACTTCGAGTATCCATGGGACGTGCAAAAAGATTTAGAGCACGCGCAGGCAGACCTGCGCCGTCATGAGCAGGAGCTAGAAAACCGTATGAGTAAGTCGTCGAAGACCGACGTAGAGCATGAGAAGGAACAGCGGTTCCGGTTAAAGAGAGTCAAGGTTTTGAAGCTTAAGGAAGAGCTAATAGAAGAAGATATTAAGAGGATAGAGTCCTTTAGAGAGACACTCTATAAAACTTTCTGGCCTAGGATGGATAAAGAGGTCAAAGACCTCATACTGAATGAAATCTATGAGAAAAAAATCTTGGAAGAAAAAACCCTAAAAAAGAGCAGGAGTAAAGATATAGTAAAAGATAGTATTCAGAATACAATAGAGATTTATAATGAGTATGAGAAGAAGATAGTAGAGTATGTAGAGAATAAAAGAGGGGAGAATAACACGGACGAGACAACCGTAGAGCCAACCGTCGAGTTGGCCGTATAGAAAATTGTAGAGCCGACCGTAGGGAGGCAACTGTAGAGAAAATTGTAGAGGGAACTGTAGCAAGAGCAAACCGTAGCATTAGAAAACTGTAGTGAGAAAACCGTAAGAAAATCGTAGAAATATAAAGATATAGACATATAAACATATAGAGATATAGAGATATATGAAGTGTAGAATAAAAGGTGGTGTGTATTAAACAGTAGTTGGTATAACATAGTACCTTATAGAAAACATATGATGGTGTGTAAAGAATAGTGAGGTAGGGTAATAAATGTTAGTTTAGAATAGAAGGGATGTGCCTACCGACAAGGCAACTTTCCTGAGAAAAAAGTTCTTGGGGTTACCTGCCGTCGATTCGATCGATTCGACCCTGCCGGACCCAGGGGGAGACGGGGTGCCGGCCCGGCCGGCCTTAAAAAAAAAGGGGAGGGGGGATGGGGGGAAGGCCCGCCGCAAGGCGGGGCCGCACTGAAGGTAATTATTACCTATATAAACATATACAAATATATTCATATAAAGATATACACATATAAAGATATATTATAGTAATTATTACTGGCCGGTAATGAGCATGGAACAAACTACGTCTGATCTCTTCAACCCCTTTGGAGCCGCCCTTCGTACTATCTTCCGACATCCTTAATATACGAACCATACTTCAGGGGACCAACTGTTGAGGGAAATTTTTTGAAACTTTTTTAGTTGCCTACAGAGGTTATTCTTCGTATATTAAGGGCATGATACAAGATAAGCACTTACAGAATTGCAAAGAGATTGCCGAAGACACTAGCAGAACACCCAAGGAAAGAGACCTAGCCCGTATATTAGGTATAACAGAGATACTGTTGGCTAGAGAGAAGTTTGAGTCTGCTCAAGCAATCCTGAGAATTTATTTGAAAGAATTTGACGAAACAGTTGCCTCTCAGGATTGAAGTTCGTATATTCAGTGTACAATAAAAGAAAAAAGGTTATGAATAAGAAAGAACAAAGAATTGCAATCACAAGAGCCTTCAAGGCGTTGTTAATCGAATCTCAAGGGGAAGACTTCAGCTTTGTAGAAGATGATGCCGTGCTACTGTTCGATTATAAGAAGGACGGTAAGTTGTTTAAAGACTTAGAATACTTCAGAGGGCATAATGAAGTCTACAATCCAGTAAGACAGTGGGCTGAAGGGCATGGGGACAATACAGAGTTCTTTGCCTATGATAAGATTGTTGATGAGTTGAATGATGAGCTGGAAGAGATTAGGGTAAAGGTTGAAGAGCAGGCAATGTTTGAAAAAATTAACAAGGGGTTGGGAATTCAAAAATAAGTTCGTATATTAAGGCTATGAAAAAGGAATTAACGCAATTGATGCTGATTAAGCTCAAAAGTGAGCTATGTGACATGTTTACTGATTTCTATATGGAAATGAGACATGATCTGGAATTGAACAAAGAGGATTATGCCGGGCATTTCCAAGATTTGGGAAACATTCTATTTCAGATTGATTCTTGTGATAGCATTGATGAAATGAAGAAGCTTCATGAAGAAGGTGAATTGGATTTGATTGGGGAAGATTTTTCAGAATTCGTCACTGGGGTTTTAATTGGGATGGAAAGAAGTTCAAAATAAAGTTGGTTCCATAAGACTAAGTTCGTATATTAAGGTTATAGAAATAAAGGTTATGATACATCAGAAAGATTTAAAAACAAACTATTCCCTCTTCGGGAACAAAGGCAATGTGTGGTCTAATACGGCTCACATCTACAAATCAGGAACGGGTAACTTGTGTGGAACTCCGGCTCTAAGTTCTAATCATGTTATGATGGAAGGAGTTGAAGTTGCAGGCTGTGAAAAATGCATTAATCAATATAAGGAGGAGGTAAAATAATGATATTCTCAGACACTATTACAGAAGAGCAGTACTATAAGCTTACTCGTTTAGATTACGAACGAAAGCCTGACCAACCTTCTGATGTTCATTCATCAATCAACTTCAATGAACTACATGAAAGCATTCGAGAGATTGTTGCCGGGCTTCCGGTAGTTGAATTCCCCGGTTCATTCTTTGATTCCTTCTTATCCGGGAAGCAGCAGTTCCACTTGGTTACCGCTAAAGGCAAAGTCTATCTAGTAGATACTCAGGGTTATACTTATGCCCGTTATGTAATTCAGCTGAAGGATTTGGTTGTGTTAGAGAAAGAAGAGTCTGATGAGACTATGCTTATGAAAGCCCATCCGGGTTCAGTTGAAACGATTATTGATATTTTAAAACATATGGAAGTTGATGGGGAGACGATGGAGTATATCATTCGAAAGGTTGGCATGGAAGATCAGATGCTCCGTCAGTTGATAATGACGATGCCTTATGAGCAGATTGAAAGTCTTACTAAAGAGAAAATACGGGTTAGTATGCCCGATACTTGGAGACCAGGTATATTAGATTCAGATGTTTAACTACTATGACTATGTGAATCATTACGGGAATAGGATGTTTGCAATAGCCGGTGTGAATGCCATGCCGGCTCGGTTCAGCAGCATCCTCTTCACCGGCTCCTATGAGGAGTGCATGGAGAGGTTGAATCCGATTGGCCTGGAAGGATCTTTTGAAGATTTTGAAAAAAAAGTTGCTATCCCGAACTAATGTTCTTATATTAAGGTTATGATAAAGGAATTAAAGAAAAAGCAAAATTTACTTACAGACATTGCAGCAGTACTTTATGGTGATCTTTGGATTATGAACGACAAGTTCTGGGGTTCTCCAACTGAGAGAGAGCTTCAGGAAGTTACTGTGCAGTTGATTGATCTGGGAGAGACTGTTGAGCCAACTGAGGAGCAACAAGAGCTTGCAAAAAAGATTGCAAAAAAGTTTGGGTTTGAGTTGGATAATGAAGATTAAGTTCGTATATTAAGGTATAGTAAAATAAAGGTTATGTTGTTAGAAGATTTATATTGCATCGATGATTTATACTATGTTGGTGATATTGCTGATGTAGATGGTAGTCCCTGGGTTGATCAAGCAACTGCTGAATTAATTCTTTTAGAATTTAATGCGATGTTTGAGTCTGCTCAAGCAATCTTGAGAATTTAAGGAATTCAAAAATAAAGTTGGATCCCCGAAAGATAGTTCGTATATTAAGGTTATAGAAATAAGAAATAAAGGTTATGACAAACACAATCAAACAGACATTGAACGACAGACTCGAAGTAGTAACTCAAGAATTAGCTACTTTGGCTGCAGAGAAGAGCTCTCGTATTATCGAAAGAGTTAAAGAAGAATTTCAGGATGCAATGAAGTCGGTTCCTGAAGTAACTTTGAAAACTGCTTATCATGATACTGTGTATTTTAATTTTGATAGTAAAGAGATTTTAAGCATTCAGAGTAAGGGCGGTTATGGAGGAAGAGAAATTACTTATTATCTTAATACTTACTCTACCTGGATTGAAGATGATTCTGAATTGAAACGATTAATGTTTAATGGTAAAGTTGCAGAAAAGCTTTTAGCTGATAAAGAAACTTATTCTCGAATCTTTGCAAAGGTTGAAGAATTTGAAGAGAAGGTTAAGAAGTTTCAAGAAGAGATGATGGAGCTTCAATATGCAGTTAGGGAGATTGAACGTAAGGAAGCTAGTGAAGCAAAAGAGAGGGCAATGAAGAAATTCTTCTCAGGAGAAGAGATTGAATTCGATGAGATGAAAAATATCCAATATGCAAGAGGAAAATGGGATTGTCAGAATCGAGTTATTAAAATGAAATGCTTATCTCTTGATAAGAAGAAGAATGCAGTAACTGTTGAATTTACCTCTCAGGCTTGGCAGAGAGAAGATCCTAACAAGACATATGTTTACGATAATGTTAAAATGAAATACCTATATTACTATATCAATTAAGAAACCTTTATTTCTTTTCATAAAAAGTTGGGGGGCCAGTTGGTCCCCTGCTTTTGTTTTCGTATATTAAGGTATGAAATACGAAGCAATAATATATAAGCAAGGAGAAGGTTCAGCTTTAACTACCTACATTGTTTATAAGAAAGGTAATTCAGTAGGCATTTATATCAACGCTCATACAGCTGAAGAGGCTATAAAAACTTATAGAGAGTTTATGAAATAGTAGTTGCCTCTTAACATCAAAGTTCGTATATTTAGATTACAATAAAGGTTATGACAAACACAATCGCAACATTCAGAACCATGATAGAGAAATCACTACTAGAGATAGCAAAGGAGTTAATAGAACTAAAGTACAAAGTTCAGATAATTGATATACAATTAGAAGATGGATCAGGAAAGAAGTTCATTGTAACTACAACCAGTAACCCACTAAAGAGACAATTTGTAAAACTATAATAAAGAGCATGATAGAATTATCTGAAATATTAATGTTAGACACAGGTAGCAAAGCTGAAATTGAAAAATCCATTGATATGGGGTTTGATAAATTAAAAGTTGGTATGATCTCAGCAAAAAGAAAAGGTGTAATGTTGGTGAATAAGAATTATGAAGTTAGGGGTGTATATCCCATTGAATACCAAAAAGTAATTCAAAGTATAATTGATAATAAAAAAAAGAAATGATAAAGAACATAATAAAAGAATCAATCATCGGAGGTCTTTACCTCTTCTCAGCCTCGACCATAGGTGCAGTAATCATCATTGCCATCTATAACATCTAAGACTTTTTTACTTTTTTTTCATATAGGGGAGTCGGCTACGGTCGGCTCTTTCTGTGTCTACGGCCGACTGGTTGTCGGCTGAAACCCGGCTACGGTTGACTAGACTACTGCTACGGTTGACTCACTCACCATAGTACGTACATACTATGTTAGTACATGTACGTCAATACAAACGTACTTAATATCACTACAGTAGTACCGTACGGTCTACCATGCTTTACTTGCATGCATTTTTCCGAGCAAAATTACACTTATAAGGATATATATTTATATATAGTAATAAAGAATATTCGGGTATATTTATATAAGACTATGAAAGATACTTTCGATTTCACATCCTACGTAAGATCCGGTAAATTACACGAAGCTTTTGAAATAACCTTAGATCCTAGATTAGAAGCTGCACTAAGTGACTTCTCTTACGAATATATCACGGTTGGCTCTCCGGAATGGGATCAAATGGTTAGTACTATTGATTCAGCAACCGGGATGCAAGAGGTCGATCTCACCGATTTCTTAATAGGTGACTTTAGATACAGAGGAGGAACCTTTAGTGATTACATGGAAGGATTAGATATCCGTATAGTTTATGATGATTATGAATTTCCAGATGCCGAACCGCATCAGACCACGGATACATTCGTAGGACCTAAAGGAATTGAAGAGATTATAAAGGAAGTTCTTAGTAAAAAACTATCCTAGGTTTAAAAACCAGAGGGGTATTCAATTTCCAAATTGACCAAAATTACCTAGACTAATAGACTTCGGGGAATTTTTTCGGGAAAATTTTTTGTATATAGTTGGATATATACATATATGTTCGTATCTTTAAGTAAATAAAAGGTTATGAGACGATCACGTATTGATTTATTTGAGTTAGCACTTCTTGAATCTCAAGGGTTTGTTACTATATACTCAATGTTGAACCCAACTACGGTTGAAGATGCACCTAATAAACTTCCTGAATACTATAATAACTTTCAGAAGCTACTTGATAAGTATCCCAGAATACCTTCAGAGTCTCTCCTAGACTTTATAGGGTGTGAATACGTTTCCGAATATGAGATACGTTCCAAGGGTGATAGTGGGGCTATCACTTGGATACTCTTGTATGCCAAAGATAAACTCAAGTTACAAGACAGAGAAAAAACGATGACTTCAGGTAAGTACGTTTATGTGCTTACCAATAGTGCATATCCCGGGCTCTGTAAGATAGGCAAGGCGGTTAACCCTGAAGACCGTATAAAAGGTATCAATTCAGCCGGTACTATCTCTGAATGGGTATTACGGTATGCCCTCCCGGTCACTGAAGACTATAAGGTTGAAAACCTTATCCATCGTCACTTTGAAGAGTTCCGTAGGAATTCCAATCAAGGACACTCTAGGGAGTTCTTTGAGGTAGACTTTGAGACTGCCGTCAAGGCAGTCGAATATTTCGGGAAAGATTTTTACGCCGGTGAACCTATTATTTATTAAAGTCATGGAACAGGAAAATAAGTTTAACGGTCTTGACCGCCGGCATGTGGCTCAAATCGTCCGTAGGAAGATGATCCAAAAGGTTAAACCGTCTGGAAAAGTCTACGACAGAAAAAAGTTTAAAAAAGAGTTGCCTTCCCGGTAGTTAGTTCGTATATTTAAGTATAATAAAATTAAAACAAAGGTTATGAAAAACGAAAAACAAATCTCTCGCCCGATCCAAGCGCTCATCGCTTCTATCTTATTGCTTGCTTCTATTCCTGCTGAAGACCATGGACAGATCACTTTGAGCTTCATCTTCATCTTCCTTGGATCTTTCATCTTTGGTCACATTCTTGAAACTATCAAGCAAGAACAGGTACAAAAGTAATAAAATTCTAGGTTGGCTTGCTTTCTAATAACTAAGTTTATATATTTATATATATGGTGGTTAGCGACCCCAAAAATGCTACTGTGGTGGAATAGGTAGACACGCAGGACTTAAAATCCTGTGGGCAGCAATGCTCGTGCCGGTTCGATCCCGGCTAGTAGTACTAAATAAAAGAAAATGAAAAAAGTATTGTTTATCACTATGATGGTTACTTTGGCTGCATGCTCAAATGAAACCTCGACCACTTCTACAGATTCAACTTGTACTGATTCTACTTGCGTAGATACTTGCAATGTTGATTCTCTTATCGAATCTACTGAAGCTCATGCTGATTCACTTCATGCTGAGATTGAGAATTTGAAAAACTAAAAATCAGATTCTAAATCTGATCTGCCTCTATAGTTAAACGGATATAACAAGAACCTTCTAAGTTTTAGTTCGTGGTTCGATTCCACGTAGAGGTACTAAGTAGAGTAAACAACACCTACTTTCTTGGTCTCATACTATGTATAAGTATGCAACACCATACAAAAACGCTAGGAGACCTTGGGGTTTTCAAAGCACAATTAGATCTTCATATAAAAGGATTTACTGTTTGCCTGCCTCTAACAGAGCATGCTCCTTTCGACTTAGTTGCGTATAAGGAGGGAATATTTAAAACCATACAGGTTAAAAGTCGCTCTCTATGTAAATCAGGTGTACTTCAGATTAATTTTACTAGCTCTTGGACGAATTCTAAAGGACCTAAGATTAAAGCAGTTAATAAAGACCTTGTAGATCTATACTGTGTCTACTGTCCAGAGACAGATGAGTGTTACTACTTTGATCTTAAGCACTTTACTAAGAGTATCAATCTCCGGATTGAACCTCCTAAGAATAATCAAAGCCACGGAGTACATTTAGCTTCTGATTTTAAGAATATTTATATAAACTAAGTTGCTATTATCAACTATACTTCGTATATTAGTACCATAGTTCTTTGACGTACTGGTACTAAATTGCAGATGTGGCGAAACTGGTAGACGCACTAGACTTAGGATCTAGCGTTGTAATGACATGGGGGTTCGATTCCCCTACCGAGTACAAATTAGAAGTTCCTTGATTTAACAAGAAAGGAAAAAAATTATGAATGAAATTATTTTAGCTTATGGTTTGGGGATTGTAAGTGTTAGTCTATTTGTACTAGCACGTGTGGTTCTCAAGGCAGACAAAAAGGTTACTGAACATCAACAATGGATTGAAAGTCTTCAGAGAGAGTATGAACGTGGTACTGAAAGTCTCTACCGACATATCGACGATGAAAGAAGCATTATTAATCGTGAATTTGAAGATGTTCACAGAAAGATTGATTCTAGGATTGATAAACTAGAATTTAAAATGAATGACCAGTTGAACTTTATTAAAAATAAAACTAGTCAGGCTTATTAACAAAATGTAAAACCCGTCTTGGGACTTCTAATTCATGGACCTTTAGCTCAGTTGGTTAGAGCAACCAATCTTCGGATTGGCGTGCCAGTGGTTCGATACCACTAAGGTCCACCGCAGTCAGGTGCCGTAGCTACGGAAGGACTTGTCATTCGTTTGGTAGGTCCTTTTTTTGTCTATTTATCAGCAACTATGGCACCATCTAAAGGAAAATCAAAATCAGCCGCTGTTATTGTAAAGATTGCAAAGAAGCAGGTTAAACGTAAAGGCATTCATGCCAAGACTAAAATGTCTAAAAACAAAGGGTCTAAAAATTACATAAAAGTTTCTAGAGGGCAAGGTTAGCTTGCATTCTAACTTGTTTTAATTTATCTTAACTGTTATGAACAGTTCATGGAGAATTATTGCTATTCAACCTGATGAGTATATTACAGGTGTGTTAAGATTGAAGGACAATAAAAAATTCTTTCTAGGTGATATAACACCAGATGGTCCTATAAGTAAATTCAGTGTTTATCGAGGGTCTATGCAGGTAGAATTAGGGGTTAGTAGTATGCATGGTATCAAGGAAATACAGCGCATAACCCTTAAATATCTCAACGATCTTCCATAAGTTTTTTCTTTAATTTACCGCTATTTATATAAAAGCGCTTTTTAAAATGAATAAAGAATTTACTAGAATGCAGAAACTTGCCGGTATCCTTACCGAAGGGTTATACACTTCTGATGAGAAGGCTCCTGTGGAAGCTATGTCTCATGGTAGTGAGTCTAAAATGAAAAAATCAGAACTCAAGCAAAAAATCAAAGAAATGATGCTTTCAGAAGAGACTCCTGAAGAAGAAGCTTATGCTGAAATGGGTAGTATGGATGAAGATCTTTTTGAAGCTAAGAAGGATGAAGAGTCTGATACTGAGGATGTGATTGTTGCTGATACTGAAGAGGAGGTTCCTGCTGAAGATGGTGAAGATATTACCTCTGATGAAACTAAAGTTGATATTAACATGGATGGTGTTCCTGATGTTGATACCGGTTCAGCAGAATCTAAGAAAGCGTTTACTAGTCTAGTTGATACCTATAATGCCGCTAAGGAATTAGGCGATTCTAAATTGACTCAAATGATTGCTAATGCTTTGACTTACTACAATAAGAATATCATTCTTAAGGCAGGTCAACCTCAAGCTTAATTAAATTAAAAATATTTGGAAAGGATGCTTTATGGTGTCCTTTTCCTATTTATAATATATATATGGATCCTACATTAGTATTTGGATTATTTCAAGACCCTGATGATAAATCACAAGAGAAGGTCAAGGAGATTATTGACTTCTCCGAACATCCCTATGTACTTATGGGAATGTTTACCCGGATCATATTCAGAGGAGATATAGTCAATGATCAGATTTTAAAATTCTTTTCAGAGATAAATAAAGATGTTGATACAGAGAACTTGCAAGTCTTAAATAAAAACATGATCTTTGCAAGAGCTTATTCCTACCTAAGTAAGTTAGATTTAGAGAATTCATTTCATATTGAGACACTTCTAGATAAAGCAGGTGATCCGTTCTTACAAGCTTGTGATTTATCGATAGAGCATTTTACAGAGTTAGAACAATATGAAAAATGTTCATTTATAAAAAAATTTAAAGATTTTATAGAATTTTCTCAAAATAAGTTGCTTTTGTAGTTCTCTGTTCGTATCATCTATACATGGGGTTTGGGATTAAAAGGGGTGAGAGAAGGGATATAGGAGGTATGAATATAGAGATTAATGATAAAAGGGATATAATAATATGAGATATAGAGATCAAGTAGTTAACAAAGTAGAAGTACTAGAAAGTACTTTGAAGGTATTAAGACAGATTGTTCAAAGACAAGAACCGGTTAAATCTTATTTAGATACTATTGATAGAGCAGAACAACAGCTCGAACAGATCAAACAGTATGTTGAAATGGAACCTAGAACTTCTAACGAAGTAGGTGGCCTTTCTGGTCAAAGGTAATTATCTTTATAGTATGACTTTAACAGCAGAACAAATCCAATCAAATTGGGAAGAATTCCTAGGGTACATCGATAGGTACATCTCTTCTCCAAGAAGAGAAGATCTTCGTAAATTTTATGAAGACCGTGTGGATAGATTCATTTTAATGCCGGCAGCTCATACTACTAAGTATCACAACTGTTTTCCGGGAGGTTATATTGAACACGTCAATCGTGTAATTAAAGCTTCTTTACATTTTGCAAAACTATGGGAGAGGTTCGGTTGTGATATGACTACCTTCACTATTGAAGAGTTAGTATTTTCTGCTATGAATCATGATTTAGGTAAGGTGGGTGATGCAACTCAAGACCTTTATCTTCCTGGAAAGGATGAATGGAGAAAGAAGAACTTAGGTGAAATTTATTCCTATAATACTGAAGTTGCTTTCATGACTATTCCAGATCGATCATTATTTTTATTACAAGAAGCAGGAATTAAATATTCTCTGAATGAAATGATAGCTATTAGAACTCATGATGGACTCTATGAAGAATCAAACAAAGCATATCTTATTTCCAGAATGCCAGAAAGTAGACCTCGGTCGGTAATTACTTATATTTTACATCAAGCAGATTTTATGGCATCAGTCGTTGAACTTACAGTCAATCCAGTAGAACAGCCAAAGTCAAAACAGTTCTCAATCTCTAAAGAGACTACAGACAAGAATCCATTAACTCATCAACAAGCTACAAAAAATAAAGCTTTATCAAACATTCAGAGTGACGGATTGAAAAACGCAATGTCATCTTTCTTCAACGACTAATGGAACTTGTAATCGCTCTTCTTATCATCACAGTCAGTGTACTTTCTTACACCACCTATAACTTGCTCAAGAAGAATGAAAAACAAGAAGATATTCTTGCATCATATCTTCTCTATATGGACCAGTTATCAAAGATTATCGAACACAGTGATGAACGATTGAAAAAAATTGATAGTAAAGGTACTTTTCAGAGCGATGATGAGATCGGTTGGTTTTTCGAACAAATTAAGGTTATTCAAGAACGATTAAATAACTTTAAACTAACCAATGACGGAGAAGAAAAATAAAAATTACTTTACTCATGATACCGAACTTGCAATAATCAGATATGTAAATTCAGATAATTATGCAGAAAGAAACAAGATCTACAGAGAGGAGATACATTACGCGTTATTTAAATTAACACAGAATCTAATTCACACTTTCAAATTTTACTATACTGAAGAGACTAACTTAGAAGACCTTCAACACGAAGTAATCACCTTCCTACTAACTAAACTCGATCGCTTTAATCCTGAGAATGGAGCTAAAGCGTATTCTTATTTCGGTACGATTGCAAAAAGATACTTGATTGCTTCTAATCAAAAGAACTATAAGAAGAGAATGGAATTACTCTCTCTTGATAATTTAAATGTTGAGCAGGAAGATGGAGAGTATATTCACGGTGATGTTTTAGATATCAACGGAGCTCAAGCTGACTCCCAAGTTTACCACCCAGTAGATGAAGTATCTGAATTCTTAGACTTGTATGTAGAGCATTGTACAGATAACATCTACGAACTATTCCCTAAAGATGAGGATGCTCAAATTGCCGATGCAATCTTAGAGCTATTCAGAAAAAGAGAATATATCACAATCTTTAATAAGAAAGCCCTCTACATCTATATTAGGGAGATCATTGATGTAAAAACACCTAGAATCACAAAAGTAGCTAGCGAATTAGGGGATCTCTATAAGAAACATTATGCATTCTATATAGAGAACGGGTACGCAAACTTCTAAACTGTACTACTTTCTATTTATAAAAAATAGACTACTTATGAGTTTAGATAAATTAATATTCAAAAATAAGAAGTTTGCCGACCTTCTAGAAGAGATTTATGATAATCAAAAGAAGAAGGAAAAGCAGATTTCAACTCTTATTTCTGAGCTACGCCCACTAATTGAAGATACCGGTGATGCTACTTTGATCGTACCTTTAATTAAAGAGTATCTAGAGATCGGAGTTAAGAACGATGATCAACTAGTTAAGGTTGCAACAATCATTCAACGTATCTTCCAGAATCAAGACTCCGCCACAGATTCGTTTGGAATCTCTGATGAAGAGAGAGAGCAGTTGTTAAAAGAAATCAACAACATTAAGGAAGATAAATAATGGAGTTTAAGGTTGCAGTAGTTAAGGATATTGTATTAGATAATACTAGTAAGTACTTTGCTAATGTAGGAGAATACAATGGGCTCGGCTCAATCTATTTTGAAGTTATAAAAGGAAATTATAAGTCAAAGGGATTTGACAAACCTTATTTTTCCAACATCTGTAACTACCCGCTATTAGAAGAGTTAGTTTACATCTT
>Ga0172372_10002002_pt1 | contig 31240 bp, 27 predicted proteins | sample LakKiv5m_2_FD_114544 | JGI IMG/M metagenome (GOLD analysis project Ga0172372, IMG submission 114544) | Freshwater microbial communities from Kabuno Bay, South-Kivu, Congo - kab_092012_9.5m | ecosystem: Environmental > Aquatic > Freshwater > Lake | place: Democratic Republic of the Congo... | reverse complement strand
ATCACTCAACCGAACCGATACTCTGAAGAGCCCGTTGCCTTAATTGGGCACGGCGGGTTCTGTGAGGAGTTTACCAAAACCGATTTTATGAAACTAAAATTGAAAGGTAGATTTACTTAATGAAGCTCCTGCGCATACTCAGGCTCCTGACCACGACCTTGCTCGCAATCTCCGGCGCAACCGCCATCGCGCCTCAGGCCCACGCCCAAATTCCGGAGCTGGAGTTCTCGATCCTGGGAGGAGCCAATCTTCACATGTACTCACGCTCCGAAGAGTCCATACTGCCGGACACGACCAGCGGCGGTATGAGCTGGGTACTGGGCGGCACGGCAGCCCTTGGCTCCATCGAAGCAGGACTTTTCGTGGTGAGAAAGACTCTTACCGATGCAGGCACGGAGACCAGCTCCTGGTCCTCGCTTGATATCCCCGTGCTCTACCGGTTTGGTTTTTGGCCTGTCACCTTGGGCGTAGGCGGCTTCTACTCCGTCCCCATCGGGACCGAGTCCACCGACGGTTCCTACGGATTGGTCCTGGGCCCACGTGTGTTTCTGCCTGGCGGAATCCTGCTCGATACGCGTTTCCAATGGGGCTTGAATCAGGATCGAAACTCGGCGAGCTCCTCCAATCTGCAGGTCATGGTGGGATATAACTTTTTCTAGGAAGTGTTTGCTCCTTGCATCCGCACCCACTCCTGCCATGATTCTTTCATGCGCAAACTCGAAACTTTTTCGTCATTCCTCCTGCTTGCAGGAGCAGGACTCCTGACTTCCTGTTCAACAACCCCGACCCCCATCCATGCCCTCCACCGCGGCGAAATCCGCGAGGAGCTCCTGAATAGTCTGGAAGGGCCGGGTAACGGTCCCGGAAAAATCGAAACGGTCTGGCTGCAGATCAACGACGTCTACGAAATGCTCCCGCTCGAAGGAGGCTTGTCGGGCGGACTCGCCCGCCTCTCCAAGCTTGAGCAAAAACTCATCGCTCGGAACCCCAACACCCGTATGGTGCTGGCGGGGGATTTCCTGAGTCCATCCGCAATCGGTGCTGCGGAATTCGAGGGGCGCAAACTCGCGGGTCGTCAGATGCTGGACACACTTGCGGAGTCCGGAGTTGATATAGCAACCTTCGGTAACCATGAATTTGATATCTCGGAAGAAGATTTCCGTCTCCGCCTCGCGGAAACCCGCAATCGATTCACCTGGATTTCGGCCAACGTGCTCGACGCCAAAACCGAAAAGCCGTTCGAAGGCACCCTCCCCCACCAGGTCATTGAATTTGCCGATCAGGATGGGGACCGGGTCCGCGTCGGAATCCTCTCGGTGACCCTGGACAGCAACCGCAAGCCTTACGTCAAGTACAAGCCCTTCATCGAGACGGCCAAACAGACGGTCGAGACCCTGCAAAAGGAAAAAGCAGATATCATCCTGGCCCTCACCCATTTGTCGATCGACGAGGACCGGGAACTTGCGCGCGAAGTACCCGGCATCGAGCTGATCATGGGCGGCCACGAGCACGTTGCGATGCGCGTGCGGGTGGAGAACACGATGACCGGCAAGGAGGTCATCATCACCAAAGCGGATGCAAATGCCAAAACCGCCTGGATCCACGCCCTGAACTGGGATCCGAAATCCAAAACAGCCATTCTGAACAGCACCCTGCAGGAAATCGGAGATCGCACGCCGGAAGACACACGCATCACCGCTCTTGCCAACAAGTGGATCGAGCGCGCATTCGAGGGTTACCGAAAGCGCGGATTCGAACCCAATGCCCGCGTGACTGATCTCAAAATCCCGCTCGATGGCCGGGAAAAGCGCATCCGTCGTGAAGCCACCGAACTGTCCGAGGCCCTGCTGGATGCACTCGAGAAACAATCTCCTGACGCGGAGGTCGCGCTCTTCAATAGCGGCCTGATCCGGGTTGATGATATTATCCAGCCCGGCCGCCTGACTGAGTACGACATCCTCCGGATTGCCCCGTTCCCGGATGAAGTGCTCACGGCACGGATGAAAGGGGCGGATCTAATCAAGATCCGCGATTACAACCAGGAGGCTGCCGGGGATGGGATGTACCTGCAAATCCGATCCAAGGACCCATTGGACCAGCTCGATCCGGCCCGCGAGTACAAAGTGGTGATGAACACTTACTTGGCTGGGCGGTTGCGGGGAGGTCTTGCACTCTCAAGCGACGGCAAGGCGGCGCTTGCACAAGATCCGATGATCGAACCCAAGACCGGGATGGAGTTCAGAAAAGCGATCATCACTTCTTTGCGCGGCAATTAGACGAATCGGGTTCATCCAAACGAAGAAGCCCCGGTATCCTGGCGGATACCGGGGCTTCTTCGTTTCTAACTCCTGTTGGCGGATCAGCTATCCACGAACGCCTTGAGCAGCTTGGCGCGCGAGGGATGCCGCAGTTTACGAAGTGCCTTGGCTTCGATCTGCCGAATCCGCTCACGGGTGACGAAGAAGTCCTGCCCGACTTCCTCGAGCGTATGGTCGGACTTTTCTCCGATACCGAAGCGCATGCGCAGCACTTTTTCCTCACGGGGAGTGAGGGTTGAAAGCACTTTGCGGGTCTGCTCGGCCAAATTGATATTCATCACGGCGTCGGCCGGGTTGATGATCTTTTTGTCCTCGATGAAATCTCCCAGGTAAGAATCTTCCTCTTCACCGATCGGCGTTTCAAGGGAGATTGGCTCCTTGGCGATCTTCAGGACCTTGCGGACCTTGTCGACCGGCAGTTCCATTCGCTGCGCGATTTCTTCCGGAGTAGGTTCGCGTCCCAGTTGCTGAACCAGGATACGAGAAGTCCGGATGAGCTTGTTGATCGTCTCGATCATGTGCACCGGAATCCGGATAGTGCGGGCTTGGTCGGCGATCGCACGGGTGATCGCCTGACGAATCCACCAAGTCGCGTACGTCGAGAATTTATATCCCCGGCGATACTCGAACTTGTCGACGGCCTTCATCAGACCAATATTCCCTTCCTGAATCAAATCCAGGAACTGGAGTCCGCGGTTAGTGTATTTCTTGGCGATCGAAACCACGAGACGCAGGTTGGCTTCGACCAGCTCGCTCTTGGCTTGGTCGGCTTTGCGCTCGCCGATATTGAGGCTATCGACAATGCGCTTGAGCTCTTCGAGATCAATGCCCGACTCTTCTTCGAGTTTCTGAATCTTGCGGGCCAGATCTTCTGACTGCTGGACCACTTGAGCCAGACGCTGCGGAGTCACATCGAACTCGCGGCACAGCTTGGGGTGCCCTTCGGGCCCCTTTTTGTACTCGTCGACCATGGCCTGAAGTTCGGCCTCGGCCTTGATCAGCAAAAATTCGATAATCTTCTTGCGTTCGAGCAGCAGCTCGGAGCCCCGATCCCAGTAGCCTTTGATCTTGAAAGACAACTGGTTGATCGTCTTGCGGTTGAACGCAATATTCTGGAAAGCTTCTTCGACCGCCTCGTTGCGCTTCTTGATTTCGGCGCGGACTTTCTCTTTTTCGGCGACAGGGGTCTTCTTGGCTTCAGGCCCGATCAGACGACCTTCGTTCTTTTCCTGATAGCTGACGAGCGCAGCCACTTTGGAGATCGCGGCCACAATGCGTTCGAGGAATACCTTTTCGTCATCCTGGGAGACTTCGTCGTCCACGCCGCGGATCACATCCTTAACCTTGGTCCGGCCGGTCTCGAGGCGCTCGCCGAGTTCGACGATCGCAATCGTTCCGAGCTTGGAAGCCAGGAGCGCACGGAGAATTTCGATTTCGCCCTCTTCGATTCGCTTGGCGATTTCAACTTCGCCTTCGCGCGTGAGCAACGAAACGCTGCCCATCTTCTTGAGGTACATTTTGACGGGATCGGCACCGCGAGCGAGGTCCGCAGCAGGCTTTTCCTCGGCATCTTCTGCGGCGGGGGCTGGACCGACCAGCGTACCTTCCGCTTCTTCTTCCTCTTCATCGTCGCCTTCGCGCACGCGACGCGTGGACTCGAGAACTTCAATCTCATTCTCGGCAAGAAGGAGCATGACCGCATCGACCTGCTCGGGAGTGATGATATCAGGCGGGAGCAGCTCGTGAACTTCCTCGAAAGTGAGGAAGCCGCGCTGCGAACCCATATCAATGAGCTTCTTGGTATCTTGTGCGCGCAGCTGCACGGGCCCTGCTGGAGCAGGCGATCCGCCAGTGGAGATATTCCTGCCAGCCGCACCCAGATCGGGAGTGGTCGTCAAACCGGTGTCTTTAGGCCTCGTCATAGAAGGTGCTAAACTCCTTAATCCTGCGTTGACAGTCAAGGTATTCCTTTTTCAATTTTGCCTCTAACTCTGCGTCCTTGTTGGCTTCTGCCAAAGCAAGGGCTTTCATGATCCGCTGCGAAATCCGTTCCAAAGCGAGCCGCACAGACTGTCTTCCCGCCTCTTGAACCTCGATGGCCTCGGGGGCCCCTTGAGCCGAAATGAGAGCTTCCGCAAGGGTTGTGCGGACTTGGGCGTCCTGCTCATCCCCCAAAAAAAGCTCGGGTGCGGCTCGGAATCTCTGCAGCGCCCCGGGCTCGCCGAAAATTTTACCGACAAAGTCTCTGGCTGGTTCGTAGTCAAATAGCTCAATCATGGACACCCCGGGGCCAAGTAGGCCCCGGATTTCTGCAAGAATGCCACTATAGTCCCCGCCCCGAGCCAGTGCGCCCAGAAGGACTTTCTCACGTGGGAGGAGCTCCTTGCCCCGCTTGGGCCGCCGGATGGGGGGCTCAGGCGGCGAGTGCGCACGTCCCCGGTCAAATTTGCCACGCCCCCCCTCCCACTTGCCTTTCTTCCACGGAGGCCCCTCGGGAGCCTTGGGAGGAAGTCCGTACTGCTCTCTGAAACTAGTGCCATATCCCTCTCGCGGAGCAGGAGAATATTCCGGGCCAGACCTCGGAGACCCCTGTTGCTGAGGGACTTGAACCACTCCTTGCGGTACCGGAAGACCTGCTGCCTGATAAACGAGCACCTCCGGGACACCCAAGGTCCCTGCGGCCTTCTGGATCCGAATGGCCCGGCCCACCGGATCTTTGAACTTGGCCATCCACGAGCCGATCTTCTTGACGGCGGCTGATATCCCTTCGGGTCCGCCCCGGCGGGCGGCCGCAAAAAGGTCCTCGAATCTGGAGTCAATGAGCGGGCGGGAGTCAGCGAGAATCCCCTTCAGGCGCTCGACCCCTTCCGGCAGCGTCGCCCCGTTTTGCGGATCAAACAGAAACTCATCGGGATCCAGCTTGGGCGGCAGCGTCGCGCCCTGGAGCACCATACCCAGTTCGAGCCCGAGTTCCATCGCAAGCTCCGTGCCCTGGATGCCGCCGCGATCGTTATCAAAGAGGACCGTGACCTTGGGCGAGCCCAGGCGCTGAAACTGCTTGAGATGCTCCACCGTGAGTGCCGTACCGCAGGTGGCGACGGCATTCGGGAACCCCGCCGCATGGAGCGCGAGCACGTCGAAATAACCTTCAACTAATATCACTTCCGCGCGCTCGCGGATATGCTTGGCAGCCTGGAAGAGCCCGAAGACCACCTTTTCTTTTTGATACACAAAGGAAGCGGCCGAATTGATATACTTGGGCGACTGCACTTCGCCGGGTCCGGCTTCGGGCGCACCCGGCATGAGGCGTCCGCCAAAGCCCACCACCTTGCCGCGCTGATCGATGATCGGAAACATCGCGCGGTTGCGGAAAAGATCGAAGTATCCGACCGCTCCGGCTTCGGGGCGCACTTCTTTTTTTGAAGCGCGAATCAGACCGAGGTCGACCGCAAGCCCGATCGGGGCCTTGGCCTCTGTGAGGCGACGCGCGAGCGAATCCCAGCGATTGGGGGCCGCCCCCACATAGAATTCACGCGCGATATCACCGTGCACCCCGCGGGAACGGAAGTACTTCTGAAAAACCGTGTTCTCGCGCCTGGCGAGTTCATTCTGGAAAAACTGAAGGGCGAAACGATTGAGTTTCCAAGCGAGATTGAGGCGCTCCCGCGCAGCCGTCTTGCGTTTGGCAAGCTCCGGATCCTCATTCTCGCCGCCGCCGGAAAACTGCGCCGGCAGTTTGACTCCGGCCCGCTCGGCGAGCTCCTCCACCGCCTCGACAAAATTCAGGCCGTGGAGCTCCTGCATGAACTTGATGATATCACCGCCGGCCTTGCAGCCATAGCAGTGGTAGAACTGTTTGGCCTCGCTGACCGTGAACGAAGGGGAGCGCTCCGAGTGGAAGGGACATAGCCCCATATGGTTGGCGCCCGACTTACGGAGCACCACCACCTCGCCCACCACGTCGACCAGATTGACGGTCGACTTGAGGTTGGCGAGGAAATCCTCGGATAATTTGAAACTGCGCCCCTTCTGCATGCCTTGCTGGATCAGCCCCCGAGCTTTTCCTTGACGATCTGGTTGACGAGTTTGCCATCGGCCTTGCCCTGCACTTTGGGCATGAGGAGCTTCATCACAGCGCCCATATCCTTGGCGGAGGCTGCCTTGCTCTCCGTCACTGCCCAATCGACGATCGAGCGAATCTCGGTCTCGTCCATCTGAGCGGGAAGGTAAGAAACCAGAAATTTAAGTTCCGCGGTCTCCTTGTTCACCAAGTCCTCGCGGCCGCCCGTCTTGAATTGCTCGATGGAGTCTTGGCGTTGCTTGACGAGCGTCTGCACAATTTTTTGAATGCCACTATCATCGAGGTCCACGCGGTCATCGATCTCTTTCTTGCGAACGGCGGCGTGAAGGTTGCGAGCGAAACCCAAGGTATCCTTGTCCCCGGACTTCATGGACTGCTTGATGGTATCAGAGAGGCGTTCTTTCAAAGTGGCCATGGGGGCTCCTGAATCGAGGTGAATGGTGTTTGGAATTCTTGCGAGTCCAGTCGGATGGACCCACTAAAAAACAAGAAGGGTGCCGAAGCAAGCTCGGATTGGCCTGCGCCAATCCGGACTTCGGCACCCTTGAAACTCAGGGTTCGCGCTTAGTAGCGAGGACCACGAGGTTTCTTGACGTTGCGCTTGCGAGCGGCAGCAGCCTTCTTCTTACGCTTGACGGAGGGTTTTTCATAAGCCTCGCGCTTGCGGACTTCGGAGAGGATGCCGGCTTTTTCGCAAAGTTTCTTGAACTTCTTGAGGGACGATTCAAAGGAATCGCCTTCGCGGATTTGAATGCCTGGCATGTCTGTCACCTCCCCTCATTCGAAATATCGACTTTAGCCCCGAATCAGGGGCCTAGGGACCCTTTAAAGGATGGGGGAGATAAGGTCAATGAAAGACACAACATCGAGAGGGTGGGGCTCCCTCCGCAGCAAGGAGCCCCAAGCCAATCAATGTGCCTCAGCGGCATCTGAAGCCGGATTCGGATTGGAGGTATTACCAGTACCGGCGCCCGCAACGCTTTCGGGTTTGGGCTCCACACGGGTACTGACTGCAGGTGTGCCCGACTCGACCGGCTGCGGTTGAGCGCGCTTGATGATCGACTGAACTTTCATGCAGTCTTGGTAATCCGCATAGCGGACCGGATCCTTCTTGAGGTCCTCCATTGCGGATCGAAGATCAGTCGTCCCCGGCACTGCGATTCCGATGCCGGCCCTAAAGTCTCCAAACAACAGACCCTTGCAAAGTTCGTAGACCTTTTCCTTTGCACTCAGGGTGTTGACGCGCGCCGAACCGGAGTTATTCATCCACCAGAACCACTTTTTCAAAGAATTGTCATCGATGGCTCTCGGATCGAACTTTGTGATATCAGTTTGAGCCTCGGCCGGTATCTCCGCGCCCCCCTCCTTGAGACTCTCGCGCATGCACGAAAGAGTCATGCGGGACTCGGACTTGGGAATGCAGATGGGCTTCACGCCCGGAGTCGGCTCTCCGTCCACTAGGGTGTGAGTGACTCTCTTGAGACCAAAAAGCTCGGGATTGCATGCAATTTGATCGCGACTGCCACAACCAGCGAGCTCCGGCAGAACTTTGTTCAGAACCTACCCTTCCGGGGCGCCTTTGAGGCGGCAATATCCGGATAGGTAGGTCCCGCGATATCCAGCGACCATGCAAACATCACCCTCGACGTAAGCCTCAGTCCGAGGAATCAAGTTGAAATCCCGCTGAAACCGCTTGAACCACGCGGCTTCTTCACCTTCGAACTTGTACGCGGTCCCGTGACGCTTTTCAAAGCCTGCCAGGACCATGAAGAGTTCAACTTGCTCTCGGGCTGACTTCAAATCGGATGAAGACTTTTGCCGCTTCTGGGCAGTCGCTTTTCCGACTGTTTTTGAGGCCGATTTGGCTTGAACCCAGTTCGCGCCTCCGACGAACACCAACCCAAAGAAAACCATAACCAGAATGTTTTTTTTCATGGACCGTCCTCCCCACGTAGCTGGATCGGAGCCACCGGGCAGCCCGCTCAATGCCAAACTGGAGGATTTCCCGAGCCCCCGGGGCCACCGCCCGAGTCATCATCTCCTTTGCCTGTGGAGCGGTCCGGCTGATTGACGACCAGCTTGAGGTGACCGGCCGAGGCCTTCTTTTTGGATTTGCCGGGCAGATTGAGGCCGAACCCACCACCCGCCTTGCCCGTGCGAGCCTTGAGCTTGGCCGAGGCCTTGAGCCAGAGTGATATAAAACCGGCCCCCATCCCGCCCAAGTGGGCGATTCCGGAGAGCACACCGCCTCCAGTCTGAGCAAAGATGGTTGAGAGAAACTCCACGCCCGCGAGCACCAGAACAAAGTGGCGAGCCTTCATCGGGAAGATCATCATGAACAGCAACGTGCGTTCGGCATAGATGAGCCCGTAAGCCACGAGCAACCCGAAGATCCCGCCCGAGGCGCCCACGAGGGGTTGATTGAGCCCCGTGTCCCGCCAGAGGAGGAGCTGAAAAAACAGATAGAGCAGCCCCGCTGCCGTGGAACACGTGAAAAAGTACTGAACGAAGCGTCGCGTGCCCCAGAGGACTTCGAGTTCGCCGCCCACGAACGCAAGCATCAGCATGTTGAGCAGCAGATGGGAGACGTCACCATGAAGGAAGACATAAGTGACGATCTGCCAGACCTTGAATCCCATCACAAAGCCCGAGGGCACGAGCGCGAACCAACCCAGCACATTGGCACCGAAGAATCGATCGGCCCCCTGCTGAAGCACGAACATCGCCACGCATGATATCAATAAAAATTTAACGACCGGGGTCAAACGAATGGGCGCCATCTGGATCGACATGGATCAGTCCTTTTTCGAATGAGCTGGCTCCATGACTTCGACCAGCATGCCCCCAGCACTCTGAGGATGGATGAAATTCACGCGCATATCATGTGCGCCCGGCCTGGGCTCGGCATAGATCAGCCTGATCCCCTCGCCCTTGAGACGGACACAGAGAGCATCGAGCTCCCCCCGGCGAACTCGAAACGCAAGGTGGTGGATTCCGGGACCGCGCTTCTCGATGAATTTGGCGACAGTGCCCGCCGGATCCGTCACTTCAAGAAATTCGAGATTGGCCTGCTCGACCGGAAGCGGAACAAAGTGAGTGTTCACGCCCTGCTCGGGGACTGCCTCCTCGTGGTCAACGCCGAGGCCGAGGATTCTGAAGAGTCGAGTGAGCTCCGGCAATTGGGTTACGGCGATGCCAATGTGATCAAGCGCTGCGACCGGCTGAGTGCGGGGGGCATGGGACATGAGTTGATCGTACTCGGAAATCGACGGAGCGTCGATACCGTGGTTTTGACGGAGAAAAAAGCAAAGCATCCCGAACCGTCAGGGTCCAATCACCGTCAAGATTCCCTGCAGGCAAGGCCGCAGGGACCCGACCGACCAAAGCGTACATGAAGGTACGCTGCGGGACGTGAGTGCCATGATGTCACGAGCGCCGATCTGTCCTGTGGACAGGTGCAGCCATGGAGGGCTGCACAAGGAGGGACCGAGAACGATGCATGCGGGGAATATCGGCGGTGAACGCGTTCGAATCCGCAAGATCTGTTCACCGTCAAGATTCCCTGCAGGCAAGGCCGCAGGGACCCGACCGACCAAAGCGTACATGAAGGTACGCTGCGGGACGTGAGTGCCATGATGGCACGAGCGCCGATCTGTCCTGTGGACAGGTGCAGCCATGGAGGGCTGCACAAGGAGGGGACCGAGAACGCAGCATGCGGGGAATATCGGCGGTGAACGCCGGAAATGGGACGAGGACCACTCCATCCTGTGCTGTACCCTAATCGCCTCCTCAGACGATTTCGGCAAGACGGAGCGGCCCTCAGTCAAGTGTCCATTGCCAGTGAGTACCCACCAAAGCACTCCAGCTCCGGACAATATTCCTTTCGGCAGGTGCAGGGGGAACTTGAGTCCGAGTGTGCACTTTTTTTACACCCTCAAGAAATCAATTTCCGGCTTCGTCGGCAAGGGCTGGGACCGTCTCCTGTTTCTTCAAAATGGACCGGATTATCACCCTGAGCTTTCGGGTCCAGGCCTCAAAGCGGCGCTCGAGAGCCACGGCGTCGCGCCTGCGCAGGAACACGGCATAGGCCGCAACCATGACGAGCCCGAAGAACGGGATATTCATGGTCAGAGCGATGCCTGCATGGAGAAACACTCCTCCGGTGAGCCAAGCGTAACGGAACCGCCGACTCCAGACCATGACTGGAAAATAGATTTCCCAGATCACCGTGGCAAAGGTCATGACGGTCAGGATCAGCGGAAACTGTGAAAGAAAATTGAAATTCATCGAGGTGATATGCGCGTTGGACAGAGTACCCCAGATTGCTTCACCCCGCCACCAGGTGACGCCCTTGAGTTTCTCCGTGCCGGCAAAGAGGTAGATCACGCAAAGCTGGACCTGCGCCAAACGAAATCCCAATGAGGCCAGGCTGCGCCGCAACCCGCCGCGGGGCGCGACTTCCGGCCGATAGCTGGCCAGGATCAGACTGACGAGAAAGAACACAGTCACCTTGTTGAATCCGTAAGCGATCATCGGATTCCGGTGATCGAAAGATATATGCAGCAAGTAAACGAGGACTGCGGAGAGGCGAGGAAAAACCCCCAGAGTGAGCGTCAGGCAGGCCCCAAGCAGAACGAGGTGAGCCAGCCAGAGAACCCACTCCTGTGGAAAATGATAAAAAATGGAGAAGGCATACTTGATCGAGACGGCCGACTGAAAAGGCTCCAGGGGGACGACTCCCTGATCGGAGTAGAGGAGCAGGAGGTCCGGAGTCCGGATGAGGTAGAAACAAAGCAGAACGCAGCCCATGACAACACGGTAGATGCGGAGTTGCGAGAAGGGTTCCGCTCCAAACCAGAAGTGATTCCAGGAAAAAGCAACCTGATGGCCCTTCCGTCGGAAAGCAGCCCACGGACTCTCGATCATGTGCCACTCCTCTCGGGATTCGAAGTTCCGATATCAGTCGTTCGAGCCTGCGTTTTTTCCTCATCGCCCCGGGGACAGTAGGTCATACCCAGATAGCGGCGTTGCTGCTCCACTTCATCCCCCACCTGCCGTTTTCCATCTCGGACATCCAAAAGGGAGGGGGTGCCGAATTCAAGGGCCCACATGCGGATCTGGAAGGAGCCCGGGTTTTCCCGACAGAGGAAAGGCCCGAGCATCTGCTCGCCGGCATTGGGGGTCATGGAGAGCCAACGGGAGAGCGTCACCCGCCAAGTTTTGCGCTCGCGAAAAAAAAGCCGGTCCTGTTGATCCGGCCACCTGCCTGTCCTGATTTGAGCACCGGTATCGGCGATCGCCTCGAACTCGATCACCAGAGGAGGGGGGCCCGGGTCCGGCGAGAAAAACCCCCACGTTGAACCGATCGCAAGCATGCGCACATACGGCTCGACGTAAGGGGCAACCAGCCAACCGATATAATTATTACCGGCCGGGACCAGGAGCACGCAGAACAGGTGGAATGCGACGATTAGAGATAGACCGCCATGGACGGCGCTTTTGAACCACTTGTTTTTCTGAGTCTCCATCACGGCCAACCTCCTGTCGGCTTCAGGAATGGAACGATCCGTGTTCCACTTTTCCTTTCAAGTTCGGAACTCGGCTCAGAATGGACGCAAACCCATCCCACCGCCATAGGAGTAAACACTCATGAGCGTGCTCTGGTAGCGCATCTGAGCTTCCATCATCTGCTGCTGAGCGATCATGGCATTCTGCGACTGCATCTGAGCCTGCTGGTAAGCGAGCATCTGAGACTGCATCGAAGCCTGCATGTAACTCATGTCATAACCGCCGGCTCCACCGTACGGCATGCCTCCATAACCACCGTAACCTCCATAACCACCGTAACCTCCATAACCACCGTAACCCCCATAAGGCATCGCCATCGCTCCGCCGTAACCGCCGTAGGGCATCGCACCATAGCCACCATAACCGCCGTAGGGCATCGCACCATAGCCACCATAACCGCCGTAGGGCATTCCGGTGATACCACCTACGATACCACCACCCATACTATACGGCATGCCCATCATGCCCATGCCACCCGTGATGCCACCGATGATACCACCACCCATGCTATAGGGCATACCCATGCCCATGCCCATGCCCATGCCCATGCCCATCGAATACGGCATGCCCATCATGCCCATGCCACCCGTGATGCCACCGATGATACCACCACCCATGCTATAGGGCATGCCCATGCCCATTGAGTACGGCATGCCCATACCCATGCCCATTGAGTACGGCATGCCCATCATTCCCATGCCACCGGTGATGCCACCGATAATGCCGCCAAGTATGCTGCCGCCCATGGAGTAAGGCATACCCATGCCGCCCATCATACCCATGCCGCCCATCATGCCCATGCCGCCCATCATGCCCATGCCGCCCATCATACCCATGCCGCCCATCATACCCATGCCGCCCATCATGCCGGGCATCATGGGGCCGCCGCAGGGAATGCCGACTTGCGTGCATTGATTGAGGAAACTTCCGTAAGCACCGAGGTACTGATTGTAACCCTGCCACCCCATATAGGTTTGATATCCCCCGAGCGCGGCGGCTGCGAGCGTCCCGAGCCCCCCAAGCACCGTGCCACCAATCACCTGTGCGTTGGTGGGCTTCATGGAGTCCAGCATCGCGCACTGGAGGCAATCCGCCTGATACTCGCCGACCTGCCCTTCGAGTTTGGCAATGTCTTTCCTCAAGCTCTTGACCTTGGTTTCGCAGCTTTTATGCCGACCCGCGAGATCGGCTTCCTCACTGGTGATGAATACTTTCCAGTGACTCTTCATGGCATCAGAACAATCGGAGCTCGAAACCTCATAATCCGAGTTTTTCGAGTCCTTCGTATATAGATCCAAACAGAACTTCGGCGAATTTCTCTTTGATTCCAGGTATGCCTTCAACTTGGCTTCAGGAGTCTCGCCATCCATCTTCTCGATATCAGTCTTGAAGAGCACTGCAACGTCACTGCTGCATTTGTCGATACAATCCCGGGTCGCATTGATATCGTTGTCTTCGACTTCACTGTACTGCTCTTTGACCGCCCTGGGGTCCTCCAACAAGTCATGGGCCACCTCGTACTCGTCCTTGGCCACGTCACACTTCTCTTCGAGCCCCTCAAGGTCCTCCCGCTTGCCGGAGAGCTCCTCCTTGGTATGCCGGTAATTTGAACTGTCGTATGCGCCCGCAGATCCAGGGAGGATAGCGCTCAACACCAGGAGCGTCGACAATGCGGACCCGACCGCTTTGCGATAGGGATTCGGGAGTTGGGGAGAACCAGGAATGCGCTTCGAGATCCGTTTCATCGGCAAGTTCCTCTGCTTCACGTCAACAGCTCTACGAACTCATTTGCAGACCCGTGCGGGCACTGCGGGACGGAGATGACCCACCCCTTCCTGAGGTGGATCGGCATCCGCCCGTAAAAACCTGAACCTTTTTCAAAGCGAGAGGAAATGCGGGCGTAATGCCCCCTCCTCTCCACTATCCAGTCTAGGGAAAAGGGCCCGGCGCACTCAACAGGCGAAGGGCCGCCCAATCACCGGGAAAAAGCAAAACATGCCCGAAATCCGCCAAAAAGCTGCCATGCCCCCCCGGCCCTGCAAAAAAGCAAAACGCCCGAGTTCAGGGGAGGAGCTGGATCAGACTCCTCGCCTCAACTCGGGCGTCTCGTTTCTGTTCAAAGGATCCGCCTTGACTCGGCGGCCTCCATCAATTCGCGATACTTGCAGCCGAACGGGTTCCCACGCGGGCTGGGACACTGGTATTGAGCGCTGCCGTATCGAGGTCAGACTTGGACTCGCGCTGACATTCCAGATCGGATCCACTGTAATGAGCCAGACTGCGCTTCTCGCCGAGCCCCTGTGTGCTCTGGGCATAATCGGTAATATCATCACCCAATTCGGCACGTGCCCCAGTGCTCACAACAAGCCCTGCGGCCGCCAGAATCCCAAAAACTGCAAACTTTTTGATCCAGTTCGACTTGAACATAGATTCCACTCTCCTGCTGCTCCCCGCCCTCCCTGGGCGGAGCTCGTTGCCTGGAACCCTCGCACCGGTGTGACCATCACGCCGGGTGGGATTCCACAGACACAGGCAAGAGCAATCGGAGTGCCAGAAGCGTCAAAAAAGACACTCATCCCCCTGAAAAATGCATATCACTCTGATATTCATAGGAAAAAATCCGGGAACTCCGCCCGAGGGCCCCCCCCTGTGTCGATTCAAACGCACAGGAAGTGACCAAGGTTCAGACAGTTGTCACCGCCGGGTCAGCCCGGACACGCCCGAATTCCCTGCCCGGGATTGGGTTCATTTTAAATTAACTTTTTAACTAACTTTTATTTCTAATTCATTTACCAGAGTAACGCATCACATTAGAGCCAGCCTCGCCAGACAGGAGGCACTTTATGAAAACCAAAGAACAGCTGACCAAAGCACTCAGGAATTATATCCCAGCCCCCCGGAGGACCCTTTGCATGACTACCCAGTTCCCAGGGCTGACCCGCTCGATCCAGAAATCTGCCCCCTTGACCGCCCTGACCCTGGCCTTGACGGCGATTGTGGCAAACCCAGCATCGGCAGAAAAAGAGGGCGGCGGCTGGAGCAGCGGCGGGGGCAATGGAGTGGTGTGCTTCTCGTCTCCGCAAACCGCAGACAGCATCCGCAAAAACGGGGGAATCATTCCCGACTCCGCCCTCAAGGAAATCACCTCGATCGAAGCCTACGACCTCTACGAAGCCCGTGCACCTCGTGGTTTCGAGGCCCGCCCGGCCCAAATCATTCAAACCTTCCGCAATGAATCCCCACGCGCCTACGTCGAACGCATGGCCATCCGGATGGAGCCCAATGTGCCGTGGATCGCGGACCTGATCCGCCAGGGATCGGAGGTCTTTTCCGATGCCCGGATCATCGTCCACCCGAGCGCCATCGGACAGAAGATGGATATGGCCAACATCGATGAGCTCACAGATCCCAAGTGCGTGATATCGACTCTGGCCACCCAGACCACTCAAGGGAACAAATCCTACCTCCACCTCGACGGCCGCCTGATGAAGCACTCGGCCCAAAGCCCACTCAGCAAGTCGGTGCTCTTCCTCCACGAGGTGCTCTACCGGCATGCGATTCTTGTCGGCCAAACGGACAGCCGCAACACACGCCACATGGTGGCGGAGGTGATCTCGCGTTACCCGGGTCAAACCGTCGCGACCCTGATCGATTCAGCCAAGGCGCTGGGATTCATATCGACCCAGGAGCCGAAAGTATATCAATTGGACTCCAAAGATCCGCTCACGCAACTGCGGGGGCTGGTAGCCATCACTGAAGTGGATGAGCTTTCCCTGGAGGTGAATGAAGATGCCCATGCCCACAAGGTGCTCGCCCGGATGATGACCCCCGTCCGGCTCGAAGCCTTGCGAATCTTTGATCAATATCAGGCGGAACACGCGGCCGACTCCGAGCAATTGACGACCATGCTCAATCGCATCACGAAACAAGTGCGCCACGAGTGCAACGACGTCTCGGTCTGCATCGAGATTCTGACCCGCATCGCAAAATTCGCGGTCCGTGAAAACAAAGTGGACCTGGGTCCGGCCAGGGAGTTCCTCCGCAAGCGCAAGGAAGCGATTCGCTCACAGCTTCGGACGTGGGTGGATACCGTGAGCGCTCAATCCATGGCGCAAGCTGAACTCCTCCCTGAAGAAACGCGCGCCCAGATGCGGACCTGAGAGACTTTGCAGACCTGTTGGCGGAAAGTTCGACCCAAGGACTGATCCTCTTCAGCTCGGAATCTCTCGACTTCCAGAATCCATACCTCGATCGCGGCTCCGAGCTCCTCCTCCCCGGTGAAAACCGCTTGTTCCGCTCTCGGACTGAGTTCTTCCGCCGGGGCGGCCTCAAGACTTCTCTCGACTATCCTCTCAATTGAGGGGACGATCAAAACCGGCCCCGGAAATCCGGGGCCGGTTTTCACATGAATATCTTCCAGGAAAAGTCCTACCGACAAGCGATTGAAAAGATCGTCAGCACCTGCAAGCACCTTGATTCACGCATGCGATTCAGCCTTCTGGCCGAGGCCATGCGGGTTCAAAAGTCCTACCTTTCCAAAGTCATCAAGGGCGAAGCCAATCTCAACTCGGATCAACTCCATTTGGGATGCCAGTACCTCGAGCTCAGCCCCGACGAATCCCGATTTCTTCAACTCCTTCTGGAAAAAGAGCGCACTACCATCCAGGAACGCAGGGAATCCCTTGACGCACAGCTCGAAAAGATCCGTGACCGACATCAGGAAACCCGTAAACACCTGTCGGCAACCGAGGTCAGGAGCCCCGAACAGGCCGGGCCGCTGGGTGCCGGTGAATACTATATCGACCCACTGAATCAGCTCGTGCATATTGCTTTGACCATACCGAGGTATCTCAACGATCCCAAAAAGCTCGCTGGCATGCTCGGGGTCGGCAGCCAACGAATCGAAAGCGCGCTCCAGACGCTGGCTCGCATCGGCGTGATCTCGATCCGCTCCGATCAGGATTCAGATGCCAGAAGCAAGGGCCGCATCGAACTGATGCAACGTCAGGTCCACCTGCCTCGTGGATCACCTTTTTATCGACCATGGCGGGCTCAGTTGCGTCTTTGGGCCCTCCAAAGAATGCAGGAACTCGGCACAAAGGAAGCTTACACGTTCTCCGTGGTCTTCTCGACGGACGAAGCCACACGCAAGGAGATCCACGAGAAGTTCCTGGAGTTCCTCTCCTGGGCCGAGAAGCGCGTTGAGTCCGGCAAGCCGGAACGGCTCTACCAGATGAATTTCGACCTCTTTCCGTGGGACCAGTGACAGTGACAGTGACAGTGACAGTGACAGTGACTGTGACAGTGACTGTGACTGCGACCGCGACTGCAATCTGATATCACCGCTGCCAGCGCATCGCGCGCCACTCGTTGAGGGAGCGGACCTCCACCGGCGCGAGTCCCAGCGCCTTGGAGTAGACGCTGTCGATGATGGCCACGTCAGGCTCGATGAGCCCCGAGAGGATCAAGCTTGCGCGAGTCTCCATGCGGGCTGCAAGGCGGGCCGAGAACTCCACCAGCACCGGACGCAAAATATTGGCGAGCACGATCGCGTACTGGGACCGCGGCTCCAAAGTCTCGAGCGAAAGGTGATAGGTGATCCGGGATTCGACCCTGTTGAGGGATGCATTCTCGCGGGCGTTGTCGATGGCGAGCGGATCGATCTCCACCGCATCGACCGTGGCGCCCAGCCGGGCGGCACCGATGGCCAGAATGCCCGAACCACTGCCGAAATCCAGGACACGGACACCTTTGAGGCGCTCCGTGGGGGGCGCGGCCGGGTTCACCCCGCGCGCCGCTTCGGCAAGCAAATGAAGGCAGAGCTGAGTGGTCTCGTGGGTGCCGGTGCCAAAGCCCGCTCCGGGATTGAGTTTGAGCACCACTTGTTCACCCTGGCCCGGAGTCTCATCCCACGGAGGTGTCACGGCCCAGTGAGCGCCCAAATCGACGCCTTTCCAAGAGGCTTTCCACTCGGCATCCCAATCCTGATTTTTCTGTTCAAAAGGTCCGTCAAAACCCGCGGAAGTCTCTCGAGTGAGTCGCTCACCCGCAGCACGAGCCAACTCTTCGGAAGCAAAGTAGAGCTCCACTTCGCTCTCGCTCTGATGGCCCATCCAATCCCGCTCGCGGGGAGCCTCTCCGGAGTCCACAGTCCATGACTCGGTCTCAAGACCCAGCTCAACTGCTTGTTCACTCAAAAGAGTGCCCTCGTGGATCCCGAGGAGTCCTCCGTCCTCTTGGCCAAAAATGGCCCAGAGAAAATCAAAGAACTCCTCGCGAGCCAGCATCCGGCCCTCGCACCGCAGCTGACGCGGCAAGAGGGCCTTGAGCACATAGGTACTACCGGAGGAGGACGAACTCACTGCATTCCGCCGCCGCGATTTCCGCCGCCGCCACCGCCACCGCGTCCGCCGCGAGGTCCACCCCGGCCGCGACGACGACGACCGGCACCACCACCCGCACCGCCCCCACCGCCCTGCCCGGGGCCGCGAGGTCCGCGTCCAAACCCTGCACCGCCCTGAGGCCGCGAAAAGCTCGCGCCGCCCGCGCCAAGATTGGCGAGTGCCGCATCTTGAGCGGCCTGTGCCCGGAGGAAAGCAAGGCGGTCTTCTTCATCAAAGAAGTCGTCCTGACCTACACTCGGACTTGCAGAGGCCGAGAAGCCCACCTGAGTAGAAGAGGGAGCATCGATGCGATTTCCGATCGAATCGGGATCAAACTCAGGTTCGCGACTCATGGGCGGCTGAGGCTGCGCGGTTGCACCCGTCGGGCCTCCTGCGCCGAGTGGCGATGGGATCGAAAGTCCAGAAGATCCGTTGCGGCCACGATCCCGGTCACGACCGCGATCCCGCCGTCCGCGCCGATCCCGGCGGCCACGGCCTTCACGATCCGAGCCGGCCCCGTTGGCGCTTGCACGCTGATCCGACTGATTGCCCTCGGCCGCCTGTCCTTCCGCCGAAGAGTCGAATTGAGCGATATCACTCGATTCGCCTTGAACCTGATCCTGTCCGGCAAAATCCTGATCTTCTTCGTACTGCTGTTCAGCTGCTTCGGCTTGGGTCGCTTCGAGCACCGCCGTTGCGGACACCGGAGTCTGATTGCGACCCCGGTTGCGATCCCGATCCCGTCCGCCCCGATCCCGGTCACGGCCACGGCCACGTTCGCGATCCCGGCCACCTTCACGAGAACCTGCTTCCCGCTCGCGGTCACGATCCCGTCCGCGTCCCTTGGTCTCTTCGACCGAACGCTCGGTGCGCGGACCTTTCTCGGTCGAAAGCTCGAACTGCTCCGTGTGGTAATCGGCCACGGCTTGCAGGTAGATCAGCTTGCGGTAGCGCCGCTCGAGGGTATCGAGGGTGTGACGCTCTTCGATGGCGAGCACGTCGATCACATCGGCATGCGCTTGGACCAGGATCTTGTCCGTATCCCGGTCGATACCCACGCGCTCGAGTTCACGCAAGATATCGTAGGCCACGGTCTGCTTGCTCTTGACGAAGCCCTTGCCTTCGCAGTGAGTGCACGACTCGCAGTGCGTCCGCACCATGGTGTCGCGCGTGCGCTTGCGGGTCATCTCCACGAGGCCGAGTTCGGAAATCTTGAGAATCGAAGGACGAGCGCGGTCTTTCTTGAGCGCCTCTTCGAGCGCGCGGTAAACGCGCTGCTTGTTCTCTTCTTTCTCCATGTCGATCAGGTCGAGGATGATGATCCCGCCGCAGTTCCGAAGGCGGAGCTGGTAGGCGATCTCCTCGACGGCCTCGAGGTTGGTCTTGAGGATCGTGTCCTCGAGGTTCTTTTTACCGACGAACCGGCCGGTATTGACATCGATGGCCACGAGCGCTTCGGCCTGGTCGATGACGATATATCCGCCCGACTTGAGCCACACCTTGCGCTCGAGGCTGCGGGTGATCTCCTTGGCGATGCCGTAATGATCAAAGATCGGAGAATCACCGTGGTAGAGCTGCACTTTGTTCTTGAGTGCCGGCATGAAGTGCGAGGAGAAACGCTGGATATCATTGAAATGATACCGTGAATCCACCACGATCCGGTCGATATCCTCATTGACCCAATCGCGGATCGCACGCAACACCGGGGTCAGATCTTCGTAAACGAGAGCCGGCGCCGAGACACTTGCCGCCTTGTCGCGAATCTCGTCCCAGAGGCGCGTCAGGTAATCGATATCCTGCCGGATGCGCTGCTCGGAATTGCCCTTGCCGCTTGCAGTGCGGACGATGAAACCGAGTTTCTTGGGGCGATAGCTCTCCACGATGTCGCGCAGTTTACGGCGCTCGTCGTCCCGGTCGATCCGGCGCGACACGCCGACATGATCGATCGTCGGCATGCACACGAGGTGGCGGCCCGGCAAACTGATATGACAGGTCAGACGCGCACCCTTGGTTGCGATCGGATCCTTGGCGACCTGCACAAGCACTTCCTGCCCTTCCTGGAGCAGATCCTGGATATTGACCTGTCCGCGTGCGGGACGGACTTTTTCCTTGGACTTGATGCGCCGATCCTTGTTGCGGGCCTCGTTGAACTCCGCGCGTCCGCCGCGAGCATTTCCGACGACATTGCCGGAAGCCGCTGCGGCTGCAGCTGCCGTCGAGCGGCGCAATTTGAGAAGCTCATCGGAAGCGGCAGAGGCGGACTCAACCGTGCCGTCCACACCCACTTGACCCATGACCGATCCGCGGTCCGAGCTCACTTGGCCTTGATCGGCCATCTGATCGAAATAACTCTCGGGAAGAGCCGCCCCTTCGGCAGGCGCCTCGGAGGAGCCGGATTTCTGAGCCACTGCGCCTTCGGACGCGCGAGCCGAAACGGGTTCCCGCTGTTCGCCGTCGCGGCGACGATTCCGTCCCCCGCGGCGTCCGCGACGGCGGCGGCGTCCACGTTCTTTGTCCTGCTGACCTTCGCCTGAAGCGGCATCGCCCTCAGCCATGGACTCGGCGCCCCCTTCGCCTTCTTCGACTTCAAAATCATCGTCGTTGTCGCTTTGTGCCGCTTCATCTTGCGCAGAAGCCTGGATCTGATCTTGGGGCTGGGCGGGAGCGACCGTGCCTTCAGGCTGACCTTCACGGCCGTCTTCGTCGGAGGGCTCGCGGCCCATCTCGACTGGTTCGCCATCGTCCGGGTCGGAGCCCTCGCCCTCATCGGCGAAGTCCTCATCGATATCGCCCGGAATATCATCCTCGTCGGTCAGCTCATCGGCATCATCGAGGCCTTCCGGCGCATCGCCTTGGGTGACCTCCTGCACAAGAGCCTCCGTGTTGGCAGCGTGAATTTCGCTGTCCCCGGCCGCCGCCACGGCATTGGGCGTGGGCAACTTGAGACGCGGACGTTCTTCGCGGGACACTTCGTTGGAGCCGGCAGCCGCTTCGCCGGCCTGACCTTCTTCTTCTTCCCAAATTTCGGAATGCACGTAGACATCGTCCACGTAGAGGAAAGCGGCCTTTTCGAGGCCGATATCGACGAAGGCGGCCTGCATCCCGGGAAGAACCCGGGTCACGCGGCCTTTATAGATGTTGCCGACAATGCCTTTGCCGGTTGCGCGCTCCACGAGGAGCTCCTGAATCTCGCCGCGCTCCATGAGCGCAATCCGGGTTTCAGGCAACGATGCATTGATGATCAGTTCTGTGGACATTCTTCATGTCTCCTTCTCTTGCAGTTGGGCTTTCGCGAATGCAATCGCGATCACCCTGAAACGGCGAAGCTCGCGCCGGGAGGAGGGACCTCGGGATGCATGAAGAATTCAATCAGGAAGGAGGAAACTTAGGCAGATGGCTGAAGAGAAACAAACCGATTCGCCCCGATGCGAGTGCGCGCTTGAGCGAACTCAAGCAACGCATCCCTCCGGGAGCTGAACCGTTTTGGATTTTGAGGACAGGGACCGTGCTCTCGCATTCGGATCTCATTCCTTAAAATTTCTTCTTACCTTTACCTGGGAACCTCGGTTCATCGGGCCTTTGGCCACTCGATCAACAGGCTCGACGCTTAATCACAGCCTTAACACCGGGTTCGCTCACCTCGGGCACTGCTCGACTGCGGCCCAAGAATGAAATTGCTTCTCCTGATTTCGAGAGGCCGCCGGGTCAATCCCCCACTTGCGGTTCACTTCTTGGTGACCCCTCTCGACGACTTCCTGAAGCGGTATCGCATCCAGGGAGTCCTGACTCTTCACTTTTACCCTCGGTCGGAATCCTACTTTCGGCTCCGACTTCGCACGGGGACGGTCTTTTATTCAGGCTCCGTCTCTTCCTTCGGCCGGTCAGGTTATCCCCGTCCAGCTCTGGTTGTTTGAATCGCCGCCGCTTCCGAAACCATTTCGTAACCAGTGGCGACTCTGATTCCCGGGGAACGACTGAAACTCGGTCCCCAAAACTTTTACTCTCTCTAGAGGTAACGAATCCGGCTTGACACTTCAATTCAAAAGTCGGCACCGTCCGGCACATCATGCAGAATCCTGTCTCCGACCCGGCCAAATCTACCCTGACCCCCGAAAAACTAGCCCGATTCATCGATCATACTCTGCTCAAGCCCGAGGCAACCGAGACAGAAATCCAAGCCACTTGCGCCGAGGCCCGCCACCTGAACTGCGCAACTGTCTGCGTCAATTCAAAGTTCATCCCTCTTGCGAGCCGCCTTCTGGCCGACTCCGGCACCTTGCCGATTGCGGTCGTGGGATTCCCACTCGGGGCCTGCGCTACCGAGGCCAAAGTTTTTGAAACCGAGTGGGCCGTGCGCCATGGCGCCCGAGAGATCGACATGGTCATCGCCCTGGGCGACCTGCTCGCCGGTCGCGATGCAAACGTGGAGAAGGACATCCGGGCGGTCGTTCGGGCCGCGGGTCCCGGGGTTCCGGTCAAAGTGATTCTCGAGACCTGTCTTTTGAATGACGAACAAAAGCGACGCGCCTGCCGCTTGAGTGTCGCAGCCGGAGCGGCATTCGTGAAGACGTCGACCGGATTCTCCAAAGGCGGCGCCACAGCGGATGATATCCGACTGATGCGTGAGACCGTGGGACCTGATATCGGAGTCAAGGCTTCGGGCGGGATCCGCACCCGCGAACAGGCGCTTGCGATGATCGAGGCCGGTGCATCGCGGATCGGAGCGTCGGCGAGTGCTGCGATCCTCGAGGGTACGCCTGCGGCGGGAAACTACTGATCCGGCTCACTGAAGAACGCCAAGCTCCCCCCTCGGCAATCACCCTCGTAAGTGTCCAAGTGTACAAACGTTAGACACGTTGGAACCCCCTTCCGCCCGTATTTCGTTCAACCAGCCCGGCCCGCCCCTTGCTTCTGATCTATCGCAAGAACCCAGGGAGAGACTGAGCCATGAAATCCATTTCCAATGTGATATCGAACCGCGTCCAGCCGGCATGGCTGATCACGAACTTGATCTGCCTGAGCCTTGGAATGTCGGCATTGACTGCAGTCCGGGCCGAGGACCAATCCCTGGGTACGGGCGGAATGACGGTCACAGTGACCGGCAATACCCGGGACGGAGTGACCGGTGGAAGCACCGGAGTCGCTGTCCAGGGCAGCGGACTTTCGACCGGCGAGCATTATTATATCGAAGGACGCGCCGAGGGCCGGGCCGCCCTAGAACTTCACGCCGAAGACGGGCTGCGCCGCACGCTCACCGGGCAATCCCTCAGTGGGGGCATCGAAGGACGCGGCCATGTGGGAGCGATGACTGCTGAGCGGGGATTTTCATTCTGCCCAGCGCTCCTAGGCGAGGTCCGCATGGGTGGAGCAACCGCATTGCAAGGAAACAACGAAAGCGTCGCGAACGGGCGTCTTGTCGGGCAGGTCGGTCCGGGCCTCTGCCTGAACGACGAGATCTTCGTCCGCTTGGGCTCTCACGCCGGAGTCCAAGACAGCGGAGTACCCGAGTTCACGGAGGATGCTCTCCAACCTACTATCGGGGCATCCTTGATTGTTCGTAAGGACAACTTCCGCGCCGAGGGTTTCATTCGCCACCTGCCAGTCTCCGGCAGCAATCAGATCGAAGCTCTAGTCGAGGCAAAAGTTTCGGACAGAGTAGCCTTAAAGGCCCGAGTAGGAGTCGAAAGTACCGGCCGGATTCCAACTGGACCTGGCTCGCGTGAAGCCCCCGTAGTGACTGCGTCCACCGGGGTCCTAGTCGCATTCTGAAACCAAGCCCAACTTGTCAATCCCGTCTGCCCCGGTCTAAACTCCGGGGCACCATGATCAGCACTCATATTCTCGATACCGGCTCAGGATCTCCAGCAGCAGGTGTTCCAGTCACCTTGGAACGCAAGCAGTCCGGCGGAAGCTGGTCGCTCCTCAAGGAGGAAGCCACCAACGCCGATGGCCGGATCTCTTTTGATATCACGCGGGAGCCCGGAGCCTATCGGCTGACGTTTGGCATCGAGAGTTATTTTGCGGCTCGGGGACAAAAACCCTTCTTCCTGAATGTGCCCATCGCATTCCAGATCGAGGACACAGGTCGCAAGTACCATGTGCCGCTGCTTTTGAGCTCCTATGGACTCAGCACGTACCGGGGGAGTTGAGGTTTGCCCGTGGCTGCGATCAAGTCGGTTATTTATATCAGCAAGAGTACGCGCCCGATCACAAAAGATCTCCTTGAATCTATTTTGGATAGCTCGAGAAGAAATAACGCGAGCGCGGGCATCACAGGATTCCTGGTCTGCAGGCACGGTCATTTTCTCCAGCTCCTCGAGGGGCCGGCAACGCAGGTGGACTTGCTCCTCGTAAAAATCAAAACCGACCCGCGCCATCGCCAAATTCAAATCCTCGGAGAATGCCGATCGTCCGAGCGACTCACTCCCGAGTGGAAAATGAGCCTCGTTTCTCCCGAAAGCAATCCCGACACGACGGAACAAATCCTTTCTTTGTTCAATCTCGGAAATGCAGGGGAAACCTACCAGAGTCCCGAAGCACTACGAGCGCTGCTCCGAGTCTTTGCCAGAGGTGCGCATCCTCTCGATCCCGCTCAAGGGACGGACTGAAAACCACGCTTGTCTTGAGCGTCAGCGCTGATTAGTCTGACCCTCCATGAACTCCGCAAAACCCGCTGGCACGCCGGAATTTTTTGATCTCCCCGAATACCACCGCTACCTGAGTCCCGACTTTGCACGTGGAATTCTCGCTCAAAGCACAGCGGTCCCCGGCGTGGAAGGCCTGAAGCAGATCGGTATCTTGCGCGAGAACCCTCAGGCTCTTGCCTTTGTACGCGATCTCTACCGCGAGCTCAAACCCGCACTGGCCCGAATCCTCAAGCAACGCGTGGCGGATCGCGAGTTCATCGACCAGCGCACCCGCGCCTGTTTTGAACTCAACCGGGACGAGGGCATTGAGATATCAAATTCCGACTACCGCACGGTGCTCGGCCTCGAGGACTCCGACGGTCGCGTAGTGATCGGTCCACTGGGAGAGCACTACTGCCGTCCGGGCGGCAAACCCGTGGCTCCGATCCCGGCGCATCTGCAAGGATCGCACGTCACGCTCTTTGGCCCACCCGACAACGCCAAGCTCGCTATCAACGCGATGAACGCCTATCACCGCAAGCTCCCCGGTGAGCCCACCATCGTGGAGGAGCTCCTCGCGGAACTTGCGCCCGAAAGCGCTTCTCCCAAATGGGGTGCGGACGACGAAGACTCCAAGACCCCGATGCGCGACTCGCTGGCGTATGCGGCAGACAATCTGAGAGGCTGCTACGACGGATCGCTTACCGTGCAGGATCCGGGTTCAAGCAAGAAATACGAGATATCCAAATCCAAGCTGGCACTTCCGATCAAGCGCTTCCCGGGACTGGCGCTCCCCTGCGCGTTTCTCTTTGACGGGGAGAGCCCGATCCCGCTGCACCTTTTTGACTTCGCGCTCCACCTGTTTGAACACCGCGCGCGCCCCGAGGCTTTGACCTTCTACGTTCCGAAGCTCGAAAACGAAGAAGAGGCCGCCTATATCCAATCGATGATATCAGCAGCCGAACGCCGGATCCGCGCGATCGAGCCAGGCTACGCGCCCGGCACTGTGCGCCTCATGATCGTGCTCGAAAATCCACGCGCCATTGTCCGGGCGCACGAGATCATGGATGCCCTCCATCCGTACTTTGCAGGGGCCTCACTGGGCTGGCACGATTACCTGGGATCGACCGCGCGCCTATTCAAAGAAGACGGAAATTACCGCATCCCGGTCAAAGCCGATCCTGATATCGTCATCAAGTACATCAAGGCCTCGCACCGGCTGGTGGCGGACGTCGTGGGCTCGCGCGGCGGCATCAAGGTGGGTGGCATGTACGGAATCCTGCCCACGAGCACCGACCTGCGCAGCCCTTCGTTCCAGATCACGCTCCTGGGTTACTTCCGGGACGTGATCACGCAGATGAAGCGCGATCTGACGGGCTTCTGGGTGGCTCACCCGGATTTTGTCCGCTTGGGTCTTGCACTCGTCCAAGCGTGGAAAAAACGCGTGGGCGGAAATCCCGAGCCGCTTCGCAGACTCTGTCGCGAAATCCTGTCCGACCCTTATGCCGGAGAAATTGAAAAATTCATCGAGGGACGCGATATCGACGGACTCGATCTCAACGACCCGGGCTATGTGCGATCGCTCATCGTCGCGGACCTCAAGCAGTCCGACACGATCGCCAACAACGATCCCGAGGAAATCCGCTACAATGTCTTCCAATCGCTCCAATATATCGTCGACTGGCTGAGCGGAAACGGCTGCGTGGCACTCCCCGCTCTCGTGCGTGGCACACCGGTGCGCGTGATGGACGATCTCGCAACGGCCGAGCGCTCACGCTGGGAAGTGTGGCATGAGATCAAGCACGGTCGTTTCCCGGTCGAGCAGTTCCTCAAGATCGCTTTTGAAGAATTGCAGTTCATCCGGAAGGATCTCTCCAACGAGCAGAAGATCGTGCAGGTCAAATGGGACGAGCGAACCGCCAAGTGGTATCCGGTCGCATTCCACCTCATGGTGCAACTCATGACTGCGGAGAATCCGCCGGAATTTGCAACCGAGCTGTTCCTGCCATTCACGCTCGATGCCGTCCGCAACTCCCCGGACCCTCTGGGGCGGATCCGGGAGCTCGATCCCAGTAAATATCAGCTTTCCGCCTCCATCGAGCGTTTCTGCCATTATTTCGAAGCCTGCGGTTCCGTGCGTTTTGCGCGCGAAATGGGGGTCAGCGTCGCGCACGACGACCCGCGGATGCAGCAGCTCATTGAGTCTTTTACCAAAGAAGAAATCATCGAGGCCGCGTCCTTTCATGGCAACATCGGAGAGCCCAAGAAGGGACTCGACGCCCAGGCAGCGGCCGAGCAGGCCGGAGTCTCGGAGCAAGAAAAGCAAATTCTGAACGAGCTCCAGGAGCGGGGCCGATGGTATATCAAAAAATTCGGCTTGAAGTTCATGATCTCCGCCCGCGGGCGCTCGGGCGCGGATATGCTGGCGGCTCTCCGCATGCGCCTCGATCGGAGCGAGGCGCAGGAGCTCGAAGCCGCGCGCGAAGCCCTGCTTGAGATCACCCGCAAGCGCCTGGAGTTGAATCCACCGGACCGGGTCCATGAAAAGCTCGATGCGATTCGAGCACACCACCGCGTGCAGGCGGTATCGGTCGCAGTCACTCGGCAGGGAGCCATTCAAGAGATCACGCTAGGTTGCAAGCCTGGGGCCCATTTCCAGCTCGCATCCCTCAGCAAGACTCTGGCGTCAGCCTTTGCCATCGAGTTCTTCGCCGCGCGCGGGATCGGACTTGAAACTCCGGTCAATCGCTTGCTTACAGAAGGCAAATCGCCGTTCCGCTTGCGTGCGCGAAGCACCGGCCCGGGCGCCACTGATATCAACCCGGACGACGTCCAGCTCCGGCACCTCATGAGCCATCAAGCGCTTGGCCAACATTACGTGTTTGGCTTCCGGCTTGATGAGAACATGCCGTCCACCCTGGAGCTCTTGCAAGGATATCCGGCCCGAAGCTACCAGCCGATCGAAGTGCTCCACCCACCGGGCACGAAGTTCCAGTACTCGGGCGGTGGTTTCCTCGTGCTTGAGCATTTGATCGAGCTTTTCACCCACCTGCCTGCTGAAGAAGCCACGCGCGAGTTTCGCGACCACCTCGGGCTTGAATCCCTGACCCTGAACCCCACTGGTCGCAGTGATATGACGACGGCGGACGGCCGCCTGGATGATGGCACCGAGCCACCGCTCGGGCGTTACGCGTTCCCGGCTTTTGCCGCCGGAGCCCTGGGTTCCTCAAGCGATATGCTCCGGGTGCTGCAGCACCTGCAGCGTGCCTACCGAAACGTCCGGGGATCGGGCCCCATCTCCCACGATACAGCAGTGCACATGCTCCACGGGCAGGACTTGGGCTGCCGCGAATTCATGGGCTGTGATATTGGTCTTGGAATCTTTGTGATCGAAGCCGGTGAGAATCGCTTGATGCTCCACCAAGGAGCCAACGACGGCTACCGCGCGCTTTTCTTGCACTGCTTTGACGGACCGGACGCGGGCAAGGGTTTTGCGATCCTGGTCAACGCCGATAACAGCGGCGTCGCATGCGTGGCCGAGATGGCACAGGAGCTTTTGCGTTACTTGCAGATGAGTGGGATCGATTACGAACGCTTCCAAGCCCGCTTTGACGACTCCGCCATCCCCCAGGAGCAAAAGGTCAATCGCGGCTACCGCGACCTTCTTTTCTCGGCTTTCCAGCCGCAAATGCCTGAAGCCATTCATGCCCGCGGCCCGCGCGACCCGCTCGCTGCATTCAATCTTGCGGTCGGTGCGCGAATCCTGCGTGTGACCAACCAACGCTTTGCCCGCGCCGAAAACCTCTTCAGCGACTGCATCCCCGTCTTTGATCCCAAGCTCTACTGCCGGCAAGGCAAGGTCATGGATAGCTGGGAATCCGCTCGCCACAATCCGGCCGGGGTCGATGCGATCGAATTCGCGCTCCCGGTGGCGCGCAAGATTCGGTATATCAGCCTCTCGACGTGGTTCCATGACGGCAATCATGCGGAGCACGCGCGCCTCTCCGGTCGCACAACCGGATCGGCTGATTGGGTGGAGATTATTCCCAAGACGGCACTCCAAGGCCACAGCCTGATCAAGGTCGCTCTCACGAGCCCCACTCCCGCATTCGATGAGTTCAAAATCGAGATGTTTCCGGATGGAGGTCTCTCGCGCCTGGGACTTTTTGAAGAGCTGCCGGCCACCGAGGCCGTGGCTTTCAAGGCTTTGGGCGCAGCCCAGTCAGAACGCAAAGCCGATCCCATCCCCAAACCCTCCACGCCACTCACGCTCGATTATCATCCGCTCAAGTCAGCCAAGCCTCAAGGCAAGATCAACTGGGCGAGCCCTGCATACGGGGGGCGAGTCTTGCGGGTTTCCAACCAGCACTACGGACCTGCGGATCAAGTCATATCGCCTTATCCCGCGCTCCACATGTATGACGGATTTGAATCGGCTCGGAGCCGTAAGGCGGGACACCATGAGGAACTTGAACTTGCGCTCGGCGCTGAGATCAGAATCGAGCGCATCGTGCTGGATTTTTCGCACTTTGTGAACAACAACCCGGTCGCCGTGCGGATCCTCGCGCGCACTCAAGGATCGTGGCAGGAAATCCAGCCCCGGACTCCGGTCAAAGCCTTTGCCGGGAATATCAAAGAGTTCTGGATTGCAGGCCATCCCGTCGCGCGTGATATCAAATTCGAGATTTTTCCGGATGGCGGGATCAATCGGATTGCGGTGTTTGGAGTTCGAAGGTAAATCAGAGTTTGAAAACTGGAGCGATTGCATCATTACAAATCCAGCCTTGAGATGGGTTCTCGCACTCTGCCTGACCTTGCCAGCATGCGGAACTCGAGAGTTCAAAGTAACGATAGAACCCACATATAATCAAATTTCTCAATATATCATTCAACCCAAGTGCACCTCTTGTCACCCGACTCTTGCGACCTATGAGGGACTTATTGATCAGGTAAGAGCGGGTAACGCCTCCAGAAGTGAGCTTTACGAAGTCGTCGCAGAAGGAGAGATGCCGCCACAGCCGGTCGCGCTGTTCACGGAAGAAGTCGATGCCATCAGAGCTTGGATTGATGGTGGAGCATTGAACAACTGAAACTCATCGCCTCTCGGAGATTGGTTCGGCACCATGAAACTCATCCTTCCATTTTTATTTTGACTATCCTGCTCAATGGTCTGCCGCGCAGGGCAGAAGCATTTCCGGGGTTGATCCGTCATGGATATGTCAATTGCACATCCTGCCATGTGTCTCCGACAGGTGGCGGAGTTCTCAACGCTTACGGACGCGAGCTCTCCGGCGAAGTATTGAGTTTTGCAAGCCGCGAGGGAGAGGGCGCCCCTCTGGGAACCTTCACCTCGGCGCTGAGGGACAAGATGCCCGAGGCTCTGAGTGTCGGCGGAGATGTCCGTGGATTTGCTTATATCAAAGATAACCCTGTATTCCGCGAGACTCGACTTTTCCTGATGCAGGCGGACTTCGAATCCGCAGTCCGGACATCCGGATTCACGATCGATGCTTCGATCGGGGTCTATGACTCCAACGCGGATAGCCTCAGACACTACGTCCACTACCAGCTCACCCCCGAAATCGGCATGCGTGCGGGTCGGTTCCCGGTCGCTTTTGGGATTTACTCTTCAGAACACACGCTCCCGACCCGCCGAGATATGAACTTCGATCATTCAAGTGCACCCTATTCGCTCGAAGCCTCCTGGCTGGGAGAAAGAGGAAGTGCGTATGTGACCGCGATGCTTGCGAAACCCGTAAATTTTTTTTCGCACGAAGAGAGCGAGGGCGGTTTTGTGGTCAGCCAGTCCACTCTCGTCGAAACCGGTTTTGCAGGAAGAGCTTCCTGGTACCCGACGGACCACCATGAGATCGGCCTCAGCTACCTGCACTGAACCAATGACGCATGGACTCGAGATGTCATGGGCGCATTTGGTGTCCTCGGTTTTACGCCCCGATTTTATTTGCTGACCGAATGGGACTTCCAACAAAGGACCCTGGCTGGCCAGAATGAATCGAAACTCGGACTCTACAACGCCCAGAAATTGAACTACGAGCCCGTTCAAGGATTGAATTTCTACCTCCTGCAGGAGATGGCGCGTGCTGATATTAGTGACGGGCGAAATCAAACGTTTCGAGTGGGAACTCAAGACTACCGCCTTTGCGCGCTAGCCAGCCAAGCGTAACCCCTCGGCTCTGCTGAGATCTATTCGGTCACGGAGGAATTTTCGCAGGATTGGCGCTGGGCCACAACTTGCGAGAAATT
>Ga0172372_10002000_pt1 | contig 31249 bp, 24 predicted proteins | sample LakKiv5m_2_FD_114544 | JGI IMG/M metagenome (GOLD analysis project Ga0172372, IMG submission 114544) | Freshwater microbial communities from Kabuno Bay, South-Kivu, Congo - kab_092012_9.5m | ecosystem: Environmental > Aquatic > Freshwater > Lake | place: Democratic Republic of the Congo... | reverse complement strand
GCCGTCCATGGCTTGGCTCCTTAGGGGATTGTTCTGATAAGCAGATCCTAATGACCAAGCCATTTCCATTGGAAGAGCAGATCATTCCCCTAGCGCACCTGGAATGATGTGGAGCTATTTAGGGGCGTCGAAAGAGGGGCGAATCCACCATGTTTTCGTGCTGATCAAGGCATGTTGCCCTACTACCAGTAGTGGGATAATTTTCTGGTCAGGTGGCTCGCCTTGCGACTAATTCCGGTTGGAATTTGGCCAATAGAAACGACTCTTTGATACCAAATAGGTTCCAGAGGGTAGAATTCAGATTGGGCGTTCGTGGCCCACAATCGCGTTGGTTTTTGGATGTATCATCTGGTTGAAAAAGGAAAAATCAAAAAATGGGCGGCATCTTGATGGGTTTGCTGATCGCGGGCGGTCTGGCGATTCTGTTCCTGCTTTATCTTCTGGGGCTGTACAACAACCTGGTAACCTTGCGAAACCGGTTCCAAAACGCCTACGCACAAATCGATGTGCAACTCAAACGCCGTTATGACCTAATCCCCAATCTGGTAGAAACGGCCAAGGGGTACATGAAGCATGAGAAAGAGACCCTCGAAGCGGTCATCAAAGCCCGTAACACCGCGATGGCTGCCGGGCAAAAGGCTGCGGCCAACCCAGGGGATCCCTCAGCGATCCAAAACCTTTCGACCGCCGAAGTCGCACTGGCCGGGTCCCTGAATCGCTTCATCGGACTGGCAGAAGCTTATCCCGATCTGAAGGCCAACCAAAACATGCTCGCCCTTCAAGAAGAACTTACCAGCACCGAGAACAAAATCTCCTTCGCTAGACAAGCGTTCAATGATGCAGTGACCGCCTACAACACCGCCACCGAGACGATCCCCAGCAACTTCATTGCAGGATTTGCGAATTTTCAACGCGCATCGCTATGGGAACTGACCGAACCAGAGCAACGCGAACCAGTAAAAGTTTCCTTTTAGCCCCCAGGGCGATTCCGTGACCCCGGCCTAAGACTTAGGAACATCGTGGACTTTTTCGCTCATCAGGACAAAGCGCGTAGAAATACCGGCCTGCTGGTTTTCTACTTTGTGATCACCGTCTTGATCATCATGGCGACGGTCTACTTTGCCGTCATGGCTGTCCTTGCATTCAGTACAGCCAACAAACCCCACTCGGTCGACTTTCTCTCCTTTCACCCACAAATCCTTTTGGGAGTGATCCTATCGGTCGGTGGGGTGATAGCAGCCGGTAGCCTGTATCAGACTTGGATGCTCTCTGGAGATGGGTCATCGGTCGCACTGCAACTTGGTGGGATCAAAGTCCAACCCAACACAACGGATCTCCAAGAGCGTATTTTGCTAAACGTCGTCGAAGAAATGGCGATCGCTTCTGGAACTGCTGTACCTCCGGTTTATGTGCTTGAAAACGAACAAGGGATCAATGCATTTGCCGCTGGTACATCTCCGCAAAACGCGGTCGTAGGGGTCACGCGCGGGTGTATCGAGACTCTGACGCGTGAGGAATTGCAAGGAGTGATTGCTCACGAATTCAGCCATATCCTCAATGGGGACATGAGGCTCAATATCCGCCTGATGGGCTTGCTGCACGGAATCCTGCTTATCGCGATGATCGGGTATGGTCTGTTTCGTATCGCTTCTCAGATGCCCGCCAGGTCCTCGGGCAAAGACGATGATGCCAAGGGGGCTGCGGCGCTGGTCATCGCGATGTTCCTATTTGGTACGATGCTTTTGGGGATCGGATATACCGGAGTATTTTTTGCGGGACTGATCCAAGCGGCCGTGTCCAGGCAACGCGAATTTTTAGCCGACGCATCGGCCGTTCAATTCACCCGAAACCCGTTGGGAATCGCCGGCGCACTGAAGCGAATCGGTGGGTGGAAAAGAAAATCGATCGTCCAAGCCACCTACGCAAAAGAAGCCTCCCACTTGTTCTTTAGCCAAGGTCTAGCGGCCCAGTTTTTCGCAACCCATCCTCCTTTGGAACAACGGATACGACGCATCGAACCGACTTTCAATGGTCAGTTTCAAACCACCGGAATCGCTAAGCATTCCGAAAGCGATATCGTTGACCCCAGAACCTTGGGCTTCCAACGCTCTGGCTCTGTCGAGAGCTCCTCGGCACACCAAGCAGCCGTCGCCGGTGTGCAGCACTTTGAAGCCAACCCCAAAGTCGCAGTCGATCACATCGGAAACCCTGAAGACGAGCATATCCTGCAAGCCAACCGCCTCATGCAGGAAATCGATCCTATCTTGGTCAGCGAAGTCCACGAACCCTTCGGTGCGCTGGCGATCATCTACTCACTTTTGTGCGCACCTGAAGCAGACCCTGTGCGAGGAAACCAGCTTCAGATGATCTTTGAATCGGCCCCCAAAGGCATCGCTGAGCATTGCAAGAAACTGCTCCCTAAAGTCGACGCGATGCTAGTAGAACAGCGTCTGCCACTTGCATGCATGGCGCTGCCAGCCCTTGATCAACTTTCCAATTCCCAAACCGGTGCTTTCAGGACCCTCGTCAGGCGATTGATCGATGCCGACAGACGCTGGACCATCTTCGAATACGCTTTGCAAAGGTTCATCACGCGCCGCATCGTTTTGCGCAAGGACGATGGATACGAACCCAAAATCAGTTCGGATGCATTGGAGAAAAGCTTTGTCCAAGTTCTCTCGACGTTGGCACACGTCGGTGGTAACACCCATGCCCAGACGTCGTTCGAAGCAGGTTGGCAGGCGTTGGACGTTGCGATCATTGATAAAATCGCTTTGCCAAAAACCATCGATCAAGACCGATGCACGCTCAAGCAATTCGACATCGCACTGGACCGCTTGGCGAACGTCGACATGCAATACAAGCGCGGGATCCTCGATGCATTCTGTGCATGCATCGTCCATGACCAACGCTCGACGATCAACGAAGTCGAATTGCTGCGGGTGATTTCTGACGCATTGGGGTGCCCGATGCCTCCAGTCTTGGATCTTGCCCCTTTGGATCGTTCCTAAAACGAGAACCCAACGCATGGAACCCCATTGGATGGTCATCGCAGGTGTGATCCTGCACTTTTTGCTGCAAGGGGCATTGATTGTCCAAGCGATACTTAGACCCCATCGGGACCCCTCCTCTCGCGTCGCATGGATCGTCGTCCTGGTGACCATGCCGGTGATCGGTATCATCGCTTATATCTTGTTAGGGTCGGTCAGCATCGGTCGCTTGCGCATCGCCAGAGTCGAACGGATACTCAACGGAATGCCCCAGCCAAAAGATATCCCCGGCATGTCGGTCAAAGAGATCCAACCCCTGGGCAATTCACGCTTTGACCATGTATTTCGAGTTGGGTATTCGATCAATGGTTTCGAACCCATCGGTGGAAATACCGCCGATTTAATGACCGATTCCTGCGCTGCGATCGACTCGATGATCCGCGATATCGATGCAGCGAAAAATCATGTGCACGTGAACTTTTATATCTGGCTGACCGACAACAGCGGCACCAAGATGGCCCAAGCGATCTGCAGGGCCGCAGCGCGCGGAGTGACATGCCGTGTGATGGCCGATGGTCTGGGATCTCGAGGCATCATTCATTCTGAACTGTGGACCCAGATGCAAAAGGCCGGTGCAAAGACAGCAGTCGCTCTCCCCATCGGCAATACTCCCCTGGCGCCACTATGGACCCGTGTCGATTTGCGAAACCACCGAAAAATACTCATCGTTGATAATCGAATCACCTACTGTGGAAGCCAAAACTGTGCTGACCCCGAGTTTCGAGTCAAACCCAAGTTCGCTCCCTGGGTCGATGCCATGGTTCGCTTCGAAGGTCCCATCGCAAGGCAAAATCAAATCCTCTTTGCCTCCGATTGGATGGCCCACGTCGATGAAGACCTTAGGCACCTGATCCTCGAACCTTGGACCGAGCATCGCAAAGGGCTCGTTGCCCAAGTCGTTGGAACCGGGCCGACCGTCAGATACTCGGCAATGCCGGAGATTTTCGAATCCCTCATGTACAGCGCTCGGCATGAATTGATCATCACCACCCCCTACTACGTGCCCGACGAACCGATGCAAGCCGCTTTGTGCGCAAGCGGCAGACGCGGCGTGGAAACAACCCTGATCCTGCCTAGAAAAAATGACTCCTGGTTCGTCGCAGCCGCTAGCCACAGCTACTACGCAGCACTCCTGGATGCAGGGGTCCGTATTTTCGAATACGAAGGTGGCTTGCTGCATACCAAATCCCTGACGATCGACGAACAAATGGGCCTGATCGGCTCGGCGAACTTGGACCGCAGAAGCTTTGAACTCAATTATGAAAACAACATCCTGTTCCATGATGAAGAACTTTCCAGAAAAATTCGCGAGCGGCAGCTCTCGTATCAGTGGCAATCGCACGAAGTGACCCGCGAACAAGTGGCATCCTGGTCGGTGAGTCGCCGATTCTTTAACAACGCCATCGCAATGCTCGGTCCGGTTCTTTAGTTGGACTCCCACCATGCTACCTGGACTCAAATCGATCCTAGAAATCGCAAGTGTCGCTGCGCTGATCGGCAGCGGTCTTATCCATGCCGGGATATTCGCATGCTTGGGTCGTCCGTGGGAGGACCCTCTGTCGTTTCGCAAAGCGACCCTCTTTGGAGTCTCGACAGGTCTGACTCTTTGGTCTTGTCTTTGGGCGGTTTCTTGCTTGGCCCCCTCTGCTTACCACCAGCGCCTGCGCAAGACGCTGTGCGTGACTTTAGTCCTGGAAGTCTTTTTGATCACGCTGCAAACCTGGCGCGGGCAAGAGAGCCATTTCAATCACGATGGCCCTCTGAACGGCCTTGTCGAACTGACCATGCTGGTGCTGATCAGCTTGGCTGTCTTGGCCATGTTTTTGATCACCATTGGATCCTGGTTTCCCAGATCACTCCATGGAGTTTCGACCGCCATGGCATGGGCGATCCGTTGGGGAATGCTCCTGTTGTGCCTATCGGCTCTAGTGGGTTATGCGATCACTTGGATCGGCCAGCAGCAGCTATCCCAAGGGCTCAGCGCCACACGATGGAGAGGAGACGGCGTTTTGAAATTCCCCCACGGAGCGGCGTTGCATGCGATCCAAACCTTGGCCCTGGCTGCTTGGATCGCAGACCGCTGGAAACTCTCGAATCCAGTTGCGCTGATCCATGGTCTTGCCGGTGCCCACGCGTGTTGGCTGATATACGCCCTCTACCAAACATTCGCAGGATTAGATCGATTCGAGTGGGACACCACTAGCCGTCTGCTGCTGGGGGCGTGTGCAGTTTGCACTCTGATGGCACTGGCATTAGGTGCGCGCGTTTGGCGGAAAGAGCCGCTAGATTAAACACGGATTTGCGCCGAAGCGTCGATGTCGGCTAGAATCGATTGGGTTTGAATCGCAAGCTCGAGTGCCTCAAGCGATTCGTCCAAAGTGACCCTCTGGAGCGACTGTACCATCTGAGCTTCCTGAAATATGCCCGGTCCATCGATTTCGCACCGGGCCTTGCCATCGGAGCCGTGGACCCAAAAGCGAGGTTTTTCGATGTCCCAAGGCCTCAGGAAATCATCGCAGATCAACGAAGCCTGCGTCCCAGCGATCTCGATCCACTTGCGTCCCGTGGCTTCGTATCCGCAATCCCAACTGGCCATGAGCGATCGGTGGGCCGAGGGTGTCTGGGCCTTTGTATCAGACGCGAGCTTGGCCATCGTTTGAACCTGGTACCATGCCGAGCTCGATCGCTGGTCGATGCGAGTTCCCATCGACTGCATCTGTGTGGGCCTGAAACCTGTGAACCACAAAGTTGCATAGGCGCAGTACCAGCCCAAGTCCAGCAGGCAACCACCTCCGGCGCTTGCATCGCCTCGGTGGTCGCGTCGTTCGAGGATCCCTCCAACGCTGCAAGCGACGGTCACTCGGCAGATCTGGCCAAGCTGTCCACTGTGGATCCACCTTCGCATCGCGTGCGACCGTGGATGGTGAGGGAATGCGGTTGCATGAACCAACGGGACCTTAGTCTCCAAGACCGCTTGGTAAATCTCTTGAGCCTGAGGAAGCGTTGTCGCCAGAGCTTTTTCGCACAGGACCGGCTTACCCGCCCGAAGCGCTGCAATCGCATATTGGGCATGGAGCGATGGAGGCAACGCGATGTAAACCGCATCAACCTCTTTGGACTCGCAGGCTCCGAGCAGATCGGTCGTACCATGCTCTACTCCGAAGCGCTGCTGCCAATCGCGAAGTTTCAGCGAGTCACGGCCTGCGCCCAAGTGGACTTGATGGCCCGCAGCGCGGACCGCCTCGATCATCCGATGGGTGACTCGTCCGATTCCGACAAAGGCCCAACGCATCACATCGCCGAAGGAACAAAGAACCAAAGAATGGTCAGAACCGTGCAGATCGTGTAGGCAAAAAATAGGCTTGGACGAAACACACGAAGTGGAACATTCGATTCGTTTTTGGAATACAGCGTGCTCAATATTCGCCAATAGTATCCGGCGGCGATCACCGCATTGATCGCCATCAATGCCCCCATGAGCATGCTCATCGAGTCGACCCGACGGTCGGCAACCGTCCCGACAAAGACCATGAACTTGGCCCAAAACCCTGCCGTCAATGGCAAGCCGATCAGACTGATCAGTGCAACGGTCAGCCCAATCGAAGCAGCGGGCCGGCGATGAAACATACCTGCCAAATCCCCGATCAAATGGGATTTGCCCCCTGCTGCTTCGATCTCACCGAGGCAAGCAAACAATCCCAAGGTCATGGCTGCATAAGCCGCCAGATAGGAGAACATCACTCCAGGACTTGCATCCTGTCGGATCAGAGCCACGAAGGCCAACAGCAGGTAACCTGTATGAGCGACGCTCGAATAAGCCATCATGCGACGCAAGTTGTTTTGAGCCACCGCCAGGATGTTCCCCACACACATCGTCAAGGCGGCACATCCTAGCAACACCGGAATCACCACCGAGCTAGAGCCTGCGCTGAGCGTTCCGGTTCCGATAAGCCGGATCAACGCCACGAATCCAGCGACCTTAGGCAAATAGCTCATCGCTCCTGCCATCGTCACACTGGTCCCTTCGAATACATCCGGTGCATAGAAGTGAAATGGAACGGCCGTGATCCGGAACGACAACCCGCAGATTGCCAGCAGCAAACCCAAGGCCATGAGCCGTTTGCCTTCGCCAAACGATGCCTGAATCACCGCCAAGTTGGTCGACCCACAGAACCCGTACAAATAACTGACACCCAGCAAGAAAAAGCACGAAGCAAAGGCGCTCAGCAAAAAGTACTTCAACGAAGCCTCTGCCCCCGAATTGTCGGTTTTGACAATTCCCAGCAAGATGTAGGTTGGAATACTAACTAGCTCTAACCCCAAAAACATCGTGACAAGGTCGTTCGACGCGCCGACGATCGGTATCGCGGCAAAGATGATCAGCAAACATCCGTAGTATTCTGCCAAACGTCCCTTGGGAGCCGTCGACCAAGACATCAGGATCAAAATCAAACCGCCCAAAAAGGTCAAACGCTCTGCGGCAAGTGCCGAGGCATCGAATCGAAACGCCCCCAAATCCGTCTGAATGACCGTGGGTACTCCTTGCCAGTACCGGGTTGCCATGGCAACGAGCAAGCAGATCAAGGAAACAAAGGCATAATTGCTTCGCTCGACATGAAGATCCTCTCGCTCGGATTTGCGGGTGAGCACCGAGGCACACATGATCAGCGTCCCGCCGATGAGCAGCACGATCTCGGGGGTCAAGTGACCAACGGTCGCTTTGGTGATTTGAATCAAGTCCACGATTGAATCTCGCTGAATTTCGTATTGCTGATTTAAGGGTTTGTCGACTGAACCGCTAGGGTATCCATGTCGCGATGGGTCTGCTTGGATACCGGTTCCACTAGCCTAGCCAATCGGTCGGTATCTGGCTGAAAGAGTTTCATCGTTCTCATCGGGAATAAACCGATATACAAGCACAGCAGTCCAACACAGACCAAAGGTAGCCATTCTTTCCATTGAAGATCGGTGCCCGCGAGAGCTCGACCGTGAGCGTCGATGCGAGGTCCATCGCTACCAAAGAGCAAGCGTTGGACAATTCGAAGTCCATACCATGCGCCTAAAACCGTCCCCAGGACCGCGATCGCAACGAGAGTCCCGCAGACTCTCATCATGCCCGACATCGTCAGCAACTCTCCCACGAAACCATTGAGCCCCGGTAGACCGGCTCCTGCAAGCGTGAAGAAGACCAGCAAAACGGCCAGTTTAGGATATTGTGCAGCAAGTCCTCGATCCTGGCTCTTGAGGCTGATCGGACCATGCCGCTGCTCGAGCATCGATAAGATCCAGAACATCGCAGCGGTGATCAATCCGTGGTTGAACATCTGCAACGCAGCACCCCCGAGCCCTTCTCGCGTGAGGCTCATAAGACCCAAGGTGATAAAACCAACGTGCGATAAAGAACTAAAGGCCAAAACCTCCCTGAGGTTGTCTTTGGACAAAGCGATCAGAGCCCCGTACACAATGACAATCGCTCCAAGCGTACCGATCACCATCTGGGCCTCGATCGACAAGGCCACAGGGGTCAGCGGAATGACAATTCGCAGGATCCCATACAAACCCAATTTGGCTACCACCGAAGCGATCAGCGAGGTCGTATTGGGATGAGCTGCCGCATAAGTCATCGGCAACCAAGTATGCAGAGGGAGGATTGCAAGTTTGATTCCAAAGCCCAAAAGCAAAAGCCATACTGCCCAGGAATCCTTCGATCCGATAGGAACGCCGCTTGCTACGGCCTGCGAAGCAATCCTCGAAAGTTCGCTAAAGGAAACCGTCGAAGGCTGGCCATGAACCTGCGGTGACATCGCAAGCGAAATCAGGCCGACAACCATCGGAATACTACCGGCCAGAGTAAACAGCAAAAATCGCTTGGATGCAGCTTGTGGATTTTTGCCATCTCCCCAACCATGGATCAGCAGAATCAATGGGATCAAAACCGCTTCAAAAAAGATGTAGAACGAGACCAAATCCGTCGAGAGAAACACACCCATGAGCATCGAAATCGTCACCAAAAGCAACGCGATGTAGGTTTCAATCCTGTTTTTGATTTGGCTTTGAGCAAGCCAAATGGTGAAGAACCCGATGATGCCCGTGAGCAGGACCATCAGAGCCGAAATGCCATCGGCCCCAGAAGACAACTGCCAGTCGATCGGATGCCCACCGACGGAGATCGGAAGGACAAATCGCAGTGTTTCTGAGACGAAGGTGACTTTGGGTTCAATCGTCGGTTCGACAACCCCTGGAACGCCCGTGAGGCTCGAGGGTGCTTGGTAAACCTGAAAGCACAGCCCGATGCTCAGGAGCATCGTCAGCAGGGCGGCTAGAATGCCGAAGGCAACGAGCCCCTTGTTGGCTCGCGGCCCAGAAAAGAAGATCACCAAGGCGGATGCCAAGGGAACGAGTATCAGTAAAGGGATCATTAGGTTCATGACTACCAACTTGCTCTGGTGACAATCCAAATAGCAACCGCCGCGATTCCCACTGCCGTCAGCAGGCTGTAGGCCGGGACACGTCCGGTCTGGATCCGTTGGCCAGCAAGCCCCAAGAGTCTGGGCAAATCAGCCACCGCATCGGTGATTGCTCCGATGATGTTTGTATCGATCCATTCCAGAAAACGAGCCAGCGAAAGCATCGGCTGGACGATCGCGACGTTATAAAGCCAATCGATATAGAGCCGATTCCGACCGAATTCGGCGAAGTTCTTCAGGGGCCCTTGGGCAACGGCAGGCTTGTGACTGATCGTATACCCGACAAAGATTCCCGCCAAAGCAATGATCGAGGATGCCACCAACAGCCACATTGGCTCGGAGTGCTCATGATGGTGCAGCAGCGGTGTCTTGGAAACGTACTCCGAGATCTTGCCGGTTGGACCCAGCAAGGCTCCTGACAACAGTGCACCCACAGCAAGCACAGCCATCGGTGCGAGCATCACATTGGATGCATCATGTGCATGATGCCCGGCTGCTGCAGGAACTTTTTCTGGTCCATGAAAGGTCTTGAAGTAGGCTTTCGAAGTGTAAACAGCTGTCAAAAATGCCGTCACAAATCCGATGCCCAGCAATGCCATGAAGTGAGAGCCTACCATCGTGTCGGAACTTGCATCCAAGAGCACCGCTAGCACGCCGTCCTTACTGAAAAATCCTGCCAGCAGAGGAACCCCGGCAAGGGCCGCCGCTCCGATGGCAAACAAGATGTTGGTCTTGGGCAATACCCTCTTGAGTCCAGAAAACTCACGCATGTCGATCACATCCCCCATCGCATGCATGACATTCCCAGCCGAGAGAAACAGCAAGGCTTTGAAGAACGCGTGGGTGACCAAGTGAAACATCGCTGCAACGACTGCGACGGTCATCAGATCCTTGACAGCTCCGGCCCCTAAGGCCATGAACAAGTACCCGAGTTGGCTGACGGTCGAGTAGGCCAACACCCGCTTGAGATCGTCTTGGTATAGCGCCATGATCGCAGCGATGAGCGAAGTGATGCCACCGAGCCATGCAACCGTGATGAGCACCGATGGTGTCAGGACCGTAAGGGGTGCTAGCCTAGCCATCAAGTAAACACCCGCGGTGACCATCGTCGCCGCATGGATCAGTGCCGAAACCGGCGTGGGGCCTTCCATCGCATCGGGCAACCACACATGGAAAGGAAACTGAGCCGACTTGCCGATCGCACCGATCATCAATAGCAGGGCGATCAGCGAGAGCAGTCCGCTGTGCTTTTGAGCCAATACAGGAGCCGCATTAAAAATGTTTTGGAAATCAAGTCTTGCAAACCAGCCTTGACCGGCCCCGACGTCGGTATGCCCGACGGCGTAACCGAGCATCAAAATCCCAAAAAGAAATGCGGTGTCAGCAACGCGATTGACCAAGAAGGCTTTGGTCGCGGCCCGAGCCGCCGAAGGCTTGCGGAACCAGTATCCGATCAGCAAATAACTGCAGGTACCCACACCCTCCCAAAACGCATACATCATCAGCAGATTGTGGGACAGCACCAGCATCGTCATCGAGAAGACGAAGCCGCAAAAGACCGCAAAGTAGCGGGCATAGCCCGGATCGTCGTGCATGTAGCCTTTGGAGTAGATCGCGATCATCGCCGAAATCGAAGTGACGACCGTTAGGAGTGTCAGGCACAACGTATCGATTCTGAGCGATAGGCTCAGACTGGTATTGCCGATCTGAAGGTATCGATAGCCCTCGGCGATCTCAAAGCCTGAGCTCGAAGTGTCTGCATTCCACTGAAGCAGGACCACTAGGGCACAGGCCGCAGCCACCAGCAAAGACACAATCGCCGGGACATGCGCGCTGTGTTTATCTCCTCGAAAAGACAGAATCGCACAGACGATGCATCCGAGCAACGGAGCGATCGGTACAAACCAAATAAGTGAGTCCAAGTTAGGCACGCTGATTTACCTCCGACACCGCAGACGAGGTCTTCGATTCATTGAGTTTCGATTCATGGAGTGACGATGCTTGCTCGATGGTCGCTTGCATCGAACTAGGCACGGGTTTGGCCAACGGATCCAATCCGGCGGGGATGAGTTTCGGATAGCTTTCTTCTTTATCCATCCCGGGATAATCCCCCTGGGGATCTTTCGGCAGGATGGTCTCGCTCAGCTCGTCCCAGGCTTGAACATCCAGGGTCGCTTTGCGACGGTATAACGAAACCACCATCGCCAGGGCAATCGCCGCTTCGCACGCAGCGATGGTCAGCACCATGACGGCCAGGATTTGACCTTGGTAGTTCTGGTGATACCTCGAAAACACGATCAGATTCAGGCTTACACCAGAGAGCATCGTCTCGAGCGATAGAAACATCAGGATCAAGGACCTTCGGGTCAGGAAACCGATGAGCCCGATCGCAAACAGAATACCGCCTAAGACCAAGAGGTTTTGAACTTCGGAATGGTTCACGACGGGTCCCTTTCTGGTTTCTGCGCCAAGACGATCGCGCCGATCGTCGCGACAAGCAAAACGGTGCCCGCCAATTCGATAGCAAGCAGATAATCTGTAAACATCGAGCGGCCTAGCCCGGAAGTTTTCCCGGGTGTGAACTCGGCTAGTTGCTCGGTGCTCATGGCTGGATCGGGAACCGGAGGCATCGCCTCTCCGGGTGCAGAACCTGGAGCGGCCAAGCTATAAGGCCTCGTCAAATCGAGTTTCACAGGAAGGATCTCTCCGGGTTCGGAGACACTCCAAGCGATCGCAAAGAGCAGGCTTGTCGCAACTGCCGCAGCGATCACAGGACTGGTCAACTGAACGTCGTATTGCTGAAGCTTGGCCTTTTGTGCAAACATCAGCACGAACAAGAAGATGATGATGGTCGCTCCTGCATAGACAATCATCGTCGCTGCAGCGATGAAGTAGGCTGATTGCATGAACAGCACGCCGCATGCGGAAAGGACCGCCGTCGCAAAACCCAATGCCGCGTGCACCGGTTCCCGCGCGGTGATAAAGGCGATCCCACCTGCGACAGCCAGGATGCTAAAACACATCCGTACGACCGACTCGAGTTCCATGGGGATCGAAGTAAATGCCATTAGGCCTGCGACAGCAAAAAGGGCTGCACCCGATGCTGCCATCATCTTGGATTTCACCAATCCGTGTTGCAACAGCAGATACGCTGCGGTTCCTAAGAGGATCACCAGCAGCAAAATCTGCGAGAGATTGCCTTGGAACTCATCGCCGCTGACCAGCGGTAAGTTCTTTGGATCTATGGGCAAGGGGTTCACGTTCAGCCTCTCTAGTAACGTCAGTGTTTAATTGGCTCGGGTTCTAGTGATAATCGGCGGTTGGTCTATTAGCCTCGTTTGCCACGTCCCGGAGGAGGTGGTGCATCCTTGGCCGTCGGTGATACTTCGGAGGCAGGTCCCAATTTACCTCGGTTGGTTCGGACCGGATCTCGCCCCGATTTGACTGTCTGGTCAAAAACCGAAAGCAGTTTCTCTTTATCAAAGACCATCTCTTCTCGCGTCATGCCTGTGAGGTCATACACACTGGTCAATTCGATCGCATCGACCGGGCATGCTTCTTCGCACATCCCGCAGTAAATGCATCGCAACTCGTCGATCGTAAAGGTCGCTGGAAACTTGTCTCGATCTTTCCAATGCGGATCATCCTTGGGGGCAGGAGCAGCGATGATCTCGATGCAATTGGCAGGGCAAGCCGTCTGGCACATGTAACATGCGACGCACTTGACCCGTCCGGCTTCATCCCGATTGAGCCTATGCACTCCTCGGTAATTCGGTGGAATCTCTGGCTCGACTTCAGGATACTGCCGCGTCGTCGGCTTGCCCGATACCGCGTGCCGAACCGCTGTGGCCAGTCCCGATGCTATCGCTGGCAGATACAGAGCATCCAGAACGCTGAGCTTGGGCGCTTCGCCCCACTTAACGGTCTTCTTCTTCACAGGTGGATTCGTTTGGGACTCACTCATAAGACACCGCTCCTTGAGTTCTGAGACCATTTCGCAAAGTGTTACCCTCGGCAAGCGAAGCGTTGAACTTCGATGCACTGTAATAGGCCGCCAGGATGGGAAGTACCGCCGTGGCGATCAATAAATGCTTGGGAAGACCTAGGGTCAGGACGATCGCCACTCCAACGAGGTTGGCAAGTGCCAAAGGAATCAGTCCCTTCCATGCAAGCCCCATGAGCTGATCGAATCGAAAGCGTGGCAGCGCCCAACGCAGCAGAATGATCACCATGACCACCAAAGAGACTTTGGCCAAAAGCACCAACAATCCCAGAAGCAATACCGTCGCCGAAGCACCTGAGGGGCCGGGAAGTCCTGGGAAATGCCATCCACCCATAAACAACAGCGCGGTCAAAAAACTGACCGTCACGATGTGGGTGTACTCAGCCAAGAAAAACAGCACGAACTTGATCCCGCTGTACTCGGTATGAAAACCGCCGACCAACTCCTGCTCGCACTCTGGTAAGTCGAATGGCAGACGGTTCGTCTCAGCAAGAGCGCTGGTGAAAAACACCAGCATCGCGACCGGTTGCCAGAACATGTTCCAATCCAAAATGCTCCCGGACTGAGATGCCACAATTCTCTCGATGTTCAAGGAACCTGCGATCGCCACCACGCCCAAGATCGACATTCCAAGCGGAATTTCGTAGCTGATGAACTGCGCACAAGAACGGATCGCACCGTAGATGGAATACTTGTTGTTCGAAGCCCATCCGCCGACGATGATCCCGTAAGCCGATAACGAGCTGATGGCCAGCATCATCAAAATCCCAATGTCGATTCCCGGAGCCACCATGAACCGAAAACCGCTTTGGTAGTCCGTCGCCACGGGCCCAAAAGGCATGACCACCAAAGCGAACATTGCAGTGATCAAACTGAACGACGGAGCGATAAAATACAAAGCTGTATAAACGTGGTCGGGAATCAACTGTTCTTTCAAGAAGATCTTGATCCCGTCGGCAACCGCTTGAAAAAGCCCGAAAGGCCCCACCCGGTTCGGACCGACTCGGTCCTGGACATACGCCGCTACTTTGCGCTCGATGAACGTCATGTACAAACCCAGAAACGGAACGACCGCCAAAATCACAGCGATCGCCGCCAAGGCGGGCCATAAGACAGGCCAATATTCCAGTAGACTGCTAATCATTCTTTAGGTTCCTTGGAGTGCAATCAACTTTTGGCGGCCAGGGGTTGGTTGGCATTCTTGGCAAGTCGCACGCCGTGATCTCCAAGATCTCCGACGCAGATCGCAGAGAGCTCAGGGATCGTGCTTGCGATTTCCTTGCGAAGTGCCATCGCGTTGAAGAGTCCGGGCCGACCGGCCAGTTCCATCAAAATGCGTCCATCGGCACGCGCTTCTTCAGGCGGTCGAATCGAAGCATGTGCCGCTTGGGCTAACCCTGCATGGTTGACATACGTTCCTTCTCGTTCTGCGAAAGATCCTGCAGCCAGAACCATGTCGGCACGCTCGCTCAGCGGCGATGGGAAGATGTCTTGCACGATCAACAACGAAGGGGTGCCGACGGCTTGATCCAATTTCTCATTCACCCAGCCTGTGCTGTATCCACCGACGACGTACCAAGCGCTGGCCGAAGACTTACCGAGCGATTCGGCATGGATCACCGACCGTTCGAAATGCCGCAAGACCGCTTCGACGCCCAATCGATTCGGGCATTTCTCAGCCCGAATCGTAAATTTGACTTTGCTTGGCAAAGGTGGCTCTCCCTTGGGCCCCTTGGGATACAGATCGTCGCTTCCTACCACGGGCACTGGCCCCAGGGTCAGCTTGGTGCGAGGGTCGATCCCTTTGATAAACGAAGCCAGCAAGTAGGCTTCTTCGACGCTCATGAATGGGGATAGAACCGCGACAAATCCCGAAGGATCATTCTGGATAGCGGTTTGGATCCGCTTGCGAGCTTCGCCTAGGATCGTCGGCCATGGGTCGGCAAACGACAGATCCCCAGCAGGGGTTGAATCCGCCGCGGAGGATGCATGGCCAGTTGCGGTTTTGAGGCGAGGGTATTTCAAGCGGCGATCGTCGTGGATGTACTTGAACCCAAATCGTCCTTCGTCGCACATGAAGTGCCCCTGGGCTTGAGGGTTCTCCCTAGGCCGCAGCCTGTAGACTTTGTTCTCGTTTTGATCGACATGGATGCTGCATCCAGTCGAGCAGCCGGTGCACACGCTCTGGGCATGCTTAAGCCACCAGACCCGCTTTTTGTACAGAAAGTCTTTGCTGCACAAAGCACCCACCGGGCAAAGATCGACGACGTTGCCAGCGAGCTTGTTGTTGCAGGGTGTGTCGGGAAATACATCGATCTCTTCGTGGGATCCTCTGGCGACGACTTGGAGTTCCGCAGTACCGCTGACTTCGCGAGTGAAGCGAACGCACCGGGTACACATCACGCATCGGTCGGTAAACAAGGCGATTTGCTCGCCGATGTGGTACTTGTCCTCGCGATGCAGTTTAGGCTCGTCGAGGCGACTTTGGGCTTTTCCATATTTGTAAGTGTAGTCTTGCAAATAACACTCACCGGCTTGGTCGCAGATCGAGCAATCCAGAGGGTGATTCAGCAGCAACAATTCGAGCGTCATCTGCTGCGAAGTCTTGACTTTGGACGAGTCGGTGCGGATGACGGTCCCTTCTTTGATCGGTGTTTGACACCCGGGCACGAGCTTTGGTCCCATCGCTACGGTACCGTCAGGCTTGGTCTCGCCGACTTCCACCAAACACATCCGGCATGAGGCGACCACCGAGAGGCATTCGTGCCAACAGTAGTGGGGGATTTCGACTCCAGCTTTCCGAGCCGCCAGGATGCAGTTGTCCTTGGGATCTGCATCGACCTCGATATCGTTGATTTTGACTTTGACCACTTTTATTGCTTTCCCAAAAAGTGTTGTTCAAATGCTTGGTTTAGTGGGCACCGGCAAGAACAGGGCTCTCGCTCCGACGACCGCTCTTGATGTATTCTTCAAACTCGCCCCGGAATTTGTTGATCGCCGTCTTGATCGGCCAAGCCGCACCGTCGGCGAGTCCACAGATCGTCGTGCCTGGGATCGTGCCGATCGAACTGGAGATCTCCAAGAGCAAATCAATGTCGCTGAGTTTGCCTCGGCCATCTCGAATGCGCTCGAGGATCTTGGTCGACCAAGCGGTCCCTTCGCGGCACGGAGTGCATTGACCACAGGACTCATGGGCAAAGAATCGGCAAGCGTTGTACAAGACATCGACCATACTGGTCTGATCATCGATCACGACCACTGCAGCGGTCCCTAGACCCAAGCATCCGACACGTCCTGGCCCATTGAAATCCAAAGGAGTATCGAGTTCCGCGTTGGTCATAAAGCCCATGCTCAATCCACCTGGGATCACCGCTTTGGCCTTGCGACCCTTCCAAACTCCACCCGCATGGTTATCGATCAAATCGCGGGCCGTAATCCCCATGGGCAACTCGACCAAACCTGGCTTGTTGACATGCCCAGAGATGCAATAAAGCTTGGGCCCATAAGATCCTGCATCGCGAGGATTGTTTGGATCCTTGGGAACACCCATCGACTGGAACCACTCAGGACCATGCTTGAGAATGTGTGGAATGCATGCCATCGTTTCGACGTTGTTGACTACCGTCGGCCGACGAAACGCTCCTTCGATGGCAGGGAAGGGGGGCTTGATCCGAGGCCAAGCTCGTTTGCCTTCGAGGCTTTCAATCAATCCGGTTTCTTCGCCGCAGATATACGCGCAAGCGCCACGGTGCAAGTAGATATCCAGATCATATCCTGAGCCCAAGATGTTCTTGCCCAGTAGGTTGTTGGCATACATCTCGTCGATCGCTTTTTTGAGTGTGCGATAGCAACGTCCGTACTCATAGCGGAGGTAAAAATAGGCCGTCGTCGCACGGGTTGCAAAACTGCTGATGACGATCCCTTCGAGGACTTGATGAGGGTCTTCTTCGATCAAAACTCGGTTGTTGAAAGTCCCCGGTTCACTTTCGTCGCCGTTGATGCACAAGTAGATTGGACCATTGACATCCTTGGGCAAAAACGTCCATTTCAGTCCGGTCGGAAAGCCTGCTCCACCACGACCTCGAAGACCGGAGTTCTTCACCACATCGATGACTTCGGTGTTGGCCATCTTCAACGCCTTGGCCAGCGCCTCATAGCCTCCATCGGCGCGGTACGATGCCAGCGACTGGCTATCGGGTCGATCGATTCGTCCCAAAAGAACAGGTTTGAATTCGCTTTGACTCACGTTTGAACCTCGCTTCAAACTTTCTTGGTTTCAGGGGTAGGCTCTTTGGCGATGCGCTCGACGTCTTCGACACTGCATCGCAAATGGAGTTCGTCTTCGAGCAGGATGCAAGGAGCTCCATCACAGGCCCCGAGGCACTCTGCAAGTTCGATCGTCAGTTTGCCATCGGATGTGGTTTCGCCAGGGGCGATGCCGTACTTTTCGCATAGGGCTGCCAAGAGTTCTTCGCCACCGCGAAGCATGCAGGGGAGCGACCGACAAACCCATATCCGCTTTTCCCCAAGCGGGTTTTCTTCGGTCCGAAAAAAACCATAGAACGAAGCCGTATCGTGGATTTGCGCCGGGGAAAGCTCGAGAATCTCGGCGATCTCCTCCATCGCTTTTTTGCTGACGCATCCTCGCTCTTGCTGAACCACATGCAATGCTGGCAAGGTTACAGCCTGCTTACTTGGGTAACGCGGCAGATGTTCGGCAATCGTTTGTTTTGCGTTTTCGCTCAGTTCGCTCATCGATCCAACTCCGCAGCGATGATGTTGATACTACCTAGAACAGCGGCAACGTCGCTGAGCATGCAGCCTCGAATCATGCGGCTAAACAGAGAAAAATGAAGCAGGGAAGGGGGCCTGGTCCTGGCTCGGTAGGCTTTAAAATCGCCATCCGAGACGATGTAATACCCAAGCTCACCGTTGGGGGACTCGGTAGCACCGTAGTACGATTCCTTGGGCGAAGGCATCTGACGGTTGGGCATGATGTTTTCAAAGTGATGGATCAAACCTTCGATGCTGCGATACACCTCGGTCTTGTCAGGCAGACCTTCTTTGCCAGTCCCCGAGATGAACACCGGACCCGATGGCAAATTCTCGACCGCCTGCTCGATGATCTTTAGACTCTCAAGCATCTCCATCATCCGCACTTGGAAGCGTGCATAACAGTCGCCACCTTGTGCACAGCAAACATCAAAATCCAAATCGTTGTAGGCCAAGTACGGTTCGTCGCGCCTTAGGTCTCGCTCCACGCCGCTAGCGCGTGCGACAGGACCGCTGGCCGATCCGGCGATCGCATCCTCTTTGGTCAGCACCCCAACGCCCTTGGTCCGCTCGACAAAGATCCGGTTCTTCATCACCAATCCAGCAAAGTCTTTGTAAGCCTTGGGGAATGTCTTGCAGAAATCGCGAACCATCTTGATCCAATCGTCGGTCACATCGTAGAGCAACCCACCGACGCGGGTATAACCGGTATGGAACCGCTGACCGCTCGCTCGTTCGCAGATTTCGTAGATCTTTTCGCGCTCGTTGAACGCGTACATGAACGCGGTGGCACCACCCAAATCAAGAACGCATGTCCCAGTGCAAAGAAGGTGGTCGTGAATCCGCATCAGCTCGGCAAAGATCGTCCGTATGTACTTGCACCGAGGCGTCAGCTCGATCCCCAAAAGCCCTTCGACCGCATGGTGCCATGCGATCTCATTGGCCATCGGCGAGATGTAATTCATACGGTCTACAATCGTCACGTACTGATTGTAATCGAGGACTTCGGCGAGCTTTTCAAAGCCGCTGTGCAGGAATCCGATGTCCGGTTCGGCACCGATGACCATCTCGCCATCGAGCTGCAAAACCAACCGCAACGTCGTGTGAGTCGCAGGGTGCTGAGGACCAAAATTAAGCGTCCAGAGACCTTCGCGGAATCCGGCGTCCAAGTCAGGCGAATCGATCAGGTCCAATGGCATCTGATTTAGCTCTCGGCTCGGGTGATGATGGGGAAGTTATGGCGTTCGCCCCGGCCCTTGACCGGATAATCCTTGCGAAGCGGAAACGATTCAAAAGCGTCAGGCAAGAGCAATCGCTTGAAGTTCGGATGCCCTTCGAAAACGATCCCGAACATGTCGTAGACTTCGCGCTCAAGCCAATCGGCACCAAACCAAACAGGGCAGGCCGACGGAAGCTTCAACTCCGGCTCGTTGACATGCGTCTTGACCGTCAAACGCTCGCCGCTGGTCGTATTAAGCAGCAGATAAACCACTTCGAATCGATCCGTGGCACCGGGGTACTCAAGCATGTCAACTGCCGTGATATCGACCAGTTGGTCCATGCCCGCATCGCGCAGGGTTTGCAACGCCGCGGCGATGTGCGACGCAGGCACAGCAACTCGGTTTTGATCGCGAAACGCAGACCAAACCAGCGAAACTCCACCGAGCTTGGATTCGAGCACTTCTTTCATGTTCGTTGCTGCCGTCATCGGGATAACTCCAAGCGATTAGTGAATCGGGTCGTACTTGGGCTCATCAAGCTTGAACCCGTTGCGCTCGCGAATACGAACCAATTCGTCTTCGTCGAATCGCTTGGGACCATCGGGCAAGATCCGAAGCTTGAACTCACGAGCATCGTAAGTACCGGTTTTTTTGATCTTGTCTTGCAGGTCCATGATCGCCTTGATCAACTGCTCAGGCCGCGGTGGGCAACCCGGAATGTAAATGTCGACCGGCAAGAATCGATCGATGCCTTGCACGACGGCGTAAGTATCGAAAACGCCCCCTGAACATGCGCATGCACCCATCGAAATGCACCACTTGGGCTCAGGCATCTGCAACCAAATACGCTGGAGCACCGGGATCATTTTCATCACCACTCGCCCAGCGACGATCATCAAGTCGCATTGGCGCGGCGTGAATCGCATCACCTCGCTGCCAAAGCGAGACAAATCGTGCTTGGACGCAGCCGTACTCATCAACTCGATGCCGCAACAAGCCGTTGCAAAGGGCATCGGCCAGAGGCTATTGGCCCGTGCCCATGATGCCGCTGCATCGATCGTCGTAAGAAATACGTTATCGCCGAGTTGTTTGTTTATTTCCGTCGCCAATCGAAGACTCCTTTGCGATAAGCCACCCAGTAGGCAAGACCTAGGGTAGCAAGAAGAACCATCAGGACAGCCAACACTGCAGGCCGGAACGCTTCAGGCACGCCGTCGGGTGCCAGAAGGGAAACAGCCCATGGATAGAGAAACAGCAGTTCAATGTCGAAGACCAAGAACAAAATGGCGGTCAAGTAAAACTTGATGTCAAAGGGCTTGCGGGCATCTCCCACCGGGTCCATCCCCGACTCGTAAGGCATGTCCTTGATCTTGGTCGGCTTCTTGGGCGCGACCACGTGCGGTAGCAGCAGTGAGACGGCGGCAAAGCCCAAGACAGCAAGTAAGTAGATCAGGATGGGCAAGTGAGCGACCACTGGGGCACCTCCGACGACATGTACGAAACCAAACACCGAGAAAAACTCAGGCAAATCATTCGAATCCCGGCCTGAACAGGACACTTAGTCAGGGCACTTGGACCGGCCCACCGAGCCGGGGTTGGGTCTAAGCTGCGGCTACTTTGTGAAAAATTTCACAAAGTCATTCTCGGTATTGTAGGGAATTGCGACGATTTGTCATCGTCAGTCGCCCCCTTTTTTTGCCTTTCCCACAAACAATTCGCAGTAAAGCCTCTAATCCTAAGGGTTTTGGAATTCGCTGGGGGGCCAACTGAAGGCGATCAAGCTTGGAATTGTTTGGCCGAAATGACCTTTTGCGGGCAAGTAGGCAGCGAGGCGGTAAACGTGGTTCCGTAGGGTTTGGTGCTCATGCGGGGGTCGGTCACGAGCACGATTCCCGAATCGGTTGCGGTTCGGATCAGTCGTCCAAATCCTTGGCGAAATTTGATGACGGCTTCGGGAAGTTGGAAATCGCGGAAGGGGTTTCCGCCGGCATGGCGGATGGCTTCTAAGCGGGCTTCGAGCAACGGATGGTCTGGCACGCTGAAGGGGAGTTTGGTGATGACGACCAATTTCAGCGCGTCGCCTGGAACGTCGACACCTTGCCAGAAGCTTTCGGCACCAAAGAGAACACCTCGAGGGTGATCTTTGAAGGACTTGAGAAGTTCGGTTCGCGGAGCGCCGTCTGCTTGGGAGTAGGTCGCGAGGTTGTTTTGGCTCATCCATGGCCCGAGGGCTTGGCTGGTTCGTCGCAGGGAGTCGTAGGAGGTAAAGAGGACGAAGGCATGTCCATCGAATTTTTGGATGTAGTGTTTTAGGGCAGGGATGATGGCATCTTCGTAGCGTTTCTTTTCGATCGAGGGGTCGGGTAGATCCGACAGCATGTGGAGTTGTGCAAGCCGCGGGTAATCGAAAGGGCTGCCGACTTGGAGGCTAGGCACTCCCAGCGCACCGATTCTGCGTTGATAGAAATGGAAGGCGGGGTCGTCCTTTTTGGTTTGCGTCTGGGACTGGACTGAGGGAGTCGACTGTTTGGTGGCGATCGTGGCGCTTGCCATGATGACGCTGGGAACTTTTTGAAACAGGTGTTCGCGAAGGTAGTTTCCGACATCCAGCGGGCTGCTTCGAAGTGTCAGTCGGGTGAAATTTCGCGAAGAGCCACGCGATTCTTTTTTCTCGAACCAGTATACAGCGCTGGTTTCTTTTTGAAGCAGCCAGGTATCGAGGCTTGTCGAGAGCGAGGCGAGTCGATTCGAAGCCGACATCATATCGAGTTTGTTGTTGGCATCTTTGAGATCTTTTCCGTAGCGTTCCAGTTCGATCGACAGGTCCATGAGTTTCTTCGAAAGGTCGGTCGAGACAGGGACTGGGGTTCGAAGTCGACCGTTGGGAGGCGAGCTGACTTGGGCCCAGTTCAAGAAGTCGCTGGCAAAGGAATCGAGGGACTCCATGCAGTGGTAGCTCAACTGTTGGAGTTGTCTGAGTCCCAGAGCGACCAAGACCCCTTTGTCGTTTCGGGGGTTGTAGAGTTTTCGGAGGGTGTAATCGATTTGGGAGTTGCTAACGGTCAGGCCCAGGTGTTCACCGGCGACGCTTTCCATCGTATGGCATTCATCGAAGATAACGGCGTCGTAGTTGGGTAGGAAGCTACCACCTTGGGCACGCACGGCCAAGTCGCTGAAGAACAGAGCGTGGTTGACCACGAGAATTTTGGCGTTGGCGATTCGGCGTCGGGCGGCGTAGTAAAAGCACTTGTCGAAGGACTTGCATTTGCGACCCATACAGTTTCCGGAGTCGCTGGAGATTTCGTCCCAAAGGATCCCGCTGGGTCGCATCGGGAGGCTCGATAGGGTTCCGTCAGAGGTGGATTGCGACCAACGCTGGATGTCTTCGAATTGTTCGAAATCTCGGGGGTCATAGAGCAAGCTTGACAGACGGGAGCTAGCGACTTGCAATCGGCGCAAAGACAGGTAGTTGCTACGACCTTTGACCAGAACGGAGGAGAACTCCCGAGGGATGACGGCATTGAGCAGTGGGAGGTCTTTGGCGATGAGTTGTTCTTGCAGGCTGATGGTATGCGTGCTGATGACGATTCGGCGCCCTTTGGGGGCTTGGTCAGGGTCATCGGAATCCTCAGTGGATTCCAATTGAGCTTCATCGCTGGTTGCAAAGAGGATTGCTGGGACAAGGTAACCGAAGCTTTTGCCCACACCAGTCCCGGCTTCGACGATCAGATGTTTTCGATCGTTGAGGGCTTGGGTGACGGCCAGGGCCATCTGCAATTGTTCTTTGCGGTGTTCGTAGTTAGCGATCCGTCTGGAGATGCTTCCGCCGGGACCAAGAACGGATTCGAAATCCAGATCGCTCATGCTTGGTAGATTCCAAAAAGAGGGGCGGGGGTGTGGGTTGGGAAAGCGTCACAGTCCAGAGGATAACGCAAAAGAGAATTTTTGTCCTCGATTTGGAAAAACCGGGGCCATGGAACGCGGCAGAAACGACTCAAAGCAGGCGTAAGGCGTAAGGCGTAAGGCTTCAGGGAGCAGCCAAACAGCCAGGACGATTGGGGACAATCGCCCGACGGTTAACAGCCAGGACGATTGAGGACAATCGCCCGAGGATGCGCAGCATAAGACATTAGCCGATCTGGCGCAAGCGTCGGGCAGTGACTCTACACAGCACAAAACCATTCACGCCGCTCAGCGGAATCAAACCACCCCAAAATCAAAGGTGGTTTGTTTAAATGTACAACAGAGCAGGCGTAAGGCGTAAGGCGTAAGCGAACAGCCAAACAGCCAGGACGATTGGGACAATCGCCCGACGGTTAACAGCCAGGACGATTGGGACAATCGCCCGACGGTTAACAGCCAGGACGATTGGGGACAATCGCCCGACGGTAAAGGCCTGCTCGAGAGGGTGAAGCGCGCGGCTGTTTGGCTGCTGTCCTTACGCCTTACGCCTTACGCCTTACGCCTTACGCCTTACACCTTACACCTTACACCTTACACCTTACACCTTACACCTTACACCTTACACCTTACACCTTAAGCCTTAAGCCTTAAGCCTTAAGACCCTGCGATGTGTCTTAGGGTCTCTACTAGTTTTGCAAGCGACTGGCTCGCTAGAACCCCATCTAAGACCCGATGATCGCAGATCAAAGCCAACTGGCACTGACCTTCCTTGGTAAATGGTCCCATGGCGATACTCGTTGCCGTAACGATGGGATGATGGAGATTTAGAACTCCCAGGTGCCCAAGGCTCGATAGGCTGAAGGTTCCTAAATGCTTGGCTCGCTTGCGGCCACACCATCTCATGAGCAAATACCAATTCAAACGCCTTATAGGCCCTAGTCTTCGTTCAAGCCTCAAACCATCCTTGAATACCTCATGGATATCGGCCGTCGAGAAATGATCGATTCTTTCTTGCAAGTCCAACAGTGGAATGCAATGAGGAGAAGTGACTCTAGCCCAGATCAGTCGCTGGTTACCCAACGAATCATTTCGATGAATCGTCAGAGATGCAATTGGCTCTGGATGCCTATAGATATAGGGAAAAGGACGAGCAACATACACGTCGCGAAGCTCTGGAATCTCGTGGCTGACAAACCCGTAGGCATGAGCCAGAATCGCATTCCAACCGATATGTTTACCGACCGCTTTTTGCGATTGTCGCCACTTTTCGACGTCGCTCAAATCAACCTGAGCGACGATTGGAAAACTGGGGACCCGCTTTGCTACGATCGATACGTCGATAGGCGTCCTGCGATGCCCTGGTACCAAACGCCGCTGGCCGCGACTGCTACGGCTCATCGTTTGATTTCGGAGTTTTTCAGTTCCTCGAGCGAAGCCTGCATCTCAGCGTTCCCCACCCGACTCTTCTTAGGATTGAGGATGTTGGTAATCTGAGCCTCCGCGGAAAGCTTGGCCATGAGGGAGTCCATCTGCTTGGACAGTTTCTTCTCTCGGATCTCCTTGATCAAATCCTCCTTGACCGCATTGGGGTCCTGAACAACAGGTTCGGTAAACCCCTGAGATCGCAGGATCACATACTGGCCACCTACTTCGATGATCCCCGACATTTCACCCGGTTTGAGCCCAAAGGCGGCTTTCTCCAAATTTGCCTGTCCACCGAATTTTCGCAAAGGCGGTACTTTACCAAAATTCGCTCTCGAACTTGGCTCGACGGAATACTGGTTTGCTAATTCCCCAAAGAACCCCTCGGTATTTCGACTCCTTGCCATCTCCCAAACTTCTTGTGCCGTTCGCTGATTGCTAAGAACAATTGCAAGGATCTCGGCGCGTTGACCATAATTGGCCTCAAAGGCCATCCGGACATCTTCGTCGGTCACTTGCACCTTGTCGGCACATAGCTTCTTCAAAGCCACAGTAGGCCAAACGGCATCGCGCACGTACATCTCGACGGTCTTGCCTTTGTCGCTAAGCACATCGCCGATCCAACGTTGCACGTCGGGCGTTCCATCGGCATTGATGTACCCATAGAACAAAGCGGTATTGCGTATCTCTTGATCCACCTCGGGCTGAGTAACCGTTTGGCCACTCTCAAGCAGCGCGTCTTCAACGAGTTTTCGATTGATCTCGCCTTCGAGAATCTTGTTCCCAAACCTTTTGACGCATTCTTTCTCAAGGATTTCCATCGTGACGCTTTGACCATTGATCGTCGCAGCAATACCAGGATATTGCTGTTGCAATTGCTGCTGTCCAAGCACGGTCACGATTTGGGCGCGATTCCGAAGTTCGGTATAAATCGTCTCAGCCGACTGCCTCAGTTTCTGCTCCTCCAAATCGGATTTGATCCTGCCCTGAATCTCGGCCAATTGGGCCGCTGGCGGATTCGCAGGAGGCATGTGCCTGACACACTGCAAAGCGACACTCAAATCGCCGACTTTAAAAACATTGGAAATCTGGCCTGGTTGCAGGGCAAATGCGATGCGCTCAAGCTCATCTTCTCCTGTGTTCATCCGGATCGGTGGCAATAGCCCTTCGACACTCGCACTGGCAGGATCCTCCGAGTGATCGCGAGCTAGTGCCTTGAACAAGTCCGGATTGGCTGTCGCTTGCTGATGGATCTGCTGCAACTTTGCCGCGTCCTTGCATGCGATCATCCGGACCTGAACCTTGGGTCCAAACTCGCTCTGAAACGCTTTGTCGATCTCTTGCGGAGTTACTTTAAGCATCTCCTTGCTTAGCTCTCTGAGGGCCAGCATCGGCCATACAACATCCGATGCGTAGTACTCCGGGCGTATGTCCCGCTCATTCTCAAGCAGCTTCAAATACATCTGCACACTGAGGTTGAATTTCGAGGCGATCCGTCCGATTTCGTCATCGACATCCTTTTGCGTGATCTCAATCTTGCGCTCTTGGCATGCTTGCAGAATCAAGTACCGATTGACCATGTTCTCCAAGACTTCTTCACCATGTCGAAGCACACACAAATTGGCCAATTCCTGCAAGGTGATCTTCTGACTATTGACCAAAGCCACAATGGCAGGTCCAGCCTCCTGAACCCCAGCGCCAGAAGCTTCTGCGTCCTTGATGGTGCTACGAGAGGAAGCCTGTCCACCCGATAGCCGTGTCTTGGTCCCCTGACCCGCCGTACCTCCGGTGCGCTCCTGGCTATAAGCCTTCTGGGAGTTCCATGCGACAACGGGAAAGCAAAGGCATGTTGCACAGAGCGTTGCTGCAAAAAAACGTCGGGCCCGGGTTGGTCGTGCAGTTGGCATAGGTTTCCTTTCGATTTTCGATCAAGAATTTCCACCGAGTCTAAACTTCCCGGGAAATCCAAATCAAGACCGCTTTGAAAGTCCAAATGCTAGCGATCCGACCGAAGCGAACCCAGCAATGGCTGACGCATCGCTAACCACGCCGCCAAAACACAAAAGGCAAGGCCTAAAACAATCACCCATGCGAGCATCGCCAAAGGCCCCCACAAGGAAATGGACGAATTCCCTCGCAAAAGCACAGGAGCCGAAGCCGCCAGCGCGCAAACCATCCCAATTCCAAGGCCCCGGAGCAATTGCCACCCGTTCTCCAAAAACAAGGACCAAATCAACCGCCCCTTTGGGAAACCCATCGCTCTCATGGCTGCCAACTCGCTGCTTCGCTCCAAGGCACTACGCAGTTGAGAGACTCCCAAACCCAAGGTCCCAAGCAATAATCCTAACCCGCCCAAAAGTTGGAATGCGCTCAGATACGTGTTCTGAACCGCCAAGAGCCTTGCCAAAATCCCATCTGCTGCCGCACAAGCCATCCCTTCGTCTGCCCACCCAAATTCCAAAGCCAAACGGATGGCTTGGACCCGTTGACTAGAGGCTCCCTCAGGAGGTTTCACCAAGAAGATGCGGTAGCCGCCCACGTCAGGGAATACCCTTTGGAAGTTTTCTTCTGAGATCCACAGACTCCCCTGAAAAATCGTGTTCTGAAGGACGCCTACGGTTTGGAAGTAAACGGTCTGATCACCAAGTTGGTAATTGAATTTCTCTCCAACATAACCACCCAGGTGCAAGGCCCAAAGGGCGGTGTTCTGATCGAGGATCACCGGTACGGGACTGTCGGGTGTTCCCCGAGCTTCCGATTCCAATCGCTCCCATGGGGATTGGCTCACATCGGTTCCAAACCAGCCCAATTCGGTTTTGCCCAGTAAGTCACGATCCACTCGCTTGATGGCCGACGTGATTCCCATGACTTGTGGCTCTCTGGCTTGATAGAGATTATTGCAACTAGCGTCGTCGCCACCTCTGGATCGAACCGGCACAATTTGAGTATCAACTAGATCCTGGGCTTGATCCCCAAGTGCTTGCCTCTGCTGCTTTGCATCTGCAACATTGATATGAATGCTTTGAGCGCTCTTACCGACCCAAGCAAATCCTCCTGTGCCTCGCCGATCCGGCTGTGCCTGAAACAAACTCATGGCCAAGATCAGGAAACTTGCCATCGCCATCAAGGCCACGGTCATGATGCTTCGAAGCGGTGAACGCTGGGCGTTGGATCGGGCCAAAGCGTTGAGATCTGTATAGGGGCTCATGCGAGTATTCGCAGAACTGCTCATCTGAGCATAGAGCCACAGGATCAATGCGATCATCCATAGCATCCCACTGCCTACAAACGCGCCAGCTTGGGCTTGCCCTTGTACCCACTGTCCTACCAACAGTAGCAGTGCACCAAGCGACAGGCATGCAACCGCTGCAACCTGAATCCAACGATGGGCCCTTGGGCTAGGGGCTTGGTCATCCATACGGCCTTTGAGCAATCTGGCTGCACTGGATCGCTTTAACTGCCTTGTGACCAACCAAGTTGTGGCAAGGGAAACCAACAAACCAGCCAACCAGCCAATCCACAGGCTCGCAGGTCGGATGTAGAAATCAAGAAACGATACAGATATCGCACCGACCCACCAACTCTTGAGCCCCGCTAGCAGCGCGTACGCATAACCAACACCCAGTGCAACACCCAACGCAGAACCGACCGCAGCGATGATCGACGCCTCCATAAGCAGTAGCCGCCGCAGCTTGGACCTTGTCCACCCCGAAGCCAGCAACAAGCCCCAATGCTGAGCCCGTTTTTCAATCGTCAGTCGAAATAGGAGGGCCACCAAGATCAGGGCGGCTGCGATGACAAAAAAACTCAAGGACAAAAACAGCGCATCAAACGGAGTCGTACCGCTTGCTGCCTTCAACTGCTGATCTCGCAGAGGCAGCTCTCGCCAACCCATCGAACTGAGCTTATCCCTGGCGACCCTCAATAAAGCTTCCTGCTGCTCGGCTCGGTCTTGCTCGCTAAGTCCATCGAACCGGATCGATGTTTGAGAACCAAAACGAGAACCAAACAGCTCTCTGGCTCGCTTGTCAGAGATGAACAGCTTGGGCGTCAATCGATGCGCATTCCAATACTCATCGTCTTGCTTTTCGATTTTGCGCGTCAACGCAAATGGAGTCTCCCAGTTGGAGATCGAGTCTTGGTCGGTGATTCCTGGAACCAGGGGAGTCCAAGCTGGATCGTTAAACGGGGTGGGGGGTTGTCCGTACCGCGCCGGAGTCTTGCGTCGATACGGTTGCTCGGGCTCCTTCAGCGGCGCTATCGCAATGACCTTCGCTTGAAAACTCCTTTCAATCTCTGTTCCTTCGACCGTCTCAGGTAAAAAGTAATCGATCGATAGCAAATCCCCTACCTTGGCTCCGAGCTCTTTGGACATCCATTGATGGATAACCACCCAATCCTCACCAAGCTTAGGATCGAGCGCAGGAGGAGTTTCCGCGGAACTTGCTTTGAGCATCTGCTCGAGCACTTCCCATGGCACACCGCTGATGATGGAGTAGGGGACGGGCCGACCTGAATTCAGCGAATCCAGGTCGGAACCATTCGTTGGAACTTCGGTGCCAACGACCGGTCGGACCACTTGGGTGTTGTTAGCAAGGTAGCTCAGTACACGTATAGGATTGCTCGTACCAGGAAAGTAACTCAGAGGGTTCGATCCGATCGCATCTGCAAGATCATCGGGGATCATCATCTGCTGGCTGGTGAGCTGATCGTAGGCAAATACCGTCTGATTGGCGCTGCCGGTTTCTCCAGCAGATGGTTCAGGGAAGACCCGTTGAACTTTTTGCCAACGGAGTCCAAGGTCCTCTAAGGTCAGTTGCAGTGCCGGCAGAAGAGGCTGTGAGCTTGATGATGAACTAGCGATGGCATTGATTTTGCCATCGATCTCCAATGCTGATTGGAGTGCGGATTTGGAAGCGAAGGCATTCAGGACGGGACGTTGATCGCTGCGGAGAGAGAATCTGCCAAGGCTCTCGTCGGCCACGATATCGACAACCTCCCAACGCGAGAGTGCGACGACTTCGGTTTCCCGTTTGCCCAAAGCGCTGTCGGCAGGTACGAGAGCATCTCGGGATACTTTGAAGGTAATACGATCCCCGACTTGGGCTTTGAGTTGATCGGCAAGCGATCGATTCAATACGATTTGTTGATTTCCAAGTGGCTTGGTCGGTTGGATCGTCCCTAAGTTCCAGAACTCTTGATCGACTCCCAAGAGTGACAGCTCGGTAGCACGATGGGTGATGATTTTCCCTTGGGTTTCCAACGAGCGATCTTGATGCTCTGCGACAACCGATTGAATCAGCAGCATCGGGCAGAGCAGACCATCGGGATGCGTGGGCTTGGCACGCTCGATTGCCGATTGGTCGAACCATCGAGGAGCTATGACCATTCGCTGAATCGAACCGATACGATCCATCGCAATATGCTGCAAGGAACCTCGCATGCTATCCCCTACCAGGAGAGCACCGACGATCACCGCGCTGGATACTGCAACTCCCAGTGCGACGGGAATCAGCAATCGAAAGAAGTGAACAAGCGTACGAAGAACCAGTGCTAGCATGGTCGACCTAAACGAGTTTCGTGGATCGCCCCAAGCACTCTAAGAGAAACTCAAAGATTTCGATGTGCCGGCGGGCTTGGGCGATGTCCGCCCCCCAAGTATACATGCCGTGTCTACGGATCAGGTAACCCCAGCAGGGCTCGCCGGGATGATCGTCATAGTATTTTTCGACTTGGGTTACCAGGGAAGGTATATCTTGTGTGTTATCGAAAATCGGCACCCAAACGCTGGCCTCGTGAGTCGTGATGCCTTCGAGACCTTTGAGCATTTCAAAGTCGCTGATGCGAATGCCTCCGACTGGCCAAAAGTGTTCGGAAAGGAGCGTGCACCAGACGCTATGGGTATGGAGGACGGCCCCTGCCCCACGGCGAGCAGCTAGGCAATGCAGCAGAGTCTCGGCACTGCTTTTGGGTTGATCCCCGAATGCCGGTTTGCCTTGCTGGTCGCATATCACAAAGTCGTTGGGACCCAAGTGCCCTTTATCCTTGCCGCTTGCGGTAACGAGCAACCGCAAAGGATCCCTGGAAATGACCGACGAGTAATTGCTCGATGTGCCCAGCGACCACCCACGCGTCCAAAACTGGTGTCCGGTTTGCCTAAGCCCTTGGATATGTTGCTCGTAGGGCTGTAGTTGCGGTTGAATCGGTTCTTGTTCTGCCATGCTCTTCGAGGGACTCTGAGGATCTTATAAAAAGGGTTCTTCAGAAATTACTGTGGGTGAAACGTATGTTCGTGCATCGCATCGGATTTCGTCGTACTCGTACTCAGCGGAGCGGTACTCAGTGCAACGGTACTCGTACTCGATGGCTGTTTGAACCGCTGCGATGACGATGGTTGACCGAAGCGGCTCG
>Ga0172372_10001998_pt1 | contig 31268 bp, 36 predicted proteins | sample LakKiv5m_2_FD_114544 | JGI IMG/M metagenome (GOLD analysis project Ga0172372, IMG submission 114544) | Freshwater microbial communities from Kabuno Bay, South-Kivu, Congo - kab_092012_9.5m | ecosystem: Environmental > Aquatic > Freshwater > Lake | place: Democratic Republic of the Congo... | reverse complement strand
CTTGAGATCTGGAACACACAAGGCGTCTCTACGCCCTGGTACCCAACTGCAACTGCCTACCGGCGGTGGGCCGTGGAACTGTTCGGTGGGTGGCCTGCGAACGTTGCTGCTGAGGATACCGAGTTGCTCGCTTGTATCACGGCCGCCTGGGCTGGCGTCGTTGTGCCGGAGCACACAATGACCAGACGCCGTTGGTCGGGGCAGCTTACCAAAGACCCTGTGGTGATTGACGCTGCTGTCGATGCTCGACGCGTCAGGCACAAACGCGCCACCTTGATCAATGCTTGGCGCACTGGCGGCCTTCTTGGTGGGACGTCCGACAGGTGCGACTGAGCTGCGAAGAACGACCACACCGTGCCGCGAGACCGACGGGCGTTCAGCAATAAAACGCAATGCCTGCCTTGTCTTAGCGTACATGCACCGTCATGGGCTATGCGCAAACTTCTCCTCGGGGTCGTCGTCCTCGTACTCTGCGGTGGGGTAGCTACATACCTCGCCGGGCTGGGGGGCGCGGAGCAGCGAATCAAGACGAACAACACCGACACCATGGCGAGTGACTCCATCGTCGCAGACCTGATTGCGTGCAACAAGTCAACCACGTGCATGACGGAGATCTTGCAACCGTACGCCGTCGAGGCCGGCCCTGAGGCAGCAATCCTGGCCGTCAAAAAATTGGGGGACGCCTACGCCGGCGGCGACTACACCTGCCACATGCTTTATGAGTTCATCGCGCGGGCCGTAACCGAAACCAAGGGTATCGTCGACTACCACAACTCTGAGTGCCAATTTGGGTACACACACGGGGTTTTATACGCAATGGGTGAGACATATGACGACACTGATACGTTGATCAAGGACGCCTTGGCGTACTGCGCCGGCTATGTCCGGGACCCGGACGCCACGAACAGCCCAGATTTGGCCTGCCATCACGGACTTGGGCACGCCCTTGCCGATGTTACATACGACGACCCGTTGGAGGCGGTGCGGGGGTGCGTACGGGGATTCCAAGAACATTATCGTGGGCCGGTCGAGCGCGTAGAAGGCGCCATCGAATCTTGCGGGGATGGCGTGTTCATGCAGTACGGCGACAACAGCCTCGTCCGCGCCGGCCTCACAGTCCCCGGCGTTGACGGGCTCGGTACGTCCATCAACCCTGAGGACATTTTAGGCGTATGCCGAAGCCTGGAAGCGGTCCTCAGTTTTCCGTGCTACGCGCGCTTATGGAAATTCATAGGTCCCGGGTCGACCAGTCGCAGCGCGGCGGCGGAGGTTTGCCTGGAAGCGAAAAGTGAGCGCGCGATCGACAGATGCTTTTCAGGGTTCGGGGAGTTGTTTGCTTGGGAGACGAACCGCGCCTGGCCGCCTGATACGGCCGCCCAGGCCGACGAATTCGCGGAGCAAACCGCTCGAGAATGCGAACAATATGCGCGCGTACTCTCCTGTCTGCACGGCGTCTTGGGATCCACGAATTCGCACCTGTACGCGATAGACTACGATCCAGAACTCATCCCGAACCCGTGTGCGTACGTCGCTGCCGAGTACACAAAAGGGTGCTATGACCGGGTCGAGGAGACCCGCCGGCTCAACTGGGACAAAACCGAAGGCCTGGAGAAAGGCGAGAACGCAACCAGCGGCGGGGCGGCGGGATGATGGTGCGGGCGGAGAACCTGGCTCACTGTAGTTGATATGATGAACGACACGACCAAGCCCACGCAGCCGCAGGACCCTTTCGGTCTGCTCCCAGAACCCGAGGTACCACGCGACGACACGTACACTCCCGTCTCGGAGGCGGACCGGGAGGCGTACGAGGCCGACGTTGCCTATGTCATCGAGCACGATCGAGACGGGGACGGGGATGTCGACTTGCTCGATGCGGCCATCTCCGGCCTCTCCAAAGTGAAAGACCTGTTCGGGGCGGGTACACCGGTGCAGGACGAGACACGTACCGAGACATCCAACGACGCTCCCCCCGCAGCGTGACCTTTGCCGCCGCGTGGCGCAGCCACGCCATTGACGGACGGTACCATCCGTGAAGCGCCGCACCTTGATCGCTGCCGGAATCGTTCTCGTGGCATCCCTCATCGGGGTATCTGGTTATGCACTGAACCGAGACGACAGACTTGGGACGGCCCCCGTTGCCGGAGACGAGACCGAGGCGACGGGTACACCCACCGATGCTTCGGTGGACGCGATGAGTGAGACCGGCCTTGTTCCTTGGATAAACACTGGAAAAACCGGCGATCCGTACCAGTTTGCCACGACGGAGGGGGCGGTCGAAATTTACAAATACCTGCGTGAATGTTACCCGAAAGACAAAGCCTCCGCGGAGGACATCTGGGCGCAGACGCCGTGCTTCAATGAGCGAGTCCTTGAGTTGGCGGCGAGTGCCGAGCCCGCAGATTTCTTCGCCGGCGCCAAAGCGGTGGTAGTGGAACGACCAGACGTGTTCGCAGTCTGCCATGATGCGGGGCATAAAGGTGCAGACGCGTTGCTACGGCGCTACTGGAACCGGGGCGCACCGCTCGCCGAGCAGCAAGCACAGTTGCGGGAAATTTTCTCGGTGGTGAACGATACGTGCATGAGCGGATTCATCCACGGCTTGTTCGACACGCTTGGGTACCTGGAAGCGGACATGGCGGAGTTCGAAATCGCCCTCCAGGCCTGCCTTCGTGTTTTGGAATTCGATTGCTCTGACGGTATGGGACATGCGGCGTGGGAGGCGACGTTGGACCTTCCGGCGGCGACGAAGCTATGCACGCTGCTGCCGACCAACGAGGGGCGTGTAATCTGCGACGGGGGTATCGTGATGCGCATCTACCAGCATCTCGAGAAGACCGACCCTTGGTATTATGGGTCGGTTGACACTCCCGGTTTCGTGGTGAAAGATTGGATGACTAAAGTGGCGAGTCTGTGCGACACTTGGCCAGACGACCTTCCGCGCGACCGCGGAAGCAAGGAAGGCTGTTGGGCCGGGACACCGTACCTTTACTTCAAACCCTTGTACTCTGAACTCAGTTTGCGGGGCAACGATTTCCAAGCTGCACGCGCGAAACTGATCGAATATCTCGGACATATGGCCGCGGCGTGCGAATCGTTCGGTAGCGTCGGTGCGGAGGCATGTTATGAAGCATGGGATCAGTACCTGGTACGAAACGCGCTATACGAGACGGAGAACGTGAAAGCGCTCTGTGAAGGTCTGCCGAAAGGACGGGTATCAAAGTGCCTGACTAGAAGTTTTGCGTACCTCGAAGACGAACTCGGGCGGAACCAAGCAATCGGGTGAGGCCACACGTTGATCATGTCCCCTCGCGCTGTTAGGTGGGTGGTAGTAACATTGAAACTGCTGGGGGTTCACCGCCGCGACGAATCCCCGCGTACTCCAGCGCGTTGGGCGTGGCGGTAGTTCTCGGCCCATTCGGCTTGGCGTTCGCGATTCGCGGTTACGTTGCCGACGATGTGCGCCTGGCGTTCGTAAGCGACGGCCATGTAGGAGGCGTACGCATCGCATCCGTGCCAGACGCCTACGAATAGGTCGCGCAGATAGTTTGCCGTGTAGGGGATCACCCCGTCGCGGCGCATCTGGTAGAGATGGGCTGTCTCGTGGGCGAGAAGGGAAATGTCATCGGCGTGGTCCGCTTGTACGCCGATGAACCAGGGCAACGCGAATCCGTCCCGGCCAGTGACCTTGCCCACGATGGACGGCATCACCACCGTGGTGCTGGCCGCGTATTGTCGCGCGGCGGCGTACTCGTCGGCATGGATGTCGACGTCGCGCCACCGCCACGGCGAGCATCTCCCCGAATCCCGGGTGGATGTGTACACCACCGATGTCGCCGCCAACAGAACCAAGGCAACGATGCTTTTACATCGTCTGCTTGCGGTCACCGGCGCACCGCCTTGCGCAGTTCTTCTCGGATCTCGCGCAGGTACTGGGCGGGTTGTACGTAGGACATGGGGCCGCGATCCTCAACGAGATGCGTTATCGCGCGTAAGCTGGTTTGCTTTCTCCACGCACGTCTCGATCCGATAGCGCAGTGCGGTACAAAGCGGCTCGAACTCCTCAGATCGGTAATTGGCGAGGGCGGCAACATGGTACCCATCCCGGGCGCGGCATAGTTCTTCGCCATCGGGGCCGAACGACGCGCACGTGGCGAGCATCTCCTCGATGAGTTCTGAGAAGTTCTCTACACCGCGCCAGCGTTCCTCTGGATACGAGCGGGAGAAAACCACAATCGGCTCCCAGAGCATGTACTGCACCGCCGCCCAGCATCCGGCGCCGGGGCCACCGGGCTCCTCGGTGCGCAATGAGACGGCTTCCCAGTCCTTGCAATCTTGGCGTAAGCGGGCGGTGAACTCCTTGTAGTCCTCGGTGGACGTGCCTTTTAAGCCACCCACGCGTTCGTAGCGTCGCATCAACACTCCCTCGTCGCAGGCGTAGCGCAACTCCAAATCGTCGATGGTGCCGCAAGCTTTCGTGGTCATCGCGAACTCCCCGTACGCGTCCCAGGCGGCGTGCCCCATTCCATCCGTGCAACCACCCCGCGCGCCACCTTGCAGGCTCTGACAGATGTTCGCGATTCGGTCAAAATCCTCGAGCGACGGATCGGAGAAGGCGAACCCGTCAAGGAGTCCGTGCACGGCGCCGTGGACGCAGTAGTCGCCCACGGCCGGGATTGACACCTCAAGGGGGACTCCGGCCTCCAGCGCGGCGGCGCCGGCCTTGTGACCGGCTTCGTGGCAGAAGAACGTGAGTTGCGGATACGTCTTGAGCATGGCGCCGACGGCGCGGAACGTCTCTACGATCCCGATCTGTATCGAAAGTTCCGGCACGCGGGCCTCAAAGCACGCGCGTGCGGAGGAGAGCGGCGGACCCTCCCACTGTGATACCTCGGTGGGTAGGCAGTTGAGCATGCAGTCATAAAGCTCCTGTTCTTGCGCAGAGAGCGCGGCCCGGTGGGCGGGATCGGGTTCGACCCCGGTCGCCGGCCACTCTTCGTTCGTGCTGGTGCTCCACTTAGGTTTGGGCGCGCAATCAATACCTTTCCCGTCGAGCAAGGGGGTGCTAATTTTTTCGAGGCCAAACACCACTGAATTGACCGTTACTTGGTCATTGCGGTACCCGGTTGGGCGGTTCGCCCACAATACCACCGCCGATACCACAAGCGCCGGAGTTAGGATGGCGGCGGCCATCACGGCGAAGGCACGTTTCATGTGGTGACACCGTTCCGGGGAGGGGGCGAAGCGCCACGGGGAACACTCACGATCGTCGTGAAGGATGTCGCGCAGTGCCGCACATGGCCTTGGAAACCTCATCGCGGCGGGCAACCGTCCTCGCCAGTACAGTGACCTTGCTGCTCGCTACGTGCGCAGTACGTGCTCGAACGCGGCGATGGCGGCGATGGCGCCGTGGCCGGCGGCGACGGAGATTTGTTTGTATGGGGCCGTGGTGGCATCCCCGGCTGCGAACACTCCAGGCAGGCTGGTCTCGCCGCGGTCAGAGACGATGATCTCACCGCGCGCATTTCGTTCGAGCGACCCGGCGAGCCACTCGGTGCACGGCTCGAGACCGACTTGTACGAAAACGCCAGCGACGGGGATGACGGACTCGTCCCCAGAGGCACGGTTCTTGTAGCGCAGTCCCGTGACCTCGGCGCCGTTACCGAGCACCTCGAGCGTCTCGGCGTCAAAATGGACCGAGACGTTCGCGCGACGGCGGAGGGCGGTGAGCAGCACCTCGTCGGCGCGCGAGGAGGGGGCGTACTCGAGCACGTCGACGTGCGCGGCGAGCGCGGAGAGATCCAAGGCGGCCTCGATGCCGGAGTTGCCGCCGCCGACGACGGCGACACGACGGCCGGCAAAGAGCGGGCCGTCGCAGTGCGGGCAGAACGTGACGCCGCGACGCAAGTACTCCTCTTCTCCCGGTACCCCCAGTTTGCGCCAGCGTGCGCCGGGGGCGAGCACCACGCTGCGAGACTGCAAGTCGATGCCCGAATCCAAACGCACGGAAACGCCACCATCTGGGCCAGCGACGAGCGCCGATGCACGGTACGGGGCGAGCATGCGCACACCGTACTGGCGGGCGTGGTGCAACATGTCGCGCGAAAGTTCGGGGCCCTCCGTGCGAGCAACACCTGCATAATTTTCGATGCCGGCGGTGTCGAGCAGCTGACCGCCGAGCCGTTCAGCGAGGACGGCGGTACGCATCCCCTTGCGGGCCGCGTATAGCGCTGCACTCAACCCCGCTGGCCCGGCGCCGACGACCAGCACATCGAACGGCTCACCGGCGAGTTCCTCAAGGGCGAGGGAGACCGGGTCGGATGCTCCCTGGTCAGGCGACGGCGCCAGGATCTTGAGTACCTCGTCGATGCCGGAGCGACCCTGCAAAAACAGTTCACCGTTACAGAATGCGGTCGGAACGGTGTGCACCGAACGCGCGCGCACCTCTTCTTGGTACGCGCCGCCGTCGATCGCGACGTGCACGATGTCTGGGTGCAGTGCGGCGAGTAAGTTCAATGCCTGCACCGTATCAGGGCAGTTCATGCACGATCGGGAGTAGTACGTTTCAAAGTGCAACGGCCCGCGGAGGCCGGCAATCCGCTCGAGGACTGCCGCACCTGCCTTGGGTGGGTGACCTCCGATGTGCAAGAGGGCGAGGATGAACGAGGTGAACTCGTGGCCCAACGGTGTACCTGAGAACCAGACACGAGGCGGGCCGGCGGACGCCAGACCGACCGAACCGGGGCGGGGAGCGTCAAGGGCGACCTCGACGCGAAGCAGCGGGGAGAGACCTGCGATCTCGGCGCAGAACGCGTCAAGTTCCTCGTTCCCTGCCGAAATTGCCAAACGCACCGGGCGGCGCAACAAGTCGAGATGCCCGCGCAGTTTTTCGCGCGTTGCGGCGTCGAGCATTAGAGTTTCCCGACGAGATCGAGCGACGGGGTGAGCGTCTCGCCACCCTCCTCCCACTGCGCCGGGCAGACCTGACCAGGGTGGGCGGCGACATACTGGGCGGCCTTCGTCTTGCGCAACAACTCGAGGGCGGAACGACCGACCCCTTCGCAGGTGTACTCGGCGACTTGTACCGTGCCGGAGGGATCGAGCAGGAACGTGGCACGATCGGCGAGACCTTGCCCGGGTCGGAGCACCTCGAACTGGGTGGCGAGGACGTGCGCCGGGTCGGCGAGCATCGGGAAACGGACGTTCCCGACGGCCGGCGAGGAGGAGTGCCAGGCTTTGTGGGTGAAGTGCGTGTCGGTGGAGACGGCGTACACCTCAACTCCGAGCGCTCGGAAGGCCTCGTACTGGGTGGCCAGGTCGGCCAGTTCGGTCGGGCAGACGAACGTGAAGTCGGCCGGGTAGAAGAAGAGAATGTTCCACTTGCCGAGCAGATCCTCGTGCGAGACATCGAGGAAAGACCCCTCGCGGAAGGCCTTGACGTGGAAGGGTTGGATGGTGCGGTTGATGATGGTCATTATGTGTTCTCCTGTGGGTACGTGTGGCGCGCCCGGATGGCACGCGGCGAGAACCGTGGGTTAATCGCGTCGGGGCACCAGCAGGCGAGCGACGGTTCTTCCTCCAGCGATGCAAGGGTGACCCTTGAGAAGGCGCGGGTATCCAGCGTGGCCGAGGTGCGCGTGACGATAGGATGGAACCGCCAGTGGGTGGGGGCACCGTGTGCCATGGACGAGCGCTTTGGTCACCGTGGAACACATGCCAAACTGGTGCGAAATCGAGTGCAGTATCTCAGGGACGGCGAAACAGATCGACGAGTTCGAATCTATGCTGCGCGGAAATACGAGCAAGACTGGGATGGTGTCGCTGTTGAACACCCTTCTCCCACGGCCGGAAGCGCTCGACGACACGACGAGCCCTCGGCGTCCAGTGTGGAGTGATGTGCAGATCGAGACGGCCGACGGGGCGGAACGCCAGAAGATGGTTGCCGAAAACCAAGCACAGGCCGAGCATGAGCGTTGCTTGACCGAGGCGTACGGGGCGGCGGACTGGTACGAGTGGTCCATCAAATACTGGGGTGTGAAATGGCCAGATCGGAGCGAGATCGTCGAGCGGCGGCCACGCTCGCTACGGATATCCGGCATGTGCCCATGGACCGTACCGACGATTGGGTTGCGCAAAATCTCTGAGAATTTCCCGCAGTTGCGCTTCACGATCCGCTGGTTCGAGGGCGGGATGGGGTTTGCCGGCAAAGCCGCGTACGCGGGCGGGGACGAGTTGTACATCAATGAGCGTACGTATCAAGGCATGCGCGGCGGTTGAGCGAAATTCACTCGAGAGGTTCGGGGACACCGATCACCGTGGCCGTGCGCGACTCCCACGAACCGAACAACGCGATGCGGCCAGGGGAGCGGGTCGCGAGCACGCGCACCTGCAGACCGCCGAGTTGTTGGGCGGACCGGAACCATTCAAGATTTCCATCGCAGCCGCGGAGACGGAAACGGTCAAAGCCGGTGTCGACCTCGAGCGTTGCGTTCACTTCGTCGGTGACGAGACTCACCGGTTCGGCGAGCGGACGGGGTGCCAGCAGACGCGCGCAGGCGGCGGGAAACGCTTCGAGATGATCTTTTGGTAAACTCGCCATGTGTTTTACCCGTGCATGCCGGGCCGCTTTCGTCATGCAAGGCGTGCCACCGGGCGCGGGGTCCTTACAGTCCAAGTGATGCAAGAAGTGCTCTGGTGGATCCGCCGCGATGCGCGGATCGAGGACAACGCCACACTCGCCGCGGCGGCGAGTGCGGGCGAGGTGCACCCCGTCGCCGTACTCGACCCGTCCTTCCCGAGCGGAACGCGCAGACACGAGTACTGGTTGGCGGCGCTGCATGACGTGCACCACCAGAGTGGAGGGGTAGCGTTCCTGCGCGGCACCCCTGCCCGGATGATCGTGGCGTACGCGCAGCAGGTGGGGGCCACAAAAGTCTACGCATCGCGAGACTTCGGTCCGTACGGAGCAAAACGCGACGAGGAGGTCAGCGCGGCGCTGCGGGCGGGCGGGGTAGACCTGCTCTTCGTCGACACCCCGTATTTGCGCGATTTTGACACGCTACGAAACAAGAACGGATCGCCGAGCCGCACGTTCTCGGCATGGAGGCGGCAATGGATCCAGGCACCGTTGACGAAACCAGTCCAGGTCGGTGAGGTGTCGTGGGCCGCAACCAACGGAACCGGTCTGCTCCACCGAGCCATACCAGAGGCAAGCGCATCATGGCAGCACGCGCGGCTGCGCGACTGGGCGCCGACCTTGTCGGCGTACCCTGAGGGGCGGGACTACCCTGCCCGGGACTCCACCACACGCCTCTCGGCGGGCTTGCGTTTTGGCTTGATCCACCCGCGCAGCATTCTCGCCGAAACCAGCGGGAAGGTCGGTGGGGAACGGCTCACCGACCAGCTGTGCTGGCGGGAATGGTACGGGGCTCAACTTGCCCGCAACGGTGCGTGGGCGTGGGAGACACAAGACCGCACGTACGCGGGTTTGGCGTACGACACGGGAACGATCGCCGAGACGCGGTTTCGCGCGTGGTGCGAAGGGCGGACCGGGTACCCGCTCGTCGACGCCGGTATGCGTGAACTTCGCGAAACTGGGTATATGCATAACCGGGTACGCATGATCACGGCGAGTTTCTTGGTCAAGCACCTCCATCTTCCCTGGCAACGCGGGGCGGCGTACTTCATGCAGCAACTTTTCGACGGCGACCTGGCCTCCAACAACCTCTCGTGGCAGTGGGTGGCGGGTGTGGGGTTGGATGCTTCCCCGTATTTTCGCATCATGAACCCCACCGCCCAAGCCGAGAAATTTGATCCCGAGGGGTCGTACATCAAGACCCATATCGAGGAATTGCGCGAGTTTGACGGATCTTGCACCGTGCCGGGGGCAAACGGGTACGCGAATCCGGTCGTGGACATCGCGATCGAACGCGCCGAGGCGCTCACCCGGTACAAGAACGCCCGCAACGCTTCTTGAGCCGCGAGTGTGGGTGGCGACCAACGAACCGGGGACCTGTGAGATATACACATAAGTCTTTCGACCCTGTCCGGCGTTCATTTTTTGGGAGAATACCGGAACGGTAGGATGGGGGCGGTACAATCGTTTTTATGGCTCACAAAACGACGGTGTGGCGCACGGCGGTGGCGCGACATTGGATGGCCATAGTCGTACCACTCATCGTCCCCGGAACGGGGATTCTCACGGGGATCGTGCTCTCGCGCTTCGCCCAAGGAACGGGTGGCGGGTGGGGGGACTTGATCGGGATGGTGGTCGGACTCGCACTGGGTTCGATGGTGGCGCTTGCTACATTGTCCGCGATCGCGGCGCGGTCGTGCGGGAAGTTTCGGGCCGCCGGGTATGGTCTCGGAGGAGCGGGGGTGGCCTGGTTAGGACTGCTCTTTGCAGCGCGGAACGCCATGTCGGCGTGGTCGGTGTTGCTGGTGCTTGCCGCGGGTTGCGGGTACGTCGTCTTTGCCGGGCGCAGGCGGTAAAGGCTGGCCGCGGCGTTGAGACCGCGGCACGGTCCTGTGTGTGGATCTGTACCCAGAGCACGCCGAACTCGGTGAGGATATGCATCTCTTCGTCGACGACGATGACCGAGCCCTCCTGCTCACGGCGGGTGAGGTCGATCGCTTCGAGATGGTGGACCGTGTGTACATGACCGTGGCCCCCATCCTTGGCGTTGAGAACCTCGAGGCTCGGCTCATCGAAGATGCCGGGCGGGAGGACGCTCGAATGCTCTCTTTGGCGGTGCGCGTGGAGTGGCGCTCCATTCGGAATCATGGCGATGCGCGCATCATTGGTCCGCTCGGCGGCGGTGCCCCGGTGACCGTGTGCAACCTCGATGGTCTCGTGGAAGCACACGAACTCTCCCGAAGCTGAGTTCGCCGGCAAGGGGGATTGATGTGTATAATTCGAAGTTGCCGCCAGTGACGCGAAACTCTTCCAGTAATAGCCTCAAGGGAAAGCATGCACCAATCCACCAACTGAGCACCGTGTGTCGCGTGAGGTACGAGCCGTGACCGCCGAACACAAGCGGGACCGTTTCGTCGATTTCGTACGCTCTTTTAGTCTCGTCGTCGTCGTCATTTGGCACTGGGCGTTCACCGTCCTCGTCTGGAAAGACGATGGACCTCATGCAACGAACCCGATCGGTTTCACGGACGGAATGTGGATCATCACCTGGGTGCTGCAAGTGATGCCCTTGTTCTTCTTCGTCGGCGGCTGGGCCAACCTCCAGGCTTGGGAACGGGCCAAAGCGAATGGCCAACGGGCTGCCCAGTTCGTATCTGCACGGCTGCGTGATATTCTCCTGCCGGCGTTCCTGCTTATCGCCGTGTGGTGGGGAATCCTCGTAGGCATCGGCCTTCTCGTAGAACTTTCCTGGTTGCGCGGAACCGTTGTACTCATCCTGTCACCCTTGTGGTTCGCGTTCACCTACGCGATCGTCATCTCCGCATTCCCGTTCTTTCTGCGCTTGCACAGAAAATTCTCCTTTCTGGTGCCGGTATGGCTCGCCGGCGCGGCTGCGCTCGTCGACATCGCCCGTTTCGCCCACGACATACCCCACGTCGGATGGTTCAACATGCTCATCGTGTGGGGTCTCGCACACCAGCTGGGATTCTTCTACCGCGACTTGCGGGACGCGCCACGAAGGGTCCACCAGGCGCTCACTTACGGGGGAGCGTTCTTCCTCGTCGCCCTGGTGTGGAGCAAGATCTACCCCGGTTCGATGGTGGGGGTGCCGGGCGACAAGTTCTCCAACATGGCGCCACCATCGCTCGCCATCGTCGCGCTCGTCGTGTTGCAAGTCGGTCTCCTGCTGCAGATACGGGTTTGGGTGGAAACGCGACTGGAACGGCCCCGGTGGTCGAGGTTCCTAAATACGGTGAAACTTTACGCGATGCCGCTGTACCTCCTTCACACCTCCGGACTCGCGATATTCCTCATCGGCGGCTACCTCCTCAACGGTCGAGCACCCCTCTCGGCGGAAATCTCCGTGTCATGGTGGTTGTGGCGACCAGCGGCGATCGTCCTCCCGTTGACGACGACGATACCTCTCCTCTGGGTGGTGGGACGAATCGTGAAAGGCTCACAGCGGGCCGCAAAGGTGGCCAGCGAAGCGATCGCCGAGGTAGCTGACACTATCGGCGACGCGGCCAGGTCCGCAGCGGACAGACTCTGAGTGCCTTGCAACCGTCGGTACTACGGACTCCACTCACCGGTATCCGCGCCACAAACTAAACCGGGCATGGTAGGGCGTTTCTGAGACCTGTCCCCATCTCGCAAGGTAGGGAAATTCCGCCCACAAGTTCGGCGAGTTGTGGCACGTGCGCGTGACGGCCGATGAACGCGTCCACATCGCCGCTGGATGGGCGTTTGCAGATTCAGTTGGGGCGCAGCACCACCATCACCAACCCCAGCGTGATCTCGGCGCGATCGGCAATTGTTTCAGGTTCAAGGTACACGGCGGCGGAGGTGAGCGCGGCGTACATGCGCAGATACATCAGCAGCAGCACGGCGGCCGGATCTTGCGCGGTAGGTCCGACCTGGTCGGACGTTTGGGAGAACCGCGCGGCGATATCGTCAGTGGTGGCCGCGATCGTTGCGGTGAGTGCCGCCGCCTCCTCGGCGTCGAACGTCAAAGCCTCCTCGAGGAGGCCGACGTAGAACGCGAATGCCTCGAGGCCGAACGGGAAAAGACCCACCACGTTCTCAAAATACTGCTCCGTGGCGGCGTCTCCTGGGCCAGGTGTCGCCGTGCGCAGCGTCTCCAGTGCCGAGGCGCGGGCCCATGCCAGCGCGGTTTCGAACGCGGCGGTAGGGAAACCGCTGTGGTGGGCGGGTGGGGCGGCGCCGTCGAGCACCAGTGCGTGCAGCATCATCTCCAAGCCGTGCAAATACTCCGCAGCTTGCGGGGAGAGATCGTCCGGTGGCGGAAACATAGCGAGGCGACTCGTACCGTCCTCACGTCGGAAGGTTTGGCGTGGGGGGCGCAGGTGCTCAGCCGACGGCTACGTCAGTTACCACACCGTCCACGACGGTGAACCCCAATCGATCGCTGCGATAGTCGGCGGTCACCATCTGCCCCTCGCCGTCGAGCATGACAACGCGGCTCGAGAATCCGTCCTTGGTGGCGCGGCGCTGCGCCTCATCAAGCGTCGTACCGATGTACCGTGTCGGATCAAAGCCGGGCACGGCTGCGCCAGATGCTCCTGGTACGGCGGCCGGTGGAGCGACAATGGGTGGGACTGCGGGCAGTGAAACCGACCCGGGCACGGTCTTGTAGTACGCATCGGCGAGGGCCACCGCGCTGTACGTAGCACCGTCGCGGTCCGTGTACAACCATGCTGGCACCACCCAGAGGCGACCGTCCGCATCATACGTTGATGTGTACGAGGGCGAGACGGAGACGAGTTCGACGATGCGGACCGGTGCATCCCTCTCGGGGCCACACGCGATCGGGGCGATGTTGGTAGCACCCACACCTTTGCTCGTGTCAATGCTCGTGTCAATGTTCGTGTCAATGTTCGTGTCAGGCGAGGTGGCACTGGGCTGCACAGGTGCTCCAACCGATGGGGACTCGGCCTTGTTCGATGGGGGTACTGGGAGATCCGTCTGCGGGAGATCACAACCGAGGGCGGGCTCGATGCGGGCCATCATCGACAGGTTCGATGCGAGGCGCGGCACCGCCTCGACGGCCGTGATGGTCGGATACGCGCCCATTTTCTCAAACTCGGTGAAGACCCCGGAAACGTACAAGACACCCAAGTCGGAGACCTCCGCCGAACCCAGATCCGGGACGGACACGTCACCGAGCCTGTACGCGGCGGTGTACACGTGCGACCAGGTCGAGGAGTACGTGCTCGTGAGATCGGCATCGGGGTAGAAGGGCGCCAACTGGAATCGTGCCTCAGCGTCGCTCGGTGGCGTGAACGAGGTGGTGGGGGCCTGGGGCGAGCATGACGTCGCTGTGTCCTCGCTCGACACCGAGCAGGACGAGACGGTCATGCGTGCTTGCATTTCGGGAGATCCGTACAAACGCGAGTTTGACCACGAAAAGAATCCGCTCGAGGTACCGGACAAATCGCCGATACGCCACGACAAATCGGCGGGACGGGGACCATACCGCTCCTCGACAAGTTCGCCTTCGACGCCGATTCGCGCGGCGAAGGCGCGGAAAGCGGATGCATCGCCAGTCTTCAAGCGCCAAGAAGCCACCTTGTCGGTGGAGGCGTCGAGCCCTGGCGCGAGGCGGAACTCAATCGGCGCCCACATGCGGGCGGAATTGGCCGACGATTCCATCGCCGCTGAAGCCGGGACATCGGAAGATACCTGCAACGGTGTGAGGCCCTCTTGGGTGCGCGAGGTGACGAACGCGAACGCGAGGCAGGCCGCGGCGAGCGGGGCGAGATAGAAATATCGCGCGCGGGGACGGGACGGCGTGGTGGTGAGTTTCATGAGTAGGTGCTCCCTGTGTCGAGGCGAGTCGGGGGAAGGTTGGTGCGAGCGAGCCGGATCGGCCGAGCACAGGTACTCGAAGCTGACCTCATCGGACATCTCCGACACCTCCCTCCATCGAATCGTTAGGCACGGGACGGGTTGTACCGCGCATCTCATCAATCTCCTCCAAGGCAGGCGAACCGGACACCTGCGTGAACATTTCGGCGAATCTCTGCTTGGCACGCTGCAGACGCTTCTCGGCGGCGGCGGAAGATATCCCCAAGACGACGGCAATCTCGGGGGCGGTGCAACCCTCCCATGCGAAGAGCAGCAGAACCTCTCGGTCGGTCGGGGTGAGCCGCGCGAGCGTGACGGCGACGGACTCGTTGCCGAGATCCTCAGCGGGTGGCGGCGGGACCGAAGCCAGACGGCTGTACAGCGCGCGGCGGCGGCGCTCAGAGCGCCACACGTTTGCCACCTGGCGGCGGGCGACCCGCAAGAGCCACCAACGAGCCTCGATCCCGGCCGGGAGACGTTCGATTTTTCGCCATGCGGCGGTGAACGTCATCGTTCGAACGTCCTCGGCGGATGACGGGGCTCGGCGGAGGGCGTAGCAGTACACCACCTCGGCATGGGCATCCCAAAGGGCCCGGAACGCTTCGGCGCGTGCTTTGTCATCCACATTTTTTACGGTGCCCGACCCTGGTCAAACGGCTGTTGGGTCGTGTGTGCCCATAAAACCACCGGTCACCATGATTAATGCCCGGAGGATCCGGGTATTAATCCATGAATTCACCCACTAAGGAGCAATCATGATCACCATCGACAACGCATTCGCTACCGCGCGCGAGGCCCTCGCCCACGACGTCGGCGTGGGCGGGTTCGTCACCTTGTACGGTTTCTCGGACCACTGGGTCGCAAACTGCACCTTCGCCGGCGGCATCGGCCTTGACAAGGCAGAACGACGTTCTTTCAAAATCTCGCGAGTGGACGGCAGCGTCACTGAGATCGTATAACACCGTCATACCCGTACCACCCGACGGCGAACGAAGAGAGACACCGATGCCGACAAAGCGACGCACACGACGGCCTGAACGTTCGCGCGGTAAACAACCGAAGATTCTGCGACGGCGCGACATCGAGAACACGGTGCTGCGTGGCGACTGCATGAACGTCATGACCCGGATCGCGGACTCCTCGGTCGACATGATCCTCGCCGACTTGCCGTACGGGACGACGCGGAACAAGTGGGACAGCATATTGCCCCTCGAGGCGCTGTGGGAGCAGTACCGGCGCATAGCGAAACCGAACGCGGCGATCGTGCTCACCTCCGCCCAACCCTTCACCTCGACGCTGGTCTGTTCGAACATCGAAGAGTTCCGGGTGGAGTGGATCTGGGAGAAGACCGTCGGTTCTGGGCAGTTGAACATCAACCACCAACCTCTGCGCGTGCACGAATCGGTCCTCGTGTTCTACCGAGAACTTCCTGCGTACCACCCGCAGATGACGGCCGGGGTACCATACTCACTGTTGCGCAAAGCCGGACGGGCGGCGAACTACAACGAGCAGCGCGACATCGAGGTCGTGAACGAAGGCGTGCGGTGGCCAAAGACGGTCATCACCGTCGCCAATCCGCGCATACGGGGCGGGCACCCGACCCAGAAGCCGGTGCCGTTATTCGAGTACTTCATCAAGACCTACAGCAATCCAGGCGACTTGATCTTGGACAACACCCTCGGGGCCGGGACGACCGCGGTAGCCGCCCTGCGCACGGGACGCAAGTACACCGGCATCGAGATCGACCCCCGTTATGTCGCGATGGCGAAGCGCAACATCCGCGCAGCCGAGAAGGAAACGGCGGCAGATCGATGAGCGGACGCAGAACCAAAGACGTGCACGCCGAAGAGATCGCCGCGCTCGACACGATCATCACCGAACTCGACGACATACGCAAATCCGTGCAGTCCAAGAGCGCCGAGGCGGTACGGCGACTCTTCGCCGAGCCTTGGCCGTTGTTCATTCGCCGTATGCGCTTGCTGAGTTCGCAGTCGTGGGGGCCGAAAGTCGAGCAATACTTCCGTGAATTGCACGGCTGGGACGAGGTGGACCCCGCCATTGCACGGGGCGACGCGCGCGAACGGAACGGGAGAAAGCAGTACTTCGAAATGAAAACCACCATCATCACCCCGACCAATCCAGATGCCAACTTTGTGCAGATACGGCCCCACCACAAAGTCGACGGGTACCAGTTCTTCGTCGTGGATGTGGACTACTCGGTGGTGCATTACCACTTGACGAAAAACGAGATGGAGGTCGAGTTGGGGAAGATCGGCCGTTTGGCCCACGGGACTACGGGTGCCGGTGGCAAGCAGATGCAGAACGCCGAGTGGGCGATCCGGTTCGAGTGGTCCAAGCACTCGCCGGTGCGCAAACGCTGGTCGCGCTACGAAGTGGGCACGAAACGGGCAGACCGCCCTTGTTGCACCAAGCACTGAACCCGGTTGAGTGCTTCGGAGGCTACTTGGGTATTTTTTCGTACACCTTGGTCCCGTCCGTGTAGAGTTCGGCGGTGGAGACGACCGAACCCTCGGTGAACTGACACGGGGTGTACGGCTGCGCCGGGGTGGGTTTCTCACAAAGCAGGCGTCGGCCCTCGAAACTGAACGCCAGGTAGCGTTCCGGATCATAGATGGTGAGTTTGTTTCCGTCGAACCATGCGTCGGTGCGCGACACCACGCGGAGAGCGTCCCTCTCGCACGGAGCGTACCGCTTCGCAGCGGTGGGTTTCTCGCACAAGTACCGCCGCTGTTCGAACTGCACGCGCATGAACTGCTCCGGGTCGTGCGCCGAAACCCCACCGTCGGCGGTGCGAAACCAGGTCTGCTCTGGGGACTGCAACGGTCCGGAAATCGCCGAGACCTCGAAACAAAACTGCACGGAAGGAGCGGGGACATCCGGGGCAGTCTTCTGACACCAGAGCACCATGTTCCCCGGTTCGTTCGAGGCCCGCACCACATCCCATTGAATCGCCGGACACGGAAGCGGATCGAGCACGCGGGTGGGATCTTCGCTGTACCACGCCTCGATCATCGTCGAATCATAGGCATTGACAAACCATGACGGATCATACGTGGAGCCGCCAAACATCATGCCGCCGCCGCAACTGTGGTGCCCCAAGCCGAGGGCGTGTATCAATTCGTGCACCAAGGTTTTGTTGCGCAGCGTCGGGTCGAGGGTGGAGTCGACGACGATCACGGCCTCCAAGAGCCGACCGTCCTGGTACGACGTCCGGGTGTATCCGTTGATCGTCGCCATCTCGGCTGTATCCATGCCAATCTCGGCCCAACGTGGTTTGGGGAGGAAGTACACGGTAACGTCGGCCGAGGAGGGGACGACCGCGAATACTGGCACGCCGGCGAGCGTGCGAAGCGACTCGTTCAAAGATGCGAAGGCCGCCTCGTCTTGCGAGGTGGGGGTGGTGGCGAACGCCACCGACACTTGCGAAGCCGCCCAACGTGGCCGGGCGGAGCCGGGGTCGTCTTTCTGCATCTCGGCGAAAGCGGCGAACGTGTCGGGACCGTAAGGTGAGACCACCTCCGGTACGGTCAAAGGCGGAAGCGTGGTCGAATTCTCCACAACCTGGGGAGTTTCAGCGGTCGTCGGCGTGGGTCGACTCGACGTGGGCGGGGCATACGCCGTTTCGGAAGCATCGGTCCGCGCGCAGCCGGTGAGCAAGACGAGCAGAAGGAGGCTGCGGCGCATACAAGATACTGTCCCTGCACCCCAAGACCGGGCCAGCGGGGTATGGGACCGAGCTGTGGCTGGGCACCATCATGGGCATGCGCCCACGCGTCGCCACCGTCGTCATCCCCGCCAGCTTGCTGGTTTCAATTGCCGCCTGGCGTCTTGACCCGCAAGCCTCCATCGGCGTGCTCTCGCGCGGGGCGGTGGGCGATGGAATGCTTTGGAGCCTCGGCACGTACAGCTTCTACCACCTTGGTTGGATGCATTATTTGGTCAACATGCTCGGACTTCTCGCAGTCTGCGTCGTGCATCGATCCATCGGAGACGGTCTCGGCGCACGACACGAATGGGGCGCGTACTGCGCGGGAGTACTCGGAGGCGGTTTTGCGCATGTCGCCGTAGATCCATATATCGGCGTGGTCGGCGCGAGCGCCGGCGTGCTTGGTCTACTCGCTGCCGTCATGATCGCCGGTGACGGTGGAAAACTTGGGGCGCTTGATCTGCGCACCATGCGCGTCGGGGCGACAGTCCTCTTTCTCACCGCGGTCGTCCCCGGACTCGCCGCGCCCGAGGTGAGTATCGCGAGCCATTGCGGCGGGGTGGTCGCCGGGGTCGCGTACGGTATGTGCAGGCGGAGGGTGAAGCACCCGGGTTTCCTCAAAATTTAAGCAGCACTTCCAGCGGCGCGAACGCGGTGGCAAACGAGTCGTCGAGATCGCATGAAGACACCGCACGGGAGGCTATCAGCACGCCATGCAACCCCGCGCGGGCGGGGAGCAGCACGGTCTCGCCCGCCCCGGACACGCCGAGCGGTTCGGTGCGCGGAAAGCCTTCAGCGTCGTACCCGTAACCAAACACGTCGACCTTCGCCTTATCCGCGCTACGTACCGAGACACGGACCTTTCCTTCGTACGTCGGGTCGATCTGCACGTGTATGTACGGACGGCCCAGCGTCGCACACGGATACACCTGACGCGGGTGGCGCTTGCCGGCGATCTCCACGTACTGTTCGGTCTCGTCGCAGACCTGTCGGAGTTCCGCTCGGGGTGAGTACGGCATACAAGCCTCCACCATGGAAGCAGCCGCCCCGGCGGGCTCTAGTTTGACGCTCGCCTCAAGGTTTCCAGAGCTCGTCCCCGACCAGATCGGAAGCACACCGGAGAGCAGCGGATACTCGACCGGCGCAGGGGTGCGCAGCGCGCGTTTGAGGCGGGCTGGCTCCACCTGCCCCAGGATGCCGGCGGCGACGTCGGCGGCGTAGGCTTGGGTGAGTGCGGGTGAGGGATGCGAATCGGCGGCGGTCACCGTCAGTTCTGCCAGCGTGTACTTCTCGCCGAGCGTGCGCGTGGTAAGCATGTCCACCGGCACGAACCCGGCGTTCTCGTAGAGCGCCCGGTTTTTCGGGAAAATCGAGGGGTCTAACGGGTTCGGGATTTCGAGCGGTGCCCAGAGCAGCGGTGCGGCGCCGGCGAAGGTTCGCAATTGGGCGAGCGCGGCGTCGAGTTCTGCCTGGTACGGGTTCTCCACTGTGTGGCGGCGCAGCGCCTCGTACATCTCGGCATCGACCTCCACTTCGCGCCCAAAGGACGTCCACGTTCCCGGTTGATCCACGGGGAACATGTCGTTGGCGACGAACCCGAGTACCACCACGTCGAACGGTGCGCGCAGTACATCCAGATCCGAGTCTGTCCCGTATATACCTTCGAGCGTGCCTTGCATGATGCTGGTGACCCAGTTGGCGTGGTCATACGCCGATGCTCCCGGTCGGGCGAGCGCGACGACCTCGAACGTACCTGGTTCCGTCGCGTCGTTCAGCGCGCGTTCAAGGCGGGCAGCCCATTTTGCGTCCGGATCGGCGAGGGCCCAGCCGTGTGTGAACGAGTCGCCAAAAACGAGCACACGGATCCGGTCCTTGTTCGAGTGGCGCGGGCGGCCGAACTGACCGCTTGGTAGCATCGTCTGTGTCCGGTGCGTGTACGCGTCGATCAAAAACAGTGTCTCGCGGGCCCAGGCCGGCTCGGGGCGGGAGAGGGACTCGGCGAGCTGAACCACTTCCATGTCGGCGCGGCCGTACGCCACCCAGACCGAGAGCCAGAGGAGGAGGAAGGTGCCCACGAGTGCCGCGCGTTTCCGCATTCCCCCAACGGTGCCGCAACGCGGCGGCGACACCAGAAACCCGGGTATGTCCGCCAAGATGGGGAGGGGACTGTGTATTTGTACATCATAAGGAGCTGTACATGGGCAGAGCAGTAGGAATCGACCTGGGCACCACCAACTCGGTGATCGCCGTACTGGAGGCCGGGGAGCCGGGCATCATCGCAAACGCCGAAGGCGCGCGCACCACGCCGTCGGTGGTGGCGTTCACCAAAACAGGGGAGGTGCTCGTCGGAGAGGTCGCAAAGCGCCAGACGATCACGAACCCCGAGCGGACCTTCCGCAGCATCAAACGGCACATGGGGAGCAACTGGCGCTCCGAGGAGATCGACGGTAAACGGTACAGCGCGCAAGAGGTGAGTGCACGAACATTGATGAAATTGAAAAAAGACGCCGAAGCGTACCTCGGCACGAGCGTGGACCAGGCCGTGATCACGGTGCCGGCGTACTTCGACGACGCGCAGCGCACCGCCACGAAGGAGGCCGGGGAGATCGCCGGGTTCCAGGTACTCCGTATCATCAACGAGCCGACCGCGGCCGCGCTCGCGTACGGCATCGACACCGGAGCCGATGACGAGACCGTGCTCGTGTTCGACCTCGGGGGTGGTACTTTCGACGTGAGCGTGCTCGAGATCGGCGACGGTGTGTTCGAAGTCAAGAGCACACACGGCGACACCCATCTCGGCGGGGACGACTGGGACCAACGGATCATGGGTTGGCTCGCTGACCGGTTCAAGGCGGCCCACGGCATCGACGTCTTGAGCGACAAAATGGCCGCGCAGCGCCTGAAAGAGGCGGCCGAGAAGGCGAAAATCGAACTCTCCCAGATGCAGCAGACCCAGGTAAACCTCCCCTTCCTTTCGGCGAACGCGGCCGGCCCTTTACACCTGGACGAGACCCTCACCCGGGCCATGTTCGAAGAAATGACCGCCGACTTGCTCGAGCGTTGCAAGAAGCCCTTCCAGCAGGCACTCACCGACGCCGGCTTGGCGCTGGGGAAGATCGACCACGTGATACTGGTCGGCGGATCCACGCGCATGCCGGCGGTACAAGCGCTCGTCGCGGAACTTACGGGAAAAGACCCGAACAAGACGGTGAACCCGGACGAAGTCGTCGCGGCGGGGGCGGCAATCCAAGCCGGCGTCCTCCGCGGAGAAGTGAAAGACGTCTTGCTACTCGACGTTACATCCCTCTCCTTGGGTATCGAGACACGTGGGGGCGTCATGGCGAGACTCATCGAACGCAACACGACGATACCCACCAAGCGTAGTCAGACGTTCACCACCGCCGAAGACAACCAAGACAGCGTCGAAATCCATGTCTTGCAAGGCGAGCGGGAGATGTCTGAGGGCAACCGTTCGCTGGGCAAATTCGAACTCGTGGGTATCGCCGGTGCGGCGCGCGGTATCCCGCAGATCGAGGTCACCTTCGACATCGACGCTGACGGCATTGTACATGTCTCGGCCAAGGACCGGGCCACCGGAAAAGCCCAGTCGATGACGATCACGGGCCAATCCAGCCTCTCGGCCGAAGAGATCGAGCGGATGGTGCGAGACGCCGAGGTGCACGCCGAGGAGGATCGAAAGCGCGGGGCCGAGATCGCGAAACGCAACGAGGCCGACGCACTCGTGTACCGAGTCGAGCGCTTCTTGCGCGCCCAGGACCGGAAGGGTGCTGAGTGCGACGCGGTGGAGACTGCGTTGCTCGAAGCCAAACAAGCCTTGACACAGGAAGGCGATTTTGAACCAGCCGTGGCGAGGCTGCGGACGGCGTTTGAAAATTACGGCATCTTTTTGCAAACCCAATCCAAACAGGGCGATACACCGAGGGATACTTCGGACATCGTCGACGCCGAGATACTCGACGGCGAGATAGTCGCCGACGGTATCGCGGACGATACTGCGAGAGACGCTACATGAGCGATGCAACCCCGTGCTGCACAGCCGCAGCAGAGCTCACCGCCCTGCGCGACTCGACAGTTCGGCTCGCTGCCGACTTCTCAAACTACAAGAAGCGCAATCTCTCGAGGATCCAGCAGGAGACCGACGTGGCGGTCGGGGCGGTCGTCGAATCGCTGCTCCCGGTACTTGATGCACTCGACGAAGCGGCTCGGTTTGACGCCATCGGGGCGAGCGAAGCGCGCACGCTCCTCCTCGCCGCCTTGCAGCGCCACGGTCTGACCGTCGTACGTTGCGACGGGGGTGTGTATGATCCGAACGTCGCTGAAGCGTTTGTCATCGGCAATGGCGGCGCGGTCGGACGGACGCTGCGCGCCGGGTATCTGTGGCGCGGCAAGTTGCTGCGGGCGGCGCTCGTAGAGATCGGAACACCGGAAGTCGCATGAACCGTCGGCGGCGACGGGGCGGCGCTTTCATGATGGGCGCTCTCTTCGTGGCGTGTTTGGCGAACTTCGCCGCCGGGACCGCCGGAGCCATCGCGTACGGCGATGCCGAGACTGGTGCCGGTACGCCCGTGGCGGTCGTCGGACTCCATCACGACCCGCTGCGGCCGGCACGAATCTCGAACCGCTTCTGCACCGGCGTCGTCGTGGCGAAACGTTGGGTGCTCACCGCCGCACACTGCACCGACACCTACGAACGGCGGCCGTCCACGCTGCGGGTCGGGGTCGACGTCGATGGTGTGATCACTGCGTACGACGTGGAGCGGATCGTGTACCATCCGCGGCGGCCGAAGCAAGGAGATGCCGACCTACGGTACGAACGTGGATACGACATCGCCTTGCTTCGAGTTGGGCGCAACATCATGAACGTCGCGCCGATACCGGTGGCTCGGAAATGGGCGGCGGGGGAGACGACATACATCCTGTACGGCTTCGGTCTTGATGAGTACGGGGAGGTGGCGACGGGACCGCGAGGTAGGGAAGTCTCGATCGTTGACGCGAACGAGTACGGATATCCGCAGACTTGGCCCGGGAGGCAGTTTGCGACCATCGGCAGCGTAGATCTCCCGGTACCGGGCCTTGAGGGGACCGGGGCGGTCGAAACGACATATGACAGCATCGCCCGGAGTGGGGACTCGGGCGGTCCGGTCCTGCGCATCAGCGCAGACGGTCGCGCGGTAATCGTCGGCCTCGTCTCGTACGGACCCACAGAAGGCGGGGCGTGGCCGACGGTGCACACCAAACTCCCTTTCTATGCGGCATGGATCGCCGCGACGTTGCGCCGCGGCGGGCAGTGACAACCGTCAACAACGGGTTGGGTGCGAACCTACCGGCGGCGGCGACCATGTGAGAACGTGTCTGACACCGCGACTGCCACATTACTGCACGTCTCTGACACGCATCTCGCGCACGGCACCGAGGCTGGCGCGCGGGCGGCCTCACAATTATCCCGGATCCTTGAACAGCATCGGGATCTTCCCGTGCTGATCAGCGGAGACCTGACGAGTCACGGGGATGCAGACTCGTACCGCGAAATCGGCGAACTACTCCAAGGTCGCGATTGGATCTCGTGCCCTGGAAACCATGACGATGCTACGCGTATGCACACCCATCTCCCTGCGCGCACGAGGCTGCGCACCGCGGCGTTTGACGTGATCACCGTCGACAGCACGGCGCCGGGCATCGTTGCGGGGAGGTTCGCCGAGGGTGTCCTTGACGGATTGGACGAAGCCTTGGCCGGCGGCGAGGGGCCGTACCTTGTCGCGTTGCACCATCCACCGGCGGGATGTGCCCCGCACACCATCGCCTCGGTCCTGCTCGAAGAGCAGTCCGGGTTGGGTCTTGCCGGCGTCCTCGAGCGGCATCGAGGCCGGGTGCTCGCACTACTCTGTGGGCACTTGCACCAGTCGATGGTGAGCACATGGGGCGGCGTGCCCGTCCTCACCGCACCCTCAAGCGCGTACGCCTTGCACCTCTTCGAGGGAGAATTGTACACGGCGGAGACCGAGGGGGCGTACATGCTGCATCACGTCGAACGGGGGGTGCTGTGCAGTGCGGTGATGGAGGTACACGACTGGCGACCCACCGAAGAGACCCTTCGCCGGCGGCGTATACGGGAGTGACACCCGTCATACAAGGGGTTTTCCCAGTGTAGCGGCGAGATTGGGGGCACCAGGCTGCCAGTGCCCTCCCCTGCCCGACCCCTACAGTACCAGGCATGCAGAAACTCCCCCTCCTCCTTGCCCACCTTGCCTGCGTTACCGGCCTCGTCGCCATGGCGCAAGGCGGGATACGTGAACCCCGGCAGGCGGCACCCGGTATCGAAGCGGCGAGCCTCACCCCCCTCCCCGCCAAAGCCGGAGAAGATATCGAGGTGGGGGCACAGCCTGCGGCACTGCAAGCGGGGGCCGTGGTGCGACCCGAGCGGATCCAAGACCGGGTCGAGCGACGCAGCGGCCCGACACGACCCATCGTCCAGATCGCACCCGATGCCCGCTGCCCACAATGGTGGGAGACCGCCGTCGCGGTGGGGTGGTCGCTTGAGACACTCTCGAGCATGGATGCCGTCATCCATAAAGAATCCCGCTGCAAACCGCGGACCTTCAACCAGAAAGATCCCAACGGGGGGAGCCGGGGCCTACTACAAATCAACGGCTCGTGGCGGCGGTGGTTGCGCGACCGGGACGTGATCAAAACCGAAGACGACCTGTACGACCCGGCCACCAACCTCAAGGCCGCGTGGTTGATCTACCAGTACGGCATGGAGCGCTACGACTTTGGCTGGGGTCCGTGGGGATTCAAGTATGTGGACCCGTACAAGGTGTACACCGGTGGCAAGTAAGCACCGGGCGCGTACAGTGTCAGGCATGACCCGTACCAGACCACTCCCTCTCGCCGCCCTCGCCGCCCTCGCCGCCCTCGCCGCCCTCCTGTTCACCAGCTGCAGCAAGGAGACGATCACAACCATTGCCGAAGACGCCGTGGATTTTGCCGGAGAAACCACCCTCCTGATCGTCGCCGAGGCCATCGCGAGCCAACTCGACGGCACCGTCGACCCGAACGGGAGAATCCCTGTGGCCGAGGCACAAAAAGCCCTCGCGGCCTACGACACGCTCGCCGAAGTCTCCCTTCCAGACACCAATGGTGACGGGTTCGTGGACGGAAATCGTATCCAGATCTCGCTCAAGGGGGCGAGCGCCTGCGTCCACTTCGGGGCGGATGCTACAGACGTCGCCAAAGGCGAGTGCCCCCGCTCATAAATCGCGCGAACGTCGCTGATACGAGCCAGACAGGCGCTGAGTATACCTATGTGCCGTATGAGGCGGTTGGGCACCGTCTTGGTACATGCGTACCTTGGGCCTTCTTTTCACTGTGATCGACGCCGCCGGTGAGGAGCGTTCCGTGATCAACCGCAGCCTTCCGGTGTTCCAAATCGCGATCGGTGTCTCACTCCTACTCGGGTTTGCCTGGTACCTCCATCGGAGCCGACGGCGCGCCAGGATCGAAGAGGCCGCGGCAAAACGGCACGAAGTCGACGAGACTAGCGCACCGGCGACCCGTTTCACCGACGTGGCCGGCTGCGTCGAGGCGGTGGAGGAGTTGCGCGAGGTCGTAGATTTCTTGCAACACCCGGAACGCTTTGAGAGGCTTGGTGCAAAAATGCCGCGTGGGGCGCTGCTCGTCGGCCCGCCTGGCACTGGCAAGACCCTCCTGGCCCGGGCGGTCGCAGGAGAAGCGGGTATACCTTTCTTCCACCATGCCGGCAGCGATTTCGTCGAACTTTACGTCGGTGCGGGGGCAAAACGGATTCGGGAGCTATACGCAAAGGCGAACGAGGCCAAGAAAGCTATCGTGTTCATCGACGAGATCGACGCAATCGGCAAGAAGCGCAACAGCGGGAGCGTCACCACCGGTTCGAACGACGAACAGGAGCACACGCTGATCGCGCTGCTCAACGAACTCGACGGATTCGCGGCGAGCGGTGTTTTCACCATCGCGGCGACGAACCGACCCGACGTGCTCGACCCCGCCCTCACCCGACCGGGCCGGTTGGAGCGCAAAATATCAGTTCCCACGCCCGATCGACGGGGACGCGAGTCGATCTTGTGCATCCACGCCGCGGGCAAACCCCTGGCGAGGGATGTCGACTTCGCCGCAGTGTCGCGACGGACACCGGGCATGAGCGGGGCCGACCTGGCTGCGCTCGTCAACGAGGCCGCACTCGAGGCCGTGCGACGCCGACTCGACCGCATCGACGGCGCGTGCTTTGACCGGGCGGTTGGGAACATCTCGATGGGGCGGGCACGCTACTCGGCCGAAGTATCCGAGCACGACCGCACCGTCACCGCGTGGCACGAGGCCGGGCATGCCCTCCTCGCCCGACTTGTACCTGAAGCAGCGAACCCGGCGGCGGTCTCGATCATCCCTCGCGGTCAAGCGGGAGGCGTGACGTGGATGGAGGGTGTCGACGATGCGTTCATGACGAAGGCGGCGGCGAAAGCACGCCTCATCGTGGCGTTCGGCGGACGGGCCGCCGAGGAACGTTTGCTCGGGGGAGACTGCACCCAAGGGGCGCAGGCCGACCTTGCCATGGCGACTGAGATAGCCTCGGCGATGGTGCGCCAATTCGGCATGACCGATCGCGGCTTCTCCACGCGCCAGACCGGCGTGCTCAGCTCGTACGACATGGCGAGCGATGACGCGGTAGAAGCCTTGCTCACCGAAGCAATGCACGTGGCTCGCAGCATCTTGGCCCAGCACCACCAGAAACTCGAGGCGCTCGCCGGAGAACTTCTCACCCGTGGCACGATGTACGCCCACGAACTCGACGAATTCTTCGGCGGCGCGCGGACGGCGCCCTCCGTACCGATCCGTACACCGGCGATCCAACCAAGCGCGCAACGTGAGCGACCTGTACCCGTGCGTGAACCGGTGCTGCAGCGCATCTGGCGGCGGCGCAAACGCATCGTCTGATCGCCGACGTCGACCCGCATGCAGTACTGTGGTGATGCGAAGTGCCCCGGGGCGGGACTCGAACCCACACGTCTAATCGAGAGCGAATTTTGAGTCCGACGCGTCTGCCAGTTCCGCCACCCGGGTCAGAGTGATCCCAGGCACGGTGCCAGGCGGTGGCGGACGCGCGCACGTAGGTGGCCGAACCCTGGTATGCGTTTAGCGGTAAATCGAGAGTTGGGTGCAGTGCATCGACTGGACCGGGGCGGTGGCGTTGCGCTGCAGCATTGCGCAGGCGAGCAGTCGACGACCGGTGGGTACGAGGTGATAGATCGCGTGCTGCCCGAACTCGTGCCCGACGGTGAGCGCGTGCTCAAGACCGAACCGCTCGTCAAGGCGGACGGCTAACCCATACTCGACCCCGTCGACATCCTCGGAGCCTACGCCGATTGAGCCAAGCAGGGAGGCGTCGCGGGCACCGAAGGCCGGGTACACCCGACCCATGCGACCGGAGAGTTGCCGAGAAACCATCTCGGCGCGGAACTCGGCGCGGCGCTCCTTGTTCAAAAGCCGCGGACGCAGAAACCCCCCAGGATTGTCGCTCGTAATGATGCAGAGCCCGTGCAAAACCTTGGGGAGCTGCGCGAGAGACGTGATCGACGCCGACGCGGGAACGGCGACGACGGGCGCAGTGAGCAGGTACCGGGCATCGTCGATATCGACTGCGGAGCAGCCCGACTGAAACTGGGACCAGCGGAGATCGGATACGTCGCTCATGGTTGACTGCGCAGTGCACCTTCGGGTACTGCGCCGAGGGTGCGGATCTCGCCTGACGGGATCGTCCACAGAACCCCTTGGGGATCGCGGACGCGGACATAACGCAACGAAACATGCTCCACCGTGCCGCGCACCTGGTTGATCAACACCTCGTCGCCGAGCACGAACTGGCCATCGAGCAAGAGTGCGGTACCTGAGACGAGGTCGCGGACGAGCAACTGCGCGCCGAGGCTGAGCGCCACGCCGGCCACACCGGCGCCCGTGAGGAGCGGGGCGAGATTCCAGCCGAAGCGTGATGCGAGCGTCGAAGCGGCCATCACCAACAGCACTGACGTGATCGAGGCCTTGAGCACCCCGGCGAGCGTGCGCACCCGCTCGAGCGACACCCGCGAGGAGCGGACACGCAGTACACGATCCACGGCCCGGTGCGAACCCCACCGGGCGAAGAGCACCACAGTGATCAGCACCAGGGTGGTGGCGGCAAAACGGAGCGGTTCGGTCATCTCCCAGAGATCGTCCGGAACGGCCCCCGTGCGACATGCCCAGAGTATCGACAAATGCCCCGAGCCCGGTGGGTGGGACGGTGCAGCACATGACCGAAGCGGCACCGTTTCGCCTATGGGACCAACTCGACAGCTTTGAGGCAGCGGTCTCACCCGGGGAGTATGCGCGCGGGTGGGGAGACTTGTACGACACGCTCACCAACGACCCCGCCGAAGCGGTCGTGGTACGTGAACTCTCGGCCATCTTGCGGCAAGATGGGCGCTTCCGTGAACCGCTGATAGTCGAAGAGGGCGTGCTACGAGACGGACGCCACCGCTGGTGCGCGCACAAACACACCGGGATCGTACCGATCACCACCAGCGGTTGGGGCGGGATCGGGAGCGGGCGCCTGGTGCGAGTCACTTATCGCATCGACGGCGAGGTGAACGGAGCGATGCCACTTCGGTCATTCCCGGTGGGTGCAACCTGGGTGAGTGCAGACGTCGCGGCGACGACGAGTTCGGGCCCGGGATGGACGGTGGAGACGTACACGTACATGAGCGACGATGCCGATCCGGCAGACGTGGCGCGGGCGGGGGTCGCGCGAGGTGCGACGCTCGGGTACGTCGTAGAGGTACTCGGACACGAGACCGGTTCATCTTTTGAGGAGTGAACACACGAGCAGTTCTGGTAAAGCACGACATTCCTGCCCGGAGAGATACGTTCAAGACCCCGGGGCGGCTTATGACGCCGTGCTTATAGCGTCGTGCTTATGCCGCCTTGGAGGGCAGCGTGATTTTCACTTGCCCAACCGTCGAACCTGCGTAGAGCCAGGTAGAGAGCGTTTGGTCAAAGACAAAGCAGCGTGCCGAGACGTTCGTGGCGTTCTCCTCGATCGCGTTGATCACGAAGTAGGAGTTGATGCCTTCGAGGCGGATCGGGGTGGTGGTCGTGGACTCAGCTGCGCTCTTCAGCGAGGAGCCGTTCCAGAAGCTCTCGAGGCCGACGAAACTGCGAGACACCGAGCGCGCGGCAGCGCCCCGACGGCCGTACTGGTCAGGTACGCGCTCGGGCCTCCATGCGTTGGTGGAGGCGACGGTGGTAAGCAACGTACCGCACTCAGTTGCACTCAAAAGCGGTTCGAAGACGGGCCGAGGTTCGGCGGGACGGTTGGGCAGGCGGGTTGTCCCATCCAGGTACCCTGGCAGCATGGCAGATCCCATCTGGCGCCAGGACGCTCCGGGCTTGCGGTAGTAGCAGCGGGACTCGAGGTTGCCGTTGGTCACGGAGACGACGACAGACGTCTGCAGCTTCACGCCGTTGATAGCGTCTCGGACCCACTCAGGTGCAGATTCGGGGGCGAGGTTGAACGTAGAGTTGCGCACGCCGGAGAAGACTACCCCTGGGGTCTTCCCTTTAGTCCACGTACCTGACTCGGCTGCGCGTGTCAGCTTGGCGCACGTTGTGGAGGTGAACGCAGGGGATACATCGAGCGATGCATCCTCGGCAGCGGCGGGAGTCGCGATAGCAAGCACGGCAACCGCGGTGAGAGCGACGGTGCGAAGATAGCGGGTGGGGAACATATGGATACCTCGTAAGTAAGTGATCGACACAGGATAGTGCCGACACCATTCACATTCGGCGCGGTATACTGAAAGAAAAGTCGTGCAGAAAGCAGGGGTAGGCGCGCCCGCGCGGGGATTCGACGAGGAGATGCGGCAATTGGGAACGTGGCGGCAGGCACCGGCGGGACGACCGTATCTTGCATGACAGCGGATGCGGCGATGCAGTGGTGCGGATGTATGCGGCCGCAGACCCCACGCGAGGCGTTGCGCGACATTTGGGGGGAGGTACGCGAATTCGTGGCGGAGCCTTCATGGGACGAGGCATCCGACATTGCGTACGGTATCGGGCGACTCTTGGGAGGTTTGCGGGGCCGTGTCTACGTGGCGGTCCCAGGTGACGGGCGGCACGTGACAAAAATCCAGGCGCGCATGCGCGAGTACGGGTGCATCCGTTCCAAGCGCCATCTGCGGGACGGGGCGTGCCCCGCACAGCGACGCGAGTAGGTGGACGGTCGTAGGATGATGGAAACGGGACGGGGGCGGCGCACGATACCAAGGTATGAAGCGACCCGACGCGAACCCGCCGATGATGCCGTACACCGACGAGTACACGCTCGTCGAAGTCGACGCGGCGTACCTCCACCAGGCGGTTAAGCCGAAGCAGTTCATCCACATCGACCAGAGCGAGTGCATCCTGTGTGAAGGCTGCGTCGACATCTGCCCATGGAAGTGCATCCACATGGTGAGCCCGGGGGCGGTCGTTGAGGCGCATGGAACCGAGTTGCCGGGAACGGATCCTTCCGACCATGTCATCTTCACCATCGACGACGACATCTGCACGCGTTGCGCGTTGTGCGTCGATCGCTGCCCGACCGGGGTCATCGTCCTTGGCAAGGTGGGCGTTGCCCCCGCCACCGGCGATCCGCATATGCGCACCAACAACCACGGTTATTCCTACGGCATGAGGTTCTAAGGAGGAACAATGTCGAGCATCGTTGACGAAACACCGCGGCCAACGCTGAAGGAGCGTGCCGCCAAAATCGGCGAGCAGGTGCAGGGCAGCCAGGTATGGGGTTCAATCTTCCGCCACGTGCTCTTATTCCCGTTCGTCACGGTGATTTTCCCCGCCATCCACTTCTGGCGCGTCCGCAAGGACGGCGGAATCTCGGGGCCGCTGTGAGCAGTATTTCAGCGAGCAGCGTCGCGAAGAGCAAAGCGCAGGTGCAACGATGACCGAAATCCCCGAACACCT
>Ga0172372_10001994_pt1 | contig 31301 bp, 22 predicted proteins | sample LakKiv5m_2_FD_114544 | JGI IMG/M metagenome (GOLD analysis project Ga0172372, IMG submission 114544) | Freshwater microbial communities from Kabuno Bay, South-Kivu, Congo - kab_092012_9.5m | ecosystem: Environmental > Aquatic > Freshwater > Lake | place: Democratic Republic of the Congo... | reverse complement strand
TACGAGTTCCTTATTTTTATTAAATGCCCTGAAAACAAAAGGAGTTTCTTTTGGAACATTAAAACAGCTGGCATTTCTCACCCGAACTTCAAAAGCTATTTCGTTTGAAAAACATACGACATCTTTATAGGTAACTGCTGAAATTACAAGATCAGTACCCGGAGTAGCAAAGTTTTCAAAATACAGGTAAAATCGATTGTTGGAGGGCAGATCATCAACGTGGTTCAGGAAAATATTTAAGGTATTGTTTGCAGTACTCTCAAGTAAAAGATAGTCTGTAAAGGTAAAGAGCTGAGAAGAATCAGGAGCCAGTGTATCTGCCAGGACTACTATCCTGTCAGTCTTGATGTTATTATGGGTGAAGGAAATTGTCCATTCCTGTCCCGGAAAATAAGTGATGGTACCTTTGTTGGAAATGGTCAGGTTAATCTCAGGATATTCATTCTGATAGCAGGTATACCAGCTATTGGCAAGTTCTCTTACTTTGGCACTTATCGCAAGGTCATCATAATCTGCAATTTCTATAGGTTTGTAAGGGAAACCTACTGCTAACCAGGCCTGAATCATGGAATTGTATATAGTGCTATTTTCACCATACAAGGATGCGCAGGAAAGCTTTGAATATTCAAACATGTCCGTGTAGGTTGAGTTTGACTGTAAATAGGAGGTCTGACAAAGAAAAACGAGATCAAGCACTTTGAGGATGTCTACAGGCTCCACCTGGTACGCAGAATCTAATTCGTTTTTTCCGCTTCCACCATTAACCATGAGGTAAAACCAGTGGTTAAGTACGCCACTGTTGCTATGGACTCCACCGCCATCACGCCAGTGTAAGCCCTTGTACTGCTTGGGATTGGAAAAGAGATTGGGCTGAGCCATGGACCGGAAAGGTTTTGCAAATCGTGTTGCTAGTAATTCGTGAGCTACCGTCCACTCAAAATTTTCTGGTTCTCTGAAATACTGTAAAGACTTTCCAATGATATCGCTGAAGGATTCATTCAGAGCGCCAGATTCACCGCTGTATATGAGATTTGAATTATCTCTGGTTATTCCATGTGCAAATTCGTGTCCTACAATACTGTAGGTGGTAAGTGGATGGTAGTGGCAATTTCCGTTTCCGAAATAAGCATTCACATTATTCCAGTAGGCATTGACATAATCTGCTCCTTTGTTGACATTGACAACAGCATTCATGGATTTTCCATCACCATCTATTCCGGAGTAATCAAAATTTTCGACTAAAAAGTCATAAAAAGATGCTGTGGCAAAGTGTGCATCATAGGCAACTTCTCCCAGTCTGTGTTCCGGTTTTACCCAGATATTGTCATCATCTTCCAGGATGACATTTGTGCCATTGCGATCGCTGAATGTTGTATTGCCTTTTCCTCTTGTTTTATCTCGAAGCAAATATTTGTTGGCTGCTACAGAATCAGTTGAAATGGCCACTTCTCCGTAATGGTATGAAGGTGCTTTTCCTTCACCATGCATGCTGCAAACCAGATCCTGTTCAAAAATGAGGCTTCCTGTTCCTGCATGGATAATAAATTCTCTCGATACAGAGCCGTCTTGCGTAGAAACATTTCCAATCCATGCCAGAACATATTGTCCGGAATGTTCCGGAAAACGCTGATCAACATACACCAGTCGCATAGATTCAGAAAACAGGTAGCTTTCCTCATCAAGGATATTATCCAATCGTTCCTGAAGAAGGATAGTCATGATTTCCTGTGCATTTTTTATGGAGAGCAAGGCTTCTGGTTCCGGAGCAAAATTTCTGGCAACCAGCCCTGTGACATGATCTATGGCGTTAGAGCTTCCATGCAAAATCAAGGATTGGCCATATACCTCCCGCTCCTGATGCCACTGCCTGAATTTTCGGTGTGCAGCTGAAAATTTTGATTTCCCTTTCCATTCGTAAACAAGCTTCGAGGACTTTGGCATATCCAGATAACCGTGAATATCAGCAAGTAAAACGTCCAGTGAAACTTTTTGCGGAAATGTATATATTTCTGTCCCCGAATCTGTCTTTTTTATACCAGCTTTTTGAGCCTGAGTAATCTGAGCCATTTTGGGGGAAAGTAAAATTGTAAACAAGACAAAGTAAATATGGGTCTTCATATAATCATATTTATAACAACCAAATATAGAATAACTTTTTCACTGAAAGTTAACAGCGTATCCAAAAATACATAGTTTACTTTCTCAACAGGCGATGGGTACTTGTTAAGAAAATTATTTTTTAAAAATCTTTCCGGGATTTTCTTTGACAAAAGCCTCCCAGCTTCCGGTTTTTGTTTTGCTTTTGGTCTTTGTCTGGCTGACGGTCTTCATGGTTCCGGACTGATTGTAGTGGCATACAGCAGCGGCGAGTGCATCCGTGGCGTCGAGGTGATCCGTATCTATCTTGATACGTAGGATTGTTTCCAGCATAGCAGCTACCTGCTCTTTGGAGGCGTTGCCGTTTCCGGTAATCGACTGCTTGATTTTTTTTGGTGCATATTCTGTGATGTCCAGCCCCATAGTGATAGCTGCAGCCATGGCGACACCCTGTGCTCTTCCCAGTTTGAGCATGGATTGCACATTTTTTCCATAAAACGGGGCTTCAATGGCCAAATATTTTGGCAAGTATGTTTCAATCAATTCCTGGAGCTGCAGGAAAATTTCTTTAAGTTTACTGGTGTGTTCACCATATTTTTCCAGTCTGAAGACCCCGAAGTCAATGACTTTTAAAACTGATCCGTCGACCTGAAGGATGGCATATCCCAGAATATTTGTCCCCGGATCGACCCCCAGTATGTTATAACCATTGGTTTTTAACGTTTGATTTTTCAATAAAATTAATTTATTAATGATATAAAAGTACGCAGAAATATGACTTTTAGCGACTAAGAAAGATTAAATTGTATGTGTTTCTGCCAATACTACCCTTTATTTAAGGTTTAAAGATTTTTCATACGGAACAAATTCCCGGAATGTGCCGTGAAACCCTGCAATTCAGATTTTTGTTTATTGTAGATTGGTTTGATTTTTGAGATGATAAACTAGTAAATACAAATAGATGTCCTATACAACGGCACCCACACAAGCACAGATCTCACGCGCTGCTATTCAGAGACTATACATTACAATGAGGCACCTGTTTATGCGGGGAGGCTACAAACCTCTTGGTGTTTCAGGAGAGTCTATGATTGATGCCATGCTGGCACTAAAACCTGAAATTTACGGTTCCATTGGAGATGAGGAAAAAGTAGAACTCAATGGGCTATTGTATGTGTTTCAGCGACTTCCCAAGGGCATTGAACAGTGCCGGTATATAAAATTGATAAGCCGCGAGGGATTTGAAAATTCAGGATTTGACATTCTCATACCTCCGCGGAGAAAAAGAAATTGTTATCGCATCGACCAGGATCAGATGTTTATTGAAATGACCCGTGGTGCCAGTGATATTTACGATATCCTCACCCACCTTACCTTCATGTACATAGAGTCTGAAAAAATCCGGAGAAACAGTCTCGACAGTAAAGGGCGAAAAAATAAATCATGGCTGATGCTTGAGGCGATGATGCAGGATATCAGGGCAGGGAAAGAGATCAATAAAGATATAGGATTCACCTATCTCAATACCCTCCTCGGCAGGACCTATGATGAGGTTTCACATGCAAATGAAAGATTTGAAAATGCAGATGAAGTAAATAGTCTGTTTGAGATTACCTTCTGGCTCGGAAGTATCAGTATGGAAGAATTTTTACATCAGAATGACAGGGAAATAACATTTTCTCCGGCACTCAGAGAGCATCTGGGTCACCATATCTATGGAGAAAGGTGGGCAGATCACATAAAGCAGACATTGGTGAATAATGGACTGGCAGACAGGCCCTTGCACATTATAAGCGCCAACCTGCATAGTGTGATGAATTGTTTGTATGCCAGGGCAGCCCTTTCCAAAAAACTGAAATATGAAAATCTTCAGCAATTTGCAGAAATTTTAAGCAGAAGTGAAAATACAGATCTGCGTCAACTGGTTGATGACTACGCGCTTAAAAATGGCATGATTTCCCTTTCAGATCAAAGCGGTACAAATATAGGAGTTCAGATTTTTGATATGAATAAGGTTGATCCGGCATATCTGCCGGAAGATTTATCCTGGAAACCACTAAAGGACAAGCCTTCACCAGTTCTAATGGTCATGGACTATGCTTTTGGGGAGCAGGCATATGAGACTATGGATGAGTTGCTGAAGCCACTTCACCTGGAAAATGGAATACGCAGATATTTCCTGGTTGAATCGATCAATATCATGGGCAAAGCAGGCATTTTAAATGGTAAAAAAGGGGATATTATGATTCCTACCGCCCATGTGTTTGAAGGAACAGCAGATAATTATCCATTTTCAAATCAGTTGAAAAAAGGTCATTTTAAGGATAGTGGTGTAGATGTGTACGAAGGGACTATGATTACAGTATTGGGTACATCATTGCAAAATAAGGATATACTTACTTACTTTATGAAATCTTCCTGGAAGGCAGTAGGACTTGAAATGGAAGGTGCTCATTATCAAAAAGCCATTCAATCGGCATCCAAAATCAGAAAAAGCATAAAACCAGGCGTAAAGCTGCGATATGCATATTATGCCAGTGACAATCCGCTTGAAACAGGAAGCACCCTGGCCTCAGGAAGCCTTGGATTGGATGGTGTAAAACCTACCTATAAAATTACAATCGAAATGCTTAAAGGTTGTTTGCTGGTGTCCTGAAATCGACATGTCTGACCTTACTTTACTTTTGTTGGTTTTTCCTTTAGCTGCTTCAATCGGATATTATACTTTAATTGCAAAAAAGATCGGATTTTTAGATATTAACGTATATTCCGGAAGCTAGACAACTGCCAGAAAAGCAATAATTGCATGATTTTAAAATAACCGGGGGCTGGAACTTTTGAGATAACTTAAGTATTCCAACCCCCAATTCATTAATTTTTCAGAACCGTTCAAGTTGCTTCTTTTCCCAGGGATCAATATTTACGTCAATATCTATATGATAGGAATGACTTGATCTGTTCACAATTTTATTTTCCGGCACATAAATAATGACATCTGCTTTCTGGTTTCTGAATTTATCACCTGCCGGGAAGGACAGCGGATCTATGTATATCTGATTACCTTCAATCCTAAAATTGTGTTGTATATGGCTGCTGAGTATTTTTGCCTGGGCCTGATTGATGCCCCTGCTTGAAATTTTTTGGACGATACGAACCATTGAATCTGCAGAAGTCTTCACTTCAACATCTACATTTCCTATAGTAACCTTATCCCCATCAAGCTGCAGGGCATCTTCAAAAACAAAGCCATCTCCACTTATGCTTGTCCGGTGTATCGTTATGGTGTCATCCTTGATTAAAATGGCAGTATCCTTCTCCATTTTGGCGTAAGACTGATATTCCATCATCGTTTTGGAAGTTGCCCATGATGCCAGGATGATAAAACCTATCCAAAGGATGGTCAGTGTTATATTTACTGCCCTGTAGATCTTAATTTTCATTACCAGTGATAACAAAAATAAAATGAGAGAAATCAGCGGGATTAAAAAAGTACCATATACGCCGATGATTCCGAGATTGGTCCATTCCTCAGATGATGGTCCAAACAGTTCAAAAACGGGTTTCATCACCGATATACCAAAAATCGAAATTGGTATAAAGAGTACCAGACCACCTATCCAAAGGATAATGATAAATTTTATAAAGGGCAGGATAATGCTGATCATAAAACTAATTACCTTACCCGCAAAGTTTAGGAAGCTTGACATTACCGATCCCAAAAAATTTATGAGCGAACCAACGGGCCCGGAGACGGTACTACCTTTTTTTTTATCCTGCGACTGGTTGCCCCAGGAAGAAATGCGGTCTCCCAAATCATTCATTTCATCTTCAATGACCCTTGCGATATTTTCAACATTGGCGGCTTCACCCCTCATGGATAATTTGTCAGCTGCAGTCTGGGCTTCAGGTACAATCAACCATAAAATAAGGTATGTCATGAATCCAAATCCTCCAAATATCGTAAAGAGTATAAACAGCAGTCTTATCCAGACGGGATCATCAACGCCAAAGTAGGCAGCCATACCCGAACACACACCGCCCAGTTTTTTCTGGTCCGGGTCACGGAAGAATCGCTTTCCGGTTTTAAATTTAGCTTCTTTTTTTTCCTGTCCGGACTTTTCACCGGTCTGAGCATCATCAATGGACTCCGCGCCAAAATCTTCGGGTTTGCCCATGATTATGATAACTTCTTCCACTTCATTCATGGAAATAATATTTTTCCCCCTGAGATGCTCTGTAAATAATTCTGCCATGCGCACTTCAATGTCATACAGTATTTCATCACATCCTTCTGAAGTAGAGAAGTGTTTTTTGATAGACTGCAGGTATTTCTGCGTGTATTCGTAGGCGTTTTCATCAATATGAAAAAGTGTGCCGCCTAAATTAATACTAAAGGTTTTATTCATTTTGACTGATATTTGATTGAGATAATAATACTGCTTCGGTTAGTTCTTTCCAGGTTTCTTGTAAACCTTTTAAAAATTCAAGTCCCGAAGGGGTGATTTCATAATACTTTCTGGGCGGCCCGGATTTGGATTCCTTCCATGTGTAGGAAAGCAGCTCGGCATCTTTTAATCTGTTGAGCAGAGGGTACAATGTCCCTTCTACCACAATCAGCCGCGCCTCTTTCAGGCGCCTGATGATATCCGTTGGATATGCTTCTTCCCTGGACACAATCGAAAGAACACACAGCTCCAGAATGCCTTTGCGCATCTGCGCTTTTGTATTTTCGAGTTTAATTTCCATGGATAAATATTGATTTGATAAGGCAAATATAATATATTATATAGTACTATGCAATACATAGTACTAAAAAAAGCATAGTACTATGCAAAAAATTATATTTTATCGATGAATTCACCAGATTTTTCGATTAATATTAAATGTTATACTTCCGTCAAATGCAAAACACCTGGTTCAAATTGACCTGTGCCGTATAATTAATTATATTTGTGTCAAGCAAATATCAAGACTATGAGATCTTTATTTTTCATCATCATCACCTTTTTTTTCTGCAAGTCCCTCAACGCTCAGCAGGACGAAGTTATACGACATGAAAACATGAAATTTTATGTTTCCTATGTTCAGGATTATATTTCCACCATGAAGGAAAATACAGACTCTGTAAGAGTACTTGAATTGCTGGATCAAATGCAACTATTGACGGAACAGATTAATTTTGAACTTAATAAAGTGGTATTGCCCAAAGAAACGGCTGAAGACTTTAAGCCTGTGGAAATTGACGAAGAATATACCTGGGAAGGTGATATCAGCTATGATAAATCAGACAAAAAAGAGCAAACCAGGGATGATAAAAACTCAGGTGGTACTTTTATGCCCTTTCAGAAGAGGTGGAGTACCAATGTCGAGATTCAGTTTGGCATCAATAATATCAACAAGGAGCAAACAGCACCCGGAGCTGAGGAACCGGACATACACACCGGAAAATCATGGTTCTGGGATTTTGGACTTGTGAGGAAGTCCCGTTTGGGAGGGAGTCAGAGCAGGGTAGCGCTAACCTATGGTCTAAGTTATTTATTCAACAGATTTACCATCGATAATGACCTTATTCTGCAATCAGGAACATCCTCATTTTCTGCTGCAGAGGGCCTTCAGCGCAGTCCGGGCCTACATATCGGATATCTGAATATCCCATTGGGAGCAGACATTCGATTGTCAAAAAATATTCATCTGGGAGTGGGGGGGTATGGTGGATACCGCGTTTATACTGCCCAGCAGCTGGAAAGAAAAATTTCTGGCGAAGTGATTGATGAGTCCAGAAGGGCCAATTATGGTTTAAATAACTGGATGTATGGCGCTTCATTCAGGATTGGTATAAAAGGGTTTCATCTTACCGGAAGATATCATCTCAATAATATGTTCAGGTCAACAGAAAATTATGACTACCATACTTTTATGATTGGAACCAGAATACTTCTGTTTTAATTAAATTATATAAACATAGTATTTTGAAATGAGCATGAGGCGATCACACAAAAAAGGATGATTATTTCTCATGCGAATTCCATATGGCCTTAAAAAACCAGTCAAGCAGAGCTTGTCGATTAAAAAATAAACATATGAAATTATTTTTTAAACTTGCTTTAATAGCTTCTTTTTTGTGGCCTGTTCACATTTTCGGGCAACAAACAGATGATGTCAAAATTTCCAACCTTCCATATTATTCCTACAGAAGGGGCCTAGGACTGACCTCCCCGGACAGTGTATTTCAGTTTAACATCAGATTTCGTATTCAAAACAGATTTTCCTATCTCCGGAGGAACAGTTCAAATGCATTTGACGGACAGATTCGCAGACTCAGGCTCCGGTTTGATGGCTACGTAGGAAACCCGAAATTTACGTATGCGCTACAGCTCTCATTTGCCCCCGGAGATGTAGGAGAAATTGAAGAGGGCGAAAATATCAATATAATCAGGGATGCTGTTGTTTTTTATAATCCGGACAGTCATTTTCAGATTGGATTTGGTCAGACAAAACTTCCAGGAAACCGGCAACGGGTAAACTCTTCCGGTGCATTACAACTTTCAGACAGAACCATTTCCAATGCCCGATTTAATATCGACAGGGATTTTGGGATTTTTTTCAATTACTTCAATCACCATAAAACCCGCTTTTCCTATAACCTCCGCAATGCTATTTCAATGGGGGAGGGCAGGAATTACACAAAAAATCCGGATAATGGTCTAGCCTATACAACTAAACTGGAAGTCCTTCCTTTTGGTACCTTCAGCAACGATGGTGTTTATTTTGAAGGAGATCTTTTTAGGGAAAAGAAACCAAAACTTATGCTTTCAGCCGCCTATCATTTAAATCACAAGGCAAGAAGGGAAGCAGGTGTGCTTGGAAATGAGCTTTTTGGTACCAGAAACTTAAAGTCTTGGCTTGCCGACATGGTTTTTAAATATCAGGGCTGGTCAATTATGGCTTCCTATATGTCCAGAAAAACCCCAGATCCTGTTACGCTTGGGCCTGATAATCAAAAGGCTACAGTTTATACAGGCCATGGAAGTGACCTCCAGGGCAGTTATACGTTTCCTAAAAAACTGGAAATCATAGGTAGGTTTTCCAGGGTTGTGCCGGATAACGCCATTTCCCAGCTATTTCCAAAGCACCGCCAATATACCATTGGTTTGTGTCAGTATATTTGGGAACATGCCTTTAAGTTACAACTGGAGGGCAGCCTCAACCGCTACCAGCATTTCAATATGACAAGGTCGCAGGACTTTTATGTTCGCTTCCAGGTAGAAATGGGCATCTAATCTACTGCCAATTGGCGGGGATGATGAATCAAATCAACTAGGATGATACCTAAATATGCTATTTACTCATGGCAACTTTGGAAGTTAAAAATAATTTTTTTGAAAAAAAATAAAATCCAGGCAACGAAAATGGCATTTTGGGTATCTATATATTTGATACACCCAAGTATCATTAATAGATTGATATTCTTTTCATTTCAAATGAAAAAATCTTTAGCGAAGAGAAAGGCCTTCTGAAAGCAGAAGGCTTTTTAGTTTATGAACTTCCGGCCTATTTTTGTAGTTTATTGTAAAACGAGCAAAGTATGGCACTGGAGAGACTTGAACTGCATCCGATAAACCCCAATAAAAGAACTTTACAGTATGTGGCACAGAAGCTGAATGAGGGAAAAATTATTATTTTCCCTACAGATACGATATATGCCATGGGTTGCTTGTATAACCAGAAAAATGCCATCGAGCAGATTTCCAGGATTCTGGGAAAAAAAGAGAAACAAAATAAAATGTCACTTATTTGCCCATCCATTAGTGTCATTGCCTCCTACACCAAACCTTTCAGTAATGATGTGTTCAAAACCATGAAGCGATATTTGCCCGGGCCCTACACATTTATACTTCATGCTAACCAGAGTGTCCAAAAATATTTTAAGCATAAGAAAGACGAGATTGGAATCCGCATACCAGACAACGAAATTATCCGCCAGCTTTCCGAAATGCTGGAGGTACCAATCATATCTACCTCACTCAGCAGTGAAGATGACATTCAGAAATATTATACAAATCCGGATGAAGTTGCGGAGGTATTCAAACACGATGTTGATTTGCTTCTTGACGGAGGTAGCGGAGCACTTTCAGAATCAACAGTTTTGGATTGTACAGGAGCAGAAATTATAGTCTTAAGAGAGGGAAAGGGTAATATTGAGTAGAATATTCTTTAAAAATGCTGAGCAAATATAAACCATTGACTAACTTTGCGGTCTCAATAAAAATAAAACGACATGGCTGAAATTATAAGAATGCCCCGACTAAGTGATACCATGGAAGAGGGTAATATAGTAAGCTGGTTAAAGAAAGAGGGTGATAGTGTAAAACCAGGGGATATACTTGCTGAAGTGGAGACAGATAAAGCCACCATGGAGCTGGAGAGCTATCATTCGGGAACTTTGATTTATATTGGTGTAAAAAGCGGTCCTGTACCGGTTGATGGTATTATTGCCATGATTGGTCAGCCAGGAGAAGACGTAAATGCGATACTTCAGCAGGAATCAGCAAATGCTCCCAAGGCTGCAGCACCGTCTGTTGAACCCGTCGCAACAACACCTGAAACTCCAGCTGCTCCGACACCTGTCCAACCTGCACCTGTAGTTTCAGTTGCTTTATCTGAAGTTTCAGATGCTCGACTGAAAGCTAGCCCACTTGCAAAATCACTTGCATCAGAAGCAGGAGTTTCTCTGGAAGCCTTGAGAGGTTCAGGAGATAATGGCAGAATCGTAAAAAAGGATGTAGAAACGTATTTATCCAATCCTGTTGCAGCACCTACGCACGGTACTACAATGGCTCCGCCAGTATTACCTGATTTTCAGTACGGAGACGTGCCTGTTACACAGATGCGTAAAACAATAGCCAGAAGACTGGGTGAAAGCAAGTTTTCGGCACCTCATTTTTACCTGACAGTAGAAATAAATATGGATAATGCGGTTGAAGCCAGAAATGCTGTAAATACAGTCTCACCGGTTAAAATATCCTTTAATGATATAGTTATCAGAGCCTGTGCTGCTGCATTGAGAAAGCACCCTGCCATCAATGCATCCTGGTTTGGAGATAAAATAACGTATCACAGAGATATTCACATAGGCGTTGCTGTAGCAGTAGAAGATGGTCTGCTGGTACCTGTAATTCGTCATGCTGATGGCAAAACACTTGCCTCCATAAATACGGAAGTAAGAGAGCTTGCCAATAAGGCTAAGACTAAAAAATTGCAGCCACAAGAGATGACCGGAAATACATTTACCATTTCCAACCTGGGTATGTTTGATATTGATGAATTTACAGCCATTATCAATCCTCCGGATGCGTGTATTTTGGCTGTTGGTTCGATAGCCCAGAAGCCAGTGGTTAAAAATAACCAGATAGTCGTAGGCCATGTAATGAAAGTCACGCTTTCATGCGATCACAGAGTAGTTGATGGCGCCACCGGAGCTCAGTTTTTACAGACATTAAAAAACATGTTGCAGAATCCTTTGCTGATGCTGGCATAATGCCAACACATAGGTATCCAGCAAAAAAGGGATGGAAAATTTTCCATCCCTTTTTTTTTAAGTAAGTGTCATATAAACACTATTTGTTTCTGAAAATAACCTAATTTTGTTAGGTATCTACATTGATTAAATTTTGATAAAAACAATAACTTTTTATGCGATCAATATTGCTTAGTCTGCTTTATACAACGCTGGTATGCTTCCTGAACCTTACGCTCTCAGGTCAGATGGTCCGGATTACACCTGCAACAGCCGGAGGTGAGGAGGCCGTAACGTTATTGTTTGATGCAAGTCAGGGAAACAAGGAACTCATGGGCGCTACCAAGGTATATGTGCATCATGGTGTTGTCACCGATGGGCCATCAGGTACTTCATGGAAATATGTAAAAGGTGACTGGGGCCAAGACAATGGAATTGGCAAGATGACTAAAGTGCCCGGCGAAGCTAACCTGTGGCAAATCGCATTATCGCCTACCGTAAGATCGTACTTTGGAGTGCCCGGTGCAGAAAAAATATACCGCCTCGCTTGCGTATTTCGTTCTGCTGACGGTATAAAAAAAGGTACTATGGCCCCGGGTAATTATGGTTGGGGTACAGTCACATCAAACAGTGATATTTACATCAATCTGAATAGTCAGGATTATATTGATATCACCAGCCCAACTTCCAATGAACAATTTTATACGCCCGGCCAGCAGATTACAATCAAAGGTGAAGCTTCGTCAAATGTATCGGAGATGCAACTTTTTCTGGATGAAGGAAGTGGTTTTATAAAAAAAGCAGAAGTATTTACCGGCAAAACAATTTCCTATAACTATACTGTATCTGGAAGTGCCGATTTGAAAATCCGCATGACTGCCAAGATAGGAAACAGTAATTATAGTGCACAGAGGACACATTATGTCATCGTCAGAAAACCTACAGAGACCGCTGCTCTTCCGGCGGGGATGAAACAGGGCGTGAATTATCATAATGGCGATCCTACCAAAGCAACACTGGTTTTTCTCGCACCACAAAAGCAGTTTGTATATGCAGTTGGTGATTTTTCTGACTGGCGAATTCAGGACAAGTTTCAAATGAAAAGAGATGGTTCCTATTATTGGATTACCCTGGAAAATCTGGTGCCCGGAAAAGAATATGTCTACCAGTACTGGATTGATGGTGCACTAAAAATTGCAGATCCCTATACGCGAAAAATAGCTGATCCATGGAATGATCAATGGATTGAACCTTCTGTTAATTCGGAAATTCCCGTTTACAATAAACAGGAATTTGGGCTGGCATCGACTCTGAAAACAGCCCAGCAGCCATTTGTGTGGAATGCTTCAGAAAATACGTGGCAAAGTCCGGATATAAATCATCTTGTGATTTACGAATTGCATGTCCGTGATTTCCTCGCTTCACATTCCTATAAGGATTTAATAGATACCCTTCCATATCTCAAACGACTTGGTATTAATGCCATAGAGCTGATGCCTGTAAATGAATTTGAAGGCAATGATTCCTGGGGTTATAATCCGTCGTTCTTTTTTGCAACAGACAAATACTATGGTACGGAGGCTGATCTGAAAAGATTTATTGAAGCAGCTCACCAGCAGGGGATCGCTGTAATTATGGATATTGTTTTAAATCATGCCTTCGGACAGTGCCCGATGGTCCAGATGTATTTTGACCTCTCTGCCGGAAAGCCTGCCGCCAATAATCCCTGGTTTAACAGGGATTATATCGGGCCTTATCAATGGGGTTATGATTTCAATCATGAAAGTTCTTTCACAAAAGATTTTATTGATGATGTTAACAAATACTGGCTTGAGGAATTTCACTTTGATGGGTTTAGGTTTGATTTTACCAAAGGGTTTACAAATTATGCTCCCGGAGGCAATATAGATGGCTTTGACCAGTCCAGAATCAATATCCTTAAGCGCATGGTAGACAAGATCAGGACATATGACCCCAAAGCCTACATCATTCTCGAGCACTGGGCCTCAACATCAGAAGAAAAAATACTCAGTGACTATGGTATGAAAATGTGGGGGAACCGAAGCTATGATTTTGTCCCTGCGACTGTCGGCAATCCATCAACGGGCAGCTTTACCGGTCTCGATGCTACTACTCATGTTTTGTTTTTTAACAGTCATGATGAGCGGCGTATAGCAGAACATTGCCTCACAGAGGGCAGAGCAAGCGGTAGCTACAATATTCGAAACCGTGAAATTATGTATGAGCGGGTAAAAATGGCAGCCGCATTCTTATATCTGCAACCCGGACCAAAAATGGTATGGCAGTTTGACGAACTTGCCTATGATATCGATATTAATTTCAATAGTCGTACAGGGCGAAAACCACTGCCCTGGGGACCAGGAAGCCTAAAATATGCTGATGATCCACTGAGAAGGTATGTTTATGATACCTATGCAGCCATCCTCGACCTCAGAAAGAAGATTGGACCACAAGTACTAGCATCTGCAGCTAAAAATCATGCCAATACAGGTGAAACACGCCGACTTGTTTACAATACTTCCGGAACTGATATTGTTGTCATTGGCAATTTTGGATTGACAACAAGGTCCGTATCTCCCTCATTTACATCAACCGGAAAATGGTATGATTATTTTTCAGGCGATTCCCTACAGGTAACATCAACTACCTTACCTGTAAATCTTAAACCAGGAGAATGGCATGTATTTACCAATACCAGAATGTCAACTGGATTTCCTCAGGTGGTAGAGGTGTTTGAAAATCCGGTGACGGTTACTCCTGCTGTATTTACACCTGACGATCAGATAACGATCCGTTTTGAAGCCAAAAAGGCTTCCAGAAAAGAGACAGCCGGACTTGTAGGTGCTTCTAAGGTATATATGCACAGTGGTACCATAGCTGCCGGGAATTCTTCCGGGCAATGGTCCAATATTGTGGGCACCTTGAATGATGACGGAATAGGACAAATGACAAAAGTCGGTGAAGATATCTGGGAAATAAAGATTCGACCCAGGGATTATTATTCCATAGCGCAGGGTGTGGAAACGGACCAGCTTGCCATGTACTTCAGGGATGCCTCAAATAACAATTTTGGATACGGATTTCGCAATAGTGTAATTTTTGTACCTGTAGCTTCAAATGAACCAATTGTTACCATTTCTCCGCCTTCTTTTTCTGCTACGACAGAAATCACAGTGGCGTTTCATGCCCATCGGGGTAACAAGGAATTAATTAATGCGGAAAAAGTATATATGCATAGCGGTGTAGGAACTGTAAATACACAAAATCCGCAAACCAGTGCATGGAATAAGGTGGTTGGAAACTGGGGGCAGGATGATGGCGTGGGGCGTATGACTAAAGTTCCGGGAACAACAAGATGGGAAATAAAGCTTGTCCCAAAGAATTACTACGGGCTCACAGATGCAGAGTATCCATTCTGGATTGCAGCAGTGTTCAGGGATGCTACCGGCAGTCTAAAAGGAACCGGGAAACCGGGCCCTATGTCCAATGGTTTCATTGCATCAAATCTGGACTTCTTTATTCGCAATCAGATGACTATTTCAAGTGAAGAGGAAGAAACATCTGGCTGGAAAGTATATCCCAATCCAACAGACGGCCCTTTGCAAGTTGCAGGCATTTCAGGGGAGTCCAGCTGGACCATTTACAGCACCAGTGGTATCAAGGTGGCTGAGTATACCCTTTTACCCGGTCAGTCTCCAGACCTTTCAGCGCTTTCATCAGGCATGTATTTTTACAGAATACAGGCAGATGGGCAGATGCAAAAGGGTAAAGTGGTGGTATATTAGTCTGGCACCACACCCTTTTAATATTTGGCAATATGGATGCCGGCTTGTTTTTGGCAACCAAAGATTTGGTAATTGGAAAAATTTCCGAATTTTTCTAAACAGGCGGGACTCACGAAACACCGACTTTCCGCTTGTTTGGCTATTTTTCACTATCTTTGCACTTTTTTAGCAGAAACTTGTCTGCTGCAGACCAAAAACTTCAATGTTACTATGGCCAGGTACAATGATGATCTGAAACAGCTCAATCTTCCGGAGATTGATAAACAAATAAGACGCTTTTGGGACGAAAATGATATCTTTTTGAAAAGTGTAAATCAGCGACCAAAAGAAAATAGTTTTGTTTTTTTTGAGGGACCTCCATCTGCCAATGGTAAGCCTGGCATTCACCACGTCATGGGACGGACAGTTAAGGATTTGTTCTGCAGATTCCAGACCATGAAAGGCAAGCGCGTGGAGCGAAAAGGAGGCTGGGATACCCACGGTTTGCCAATTGAACTGAGTGTAGAAAAAGAGCTGGGTATAACCAAGGAAGATATAGGCACCAAAATTTCAGTGGATGGATACAATGCCAAATGCCGCGAAACGGTAATGCAGTACAAGGATCAGTGGGACGATATTACCAGAAAAATGGGATATTGGGTTGATCTGGATAATCCTTACATTACTTTCAATAATGAATATATAGAATCCGTATGGTGGTTGCTCAGTCAGCTGTACCAGAAAAACCTGCTATACAAAGGTTATACCATACAGCCATATTCTCCTGCGGCAGGTACCGGACTTAGTTCTCACGAGTTGAATCAGCCGGGATGCTACAAAGATGTCAGCGACACCACCGTTGTTGCCAAGTTTAAGACACTGAAGGAATCCCTGCCTGCATTTTTAGAAGGCTATGGTGATGTCTATATTCTGGCATGGACAACGACTCCCTGGACATTGCCTTCCAATACAGCCCTTACGGTGGGCCCTAAAATAGATTATGTGCTGATCAGGACATTCAATCAGTATACCTTTACGGAAGATTATGTTATAATCGCTGAAGCCCTAACAGAAAAGCAGTTTGGCGGAAAATTTGAAAGAACCGAAAGTGATGATGCATTTTTAAACTATAAACCTGAGGATAAAAAGATTCCTTACAAGGTCCTGAAAAGTTTTAAAGGTGCAGAAATGACAGGCATACGCTATGAGCAATTACTACCCTATGCGTTGCCTTTTGAACATGCGGATAATGCTTTCCGGGTGATTACAGGACAGTTTGTTACCACCGAAGATGGAACGGGAGTTGTACATACGGCGCCTACATTTGGTGCAGATGATGCCAAAGCTGCCCGTGAGGCTGTTCCTGAAGTGCCACCGATGCTGGTTCTAGATGAAGAGGGCAATCCTGTCCCATTGGTTGATCTGCAGGGAAGGTTCAGAGCCAATTTGCCTTTTATTGGCGGAAAGTTTGTTAAAAATGAGTATTATCCGGAAGGTCACGTACCTGAAAAATCAGTAGATGTAGAGATTGCCATCATGCTCAAAGAGCAGAATAAGGCTTTTAAAGTTGAGAAATACGTGCACAACTATCCGCATTGCTGGCGAACTGACAAACCTGTTCTTTATTATCCCCTCGACAGCTGGTTTATCAGATCAACAGCCATGAAGGACAGGATGATTGCATTAAATAAAACCATCAACTGGAAGCCTGCGCACACAGGAGAAAAAAGATTTGGAAACTGGCTTGAAAATCTCAATGACTGGAACCTGTCAAGATCGAGATACTGGGGAATACCTCTTCCTATTTGGAGGACCGATGATTTTTCGGAAGAATTATGCATTTCATCTGTTGCCCATCTGGAAGAAGAGGTGGCCAGGGCCAATGCTGCGCTTGGGCTTACACAAAAAGTTCCTGCAGATTTGCACCGTCCCTATATTGACGAAGTAATACTCGTTTCTCCTTCCGGAAAACCCATGAAGCGCGAAAGCGATCTGATTGATGTCTGGTTTGATTCCGGCGCTATGCCTTATGCTCAGTGGCATTATCCTATGGAACATAAAGAACTTGTAGACAATGGCATTGCCTTCCCTGCAGATTTTATTGCAGAAGGAGTTGATCAGACGAGAGGCTGGTTTTTTACCCTGCATGCGATTGCTGCCATGGTTTTTGACAGTGTGGCCTATAAAACGGTCGTATCCAATGGACTCGTGCTCGATAAGAATGGTGTTAAAATGTCTAAGAGACTGGGCAATGTCATTGATCCATTTGATACCATTGCTACATATGGTGCCGACGCTACCAGATGGTATATGATTTCCAATGCACAGCCCTGGGATAACCTCAAGTTTGATCTTGATGGAATAGATGAAGTTCGAAGAAAATTTTTCGGAACGCTATTTAATACCTATTCATTTTTTGCCCTCTATGCCAATATTGACGGTTTTGCATTTAAAGAGGATTATGTTTCTTTGGAAAAAAGACCAGAAATTGACAGGTGGATTATTTCCTTGTTGCACTCCCTTATACAGGAAGTGGACAGAGAGATGTCGGATTATGAACCAACCAATGCAACGAGGCTCATGATGACATTTGTTGATGAACATTTGAGTAACTGGTACGTGCGCTTATGCAGAAGAAGATTCTGGAAGGGTGAATATTCTGAAGATAAAATTGCCGCTTATCAAACACTCTACGAATGTCTGGAAACCATCTCCAAGCTTATGGCTCCGGTAGCACCTATGTTTTCCGACTGGATGTTTAGAAATCTTAATGCAGTGACTCAGCGGGAAAGCGCCATTTCTGTGCACCTGACAGATTTTTGTGTTTCTAACCAGAAGGCTATCGACAAAAATCTGGAACAACGCATGGATTATGCACAGCGCATTTCATCCCTGGTACTTTCTATACGTAAAAAAGAAGGAATTCGGGTACGGCAACCATTGACAAAAATTTGGCTTCCAGTACTGGATCCTTCCTTTATTAGCCAGGTAGATGGTGTTAAGGAATTGATTCTATCTGAAGTCAATGTAAAACAACTGGAATATATCACGGATACAGAAGGATTTATTACCAAGAAGGCAAAAGCAAATTTCAAAACCCTTGGTAAAATTCTGGGTAAACATATGAAGGCAGGTGCAGATCAGATTGCTGCATTCGACCAGCAACAGATTGGTAATCTGGAGCGAAATGGAACCATGACCCTTATTTTTGACGGGGAATCATTCGACATTTCAAGGGAAGATGTAGAAGTAAGCTTTGACGATATACCGGGCTGGCAGGTTGCTGTAGACCGGGATATTACGGTTGCGCTTGATGTGACACTTACAGACGAATTAATCGCGGAAGGTCTTGCCAAAGAACTGATTAACAGAATTCAGAATATAAGAAAATCGAGCGATTTTAACGTTACCGACAGGATAAATGTTATAGTTGAAGATCATGAAATCATCAGACCTTCGATACAGCAATTTGGCAGGTTTATTTGTAACGAAGTTTTGGCAGACAACATCAGTCTTGAAAAGTCACTTCAGGGTGAACCTGTAGAAATTACTGAAGAAGTCAGTCTGACCATTAAGGTTACGCTTGCCTGATCAGTTGTAGTTTGTCTATTATCTTTTTCATTTCCTGCTGCCATCCGGTAAATTGTTGGATGTGTGTTTCCATTGCATGCATGGCATCCTTACTTTTTTTAAAAAAAAGTTTGATTCCCTCTATTTTCAAAGGCGTATCATCTTCTGGTATATAGTGGACAAAAGGAAGATGTGCCGGAAAATCAGGATCTGTTGTGCTCAGAATGAAAGGAAGATGGTACGTGAGGTAAGAACGATGCTTTAAAGGCTTGTGTTGCCTCAGATTTTTTCGATGACTGCCGAGTACACCTACTCCGAGATCTGATCTTGCTGCCAGCGCTTTAAGTTCTTTTTTCCCAAGTGCTCCGTAAAAACTTACAAACCTTTCGAGTCCAAAATTTTTGACACTCTTTTTAAGAGAATTTTCAGCTGGGCCGGCACCTGCTATATGCAGATAAACATCGAGGTGACCTGAAAAATTTAGTTCATCAGACATACCTTTAATAACCCGGTCCAGACCAAACCAATCATACAAACTTCCTGCTGCCAGGAGTTGCAGATCTGGTTGTTTTCCTCCTATCCTGGTAATAATTTCTGAACACAAAGGTAGTCCATGTGAAAATGTGCAAGCAGGTATTCCATAGACAGACTCTACATGTGCCGTAGTTGCAGCCAGATCTGCATATTTATGAAGATAGTCGGCAAAGTAATGATTAACAAAATACTTTAATACTTTTGAGCCAAAGAATTCCTGCTTGTAAGGATAAGTGGGAAATTCAATGACGATTTTTATATCCGGATATTTACGTTTTACTTCTTTTAAAAATTGAATCAAAAATGGACTTGAAAAAGGGTAACGAATATATAATATATCACATGAGGGGACATGAGTCAGGCACTCCAAAGCAGCATGAAAAAAATACTTTTGATGCAATTTATGGCATTCCGGATCACTTTGCACATTTTTTACGTGATATACTACGGGCTTTTTATCCCTGAGGCAGCAAAGTGAAGTACTCCAGCCAAGTTGATTCAGAGCGCGCTGCTTATCGTAATATTTCTGCAAGAGCCCTGCATGGGCATTATCACCAGCATCGAGTTTACAGATGATAATAGCTTTCTTTTCAACTAAATGACTATGCAGGTTCAAAGTCGGTTTGTTTTCCGGAAAAAATACTCCCAAAGGATATTTTTAGTTTGATAAATCTGACAATATGGTACCGGACGTGCTCCAAAACTTTCGAAAAATGGTTGTATAGCAGGCAGCCTGCTTCCTTCAAAATCAAATTTGTTGGTGTAGAGTGATGCTATGCGAATGGCATGCCACATCAGGAAAGGTGCTGCACCGGATTGTCTCAGCGCTGGATCTGTTCCAAGCAAAAGATTATAAGCACTTCTCTGGTCCCATATAATGAGCTGAGCGGCATGAATATTTCCTCCGGTATCTCTCGCCATAAGTATTTTATGTTGTTGGCCGGCAACCTGAATGATTTCCTTCAGAAGAGCTTTGGAAAAAGGTATGCGAAGAGATTGTTTCTCAAACGTCTTTTGATTAAGTCCATACAATAATTCAATATCGCTGGTTTCTTCGAGCATTAATACACCTTCAGCCTTTCGTATTTTATTTTTAATGTTGGAGCGGAATCCTGAAAAAATAGCATCATGATCTTTTATATTATCCAGAATGTAGCTGTAGTAGGTAGTCTGTCTGTATCCATGAAAATAGAATGGTAACCAGAAGGTATAATCAGGATGAAAATTAATTTTAAAAAAATGTTGCTTGCCAAGTTTACAAATAATCTGATCTGTGCAATCCTTCCTGTAGGACTGCAGACTCTCTTCCTTATCGTAAATGGTATCATTGCAAAAAAATATCCCCTGATAAGGTGTTAGTAAAGGGTTGGTAAAGATTTTGATTCCCCATTTTTTTTTAATGGTTACCGGCATAAATGCATTTATATTTCCACCCTGATCATAGGCACAAACGACATCCCAGGCCCTTTGTGTAACAGCGTCAAGCCACTGCGGGGTATAAAAAACCGGAATATCAGGGCGTGATGATGCGAAAGTTATATATTGCTCTTTTTCAGTAGTCATTATTGTCTAAAAATTAAGCTGCCGGCTTTAAAAGTGGAAAGTTTGTTTAACGGGTTTAAAGATATAAAGATTTTAACTATGTGCTGCACGGCCGGCCTGTATTAGGAAATCTTTGCGAAATGGCTTCATCTCTATGGTATAGCCATTTTGTGCAAACAACTTCATAAAATCTGAAGTCAGCTGATTTTGATGTACCTCCATGATAATATATTTTGTAAATGGCAGCCAGTCATTATATTGTTTAAAAAGTATTTTTTCCGCCCCCTCCATATCTACTTTCATTATGCCTATCTCTGAAAATCCCGAAGAATATAAAAGTGATCGGATGGATATCCCGGGTACTTTTTTTGCAGAATAATGTTGTTCACTGGTCCGCCCTTTGTAATTGAATACATTCGAATGGTAGTATAATGGATTATCTGTTTCATTTATGGCTCCTTCGATCAATTTGCAGGGAAATAATCTCGTGTTTTTTTGAAAAAGGAGGCAATTTTGAGGATCGGGTTCTACCGCAATAATACATTCAGGAGTGTAAACAAGTGCAAAATAGAGACTTGCCAGGCCTATGTGAGCACCAAGATCTACCATTAAAGCAGGTTTTTCTGCCGGTATCGCAGGGCGGTACACCTCGTGAAAAAATATGTCAAAAAAAACCGGCAAATCACCCATTCTCATATCCAAAATCACTTTTTTACCATACAGCATCAATCTATAGCGCCTGATTTGCTTCTCTAGAATCCCGTACCATTGCATTCGGGAAATTACAGTCAGGAGAAAAGTTTGCCCCAAGAGGATGAGCATGGTCGAGTAATCCTCCGATATCCTGAAAATAAACTTAAGCTTTTTCCACATGCTGTTTCATCTGTTGAAGAATACATTTACCTATGTTGGGGTATTGCCATGATGACAGATCTGCAGGGTTTGAAAATATTTTTTTTCGTGTTTCGATCTTTGTGATGGCAGTAGCCAGTGAATGGGAATCGCTAAATCTGACGACCAGTTTTTCAAGTTCCCTCGCAATGGGATAAAAATCCGGGATGACAGAGGGGATGCCATATTTAATCATATCCCCTACGGCTCCGCTTTCTGTGGTATATCCAAATATTTCGTTGAATGGACCATATGGTTTTATTTTTTTAAAATTCCATATCATAAGGTCCAGGCTATGAAGAATAGTGACATATTCCTTATGGGGCAGGTAGTCGGGGTAGGTTACTATGTTAATGCCACTTCCACTAAATCCTGTTTCCATATTGCGGATTAATTTCCTAACCGACGCATCACATTTTCCCATAAATATCAATTCAGCATCACCACGATGACTTTCGGCAAAATATTTCAGACCATCACTCAAAACTTTGTAATCTTTTTTTAAAAAATTGATATTTCCTGGAATTCCAATTTTCAATTTTTCTGACTGATATTTGTTGATTTGAATGGAAATATGATGTCCTGAAGGGATTACCATGGGATTTGGCCAGCTATTTGATGACGTATTCTCCAAATAATATTTTTTCATATTATAGCTTGAAAAAATAATATTATTTGACTTTTGCACCCATTGTTTTTGTCTATAAGCCTCGCCAGAAAGTCTGAAAGTGATCCATTTGAGAAATTGTCGAATCTGAAACCATTGATCCAGATGTTCTTGACGGCGGAAGTCCTGCCATAGCTGAAAACAGGTATTATGAATCAGCAGGAAAACCGGCTTTCGGAATTGAAGATTATCCAGTCTGCTTTTTTTGGAAGGAAGCGTGGTTATTATAGCAAAGTCACAATCAACAAGCGTTTTCTGACAGGCTTCCACATAGGCTGTTGATGCATCTTCTGTAATCCATTCTATATGTATTGGCCATATTATTTCCTGCATCTGACAGGCTACCCACCTATAGCAGCAAACGGAAATTTTATTTGTCAACGGGAGAAAATGCATTAAATAGGTATACAGAACTTCCTGATGCATCCCCCACTCACACAGGACAATTTTTTGAAATGGTTTCTGGCTCTCCGCCCTCACTGGAATTTATTGAATCCTTAATTGGCTTTTGACGATCTAATTTAGCGTAAATTTACACATAATTGTCCATTGAGGCTGCCAAAGAAAAACTGTAATCAAATCAGTAGCAGTTTTTAAATTATTACGTGCTGCATGAGTCAACCTTTTTTTTCCATCATCATCCCTACAGCAGACAGACCTATTCTGTTACAAAAATCGGTAGCGTCTGTGAGAGAACAGTCTTTTTCCGACTGGGAACTAATTCTTGTGGATGATGGAAAACAATTCAGGCTGGATAATCATGCGTCTTACCTTCAGGATGAACGAATATTTATATATCCGGTTGACCTGGCCAGTAAAGGGGGTTCCAGAAACTTTGGTATATCCAAAGCGAGAGGAAAGTATATCTGTTTTCTTGATGATGATGATTATTATTTGCAGGATCATTTGGATCACTTCCGAAAGGCTTATGAAGTTGAGGCTAACCGGGACAAGATACTGCGTGCCGGTTATTTGCGGCTGCAACATGTAAAATTTAAAGAAGGTCCGTTTTACAGGGATCAACAATATAATCATCCTGTAAAATTTGCTGTGTATACATTTTGTGGAATATGGTCATTGAGTATTCCGACAGCGTATTTGACAGAAAACCAGTTTAATCCCGGATTGCCTTACTGGCAGGATACACATCTCCTGTTGAGGCTGTTTTCAAAATATGATTTGATTCAATTGCCCGTATACACATATGTTTACAGAATTCATAATTATATGGGATCCCTTCAGGCATTTCGGCAATTGTCATTGCAGGAGGTTACTTCACTTAACCTCCTGGCTGTTGATGATTTGAAATCGAATTACAGATTGGACTTGAGTGATGTATTGACAAATGCTGATTTTGGTTATCTCAAGGCTAAAAAATATTTGGAAGCAGCCCATTATTCGCTTATATATTATAATGGGAAGGCGTTTTTTTCATATCTTAAATCCGGGTTGCGGCAGCAAATTTCTATCAGATTTATAAAAACTTATGTCATCCTGCTGCGCGATTATGTATTAAAAAAAACGGGTTTACTGGCACGAAACAGCAAACCCCCGGAATAACCACTTTGCAGTAGGTCTAACCACTCTACTTTTTTACATAGTATCAGACATGAATCTGAAGAAGTTGTTTTTGAGGTCTGTATAAATGGTCTTTTGAGTTTCCATTCTTTCTCTGAGATCCGTGTGGTCATCAAAGTGAACGTGATGAATAGCCACAGGGTGCTCCTCAGCATAATGGGCGAGCTGTTGCTCATGTTTCTTGATGGCTTTCTTTAGCACATCAATGACATCTTCATGGAGAATAAACTGGTTTTGAAAATGCTCTACTTTTGCCCTGACTTCATTGACCGTATACCGGGATACAATTTCTTCAAGTCTTTTTCTGAATATACTTATCTGATCTTCCCAAAATAAAAGTTCTTTAATCCAAAATGTGTGTTCAAAGTGCAAATCAGAGAGATAAACTCTCTTTACATTCTCCGTCATATCGCAAACAATTGATTAGGTGACTCAATAATCACAAAACTACTTTGAATAAAAGCTGATCCGGATGATTAGAATTTGCATTGAATATGATAAAAATCATATGACAGCGATCTGCTGGAATTGCAGTTCATACAGATTTTTATAATGACTTTCTGGAGTATTCAGAAGACTATCATGCGTTCCCTCTTCAATAATTTCGCCATTTTCAAGCACAATTATTTTATCAGCATTTCGAATAGTTGAGAGTCGGTGGGCAATGATAATGGATGTTCGCCTTTCGATAAGTTTTTCAATCGCATGCTGTATAATGGATTCTGTTTCTGTATCGATGGAGGAAGTGGCTTCATCCATGATGAAGATGTCCGGATCGGACACAAGTGCCCTGACGAAGGAAATGAGCTGGCGCTGACCAACACTCAGATTGCTTCCGCGTTCGGTAACATGAAACTGGTATCCGCCCGGTAGTTGTTCAATATATTTATCTGCCCCGATAATATTGGCGGCTTCGCGAACTTTTTGTTCCAGTACGGTGCTATCGCGAAGTGTGATATTGTCTATGACAGAACCATCAAAAAGGAAAACGTCCTGCAATACTACGGCCATTCTACTGCGCAGACTTTTCAATTTATAATCGTGAATATCTGTACCATCGATAAGTACCCGACCACTTTCCAGCGTGTAAAAGCGATTCAATATATTAATAATGGTGCTTTTACCGGATCCTGTACTGCCTACAATGGCAAGTTTTTGTCCAGGGAGGATTTCAAAATCAACGCCTTTAAGCACTTTATTTTCACCATCATAACTAAAACAAACATCCTTAAAGATCACATGTCCCTTGAGGTTTGAAGCCACAATATTGCCCTGATCAGGGATAAAATCCTTGTTGTCGAGTATCTTAAATACCCTTTCAGCGGCTACAAGCCCCATTTGTAGGGTATTAAATTTATCAGCAAGAAATCTGATAGGCCTAAATAATAAATTGAGGTATAACGGGAAAGCCACCAGGGCACCAAAAGTTACTTTGTCCTGAAGGTATCCTTTAGCGCCAAGCCATATCATCAGGGCAAGGGCTATGGAAGAAACAAGTTCCACTACAGGAAAAAATACGGCATAATATAAAACGGAATCCAGATTGGCAGCTGTGTAATTTCTGTTTATGTTACGAAACGCTGCTTCTTCTTTTTTTTCCACATCAAATATCTGAACTGTTTTCATACCTGTAATACGCTCCTGAAGAAATGCATTCATATTGGCAATCTGATTTCTCACCTTCTGGTATGAAACTTTTACTTTTTCCTTAAAGATGTAGCTTGCCAGAATCATAAAAGGCATGGTAATCAAGACTATCAGCGTTAGTCTCCAGCTTGTATAAAACATCAGTCCGAATACCGCTACTAAAGTGATTAAATCTGCAATTATAGTAATTACGCCCTGTGCAAAAACATTATTAATCGCTTCAATATCATTGATGGTTCGGGTGGTGGATGTACCTATGGGAGTCGTATCAAAATACCGCAGTCTAAGGTGGGTAATGTGATCAAATATTTTTATGCGCATATCGCGTATAACACTTTGGCCAAGCTTGCCGGTAATATAGATAAACAGATATTTCATCCATACATTTAGTATCAGCGCCAGCATAAACAATAGCGCCAGCAGCAGCATGCCTTCTTTTTTACCTTGAATGATATTCTCATCAACTATTTTTTGAACCAGAAAAGGTTGTACTATAGAAAATGGAGTAACCAGAATGGCCAGGGTAACAGAAGCCCAAAACAGGTTTTTAAATGGCTTGGCCGTTTGAAGCACCCGTTTTAAAAGCTGAAAATCAGAAATTTTGGATGAATTTTGCATGAATAACTTTAAACCTACAGGAAATTGAAAATCTTTTCATTTCCGGACTATCTGATATAAACGCCATAAGGCATTATATGTTTGTAACAGACGAAACAAACGCCGTTTTAATGTCATACTTTATCTCAGATTGTCTTTAAAACTTTCGAAAAATAAGTGTATTTTTGGGACTTTAACAAGTATCAGAATGAGTCAATTTGTTGTTTCTGCCAGAAAATACAGACCTACGTCTTTTGATGAGGTCATTGGGCAGGATCATATTGCAAAGACGTTAAAAAATGCCCTTCAAACAGGACAACTGGCTCATGCATTTCTTTTTACGGGTCCCCGTGGAGTAGGAAAAACTACCTGTGCCCGTATTTTGGCCAAGGTTATAAATTGCCAGCAGCCAGTAGAAAAAGTCGAAGCCTGCAATCAATGTCCTTCATGCTTGTCTTTTAATGAAAATGCTTCTTTTAATATCATCGAACTCGATGCCGCTTCCAATAACAGTGTTGAGCATATGAGGGCACTCATCGAGCAGGTTAGGTTCCAGCCACAGGAAGGGAAGTATAAGATCTTTATCATTGATGAGGTTCATATGCTTACTACCCAGGCTTTTAATGCCTTTCTTAAGACACTTGAAGAACCTCCATCCTATGCTATTTTTATACTGGCTACTACTGAAAAACATAAGATTTTACCCACGATATTAAGTCGGTGCCAGATTTTCGATTTTAAGCGCATTCAGATTGCCGATGCGGTAAAACAACTGGAAATAATTTGTCAAAAGGAAGGGAAGCAGGCGGAAAAGGAAGCTTTACACCTTATAGCCTCCAAGGCCGATGGAGCCATGCGCGATGCACTTTCTATTTTTGATAAAATTGCCAGTGCCACAGGGGGCAACATCACCTACAAAGATGTTTTATCCAACCTGAACATACTCGATTACGACTACTATTTTTCCTCGACGGATGCATTCCTTCGCGAAGATATGGACAATACGCTTCTGATTCTGGATGATGTCATTCGTAATGGCTTTGATCCGGAGCAATTTATTTATGGACTTGCGGATCACTTCAGGGAACTCATCCTCGCAAAAAAACCGGGAACACAAAAAATTATAGATTTAAGCGCCGAACTCAAGGACCGGTATCTTCATCAGGCAGCATTATGCAGTACAGGATGGTTGTTTACAGGCCTTCAGCTACTAACACAATGTGAACTGAATCTCCCGCGGGCCCGCAATAAGCGCCTGCACACCGAACTTGCCCTGAGCAAGATAACTTTTTCCAAGAAAATACTTGAAACAGACATTATCTCAACAATGTCTGAAAAAAAAAATGATGCAGGTGACATAATTCTTCCGTTAAAAAAAGAAGAAAAACCTGATGTCATAAATCAGCATAAGCCATCGGAAAATCCTCCTCCTGTTTCATTGGAGCAGCAACCTGATGCGCCGGTATCCGTCGACAAGAAAACGATACAAATAAGTAATCTTGAGGAAATACGTAAAAAAGTGCTTGAAGAAGAGGCCAGAATTGCCGATTCACGTAAAAATCTTCATATTGACCGAATTCGTGAGGTCTGGGAAAATTATCTTGAAAATAATCCCTCCATGAGTGTGCAGCTTGCTTTAAAGCATGCGATTCTTGAATTGGAGAAAAAAACTATAATAGCCTATGTACCAAATTCCGTCGCGCGGGATTTAATACTTCAGGAGGGAAATTTGCTTGATATATTGCGCAATGAAGTTGGAACACCTGATCTTTCAGTAGATATACGTATTGATCGTGAAAAATTTCCGGAATATGAGGATATAAAACCTGCTCAGGTGCTGTCGACAAAGGAAAAAATCCTTGCCATGACGGAAAAAAATCCACATTTTCAGGAATTTTGCCAGCAACTTGGTTTAAAACTGGAATCAGAGATGTAACTTCGTTGACAACGGTTTTGTGTTAAACACAAAAATTATATTACCATGCATATTCTGGATACCATTTTTGGTCAGGACAGGAAAGTACAGCCGCCGGATATGACATTTGGCAGGTATTCGGATGTTTATAAATCTGAATTACAAAATAAGGCATGGGAAGCTGCGCTGAGTATCTTTGAAAAAGGTGCTGTATTGCAATCCATAGTACATTTTATGGGATACCTCAAAGACGAAAGATGCCAAAATGTTCAGGTAAAGACGGATAAACACAAAATTCATTTTACCATACATCAGGGGACCACATTACTGGAGGGAACAGTGGATAAAGTCCATATACAGATAAAATGTGAGATGGCTGAAATCAGGGATATACATCCGGGCTGGATGCGTAAGATACTTGAATAAAACTATGGGCTGAGCTATATCCATTATTGGGTTGACGAGCGTAACGTGTTGTGTCTTGGATTTAAATCTTTCGTTCAGAATGTTCCTCCTCAAAAACTATACGAGGCGCTTAAGGAACTTGCATTGGTAGCTGACCACAGCGATGATTTATTATGGAGGCATTTCAGGCAGCTTGAGCCCATCAGGAAAGCAGTGACATTGCAACCACCTGCGGAAATTCTGCAAATTAAATACAAGTATCTCACAGAAGAAACACAGCGTGTACTGCAGTATCTGGACAAATATTCAGGAAATATTGTTCATATGCCGGGCGCGGTATCATTTGTACTGATGTCGCTTATATATAAATTTGATTATCTGATAGCACCGGAAGGTATGATCAGGGAATTACTGGATGAATGTCACAGGTATTTTTTTAGCCAGCAGTCGGAACGGACGGAAGAAAAAAACCGCTAGATTATCAAAAAACTCAGGCCATTAACAGCTATTGAAGAGAAAGATTTTACCGGAGATATGTATTCTTCCGTTTATACATTTGGACCAACTCTGGCAATTGGACAAACGCGGCTGTTTAATCTGATAGATGCCCAGTGGGATGATGTTGTATGGTTTATTCAAAATCGCCACCCTGAAATTGTAAAAGCTATATTTGATTTTATATCAGGGCATGCATTATATACTTCAGCTCTTCAGGAGCCCTACAAAGAGCTCCTGCATCTGTATCTGATGGTTTCAGAACCGCATTTTTTTACACAAATTCCGGGTATTCCGACGTTTAGGAAGGAAGGTAAAATTGATAAACCGGAAGTATTTAGAGCGATAAAGGCTATCTATAAAAAGTACAGAAGGACGTATCCTTCCTTCAGGCCGGACACATCTATGCTGGATTACTCAGATGATAATACTTTTTACGTATCCTTTTATCAGATGATAAGACGTTCGGAAAATGATTTTATATAAAAAAGATATGGGAGGGGAGTATGTCAAAAATACTAAATTAATGCAGGTAAAGGACAGCGTTTCCATCATTGATACTTTTAAAGGTGCTATCATTCAGATAGTTACTCCATACAGTACGGGTACAGGGTTTTATCTCAAGGATTTTAAATGTATTGTAACCAACGAGCATGTAGTCAGAAACAACAAGGAAGTGGTCATTCAGAGTAGACTTTTACCAAAAGTGCTGGCGCAGGTTAGTTATCTTGATCCCAAATATGATCTGGCGGTTATTCGGATTCCTGATGGGCATCAACTGGAGGGAATTGCATTTGACAAATCTGGTGCAATTCCAAGGGAAGGTCAGCGGGTAATTGCTCTTGGACATCCCTTCGGCCTAAAATTTTCAGCCACACAAGGCATTATATCCAGTATGCTGCACCATGAAGACGAAATCCGTTATATTCAGCATGATGCTGCTTTGAACCCTGGCAACAGTGGCGGTCCGTTGCTGGATGAACATGGCCACTTGCTGGGCATGAATACATTTATCATACGCGAAGGTCAAAACATAGGATTTGCACTACCTGCGGAGTATATTAATGTAGCTTTACAGGACTGGCAGGCATCAGGTACCCCCAGGGCTGTTCGTTGTTTTTCCTGCAATCAGATTGTACAGGATAAGGAATCTAAAGATCAGGATAAATTTTGTCCATTTTGCGGATATGAAATCCAACTGATATCACAAATCCAGAATTATGAACCCTTTGGTTTTTTCAAGACAGTTGAAGACGTATTGGAGCAGATCGGTATCGATGTGACACTGGCCAGAAGGGGACCTGTACAATGGTCATTTTCATGGGGAAGTACAGGAATTTATGTCTCTTATCACGAAAATTCAGGTATGATACTTACAGAAGTATATATGTGTGAGCTGGCAGGAGATCGGATTGTGGATTTGTATGATTATTTGCTAAAAGAAAATGCTGTTTTTTTTGGAACTACCTTCTCCGTCAAGGAAAATATTATAACGCTTTCATTAATTGCGTATGATTAATTTATGGAATCTCATTTTTTTGCATTGGAAATGAAAGAATTGCTGCATGCGGCTGATCACTATGATGATATCCTGATTCAGAAATTTGGAGCCGTGCCTGTTCACCTCGAAGATTAAATTACAGTTTCATTTAAATTTTATGGAATAGGCTATTGTGTTCTCATTCGAACTTTTGTCATAGACCAGAATCTGATCTTATATCATTCCTGCCATACTTTTATGCTTGAGGTAGGGGAGGTAATTTTTAAATTTCATTTATATATTTTATACGTTTTGGCGCTAACTTAATGTTCTTGCGTAATCCTGGATTTTCTTTTCATTATACTTATCTTACTTTTTTTCCTCCAGGGGAAGGGGTTGGATTTAAATTTCATTTAATTTAATTACTGACGTTTGTGTTCTCATTCGAACTTTTGTAATAGACCAGAATCTGATCTTATATCATCCCTTCCATACTTTTTTGCTTGATCAAAAAAGTATCAAAAAAATCAAGACGTCCTGTAAGGCGATTGCTTCGCACCGCTGCCTCCCGGACCTTCTTG
>Ga0172372_10001993_pt1 | contig 31311 bp, 24 predicted proteins | sample LakKiv5m_2_FD_114544 | JGI IMG/M metagenome (GOLD analysis project Ga0172372, IMG submission 114544) | Freshwater microbial communities from Kabuno Bay, South-Kivu, Congo - kab_092012_9.5m | ecosystem: Environmental > Aquatic > Freshwater > Lake | place: Democratic Republic of the Congo... | reverse complement strand
GACATTGTCTGCTGTCAACTTCTCACCGGCTTGCAGGTCTTTCACCACATACAGAGATCGCCTGAAGACAATCGATTTTTCTTCGGCGGCTGTCGGCCCATAGGCTACACGGCCCAAAGCTTGCCAAGCGCGTTCTGTTTCCACCACCAACTGCGCCATTTCGGCCGGTTCCATAGAGAAGCTGCTGTCTACGCCACCATCGGCGCGGTTGAGGGTGAAATGTTTTTCAATCACGGTGGCCCCCAAGGCCACGCTGGCCACAGAGACGCCCACCCCCATGGTGTGGTCTGACAAGCCCACCTCGCAGCCAAACAATTCACGCATGTGGGGAATGGTCAGGATATTGGTGTTGTCTGCGGTGGCTGGGTAAGTGCTGGTGCATTTCAACAGCACCAGGTCTTGGCATCCGGCTTGGCGGGCGGCACGCACCGTGTCGTCGAGTTCGGCAACGCTGGCCATGCCGGTGGAGATGATCATGGGCTTGCCCGTGGCTGCCACTTTGCGGATCAGTGGTAAATCGGTATTCTCAAAAGAGGCGATCTTGTAGCAAGGCACATCCAGCGACTCGAGAAAGTCCACGGATGTGGCATCAAACGGCGTGCTGAAAGCGATGATGCCCAGTTCTTTGGCGCGTTTGAAAATGGCTTCATGCCATTCCCACGGTGTGAAGGCTTGGCCATACAACTTGTAAAGCGAGGTGCCCGTCCACAGGCTTTTCGGGTCGCTGATGTGAAACTCACGCTCGTCCAGATCCAAGGTCATGGTGTCGGGCGTGTAGGTTTGAATTTTCAGCGCATGGGCCCCTGTTTTAGCAGCGGCCTCGACGATTTCCAGCGCTCGTTCGAGTGACTGGTTGTGGTTGCCGGACATTTCAGCAATGACGAAGGGCGCATTGGCGGACCCGATGCTTTTGTGGGCAATCTTCATGTGCAGACCTCCAACTCTTTTACAAATTCAAATTGGGGCATGCTTGCAGTCATGTTGTAGTTCAGTCTGTCAAACAGTTTCTTTGATGGCTCGTTGTTGGGCAGCACTTGTGCATGAAGTTTCACCACCTGCGGGTGGTGTTGCCGCAGCCAATTTTCTGCTTGTTCAAGCAAGCACCAGCCCCACCCTTTGAGGCCCGAATCAGGCACCAAATAGATGGATACCATCGCCTCGTTGTTGGAAATATCAAACCGCACCACTCCCAAGGCTTGGCTGTTGATTTCGCCAATCAAGATGGGGCTTATTTTTCTTGACAGGCGCATTTCGAACCATTCGCGATGCTCTTCCCATTTGATTTCTTGCGTGTTGCCAGAATGATTTCTAACAAAAGGATGATTGCGCCAATTAAAAATGGCTTGCGCATCTTTGGCTTCAGCCAATCGCATCTGGATTGCTTGACCTTTGAGTTTATTGGCTACTTTGTCCGTGCCACGGCCATCCACCAAGGCCATCATGCGTTGTGATTGCACTTGACGTGATTTGAAAGATGTACTCAAGTCTTTCAGATACGAAGACAAAAACGTCATGGCATCATCTTGACTTGTTGGAGCATTGACCAGTCCAGCAGATTGCAAATCTTGAAGTTGTTCTCGTTGATTCTCAGCGGTAACCAAGCACAAAGAAGGCAATCCCATTGAACATCGTTCCCAAACTGCTGTGCCACCCGCACCGATGGCCAAATCTGCCTCAGCCATGAGGCTGGCCATTTGATTGGTTTGAACATGGCAGTTGTAGCTGTGTTGGTCACACAGTTGTCGAATCATTTCTTTTTGCGGGTGCTGCTGTCCTATCACCACATTCACTTCAACACCCAAGTTCAATTTGATGAGGACGTCTAACACCTGGCCCGTGAGGTTGTCTGCATCCACGCCGCCAAAGAACACCAAGATGTTGTTCACCTTGCCGGTTCTGACTTGCACCTTGTCCCTCATGGCTTTAAATTCAGGGCGCAGCAGCGCAAAACTCGGTCCCAGCAAGAAACGGCAATGCGCCGGCACTTTGTCAAGGTATCGTCTTGCTTGGTTTGGGTAAAAATTTTGATCCAACAATACATCGCAGTCATGCACACGATCAGCCAAATCGTCGATGACCATAACGTGTTTACAAACTTTGCGAAGGAGCTTTTCAAACCGATGGTCTAAAGCGTAGTGGTCTACCACCAGCCAATCCCAGGTGCCTGCGCCCAGTGCTGCCAAGGTTTGCTCGGCATCTTTTGGTTGACTGGTCGTCAGCCAACTCGCATGGAGTAATTCATCTGTTTCTTCAGTTTGTTCGTTTTGCGGCAAAGCAATGTGTTGAAAACCACGCGCAGACAGCATCTGAACCAAGTACAGTGGCAAGGCTCTGGATACAAAGCAAATGTCAGCATGGCTTCGGCGTAATTCATCAGCCAAGGTTAGACAGCGCATGAAATGGCCAGTGCCAATCTGCTGATTGGCATCTGTCCTGAAAACAATCCGCAACGGGTTCATGGTGTTCAGTGGACTTTCAAGCTGGCTGCCAGACGTTCAGCGCGCTCCCAATCTGCCGGGGTGTCAATATCGACCACGCGCCAACTGGGAATCTCATAGCCCACGCCGCTGCTGTGGATGCGGTTGTTAGTGAGCCATGATTGTTTGGTGCCCCAATAAAACTGGCCAGCGTCATAAAAGGCAGCTTCAAGATCTTGGGTGCGGGTCAGCTCATTCTCGGGGTATAAAGGTGTCATCAAGCCATTGCTGCTGTATTTGAGAGCGCGTTGAACTGCTGCAGGAAACTCGGTGACTGGAAAACAATATTCAGCACTAAGTTCGGTTAATTTTGCAACCGCACCCATTAAGTCACTCACTTCAATGAAGGGCACGCCAGGATAAATGCAGCAAACATTGGAAAACTGCCATCCCAAGGCTTCGCAGGCTTGAATGGCATGCGCCACCACTGGCACGGTGGCTGTGAAATCGTTGGCCAGTTCAGCTGGTCTGACAAATGGTGTTTCAGCACCCAAGCTGTTGGCAATGCTTTGAATTTCTGCATCATCGGTGGACACCACCACATGCTCGAACAAGCCTGAAGCTTGGGCTGCTTTGATGGCATAAGCAATCATGGGCTGACCACAGAACACCTTGATGTTTTTACGCGGAATGCGTTTGCTCCCGCCCCTGGCAGGAATGATGGCGATGTTCACACCGCAGCTCCTGCCACGCGCTTGACAGTCTTGGCATGGCACAGGCTTTGAATCAATTCAGCCACCCGGTGTTGCTGCGCTTCGGTCATGCTGGCATACACCGGAATGCTGATGCTTGATTTGAAATAGTCTTCGGCATGCGGACAGTAGCCGCGCTTGAAACCCTGGTGCGCATAGTAGGGCTGCAAATACACCGGGATGTAATGCAGGTTCACTCTCAAACCAGCCTCGGTCAGCGCTTTGTACAGCGCTTGTTGGCTGATGCCAGATGTCGCCTGGACTTGAATCGGATACAGATGGAAGCTTGAATATGTATCGGGGTGCTGCCAGGGGGTTTGTATCTCCACGCCCGACAACGCATGGTCGTAATAGTGGGCAATGGCTTGTCTGGTGGACACAAACTCATCTAACTTTTGCAATTGGCTTAAACCCAATGCCGCTTGCATTTCGGTCATGCGGTAGTTGAAGCCCAAGTCAATCTGTTGGTAATTCCATATCTCGTCTGCAGGACGGGGCGCCATGTTGGTGGGTGTGCTGCTGATACCGTGGCTGCGCAACAGATTCATTTTCTGCGCCAGTGCGTCGTGGTTGGTCACTGCCAGGCCACCCTCAGCAGTGGTGATGATCTTCACCGGGTGAAAGCTGAACACCGTGATGTCTGAATAGCGACCATTGCCCACCGGCTCGCCTTGGTACTTGGCGCCTATGGCGTGTGAGGCATCCTCAATGATCTTGAATCCATACTTCAAAGACAGCGCATGGATGGCCGCCATGTCGCAAGGCTGGCCGCACATGTGCACCGGTACCACCACCTTGGGCAACCTGCCTTGCAGCTTGGCGGTGATGAGTTTTTTCTCCAAAGCCACAGGGCTCATGTTGAAGGTGTGCTTGTCTATGTCCACGAAGTCCACTTGGGCGCCGCAATACAAAGCGCAGTTGGCTGAAGCCACAAAGGTAATGGGGCTGGTCCACAGACAGTCCCTAGGCCCCAACTCTAGTGCCAGACAGGCGATGTGCAGGGCAGCTGTCGCGTTCGATGCGGCAACACCATGCCGAGCGTGGCAATAACTTGCCACCGCCTGCTCAAACGCAGGCACCACCGGACCTTGGGTCAGGAAGTCCGAGCGCAGCACGTCCACCACCGCCTGAATGTCGGCTTCAGAGATGGATTGCTTGCCATAAGGAATGATGTTTGCTTGGCTCATGATGCTTCCAATTGGGCCGTCAAATAAACGGCACTGACAGTCCGTGATGCAATTTGCATACCAGCTCAAGGCAGATGGCATGACTTCTGCTTTATCTGCTCATCTTTTCCAATGGACGTCGGAACTCCGGCGGTGTTGACATGACCAAGTCAGTGAATATTTGTGACCAATCTATTTTGATCACCGGGGGCACGGGCTCTTTTGGCAAAGCCTTTGTCAAGTCGGTGTTGGACCATTGCCCCAAGATCAAACGCTTGGTGGTGTACAGCCGCGACGAGCTGAAACAGTTTGAAATGCAGCAGGAGTTTCCCCAAGACAAATACCCTGCCCTGCGGTTTTTCATTGGCGATGTGCGGGACCCGAGCCGCTTGGCCCGCGCCATGGAAGGCATTGACACCGTGGTGCATGCGGCCGCTTTGAAACAAGTGCCGGCTGCGGAATACAACCCCTTCGAGTTCATCAAAACCAATGTCATGGGTGCCCAAAATGTGATTGAGGCCTGCCTGGACAAAGGCGTGCGCCGTGTGGTGGCCTTGTCCACCGACAAAGCCGCCGCCCCCATCAATTTGTATGGCGCCACGAAACTGTGCAGCGATAAGCTCTTCATTGCTGCCAACAATTTCAAAGGCGAACGTGATTTGCGTTTTTCTGTCGTGCGCTATGGAAACGTGATGGGCTCAAGGGGCTCGGTGATTCCCTTTTTCATGAACAAAGCCAAAACAGGCGTTTTGCCTATTACCGACTCGGCCATGACACGCTTCAATATTCCGTTGGAAGAAGGCGTGGAAATGGTTTTTTGGGCCTTGGAGCACGCCTTGGGTGGCGAAATCTTGGTGCCGAAAATTCCGTCCTACCGCATTGGCGATGTGGCAGAGGCTATTGGCCCCAATTGCAAACAAGAGATTGTCGGTATTCGCCCGGGTGAAAAGCTACATGAGGAAATGATCACCAGCAGCGACAGCCCCAACACGATTGACCTTGGTGGGTATTACGCCATTTTGGGTGCAGGCCTGCAACACAAAATGCCTGACTACTTGCGGGCTTTGAAAGCACGTCCTGTGCCCACAGGGTTTGCGTATGAGTCGGGTAGCAACCCCGACTTCTTGAGCGTGGAACAAATCAGATCGCTGATCAAGACGCACATGAATCCGGAGTTTGAACCCATTTAAGGAGCAGAATATGACTTACAAAACTGAACAGGAATATTTTTGGGCCAATGAATTTGGTAATGACTATCTAGCAAGAAATGCGGGCGAAAAAATTATTTCTTCTAATATTGCTTTATTTTCAAAAATACTTAAAAATTGCTCGAGCATTAATTCTATTGCAGAACTTGGTTGCAATATTGGTTTGAATTTGATTGCCCTCAATAGGATAAATAAACAGTTAAATTTACGTGGCTACGAGATCAATGAGAATGCCGCCAAAGCGGCTCGTGAAGAGCATATTGCAGAGATTGTCAATACCACTGTTGTTGAGCCCTTGAATGCCAACACAACATTCGATTTGACCTTCACCAAGGGCGTTTTGATACATATAAACCCAAAGATGTTACCTGCAGTTTATCAAAATTTATATGATTTATCCCACCGTTATATTTTGGTTTGCGAATACTACAACCCTACTCCTGTAAGCGTTGATTACCGTGGTAATTCTGACCGATTATTCAAACGAGATTTTGCCGGTGAAATGATTAAGAAATATCAATTAAAACTGGTAGATTACGGCTTTAATTACCAACACGACCCATATTTTACTAACGACGACTCGACTTGGTTTCTTTTATCGAAAAGTTAATCTCATTTGATTTTGTACTCATTGATTTCTTATTAAATTAGGAATTAATTTTATTTTTTCAGCAATATGGGTATCATTTTCAGCTACTAAGGGTGTAATACAACGATACCAGGGATAAATGTCTTTTTGACCCAACATCAACCACGATGGTTTCATAAGCAAATATGTAGGCACATTACAGGATGAAGCAATAGAACTTACAGCCGTTCCAACAGTAACAACTGCATCTAAGTTTTTTATCAAGCCAAATAAATTTTCGAGATCATTTTTCAAATCCAGATCTTGCCAGCGAAGAATATCAATACCTAGAGATGCTTCAATTTCAAGCAACTCAGATTCACATTCGCCATATTGCAAATTAACAAATTTAAAATTACTTTGGGTCAACAACTCTTGCCAATCAATCAGGGCGGTATAGTTTAAATTTCTACCGATGGAGAAAATACCGCTGCGCCAGCAAATACCAATTAATTTTTTATCTGAATACTTCGAAAGTCTGGTTTGAAAATCTTGAATAGCTGACTCTTTGATTTTTAAAGGGATAATTTCACGCTCAAACGAATTGATGTTACGTCGGAATAATCTTGGCAGCGACCCAACTGCGCATTGAATATCAAAATCATCTGCGACTGGAAAATAATCAACGGTAATAGATTCTGGCCTGACATGGAAAGTCGGGAATGTTCTTTGATAAATATCAACCAACCTAGGATCACATTCCAATATCACGTCTAGGTTTAATTCATAAACGTCTGTCAGGCACGTGGCAAATTCAATTTCATCACCCAACCCCTGTTCACGCCAAATCAGTAGTTTTTTGCCCTTAATATCTTCACCATTCCATTTGGGTTGATTGAATTTTCTTCTTGATCTGAAAGCAGTGCCGGGCAATAAAGAGCCGCTGCCAAATTCATAATTTTCCCAACCTTCAGGAATCCTTCCCAAATGAAGATAACAATAAGACAGATAATACTTGACCAATTCTGATTCGCTGGGTGAAATATTTTTTAAGAGTAGCAATTTCTCATACAGTTGGGCAGCGACTGCAAAATTAGCTAATTTTACTTCTATTTGTGCCAAATTGATAGCTGTAGTCACATACATCGGATCAATTTGATGCGCAATACTGAGTGCTTCTCTGGCTTCTTTAACCATATTCAAGTCGCCAAATGCAGTCCCAAGATTGTTGTATGCAATCATTGCATTCGGTCTGATTTCAATGGCCCTCATAGCTAATTTGAGGCATTCTTCCGATTGACCTATAGATTGATATATATTACACAAATTGATATGTGCATCAAAATTCTCAGGATCTAATTCCAATACATATTCAAGTACTGGTTTCGCATCATTTTGCATATTGCATCTAATCAAAGCAACTGAAAAATTGACTAGAGCAGTAACATTTTTATTATCAGCCTCAACAACTTTTGCCAAATCACGTAGTGCAAGTTCAAAATTTTCGAGCCTCAAATGAGCTTCACCCCTTGTCATTAATAAATTTAAATTTAAGGGTTTAGTCGATAAAATTTTATCCAATAATTCAATGGCACTACTAAAATTGCCACTGGACATGGCACGATTTATCTTAATTTGCAACTTATTTTCGTTGGACATAAAAAATGGTGGAGGGTTAACCTTCCACCATTTTAGAAGCAAACTTAACCTTATTTCAGCAGTGACAAAATTGACTGTGAAGATTGGTTTGCTTGTGCCAACATTGCCGTTGCAGCTTGAGAAATGATTTGCTGCTTGGCGAGGTTGGTAGTCTCAGTAGCGTAGTCTGTATCCAAGATGCGGCTTTTAGAAGCTTGCATGTTTTTGGACCCCTCTGCCAAGTTGTTGATGATTGAGTCCAAACGGTTGTTAATTGCACCAGATTTAGCTTGTTGCGCACTGACAGTATTGATGGCGGCATCAATCGCAGTGATAGCCAAACTCGCACTTGGAATGCTGCTTACATCAACCTGATTAATTTTTAATCCGTTATCTGTTGCACCAAAAGTACCTTGTCTAAAGCCAAGTTTCTCAAGGTTTACAACACCATTTGAACCAGCTTTGATTTCAAAGGCGTTATCCGAAGACAAGGTCACCTGCGAAAGAAATGTCTGAGCATCAGCTGACAAAGCGTTTGCACCAATCGTAATTCCGGTCAAACCCAAAGCATCTGCGCCGCCGGAAGATCCGATGTTGATATTGCGACCATCTGCAGCAGCCAGTTGAACGCCTGCACCAAATGCGCTGGCCACAACTCCGGTTAATCCGCTGACACTGTTCAAGGAATCGATGACGCCATCACGAGTTTGTGTATTCACAGTCACAGTCACGCCATTCAAATATACAGACTGGCTTGATGCTGCAACTGTAAAACCTTCACCGCGAATAACATTTGGAGCTGCAGTTGCAGTGACGCCTGTCAGCGATGTTTTGCGATTAATTGCAGCAGCGATTGCAATGGCCGTTGAACTAGCAACTGATGACAAAGGGCCCAAGCTGGCGCCTTGGCTGGCTGTATCGTCTGTTGTCAGAGCGGCGCCAATAGCTACACCATTAATGATCATGCTGTTGCCGTTTAGCAAACCTTGAAGGGCTGATGTTGGTGCAGTAGCAGCAGCAGGATCTGTTCGCTTGAAGCTGGTAAATAACGCCTGATCCGCTTTATACGTTCCAGCGCGCAATCCAGCTTGTTTTTCAACGTCATTTGCGGTTGTGGAATCTCGGAAGCTCACGTTGATGTCGCGTCCATCCAACGTAAAGAGGGAGTAAGAGCCCACATTGGTACTGGCAGCGGCAACGCCTGTCGCTGCGGCGGTCAATGTACCAAAAGCAATAACAATGTTGCGCCCATCAGCTGCCGAAAGCGTCACTCCAGTTTCAATATCTTCAGTATCAGTAGCAACCACCCCAGTCGCTCCAGACATAGCGTTGATCGCGGCAACAGCTGCCTTTCTGTTGAGCGAGGCATCTGTGCCAGTAGCGAAACTTGTTGACGTAACACCATTGATGGTGATCGTGCCAGACAACGCAGCTGCAGTCATGACAGCGCCAGAGACAACGTTTGTGTTTGCCTTGGCATAAACACCGCTTTGCTCTGATATTTTATTGATGGCAGCAGCTTTAGCAATAGCACTTGAAGCACTATTCAGCACAGGTGAACTTTTGTCATCCAGTGCCAACGATGCTCCAACCAAAACACCGTTAATCAACAATGTGCCAGCTGAAAGGGCGTCAAAATTAGTATCAGCTGTTCGAGCACCTCCAACACTGGACAATGCTGCACGTGATCCCAAACCAATGTCTTTGGTTTTGACAGAACCGAAACCGATGGACATGGTGTCGCCTGAATTCACACCAGACTGAATGACCACGTTTTGAGCAGTACCATCCAACAACTTGATGTTGTTGTGGTTGGTTTTGGTAGCGATTTGATCAATTTGTTGTTTGAGTTGAGCAACTTCAAGTTGCAATGATGAGCGGTCTGTGGCGTTGTTTGTGCCTGTACCGGCTTGCACAGCCAGTTCACGCATGCGTTGCAGAATGTCGCCGACGTTGCCCAATGCGCCTTCGGCGGTTTGAGTCATGGAAATAGCGTCATTCACGTTGTTGATGGCTTTGGCCATGCCGCGAATTTGCGAGGTCATGCGGTTGGTGATGGCCAAACCGGCGGCATCGTCTTTGGCGCTGTTGATTTTGCTGCCTGTAGACAAACGCTCCATGGCCTGGCTCATGCTCAGGTTGCTGGAACGCATGGACTCTTGGGCGACAAGTGCTTTCACGTTGGTATTGATCACTGACATGGTGTTACTCCTTGAAGATGGATTGACCGAAACATTTCAAGACAACTTGTCCTGATAGCTGATGATTCGGCATCGATAAAAAAACCTTTAACAAATATTTGACAAATCAAATCTTTTTGTTCATCAGCATGCCCTTGAGGGCTTCAATGTTGTGGGCAACTTTCACCACCACTTCATTGGGAATTTGGCGAATCACTTCACCAGTGTCTTCCTTGCGCACCACCACAATGGGTCGGCCCAAGGTTTCGTCCATGGCGAAGGTGACATTGCGGCCACCGTCGCGCATTTGCTCATTCAAGCGACCAATGGTCACTTCCAAGTTTTGTTTCATGCGTTCCATGTCCACAGGTACATGGGACTTGGCTTGAGGTGCTTCTGGCGAAGCAGCCACCACTGAAACGGTTGCTGGCCTTTGCGCCGCCTGGGGCGGTGTGCTGGCAACTGAATTGATGGGTGAAACCATGATGGGCCTTTCTAAAAGAGCCGAATGACTCTTATCCATGATCTTGTATATCGGCACGAAGTGCGCAAACTTGAGCTTTGTGTCAAAAGCTTTTCTAGCGAGATATGAATCGACTTCTTTCGTCCAAGCTTGAGCTTTCATGTGTTTACAGGCTGATCTTTTTTTAATGCCTGATTTTTTTGAATTCAAAAGAATCTGTTTTTGAGTCCGCAAAAGTGTAAAGAGTGCAAAGCCGCCTAAAGTTTTTCTGGCCAGGGCTTAGCCTAGAACGCTAAAGCGGCAAATTCTTGCCACCGCCCCTGTTTAAGAGGTCCCAATATGTTCATCAACACCAACATGGATGCCATCAATGCAGCTTTGGCTTATTCGGATGCCACCAGCGCGGCTACAACAGCCAGCCAACGCATCAGTACACAACTTCGAATCAACAGCGCCAAAGATGACCCCGCTGGCATTGGCATCGCCAACCGATTAAGTGCCAACATCACCTCCTACGCCAAGGCGGTAGACAACATCAACCAAGGGATTTCAGCGCTATCCACTGCAGACTCTGCGATGTCGTCTATCCAAACCATCTTGACATCGATGAAAACCTTGGCCACATCATCTGCCTCCGGCATTGCCAGTAGTACGACACTGGCCAGTAACCAATTGGCATTTGCCTCGTACATGGCGCAGCTTGACTCTGTCGCCAACACTGCTTACTTCAACAACATCTCGTTGCTGAATGGCAATACACCCACCATTTCCATTCAAACCGGTATCAATGCAGGCGACAAAACCACTTTAAGTTTTGGATCTTTGCTGTCTTCTGCATTGGGTTCAGGCAGCTCTTTGGCGCTGACATCTTTGGGGTCATCCACTACTGCCATGGCCTCTGGCGATTTGGTTTTAAACGGTTTTACCGTCGGCGCATCTTTATCGACGGATGACACTTATTCATACGCATCCAATTCCGGTAGCGCCATTGCGAAAGCAGCAGCCATCAATCGCATCACATCAACCAGCAATATCAAGGCAGAAGTTGGAACCACCCAGGTTGCCGGAAGTTCTATGACTGCGGCTGGTACAGGTACCGCAGGAACCATCACCATCAATGGAACCTCCATAGCAATCACTTTGTCTTCCACCAGTGATTACGCCACCAACCGTGCCGCGGTTGTGGCGGCTATCAATCTCAACTCCGGGACCACAGGAGTCACTGCAGTTGATAACCTTTCAACCACCAATGGTGTTTCGCTCAAAGCTGCAGACGGCAGAAATATCACTGTGGCATTTGATGGCGTGAATTTGACAGCCAGCAACACAGGTGTGGCTGCCGCAGGTACTTATGCTGGCACTTACACGCTCCGAAGCCTGAGCCAAGGCAGCATTGTTGTGAGCAGCAATGTCGGGGGTACCTTAGCCAATGCCGATCTCGGATTGGGTACTTTTAGCGGCAACACGGCCCAATTCACCAATAAAGCCCGCAGCGGTTCCATAGCCGCTCCTACAGCGCTTAGCGCTGGCGATTTGATGATCAACGGATACAACATTGGCGCTACATTCACCTCCGACGACACGGCTTCCGTTGCCACAACCACATCTTCCACGAAAGCTGCAAGCGCTATTTCCATGGCAGCGGCAATCAACCGTCAAAGTTCACTGACCAAAGTGACTGCAACTGCGAACCCTAACGTTGTTGTAGGAACAGGGTTTTCTGCTGGCGCAGTCGACACCATTTATCTCAACGGCGTTTCGATTACTGCTTCCTTGTCAACCAGTTCAACGGCTGCAGATGTTGTGAGTCTGCTCAATACATACACCGGTCAAACTGGTGTGACAGCGACTAATAACGGAAGCGGCGTCACTTTGACAGCATCAGACGGAAGAAATATTTCAATTGGAGTCAGTAGCGGTGGTTCTGCTGTAGCCGGTACCCGAATAGGCTTAGGGGGGAATGCTGCACTGAGTGGTGCAGCAGCCAGTTCGGCAGGAGCCATGACCTATTTGTCCACGGTGAAACTCACATCCACCAATGGAACTTTCACCATTGGTCCGGGAAGCAACGGTACTACAAACTTCAGTGCCCTTGGATTCAGAGAGGGAACTTATGGAGGCGGATCAACCTCCACCAAAGTGTCTAGTTTGGATATCTCCACCACAACAGGTGGTACCAACGCACTGACCACCTTGGCTGATGCAATCAACATGGTGTCTCAATACCAAGCAACCGTGGGTGCCTTACAAAATCGCTTGGGCTATCAAACCAGTTATGTGAACAACCTCAAAACCACCTCCACCGCGGCATACGGGAATATCGTGAACTACGATCTGGCTGCTGAAACTGCTGCCCTTGCCACAGCAAAAATCAAGCAAAATGCCTCGATGGCCATGTTGGCTCAAGCCAATATTTCTCAGGACATGGTTTCTTATTTATTGAAACAGTACATCAAATAAATTAATTTCTTCAATTTATTTTTTCGGATTCCACTCAAGAAGATTTCAGTGCTGCCGATTCTGCCAAGGGATATCCTTGGGCGGACGCACATGATCATCGAACGAATGGAACTGAATCAGCTGGCTCTCACCAGCAACATCCTCGCCATTGAAAACCTGGATGTGGGTGACAGTATTTTTTGTGAAGACATGAAAAAAGCACACAGCTTGCGCGCGTTGTCTTATTATTTCTTGCGAACCCGCAAACTTCCACGCAAATTTGTCTTTCGCAAAATGGACCACGGTTGGCGCATCATCCGCGTGAAATAAACGACTTATTTATTGGTGTAGGCAGCCATCATGCCTTCAAAGGTGGACTTCAAGCTGGTCTTCTGGCTATTGACACTGCCCACCAAGCTGTCCATGGCGGCAAATTGTTTTTGATAGCGGGCCAACAAAGCATCCATGCGCAGTTGAAGTTTGGTTAAACGCTCGCGGTATTTGGTGTTTTCGGTGTTGGCGTTCTCGCTTTTGGTCAGTAACACACCGGTTGGTGCCAAGAAATTCGTCAGTTTGCGCACTGCATCGCCAGCAATACCAGCGGGCAAGTTGGTGTAGGGGCTCAGCTTGTTGTAGCCCCCCGTGAACATCTTGGCGATATCGTCCACACCATTTAACAATGCTGCATCCAACTTGGCCTCATCCAGGCTCAACACACCGGTTTGATCCAAGCTGAAACCGAGTTGGCTCATCGACTTGTAGGTAGTACCTGGGGTACTGGAATTGCTGAAAATCAAAGAGCGCATTTGCGATCGCACCATGCGCACCGTGCTGTCGCCCACCAAGGTGGTGCCGTAGGTTTCCAATGTCGACTTCGGGTTGGTGGTCTCTTTGATGATGTTGTCAAAGTCGTTGTAAGCGGTTACCAAGGCCATCAGCTTGGTCTTCAAATCAGCCGTGTCGCGTGCCAATGTGATGCTGGCTGGCGTGGTGCTGACGGCTTTCAAGTTCAACGTCAGGCCTGGCACGATGTCGGTGATGGTGTTGCTTTTTCGAATGTAGGTCAGGCCATTGACGGTGACGCTGGCATCCGCAGCAGATGACCCTGCGGGCACGGTGAACCCCGCACCAAAAACGCCATTGGCATCATCACTGCTGATGCTGAAACCTTCGGTAGCCCCATTGGCCCCGGTGATCATGACTTTGAAAGGATTGGCACTGCCGTCGTTCACCAACTGGGCTTTGTAACCTCGGTTGGATGCATTGATGGCGGCCACCACGCCCGCAGGCGTGTCGTCAAATGTTTTCTTGACCAAGCCCATGCCGGTCAGGGTTTTGCCCGAGGCAGAGGTGACTTGCAAACCAGTGCTGCTGTAGGTGACAGAAATATCGTTGGTGCTGTCCAAGGCGCGCAATTGCGACTGGATGTTGGCGGCCAAGTCACTCATGCTGGCCGTGGTGGGTGCCGGGTAGATGCTGCGCACCGTGCCACCAATGGTGATGTTGAAGGCGCTGAAGTCGTTGACCGAGGGCACCGTGCCAAAGCTGGCACCGGTGATGGTGTTGTCGGTCACGATGCCCACATTCGCACCATTATCCAAATTCACCACGGTGGACTTGGACAAAGCGGGGTTGGATACCACGCGTGTGCTGGTGGCCGAGGTGATGTTGATGCTGGTGCCGTCATACACCACACTCAAATCAGAACTGCCGTCTTGGGCACGCAATTGCTTTTGTAAATCAATCGCCAGGTCATTGAGGGTTGCAGCTGCAGGTGTGGGTGTGATGTTGAAGGTTTTGCCGTCCACTGCGACGGCAAAATTTTTGAAATCATTCACCGAGGGCACGGTGCCAAACGATGGTGCGGTGATGGCAGCGGTGTAGGTGCCATAGGACATGGTGGTGCCGACGCTGGCCGTGTTGTTGCCCGTCAGGGTGAGCGCGAAACTGTTGCCGCCGTTCAAAGAGTTGGTGGCCAAGGCCGACGAACCGCTGACGCTGCGTTGAGCTTGCGAAATGGCATTGACCACGATTTGGTGGTCGCCCGCTGCCGCCGAGGTGCTAGCCACCACATTCACCGCACTGGTGTTGGTATTGGCCAGAGTCAGCGAATTGAAATTGTCCTTGTCTTTCAATGCCGACATCGCGGTTTTGAGCTCGGACATCATGAACATGACGGCCGACAAGCCGCTGACCTTGCTGTCGTTCTTGGCAATCTTCGCGTTGATCGAGTTCTCTTGTGGCACCTTTTCGGCGTTCACCAAGTTTTGCGCCAACGAGGCCACATCTACCCCGGAGCCTGCGCTCAATGAGGTGATGATTTTTTGTGCATTGGCTTTATTGGCCGCTGCCACGTCCGCCGCGGTAGAAGCGGCCGTGGAGGTACTGGAGCTGACGGGAGTGGTGGCCATTCGCTTTTTAAGGGTTTATCGTCAGTGTCATCGGATTCAACAACAGTAACTTGAGCCCATCAATTGATGTAGTTGAACAAGCTGAGCTTGGAAATCTTGGCAAAGCTGCTTTGCGCGGCTTCCAAGGCCAGTTGGTCTTTGTTCATCTTGGTGATGGCTTCGGTGTAGTCCAAGTCTTGGATGTCGGACATGGTGGTTTTCAAGCGCAGGGTGATTTCATCCAGCACATTGTTTTGGGAGTCCACCACGTTCAAGTCGGTGCCCACTTGGGCTTCGGCATCACTGATGCCTTGTTGCAAATGGTCAATCTCGGCAATGCCTTGCTGGATGCCGACGCGGTTGCTGCCCTTGACGGCGTCAATCAGGTCGCTCAAGGCTTGGAAAAATCCCACACCCACCCGACCACCTTTGCCATCGCTGCGCACCACATTGCCAAAGGCATCGGAGCCGGGAATGTTCAGGTTCATGCGGCGGTTGTCACCAACAGCCACCACCATGCGGGTTTGATCGCCCTTGTAAACAATCACACCCTTGGCATCGGGACCAAACGGCACTTGGCTGACACGGCTGCCGGCAAAAAAGTAGTTGCCGTTGGAGTCTTGCGAATTGGCCAAACTCAAAATTTGGTTGCGCAATTCATGCAACTCAAGCGAGATGGTTTTGCGGTCGGCATCACTCAACGTGTCGTTGGCGGCTTGGACGGCCAACTCTTTCATTCGAAACATCACCTCACTGGTGTTTTTCAAAGCCGTTTCTTCACCCAACAAACGGGTTTCCATTGACTTGATGTTGCCTTGGTAGCTTTTTTGACGAGCGATTTCGGACTCCAGACGCGTCACCAACGAGGCTTTGTCAGGCTCGTCGCTGGGCTTGGTGATTTGCTTGCCAGTTGAGAGCTGCTCTTGGGTTTTGGCCAAGCTGCCTTGGACATTGCCCAGCTGGGTGCTGGCCTTGTCAAAAAACATGCTGGTGGAAACTTTCATGACCATGGGGAGCTCTCTTTATCAGCGAATTTGCACAATGGAGTCGAACAATTGACCAGAAATTTGCAAGGCTTTGGCCGCCGCTTGGTAGGCTTGCTGAAAACGAATCAAATCTGCTGCTTCGTCATCCAAATTCACACCGGACACTTTGTCACGTGCGCTTTTGGCTTGATCGTTCACCACGGTCAAGGCCTGTTGAGTGATGCGGGCTTGCTGCGCGGCATTGCCAACGTCATTGACCTGGTCGATGTAACTCTCGGCCAAGGTTTTGTTGCCCACGATTTTCTTTTGCGACAAGTCGGCCATGACCAACATGTTTTCGTTGTTGCCAATGCCGTCGTTGTTGCCATCGACTTGGAAAATATCGCCAACATCGGGAGCACGCGAAAATTTGATGGCCAAGCCTTGGTAATTGATGACCGGGTCCAGCACGGTGTTGTCATATCGGCGGTTGACCAACTCGGTATTCGTTTGCCCATCAATGATGACGTATCGGTCGGGCTCGATGAATTTGATTTGCAGGTTTTGTGCCCGCAGCTTGTCTTTCGGGTCGATCGGCTCGCCATCAAAGCTGGCGGCAATCGTGGCTTTGCCTTGGCCGGTGACAAACACCAGCAAGTCATCCGGCACCTTACCCTCAATGTAAGCAGCGGTTCTGAAACCGAGCAAACTGAGGTCAAAAGGTGTGCCCGTTTGACGCGCATCAACAGGGCCGTACTCGCCAAATGACAGTCGAATATCGGACTTTTCAGGGTCGCCTAAGCGGCGTGTCATGCGCACCATGCCATGGTATTTTTCCGACCCTTCGCTGATATTCAAGCTCAGAGCGTTGGACGATTTTCCGCCCGAGTCCAGCGGTCCGAGTTCAATCGTTTCGCCTTCTTTGCCTTGCACGTTTTCCAAAATCAAGTCGCCGTTGTCTGCCAAGCGCGCCGTCACTCCAGTGGCCTCACTCTTGATTTGAATGGCTTGCACAAAGGTCAGCAGGTCTTTGTACTGCGCGGGGAACTTGGCACCCACTGGCAGCTTGCCGATGACCACGCCGTTGATGGTGAGTTCTTTGTGGAAATCAAGTGATGCTGACGGCAAGCGGATTTCATTGAAAATTTCTGCATGCATCAAGTCATTGGCAAACACATCCGCAGCCTCGGCGTGGGCGGCTGCTTTGGTGCCATTGAAGCCGCGAATTAATCCGGTGAGGATTGTTTTTTTACCATTGGCATCGGTCTCTTTACCGGTGAAATAAATTTGTTCTTCACCAACGCGAATCACACCACCTTCGTCTGGATATAAATCCGTGTTGCGGACCTTCATGGTCAAGTCACTGGCCGACATGGATACCTGCAACTGCGACTTTTCTGAGGTAAAGCTGGGGTGGCTGTCGACACCCGCATTCAGCCAGTCTGCAACTTGTTGTGGACCCAAAATTTGATCGGCATCAAGTTTCAACTCACCCAAAGCCATGTCGTTGAGTTTGATCGCACCCTTGGGAATGACCACCAATTCGGTCGATGAGGCGATGGGCACAACGCGTTTGCTGACCAATTGAGCGGGCACGGGTGTGGGGTCGTCCGGTTGACCAAGTTTGTCGAACTGCTGCTCATACAACACACTGGCCTTGGTGCCATAAAAGACATTGGTGTCCAAGTAGCCCTTTTCACCCGACATGTTCATGTAGGCATCGCTGTAGGTCAGGGCCGGGTTGAAACCGTTGTCGGTATTCAACATCTGGAACTTCTCGTCTTCCGACAAACTGGTGCCAATCAGATGACGACCATCCCGGGTGAGGAGCTGTAAATGCTGCCCTGGCTTGACGTTGTCCAGGTAAATCGTGGGCTCTGTGATGCCGCTGGCAATCGTCGTGACAGGTGCAAACAAGCGCCCACCGCCCACTTCAATGCCCACCGGGTTGTTGGTGTAAGGATTGTCAATCAAATTCAGATTGCTGATACCCAGGGGCATCTCTGAAGGCACGAAACTGACCCGTGCGCGCACATCGCTGGCGTTGTTGGCGTTCTCGCTGACGCGAAACAAACCGCCGGTGGTCACCCGCATTGGATCTTGCAACAACACACGAATACCCAGCGATGCAGAGGCCACATTGGGATCAATCCGCAGCAAATCAACGCCAATTTGGCCGTAGCCGTCAATGCCGCCGCGTTGGATGGTGTTGACTTCATTGACAAAGGTTTGCGCCAAAAAGTCCAGACTTTTTTGCGCCGGCTCCAGCACTTGGCTGATGAACGTGTTCAAGCCACCAATTTCGCCGCCACTGGCGCCCGACAAAGGCTCGGTGTTGCCGTAAGGGTCGATCACCATGTCCAATTGACTGACCGAGTTGGGGTCAAAACCAATCGGACGCGATTTCAAGCCGTCCACCACCAAACTTTGCTTCATGGTGTTGCCCAAACTGACGGACACAATGCCGTTGTTGGTGAAGCTGGTTTTGATTCTTGAAAATTCGGAAATTTGCCGCAACAACAAATCACGGCGATCCAGCAGCTCAGACGACTGCCCTTCGAGCGTGGGGGATTTGGTGAGCTGTTGATTGACCAAAGACAGCTGCTCGGTCAGGGTGTTCATTTGGCCTGCGGCACTCTCGAGCGCTTGGCGGGTTTCCGTGGACACCAAATTCAATTGGCCTGCCAACTCTGCAAAACGCGAACCCACACCTTCGCTGGAGCGGATGAAACTGGTGCGCATCACCGTGGATGCAGGATCAACCGACAAACTGCGTGCCGCGTCAAAAAACGTGTCCAAGGCTGAGCTCAAGCCCACGCTTTTGTCACCCATGATGTCCATCACGCGTTGCGAATAATTCACCAAAGGCTCTTGCGTGGCCAAGTCCGTGTTGCTGTTGCGCAGGTTGCTTTCGGCAAAGGTGTCGAACGCCCGCTTGACAGCGGTGAACAGCACACCGGTGCCCAAATACATATTGGCTTGCTTGGACGGAGCGCTTTGCTGAAGCGTGGATGTTTGACGCGAATACCCTTCGGTGCTCACATTGGCAATGTTGTTGCTGACCGTGCCCAAGGCACGCTGATACGCGGCAACGGCCGTGCTGCTGATGCCCAACATGGCACTCATGGCTCACTCCTTGTGATGGGCATCGGTGCGCGGTTGATGCTGGGCAAGGGCTTGACGAAGGGCTGCGGCAATGCCATGGCGTCTTGCGCTTTGGGCTGCAAACTCATGGGCTTGACGGCTTGATGCAGGGGCATGCCCGTTGGGATGAGGGACTTGCTGCCATCGCGCACAGCCAACATGTCTGCGGTGCTGGGCGTGGCTTGATTGGCGGTCATGTGCTTGACGACCAAATCGGCAAAGCCCAGGGCATTGCGCTTGGCCATTTGCATGGAAATTTCTTTGTCGTACATGCCTTGGAATGTTTCCAACGCATTCGACTGAAACAGGTCACTTTTCATGACATTCGAGGCGTCACGCATCGACTTGAGCATCATTTGAATGAACAAGGCTTCGAACTGTTCGGCCGACTCACGCAAAGCACCGGCTTCATTGCGCTGGGCTTTGCCGCGCAATTCGCCCAGCGCCGAAAAGTCCGTGTAGGAACGCGCGCTGTGGGTGTTGAGGTAGTCGCTCATGGTGGTTTAGATGATGACCAGCTCAGCGCGCAAGCTGCCGGAGCTTTTCAACGCTTCCAAAATGGCAATCAAGGCCGAGGGGCTGGCGCCCACTTGGTTCACCGCATCGACGATGTCACGCAAATCGACACCGGGCTTGAACAAAAACATCGGGTTCTTCGGCTCGGTCACGGCGATGTCGGCGTTTTGCACGTCTGCAGTCTGGCCTTGCGACAAGGGGTTGGGTTGCGACACTTCGTTGGTGGCCGTGATGGCCACTGAAATCGTGCCGTGAGACACAGCGGCTGCCGTCACGCGCACGGCGCGGTTGATGACGACCGTGCCGGTGCGTGAATTGATGACCACGCGGGCATTCGGTTCAGCCGGTGTGACCTCGATGTTTTCCAACATGCCCATGAAAGCCACTCGTTGATTCAAGTTTTCAGGGGCTCGTACCGATATCGATGTGCCATCAACGGCTTGCGCCACGTCTGGGCCAAATTTTGAATTGATCGCTGAAACAATGGCACTGCTGGTTGAGAAATCGTTGTCACGCAGGTTCAACACCAAAAATTCAGATTTTTCAAAAGGTGTTTCAACCATGCGCTCAACGATCGCGCCGCCGGGAATGCGCCCGGCTGTGGGCACACCAATCGCCACCTTGGAGCCAGCTGCGGCCGCGTCGATGCCCGTGGCCGTGAGTGCGCCTTGCGCGAGGGCATAAATTTCGCCATCCACGCCGCGCATGGCTGTGAGGATCAGATTGCCGCCACGCAAATTGGTGGCCTTGCCGATAGCCGAAACGTTCACATCAATGCGTTGCCCTGGCTTGGCAAAGCCCGGTAAATCTGCCGTCACCATCACAGCAGCGGCGTTCTTGATGTCAATCCGACTGGCCGAAGCGGCTTGTTCAAAGTCCGACAAGGGGCCGTCGATGCGAACCCCCATTTGCGACAACATGGCTTTCATGCTTTGCGTCGTGAACGGCACCGAGGCATCGTCACCCGTGCCTTGCAATCCGACCACCAAACCAAACCCAATCAATTGGTTGGAGCGCTGAGCCGCGACGGTTGCCAGATCTTTCACACGGTCGGCCCAAGCAGGCATGGCCGTGGCGAATGCCAAGGCCAGCAAGACAAATTTGAATCGGGGGGTGGTCATGTGCGCTTATCCAAGGTTAGAAAGGCCAAAATTTCAGCAGGCCCGAGGTGCCCCAGCCTGGTTTGCTGGCTGCGGCCAATTCACCAGAGCCACGGTAGGAAATTTGGGCGTTGGCCAAACGCAAGGATTGCACCGTGCCATTGGGTCCGATGTCTTGCGGACGAATCACACCCGATACCTGAATCACTTCAGTGCCTTCAGACAAGCCCAGTTTCTTCTCACCACGCACCACCAAATTGCCGTTGGCCAAAATGTCAATCACGGTCACGGTGACCGATCCGCTCAAGCTGGCTTTTTGGTCGGCGGAGCCTTTGCCACTGCTGGCCGTTGTCGATTCATTCAAGTTGATGCCGCTCAACAGGGGAATGGCCTGTTCAACACGTGCGGCCACACCTGCTGGTACAGCCGTGTTGGAGGCTTCACGGCTGACATCTGTTTTTTGACTGCGGGCCGCTTGGGTCGACTCGTTCAAGAGCACGGTGACCAAATCGCCGACTTGGTAATTGCGACCGCGACCAAACCAGGCATCGCTTTGGCGGTTGCCGTAGATGCCGCCAGTGGCTGGTCGAGCTTGCTCGTTGGCCAAGGGGTACACCGGCGCAAAGTCAGGCGATGGTGTGAGCGGGGCCAGCACGGGGTTGGGGTTGTTGGCACAAGCTTGCAAGCCCAACAGCACGAACAGGATCATCAAAGATTTTTTCATGGCCGTCTCAATGGATCAAAGGTTTTGGTTCAAATACTTCAACATGCCATCGACCGATTCGATCGATTTGGAGTTGATTTCATAGGCGCGTTGGGTCTCGATCATGTTGACCATTTCTTCCACCACATTCACGTTGGACGCTTCCAACGAGCCTTGATTCAAGACACCTGCACCCACTGTGCCGGGTTGCAGCAACTGCACCGGTCCGCTGGAGGCCGTGGCGGCCAACAAGTTGTTGCCCATTGGTTTCAAGCCGCTTGGGTTGACGAACTTGGCGATTTGAATTTGACCCAGCACCTGCTGGCCGCCGCCTGCGACCAGCTCAACCGAGACCGTGCCGTCACGACCTATGGTGAGTGAAGATGCGTTGCCTGGAATGGTGATTTGCGGCTCCAAGAAGAAACCGGTGGAGGTGACCAGTTGGCCTGTGCCGGTGAGTTTGAAAGCCCCGTCGCGTGTGTACGCAATGGTGCCGTCTTGTTGCTGGATTTGGAAAAAACCGTCGCCCATGATGGCCACGTCCAGCGGGTTTTGACTGTTGATCAAATTGCCTTGAATGTGCAACTTCTCGGTGGCCACCACTTTGGTACCCGTACCCAGCATCAAGCCGGTTGGCGATTGGGTATTGGCCGTGGTTTGACCGCCTGCTTGACGGATGTTTTGATACAGCAAGTCCTCAAACACCGCGCGATCACGCTTGAAACCCGTGGTGCTGACGTTGGCCAAGTTGTTGGAGATGACATTCATGCGCGTTTGCTGCGCGTCCAAGCCGGTCTTGGCTACCCACAATGCTGCATCCATCTAATCACCCCTGTTTTATTTCGTCAAAAAATCACCGCTTGCTGTGGCTCAACTCAGCTTCATCATGGATGCGCCAGCCTGATCGTTGTCATGACTGGTCTTGACCATGCGCACCTGTTGCTCAAACATGCGGGACTGCTCAATCAGCTTCACCATCACATCTGCTGGATTGACATTGCTGCCCTCCAGCGCCTGCGTTGTCACTGATGCCCTTAAAGGACCAGTAGCAAAATCCGAGCCTGTCGGTTTATCGTGCACTTTGAACAAGCCGTCCTCACGGCGTGTCATCAGGGTTTGACTGGCATCTCTGAGTAACAAAGTAGCAATCAATTCGGGTTGCTGTACGCCTGGCTGATTCGTATCGGTGACATAAACACCGCCATCCTGGGCGATCTCCACTTTGGAACCAGGCGAAATGGTGATGGGGGTGTTGCCCTCGCCCATCACCGGATGGCCATTGCCGGTCTGCAGTTCACCGTTTATGGACAGGTGCAAGTCACCACGACGGGTGAAAGCCAGTTCCCCATTGGGCGAACGCACGCCCAAGACGGTCTGATCGTTCATCATGATGTCCAAATCGCGTCCCGTCGCAATCAATGGACCCGGCGTCATTTTGATGAAGTCCATGTGGGCGGCCTGGGGTTGAAAGTTGGAATCAAACCCCTCGCCCTCGGCCTTGAAGGCCTTCATGGACACCTCATAAGACCGCTTGAAACCGTTGGTTGCAATATTGGCCATGTCATTGGCCAGGTTTTGACGCGCCAAGCGCATTTCAGTGATGGCGGCTGAGGCATTAAAGGCTAGACGATCCATGTCGATTCTCTAAGGAGGAGCTTTACGCTCTGATTTGGATAATGGATTGGGTCATGGTGGTGCTGGTCTCAATCGCCTTGGCATTGGCCTGGAAGTTCCGTTGCTCAGTGATCAGGTCCACCAACTCTTGCGTCAAGTCGACGTTGGCGCGCTCCGTGGCACCCGAACGCACCGTACCGAAACCCGCTGAACCCGCTTCGCCGTACTTGGCGGCACCGGAGGTGGCAGATTTGTAGTAGCTGGTGTCACCAATCTGGCGCAAGCCCGTGGGGTTGGAGAAGTTGACCAAGACCACCTTGCCCAATGATTTTTGGGCGCCGTTGGAGTAGGACGCGTTGACCAAACCATCGTCACCCACTGACAAGCCCACCAAGTCACCCTCGGGGGCGCCGTCTTGCGACTGCGATAACACCGCATAGGGCGACGAGAACTGGGTTGATTTTGAATAGTTGATGTTGATGGTCAAAGCACCCTTACCATCCGGCAGATAAACCGTGTCCAACTGCGAGCCCTGCTTGGGCGACACCAAGTTACCGCCGGTGTCAAAGGTCAATTCGCCTTTTTCCAAGAAGATCGGTGACCATTCGGGCAGGTTCTTGAAGCCATCGGGACTGAAGGTTTCTTTGCCAAACTCGTCGATGTACATGGCCACGGCCACGCCGTTGACGATTTGTGTGTACTGTGTTGGTTTGATCCAGCTTGATGTGTTGCCACGGCCACCTTCCACATTGGCCAAACCCCATTGGCTGTCGCCAGACACTTTGATGAAGGAATTGGTCGAGGCGGTGCCGGTGGTGAATTTCAAACTGTTGGTGCTGGCGTCATATGACACCCGAACACCTGAGACCATCGAACCGGTCAATCCAGGTTGGTCTGATGGGCCCGCCAAGCGGTTGATGCCGTTTTGCAATGCCTGCACGAAACTATCGATCGTGTAGGTTTCTTTGGGTTCCAAATACACCGTGCCCTTGACATCATCGACCGAGACGACAAATTTGTTGTTGGTCAGGTTGACACTGAAGTTGTTGTTGGCGTTGATGCCCAATGGCGAGCCATTCATGACCGCAGGTTCAGAGTAGATGCCTCGAACGGCCAAGGTGGAAGGCTTGACTTCATAGTTGCCATCGGACGCCAGGCCCAGGCGCTCGGAGGCGTAGGTGCTGGGGTTACCGATTTTGATGCTGGAGGTATCCCCCGTTGTTCCTGATTTGAAAATAAAGCGCTCGTTCACTGTGTCGTATTCAACCTTCATGCCATAGCGCTGCAATTTCAACGGACGGATGTAGTTGTTGGTGATTGAAGGTGAACCTGACAAAGTCACGCCATCGCTGCCAACTTCTTGCGTGATTGGGGTGGTGATGCCCAACTGGTTGTTCAGGCCCGACAACGTGATCGAGTTGCCCAGCACGGGAATAAAGCTGAACTGCTGCGTCACGGGGTCATAGCTGGCCGTGACCATGTTGTCCGCAGGCAGCGCCTCGATCATGAAATTGCGTGAACCTGTAGAGACTTTCGAAGCCGTGGTGGCATCAGCCGTCAAACTGAAATTGGTGATGTTGGTACCGCTGGTGTCAATGATCTTGAGGTCTTTGCCATTGATCACGCTGACGGTGATTTTGGCAACGCGCTCATCGCTGTAAACCGTCGGGTCGGTGTCTTTCAAGGTGCTGCGAATTTTTTCTTGCAGACGATTGGCCAAGTCGTTAATGGGAATGCTTGACAAGGTCAATTCACCCAAGGTCACGCTGCTTAAAGTGGTGCCATCATCCAGGGCAAAGTCAAACGATTTGAACTCTCTGCCCGTTGGCGTGGTGCCCAAAGGAAACGACACATTCGACAAGGTGTAGGAGCTGGGGGTGAGGATGTTGCCATCAGTGTCTTGCACCATGTCTTGTTGGACCACAGCGCCACCTTTGACCAGGCTGGGGTAGCCGGTGCTGCCACCGATGGTGGTCGTGTTGGCTTCCAAGGTCAGCGCACTGATGAACTTGCCGGTGGGTTCTTTGGCCACCAAGGCATTGGTGTTGCGATCCCAGGTGATGCTGACGGCTGCGCCTTTGGTGGAGGCAGCACGAACCGCTGTTTGAATGTCTGCGGCAAACAAATCCAAGTGGTCAGGGTTGGTTGGATCGAAGGTGGCATAACTGGGTGCAGGATCAATGCCGGTCAAGCTTGGAAATTTGCTGCTGTCCAAGGTGATGGTGTCAGTTTCGGTGGTGCCGTCGTTGATGGAAAAAGTGATGCTCTTGAAATGGCTCAGCAAGGATTCACTGTCAATCGGTTCATCCGCAAATTCAATGCTGGCGAGGGTTGTTTTGGACTCGTTGCTGGTGACGGTCGGACTGGTCAAGCCGGCTTTGGCTGTCAGCGCCAAGGCGTTGATTTGGTGGCCGCCCACATCTTTGACAATCAAGTGACCCGACGCGTTGGGGTCCGTGACAATCGTGACCTGGGATGCTTCAAATGTCGACCAACCCATTTCCACCAATTTGGCTTGGGCCTTGTCTTGCAATTCTTGGGCGAAGACATCCAAATCATTGGGGTCGGAATCGCTCAGGTCGATTGTGATGGGATCGCCATCCAAGGTCATGGTCAGCGAGGTGTAGTCCCCAATTTCTGTCAAGGTCACACCATTCAATGATTTTTGGTTTTCGATCAGATTCTGTGCGCCGGTACTGATGCTGCGAAGCACAAAGCTGGAAATCTCGGCACCACCGGCATCGGTGATACGCACCTCGTTGCCGTTTTGTACATTCACAGTGACTTTGCCGGCGGCTTCCGGCGTATAGCCCAAACGCTGTTGCAAGTCCAGCTGGATACGGCTTTGCAACTTGGTGGCCAAATCCTCCATCGGCTTGGTGCTCAGCGTGCTGCCCAAGTCGATCTGATTGGAGATCACCTGTCCATCAATCGTCAAGGTGTAGCCTTTGAACTCACCGGGTGAAGGCGACGCACTGAACGACACGTTTGACAAGACATTGCTGCTTCCGCTGAGTTGGCTGTTGATTTTGTTGACCACTTGTTCGTAGGTCATGTCATCGGCATCCAATTGAATGGTGCGGTTTTGAGTCAGCGTGCCATCGGCATTGCTGGCTGTCACTTGAAACGTTTGCTGTCCGGCAAAGTTGAAGTAGCGTTCGTCACCAAATTTGCGGTTCAAGACGTTGGTGAATTCCTTGGCGATTTCGGTGCCCGACAAGCGCAAGGGCATGCCGGCTAAATGGTCCAATCCCACACTCAATGGGGTGCCGCTGCCGTCCACATCAATATCAAATAAATCTTTCAATTGGCTGGGCTGCAAGGTACTGAAATCAATACCTTCCAAGGTGCTCAATCGGGGGGCTTTGCCGCCTTGCACTGTGGCCGGCTCGGATGCGCGTTGATCGGTGAGCTGGTTCAAGGAGAATTTTTGGGTTTTGGCGTTGACCAACAAGTCGCCCACTTCACTCTCAGGCTTGAGCTGGCCATACTTGTTGACATACAACTTTTCGCCGCTGCCTGGGTCGGTGGCTTGTTGCAAAGCAGCAGCCACCAAGGTTTCACCCACATACACATAGGTTTGCCATTTGTTGTTGGGATCGGCCTGGCTCGCGTTTTGTGTTTTGGCGTAGTACACCGTGGCCAAGTAACCGTTGCCACCCTTGTCGTACACGGTGAGCGCGGTACTCTTGTTGTAGGTCGCCGGGTCGTTGCGGTTAAAAGCTTGATACACCACCTGCGCATCCGCAGGAAAATTCAGTCCCAGTTGCACCAAGGATGTTTCTTTGGCCATGCCCGTGGTTTTTTGTGGGATGGTCAACACGTTCAAGTCATTCAAATTGGCTTTACCCGTCGAGTCCACCGACGCCGCCATCAAGCGCTGGCCTGCGGAGTTCACCACGTTGTACTGGTCGTTCATCATGAACGAGCCGTTGCGCGTGAAGATGTCTTGAAAGCCGTCGGCTGATTTCAAAGGAAAGAAACCATCGCCTGAAATGGCCAAGTCCAGGGTGTTGGACGAGAAGTTCATATTGCCCTGCCCAAACTCCTGGGTCACGCGCTTCAATGAAACACCCTGACCAATCGTCGATGTGGCCTTTTGCAGTGGTGAAGTGGCAAAAATATCGCCGAAGTCGGCGCGACTGCGCTTGAAGCCAACGGTACTCGCGTTGGCAATGTTGTTGGATGTGACGCCCAGCTGTGCAGTGGCTGCATTCAAACCGGTGAGAGAGGTAAAAAAGGACATGGTTCAGTTGCTCCGTTGAATTTCGTTCTGCTGCTGTGTCAATAGGCGATACGCTTGACATCTGCAAGGCTCACGCTCTTGCCGCCATCGACTTCCAATAACCAGGTGTTGTCGCCTGTACCGGCGCTGCTGACACTTCGAACTGTTGACAAGGTGTTCACCACAGGCTGCATGGCTTTACCTTGCGAACTGATGAGCACTTGCATGCTGTAGTAGCCATCGGGCATGGCGGCTCCGCCATCGTTCATGCCATCCCAAGACAATTTCATGGCGCCAGCCATTTGCGCGCCAAAAATTTGCTTGCGCACCACTTGACCTTTGTCGTTGAAGATTTGCATTTGCACGCCATCAGCGCCGGTTGGCAAGTCGACCGTGGCATCGATTGGCTGTCCGCCCATGAGCACCAAAGGACCATTGGGCACCGCCACTTTGCGACCAATCATGGCGGCACCGGCCAACATCTTGTCACCTTGCAGGCTTTGCGCCATGGCCTCCATGCTGTTTTTCATGGCTGTCGTGGCTTCAAGCTGAGAGAACTGCGCCAATTGCGCCACAAAGGCCTCGTTTTTCACCGGGTCCAAAGGGTTTTGGTTTTTCAATTGCGTCGTGAACAAAGTCAGAAATGCACCCTGGTCCATAGTGTTGGATGGAGGTTTGACCTTGTTTTTGGCGATGTAGTCTTCATAACTGACAATGCCGTTGGGCAAGGGCGCTCTGGCGGGGGATGCTGTTGCCATGTCAATCTGCTTTCAAGTGTCAGGATTTGGTGATTTCAATGGTGCGCATCATCAATTGACGTGCGGTGTTCACCACTTCCACATTGTTTTGATAGGAACGTGAAGCGGCCATCATTTCGACCATCTCTTGCATTTCATTCACATTCGACAAATACACATAGCCGTTCTCGTCGGCAGAGGGATTGCCCGGGTCGTAAATGCTGCGAATCGGTGTGGGGTCGTCCACCACCTGATCCACTTTCACGCCGCCTTGGTATTGAAAGCCTGCGTTGGTCATTTCCTCTTTCACCAGGGCCTTGAACACGGTGCGTTTGGCGCGAAAGGCTTCGCCTTCGGATTTCGCAACCGTGGTCGCATTGGCCAAGTTAGAGGCGGTGGTGTTGAGGCGCACTGTTTGCGCATTCAACGCCGTGCCCGCGATGCCAAAAACGCTGTCAAGGGTTCTCATCGGTTATTCCCCTTTCAATGCTTTGCGGATACCGCTGATGCGGTTTTCCAGGAAGTTCAGGGTGGTTTGATAGTCAGCAGCGGCTTGACCGAAGTGGGCTTGTTCCACATTGATCTCCACCGTGTTGCCATCAAACGAACTGTTGAACGGCACCCGGTAACGTTGTCCGTTATCGGGTTGCTCTTCAAGTGCCGCGTAATGCTTGGCATTCGTGGCGGATAGATATTCGCGGGTGGTTTCCTTCAACATGGCTTTGAAGTCGAGTTCTTCCGCTTTGTAATTGGGCGTGTCTGCATTGGCTATGTTGCGAGACAACACTTCCAAGCGTTGGCTGCGCACGCCGAGGGCTCGCTCGTGAATGCCAAATGCGCCTGCAAATAAGTTCATGACACACCTCCTCGGTTAGGGGAATCGCCGTTTTCACGACACCAAGCTCTCAAGTTGTGGAGCCTGCGGTCGATACTTGCAAGTTGTGTGCCACCTAGGACTGAATACTTAGCACCGCGTGCAAACTGAGCTCAGCGGCAAACCCTGTCCGCCATCGCAGTGCCACGGCAAAGCTTTGCCACCTATCGCAAATAGTCTTGGTTCAAATAAGCGCTCACACGCAACGCTTGAGTGCGCTGGTTGGAGGCCTGCTGCGGGGTTTGATTGTTCTTGGCTTGTGCCAAGGTCTGCGCATGTTCATGCTTGCTCAAACGTTCAATGGCATTTTGGTAGAGCCCTTGCATGATCGAGTTGCGGGTAATGGGGGCGGTTTTATCGCGGTTGACGTACAACTGCTTGGCTTGTGTGCCTGCGATGTTCAAGTTTGCATCGGGTGCCTTGATTTGGCGGGCGGCCGGTGTCAGCACCGTCAAGTACAGGTCGTCCAAGCTGGTCGGGCCCATGCGCCGCAAACCCGTCTCATCGAAATACTTGCCCACCATGTCGAGTTGCTGCAGCACGCTGTGGCCCAAGATGGCCTTGGGGTTGTGGCCGAAACCTGCACTGGCCGCGCCACGGTCCGGACCATCACAGAATTGGATGATGCCGTGACACCGGTTGTTGGTGGCCTTGGGGTTCATGCCATCGCTTTCCATCAAGGTCATGCGGGCAAAGTCATCGGGCGCAAACTGATAGGTGCGCGACATGCTGATGATTTTTTCAAACACCAGCTGGCGCTCTTGTGGCGGAATGAACCCTTTGGCCACGGCCCGGTCCAGGGTTTTTTCAAGCACGGGGTGTTGCCCCGCGGCCAAAGATGGGCGAGACAGGTTCAGGTTGCGCGGCTGTGCGGCTGAATTCATGCCCAAGGCAGAATGCGCTGCTGGCGGGGTTTTTGAATGCTTTTGCAGAGATTCTGAAGTCGTGAATTCGTTCAAAACACTGATGTTCAGCCGTTGACCCGGGAAGATGCGGTCCGGATTGGTGATGCCATTGGCTTGGGCCAAGTCTTGCGACAAGCGCAAGGCCTGCGCGTTGTCGACCGGGCGACCCAAGGTTTGCATGTGACTTTTCACAAGGCTGCTGAGGGTGTCGCCGTCTTGCACGACCAAGCTGGGCACCTTGGGATTCAAAATCGTCGAGGAATTGACACCGGGCTTGTGTTGCAACTGCGCCAAGGTTTGTGCAAAGCCCACGCGAGCCGGCATGCTGCCCGTGGCAGACCGCGCGACTGCGTTGCTGTCATTTGGATGTACAAATGTGGTTTTGACGAGTGCCTTGGGATCAATATTGAAGTTCATTTTGCGCTCGGTGGGGATCAAAATTGGTTGGCATTGAATTTGCTTCGGGTTTGGTCATGACGCTCAAAACGTCAAAACATCAACACCCTTGGAGAACATCTTGCAAATGCTGTGCCGAATTTCAAAAAGAATGCACCCCACCGGTTTCAAGAAGCTGGTGGCTGTTGGCTTGTTGATGGCCAGCGCCTGGGGGGCGGCTTGGGCCCAAAGCACGCCCGCCAACGCGGCATGGAGCGCGATTGAGCAAGGGGCCAAGCAATTTGTGATGGACAACTACAAAGTGGAGGCGCCGCTGGTGAACATCTTGCCGATGGACAGCCGCATCAAATTCTCAGCTTGTGCCGAGGCCATTGTGTTTGACCAACCTTTTGGCAACAAACAAAGTGTGCGGGCGCGTTGTGCCCAACCCGTTTGGCAGCATTTCGTCATGGTCCAGGTTCGCTCTGGCATCGGCGCGCAATGGGCCAGCGGCAGCGCCCACAACAGCGTCACCCGATTGGTGTGGGTTTCCACCCAATCCCTCAAACGTGGCACGAGCTTGCAAGCCGGCATGTTCAAGCCTGTCGAGCAGAGTGTGGCCGCCCATGAAACACGCTACGTCAATGACGAGCGGGAGCTGGTCAACACCGAGTTGTTGCGTGATTTGCCCGCCAACACACCGCTCAAATTACAAGACTTGAAACCCGTCACCATGGTCAAGCGCGGTCAGCAAGTGACGGTCGCTGTGGGCGAAGGCAAAGGCTTTGTGATCACCGTGAAAGCCGAGGCTCAGCAAGATGGGCTGTTAGGTGATCAAATCCGCTTGAAAAACACGGAATCCGGTCGATCTTTAACAGCTGTGGTCACGGGTGTGAACATGGCACGTGGCTTGTGAAAATGAATCCAAAATG